>Ga0207695_10012377_pt1 | contig 10246 bp, 7 predicted proteins | sample KBSC54metaG_FD_184354 | JGI IMG/M metagenome (GOLD analysis project Ga0207695, IMG submission 184354) | Corn rhizosphere microbial communities from Kellogg Biological Station, Michigan, USA - KBS C5-4 metaG (SPAdes) (version 2) | ecosystem: Host-associated > Plants > Roots > Rhizosphere > Soil... | reverse complement strand
GTCTCGCCGCTGCGCGATTTTCGAAAGATTCCGGCGGCTTCGGCCTGAGGCCGGAAACATACGGCGTCGCTTGTTGGTTAGAGCGGTCAGCGCCCGTGACGGCGCGTCTCTGTCTCGAGGGAGAAAACGATGAAAACCTTTGCTCTGGCGGCCGCCGCGCTCGCCATGGCCTTGACCGCAGGCGCCGCCGACGCCAAGGCCCGCCACCACCACGCCAGGCATCACCACCATCGCGGGGCCGGCATGGCCGTGGCTTCGCCGCCGCAGCCGATCCCCTACGCGCAACTGGATTCGTACCTCAAGGCCTCGCCGAGGGTGCGCGCGTCGCGTGACTGGTGGTCGGGCTCCAGCTTCGCCTCCACGGGCACGAGCGCCAACGCCTCGACGACCACCGAGACGCCGGCGGCGCCGGCGGCGAGCACCACCGAGACAACGCCCGGCGCATCGACGGGGGCCACGGTTCCGAACCAGACGACCGGCGCCTCCACGGCGCCCGGATCGCCGGTCAACCCGACTCCTCCGGCGACACCGCAGCCGCAGTCGACCTCGCCGCAATAGGACGCTTCCAAGAACGCCTCCCGCCCCGGCGGGAGGCGTCGATCCGGCCGCCCGCCGCGCTCTACCGGGTGAACTTCTGGAACTTGATGCGGTGGGGGATAAGGCTGTCGGTTCCCAGCCGGCGCTTCTTGTCGTCCTCGTAGGCCTCGAAGTTGCCCTCGAACCACTCCACGTGGCTGTCGCCCTCAAAGGCCAGGATGTGGGTGGCGAGCCGATCGAGGAACCAGCGGTCGTGGCTGATCACCACCGCACAGCCGGGGAAGTCCTCCAGCGCGCTCTCCAGCGCCTGCAAGGTTTCCACGTCGAGGTCGTTGGTCGGCTCGTCGAGCAGGATCACGTTGCCGCCGGCGGCCAGGGTCTTGGCCAGGTGCACGCGGTTGCGCTCGCCGCCTGAGAGCAGGCCCACCTTCTTCTGCTGGTCCGCGCCCTTGAAGTTGAACGAGCCGACATAGGCGCGAGACGGGATTTCACGGCCGCCGACCTTCATGATGTCGAGGCCGCCGGAGATCTCCTGCCAGACGTTGTGGTTCGGGTTGAGGCTGTCGCGGCTCTGGTCGACGTAGGCAAGCTTCACCGTCTCTCCGAGCTTCACGGCGCCCGCGTCCGGCTGCTCCTGGCCGGTGATGATCTTGAACAGCGTCGACTTGCCCGCGCCGTTCGGCCCGATCACGCCCACGATGCCGCCCGGCGGCAGCTTGAACGTGAGATCCTTGAACAGACACTTGTCGCCATACGCCTTCTCCAGGCCCTGCGCCTCGATCACCGCATTGCCGAGTCGAGGGCCCGGCGGGATCTGGATCTGGGCGAAGGTCTGCTTCTGACGCTCGGCGGCGTTGACCAGCTCGTCGAAGGCGGCGAGGCGCGCCTTGGACTTCGAGCGCCGGGCCGAGGGCGAGGAGCGCACCCACTCCAGCTCGCGCTCGATGGTCCGCTTCTTGCCCGCCTCCTCGCGCTCCTCCTGGGCGACGCGTTTGGCCTTCTGCTCCAGCCACGAGGAGTAGTTCCCCTCGTAGGGGATGCCCTTCCCCCGATCGAGCTCCAGCGTCCACTTGGTCACCTGGTCCAGGAAGTAGCGGTCGTGGGTGACCAGGATCACGCAGCCCGGGAAGACCTCCAGGTGATGCTGCAGCCACGCCACGCTCTCGGCGTCGAGGTGGTTGGTGGGCTCATCGAGCAGCAGCATGTCGGGCTTGGAGAGCAGCAGGCGGGCGAGCGCCACGCGCCGCCGCTCGCCGCCGGAGAGGTTGTCCACCTTCCAGTCGTTGGGCGGGCAGCGCAGGGCGTCCATCGCCATCTCGATGCGACTGTCGATGTCCCAGAGATCGCCCGCGTCCAGCTTCTCCTGCAGCGCGGTCATCTCCTCCATCAGCTCGTCCGAGTAGTCCTCGCCGAGCCTGGCCGCGATGGTGTTGTACTCATCAAACAGGCGCTTCTCCTCGCACCACGCGATCACGTTGCCCCAGACGTCGAGCTGATCATCGAGTTGCGGCTCCTGCTCCAGGTAGCCGCGCTTCACCCCATCGGCGGCGAACGCCTCGCCGGAGAAGTCCTTGTCGAGGCCGGCCATGATCTTCAGGAGCGTCGACTTGCCGGAGCCGTTGACGCCGACCACGCCGATCTTGGCGTCCGGGTAGAACGACAGCCAGATGTTCTCGAACACCTTCTTGCCGCCCGGATAGGCCTTCGTCAGGCCCTGCATCTGGAAAATGTATTGCTGCGCCATCTGGCGTCCGGTCGCTCGCTCGGTTGAGAGGGAATTCGGGGCAGGCAGATAGAGGCGGCCTGTCGTCTTCGCAACCGGCGGAGCTGGCTCGACCGTAGGAACCCGGCCGCCGGTCTTCGCGTAAGTCCCTGCGAGACGGGGCGAATTTCGCCTCCTCACCGGTGACACGCAAAGAGGACGAGACCATGCACAAGGATCAGATCAAGGGCACGGCGAAGGACGTGAAGGGCTCCGTGAAGGAGGCCGCCGGCCGCGCCATGGACGACCCCGAAATGGAAGCCAAGGGTAAGGCCGAGAAGGTCACGGGCAAGATGCAGAAGGGCGTCGGCGACGTGAAGAACGCCGCCCGCAACGCGCTGAAGCACTAGGCTAGACCCTTCCGTTGGGCGCAGGGCCGCAGCCCCGGCTGCGGCCCTCTTCTGTTGCGCGGCGGGACGGCGCGGCTAAGGTTCAGCGTTTCAGGAGTCCGGGGGCGTTCGATGTGGAAGGGGATCGCGCTGGCGGCAGCGGCGATGTTGACCATGGCTGAGACCGGCCAAGCGCAGCCTTTGACGCCCTATTCCTCGGCGGCGGACGAACAGGCGGCCATGACCGCGGGCGCGATCACCTCGCAAGCCCTGGTGCGCCTCGACATCGGCCGTATCCACGAGATCGACCGGGCCGGGCCCAAGCTCAACAGCGTCATCGTGATCAATCCGCACGCGCTCGACGAAGCCCGCGCCATGGACCGCGAGCGTCGGGCCGGGCATCTGCGCGGGCCCCTGCACGGCGTGCCGATCCTGCTGAAGGACAACATCGAGACCGCCGACGGAATGCCGACCACGGCGGGATCGCTGGCGCTCGCGGCCAACCTGACCGGCAGGGACGCGCCGATCGTGGCGCGCCTGCGCGCGGCCGGAGCGGTCATCCTGGGCAAGACCAACCTCTCGGAGTGGGCGAATTTCCGCTCGACCCGCTCGATCTCCGGCTGGAGCGCGGTGGGCGGGCTGGTGCGCAATCCGCACGGCCTCGACCGCACCGCTTGCGGCTCCAGCTCGGGATCGGGGGCGGCGGTGGCGGCCGGCATCGCCGCGCTCGCCATCGGCACCGAGACCGACGGCTCGGTCACCTGTCCGGCCGCGATGAACGGGATCGTCGGCCTGAAGCCCACCGTCGGGCTGGTCTCGCGCCGCTTCATCGTGCCGATCTCGCCCGAGCAGGACACCGCGGGTCCGATGACCCGCACGGTGGCCGACGCCGCCGCCTTGCTCGCGGCCATCGCGGGCTCGGACGCCGCCGATCCGGCCACCAAGGAGGCCGATGCGCACAAGGCCGACTACGTCGCCCTCCTCGACCCGAAGGCTCTGGCCGGGGTCCGCATCGGCGTGGTCCACGGCGTGGTGCGCGACTCCCCGCAGACCGAAGCCATGTTCCAATCGGCGCTCGAGGCCATGAAACGGGCGGGGGCCGTGCTCGTCGACGTCAAGAGCCCTGACGAGGCGACGGTCGAGAAGATCGACGAAGGCGAGTTCGACGCCCTCGAGACCGAGTTCAAGGCGGCGATCGACGCCTATCTCGCGACGACGCCGGCGGCGGTGAAGACCCGGACGCTCGCCGAAATCATCGCCTTCAACAAGGCCGAGCCGCGCGAGATGCCGCTGTTCGGCCAGGAGATCTTCGAGCAGGCGCAGGCCAAACCGCCGATCACCGACCCGGCCTACCTGGAGAAACGGGCCACGCTGCGCCGCCTTGCCCGCGAGGCGCTCGACAAGATGCTGGCCGAGGGCAAGGTCGCCGCGCTGGTGGCGCCCAGCGGCGGGCCACCCTCGATCGTGGATCCGGTGAACGGCAGCCGCTTCTTCGGCTCCTTCTCCAGCCTGCCGGCGGTCTCCGGCTATCCGCACCTGACGGTGCCGATGGGCGGCGTGGACGGACTGCCGGTCGGCCTTTCCATCGTCGGTCCGGCCTGGTCGGAGGCCCGGCTGCTGGCGATCGGCTTCGCCTTCGAGCAGGCGACCCACGCCCGGTTCCATCCGAGCTTCCAGGCCAGCCAGTCGCTGCGCCCGGACGTCGCCCGGGCCTACGATCCCCGCTGATCGGGACGTTGCGGCTCGGCAGCGGGCGCGCAGGAAGTGATGACGCCTCGGGCCGAAGGCTGCTACGAGGAGCGTTCGCCGCTTCGGCGGCGGGCGTAAGTGGACGAAGGACGCGACCCCTGGCCAGACTCTGGAACTCCTCAGGCCTTCCTGCCGGCAAGCGCGTCGCGAAGGCCAAGGGCCGCGAACGCCAGGCCGCCCTGGTGCTGGCCGCCTCCTCCAGTGTGGAGAAGCGCCAGGCCCGCCGCGCGCTCGGGCTGGGCGCGCCGGGATCGGCCAGGCTCGTCAAGTTCAACCCGGCCGAGGTGCCGGCGTTCGGCGGCGTCGAGCCGGCGAGCTTCCACCTGCTCGACACGACCATGATGTATGCGCCCCGCTCGGGCGGCGTGAAGCGTTACCTCACCGCCAAACGGGCGTGGCTGGAGCGGCGGCGGCCCGACATCCGCGAGACCCTGGTGGTGCCGGGCGCCCACACCCGCGCCGAAGGCCCGGGGCTGGTCACCGTGGCCGCCGCGCGCCTGCCGTTCGGCGACGGTTACCGGATGCCGGCCAGCGTCAACAAGTGGGAGACGGTGCTGAAGGTCCTGCAGCCGGACATCGTCGAGGCCGGCGACGTCTTCGTGCCCGGCCATGCGGCGCTGGAGGCCGGCGACGCCCTGGGCGTGCCGGTGGTCGGCGTCTGCCACACCGACGCCGCGGCGCTGGCGGCGTTGCACCTCGGCGATTGGGCCGAGGCCCCGACCTTCAACTTCTGGGCCCAGGCCTACTCCCGCTTCGACCAGGTGGTGGCGCCGAGCTACCACACCGCCGCGCGCCTCGCGGACGCCGGCGTCGATCGGGTGAGCGTTCAGCCTTTCGGCGTCGACACCGACCTCTTCCATCCGAGCCGCGGCGACCGTGCGCGGCTGGTCCGGCGCCTTGGCGTGCCCGCCGAGAGCCGGCTGCTGGTCTTCGCCGGCCGTCCCGCCCGCGAGAAGAACGTCGAGAGCATGATCGAGGCTGTCGAACGGCTAGGCGATCCCTACCGGCTGGTTCTGGTCGGCGCGGGCCACGGCTCGAAGCCGTCGTCGCAGGTCCTTTGCCTCGACTTCGAGCGCGAGCCTCAGAAGCTCGCCGGCCTGATCGCCTCCTGCGACGCCTTCCTGCACGCAAACGAGAACGAGATCTTCGGCCTGGTCGTGCTGGAGGCGATGGCCGCCGGCCTGCCGGTGGTGGGGCCCAACAAAGGCGGCGTCGGCGAGCTGATCGACGACAGCGTCGGCCAGCATGCCCGCAGCTCGGATCCCGACCACCTCGCCCAGGCGATCGAGGCTCTGTTCGCCCGCGACGTGATCGCGATCGGCAAGGCCGCCCGGCTGCGCGCCGAGACGCGCCACACCTGGGACCGCACCTTCGAGGGGCTCACCAAGCTCTACGCCGACCTGATCGGCCGCGCGCCCCACCGCGCAGCGCTGGCGCTCACGGCTTAGGCTTCCCCTCCCGTCCACGGGAAGGGCTCTCTTTCGCTGCGCGGGACAGGAAGGCTACCGGCCTCTGGGCAGGTCCTTGAAAGCCACCTCCTTGTCGACGCGGATGTCTTGCGGCAGGCCCAGCACCCGCTCGGCGATGATGTTCTTCAGGATCTCGTCGGTGCCGCCCGCGATCCGCATGGCGGGCGCGCTGAGCAGGGAGGCCTGGAAGGCGGCGTGGAGCGGAGCAAGCTGCGGGTCGCTGACGATCCCGTACTGATCCAGCATCTCGAGCGCGGTCGCCGCCAGGTCCTGCATCTGCATGGCCGAGACGATCTTGCCGATCGAGTTCTCCGGCCCCGGCGTCTCGCCGCGGGAGAGCGCCGTCAGGGTGCGGTTGCGGGTGTGCTTCAGGCCCTCGGTGGCCACGTACCAGTCGGCGATCTTCTCGCGCAGCGCCTGGTCCTTGATGGCCGGAGCGCCGTCGAGACCGCCGACGTCGCGCGCCGCCTCCATGAATTCCCGCCAGCCCGCGCCGGAGGGTCCGCCGACCGCCAGCCGCTCGTTCATCAGGGTGACCAGGGAGACGCGCCAGCCGTCGTTGACCGCCCCGACCCGCTGGCTGTCCTTCACGCGCACGTTGGTGAAGAACACCTCGTTGAACCCCGATCCGCCCGACATCTGGTGGATGGGCCTGACCTCGATGCCCGGATCGTGCATGTCGACCCAGAACATGGTCAGGCCTTTGTGCTTCGGGGCGTCTGGATCGGTCCGCGTGACGACAATCCCGTAGTCCGAGAACTGGGCGCCGGTCGTCCACACCTTTTGGCCGGAGATGATCCAGTCACCGGAGCCGTCGCTCGCCCGCTCCGCACGAGTCCGGGCGGCCGCCACGTCCGAGCCGCCGGAGGGCTCGGAGAACAGCTGGCACCAGATCTCCTCGCCGCGCAGCGCCGGGCCGACGAAACGCTTCTTGGTGTCCTCGTCGGCGAACGCCATCACCGTCGGCACGCACATGCCGAGCCCGATCTGAAAGGGGTTCGGCGGCACCGGGCGCCGGGCTTCCTCCTGATTGAAGATCACCTGCTGGATCGGCGTTCCGCCGGGGCCGCCCCACTCCTTCGGCCAGGTGATCTGGGCGTAGCCCGCGGCGGCCTTCTTGGCCTGCCAGGCCTTGGACGCGGCCATGCTGTCGCCGCCGCCCTCCCAGTCATCCGCCACCGCGGACTTGGGCGCGTTCTTCGCAAGCCATTCGCGGACACTGGCGCGGTAGGCTGCTTCTTCGGGGGTGTCGTTGAAGTCCATAGCGTGATCCTCAGGCCGCGTTGCGCCGTTCCAGCTGCGAGACCAGGCGCTCCTTCCAGGCTCGCGGGGCGCCGGCCACCAGCCGCAACTGCTGCGCGCGCTTGTAGTAGAGGTGGCAGTCCATCTCCCAGGTGTAGCCGATCCCGCCATGGGTCTGGATGTTCTCCTTGGCGGCGAACCAATAAGCCTCGGAGGCGGCGATGCGGGCGGCCGCGGCGGCGAGGCTGAGCTCGGCCGCATTGGTGTTGAGCGCCCAGGCCCCGTAGTAGCTGTTGGAGCGGGCGAGCTCGTTCTTCACGTAAACATCGGCCAGCTTGTGCTTGATGGCCTGATAGGAGCCGATCGGGCGGCCGAAGGCGTAGCGCTCCAGCGCATAGGTCTTGGCGGCCTCCAGGCACTTGTCCGCCCCGCCGAGCTGCTCGAACGCCAGCAGCACCGCCGCGCGATCGAAGATCTGCTCCACCAGCGAGAAGCCTTCCCCCGCGGGCCCGAGGCGCTCGGCGGGCGCATCCTTGAAGGTGAGCTTGGCGGCGTCGCGCGCGGGATCGAGCGTCGAGACCGCCTCGCGCGCCACGCCCGGGCCATCCAGGCGGACGAGGAAGAGCCCGGCCTTGCCGCCCTCCTTCGCGAGCACGACCGCGAGATCGGCGATGTCGCCGTCGGCGACCGGGATCTTGGCGCCGGCGAGCTTGCCCCCGGAGACCGATGTCTGCACGGCCCCGGGCGTCAGCGGGCCCGGGCCCTCCGACGTCGCCATGCAGCCGATGATCTCGCCGGCGGCGATCTTCGGCAGGATCTCGGCTTTCTGCGCCTCCGAGCCCGCCAGCATGACCGCTTCGGCGAGGAAGTAGACGGTCGATGCGAAGGGAATTGGGGCCACGGCCCGGCCCAACTCCTCGGCGATGACGCAGAGCTCCAGGTGTCCAAGGCCCAACCCGCCATTCGCTTCCGGAATGGCCGCGCCCAGCCAGCCCTGGCCGGCCACCGCCGTCCAGAGGTCGGCGTCGTAGGCCTTCGCCTCGTCATCCAGCACCTTGCGGACCCGGCTGGCCGGAGAATTCGCCTCGAGGAACTTCCGGGCCTCGGACTTGAGGAACTTTTGCTCGTCGGAGAAGTCGAAGTTCATGCCGGGCCGTCCGCTTGTGGTCGCCCGACCATGACGCCGGGCGCGGGAGCTGAAAAGCGTGACCTCGCGTCATCGGCTTCCGAACTCCGCCGCCAGGGACTAGATGACCGGGATGCGTACAGAGACCCCCCAGCCGATCCGGCTCGCCGACTACCGTCCCCCCGCGTTCCTCATCGACGAGGTGCGCCTGGATTTCGACCTTTCGCCGAACGCCACCCGCGTGAAGGCGAAGCTGCAGGTGCGCCGCAACGGCGAGCACAAGGAGGCGCTGAAGCTCAACGGCGAACGCCTGAAGCTCGTTTCGGTCGCGATCGACGGGCGACGGCTGGCGGAGGGGGAGCGCCAGGTCGACAGCGAGTTCTTGACGGTCCCGAGCCCTCCCGACGAGTTCGTGCTGGAGACCGATGTCGAGATCGACCCCACGAACAATAAGGCCCTCGAGGGCCTCTACATGTCGGCCGGTCGCTTCTGCACCCAATGCGAGGCGGAGGGGTTCCGCAAGATCACCTACTGGCCCGACCGGCCCGACGTGCTGTCGCGCTTCACCGTGCGCATCGAGGCGGACAGGGCCTACCCGCGGCTGCTCTCCAACGGCAACCTGATCGAGTCAGGCGAGCTTCCGGGCGGACGCCACTACGCGGTCTGGAACGATCCCTTCCCGAAGCCCTGCTATCTGTTCGCCTTGGTCGCCGGCGAGCTCGATGTGCTGGAGGACAAGCTTGTCACCATGAGCGGCCGCACGGTCGATCTCCGCATCTACGTCGATCCCGGCATGGCGCCGCGCGCCGCCTACGCCATGGATGCGCTGAAGCGCGCCATGAAGTGGGACGAGGAGACCTTTGGCCGCGAATACGACCTCGACCTGTTCATGATCGTCGCGGTCCGCGACTTCAACTTCGGGGCGATGGAGAACAAGGGGCTGAACATCTTCAACTCCTCGCTGCTGCTGGCCGACCCCGAGACCGCCACCGACATGGACTACGAGCGCATCGAAAGCGTCGTCGCCCACGAGTACTTCCACAACTGGACGGGCGACCGGATCACCTGCCGCGACTGGTTCCAACTGTGCCTCAAGGAGGGCCTCACCGTCTTTCGCGACCAGAGCTTCTCGGCCGACCAACGCGGCCACGCCGTGCAGCGGATCAAGGACGTCAAGGCGCTCCGTGCGCGGCAGTTCGCCGAAGACCAGGGGCCGCTCGCCCATCCGGTGCGGCCGTCCAGCTACCTGAAGATCGACAACTTCTACACCGCGACCATCTACGAGAAGGGCGCCGAGGTGATCCGGATGCTGCGGACCCTCATCGGACCGCAGCTGTTCCGGAAAGGGATGGACCTCTACTTCGAGCGTTGGGACGGGCACGCCACGACGGTCGAGGAGTTCATCCGCTGCTTCGCCGAAGCCTCCGGGCACGACCTCGCGCCGTTCTTCGCCTGGTACGAGCAGGCGGGCACGCCGCGCCTCAGCCTCGCCTCCCGCTACGACGCGGCGGCCCGGACCCTCGAGCTGGAGCTCCGCCAGGAGACGTCGCCCACGCCTGGCCAGCCGAACAAGAAGCCCCTTCCCGTGCCGCTGCGGATCGGCCTGCTCGACCACGACGGCCGCACGCTGGCGTTCGAACGCGACGGCGAGGCGCTGGATGAGACCGTCATCATTCTGGACGAGGCCAAGGCGAAGGTGACGTTGACCGGCGTCGACCGGCCGCCGGTCATCTCGGCGCTGCGCGGGTTCTCCGCCCCCGTCGTTCTCGCCACGGACGCCGAGCCGAAGGACCGCTACATCCTGCTGGCCGCCGACGCGGACCTCTTCAATCGCTGGGAGGCCGGCCAGGCGCTGGCGCGCGAACTGATCCTGGCCCGCGCCAGCGGCAAGGCTGACGAGGTCGGAGAGGAACGCTTCGCCGAGGCCATGGGTCGGGCGCTCTCGGATCAGGCGGCCGACCCTGCGTTCAAGGCGCTGCTGCTCGCCCTGCCCTCCGAGCCCGACCTGGCGCTGGTCATGAGCCCGGCCGAT
>Ga0207695_10012373_pt1 | contig 10248 bp, 10 predicted proteins | sample KBSC54metaG_FD_184354 | JGI IMG/M metagenome (GOLD analysis project Ga0207695, IMG submission 184354) | Corn rhizosphere microbial communities from Kellogg Biological Station, Michigan, USA - KBS C5-4 metaG (SPAdes) (version 2) | ecosystem: Host-associated > Plants > Roots > Rhizosphere > Soil... | reverse complement strand
CTTGCTCAGGTAGTCGGCCGCACCATCCTGCAGCGCCCGGACCGCCAGCGACTCGTTGCCGGCACCGGTCACCATGATGATCGGACAATGCGCCTCGCGGTGCAACGTCGGCAGCAATTCGGCGCCGCTGGCGTCGCCGAGCTGGTTGTCCAGCATCACGCAGTCGAACGCATACTCGCGCACCATCCGCAGCGCGTCCGCGCCGCTGGACGCCTCGACCGCATGAACCTCCAGCGGCGAGCGCGCGAGCAGGCGCAGCACGCGCTCGCGGTCGACATCGTCGTCGTCGACCACCAGCAACTGGATCTGCAGGGCAGTGCCTTTCATCGGCAGCCTCTCGCTCAGGGCAGCCTGACGGCGGCCTGGTAGCTCGCCAGCATCTGGGCCAGCTTCGAGAACTGGGGACCGACCGCAGCCTTGACCATGTAGCCGGCGATGTTGGCGTCGTAGGCACGCCCGCGATCGGCATCGATGTCGGAGGTGGTCAGCACGAACACGACCTCGTGGCGCAGCACGGGGTCGGCCCGCAACTCGTGCAGGAATTCGAAGCCGTTCATGCGCGGCATGTTCAGATCGAGCAGGGTCACGCGGGGCGCCGGCACCCGGCGGGCCGGATTCTCGCCGCGCAATGCGCGCAGCGCTTCGAGGCCATCCTCGACCCAGACGACGGGAAACGAGAGCCCGCTCTTGCCCAGGCTGCGCATCACCGATTCGGCCGCCACGTCGTCGTCCTCGACCAGAAGAATTGTCAGGGTGCTACTCATCGCTCGTCCTTTGCGGGAAGCGCGGCCACCAGAAGCGAAAGCAGGCGCCGCGCCCGTCGCGCACCGGCGAGACCACCTCGATGCGGCCGCCGTGGACCTCGATCACGCGCTTGGTCAGCGCGAGGCTGATGCCGGAGCTGCCACGCTCCGTCGCGGTCAAGGTCTGGAACAGCTTGAAGATGCGCTCCTTGGCCGCTTCCGGCACGCCGGGGCCATCGTCGACGACGCAGATCTCGCAATAGCTGTCGGCACCCATCGAGCGCCGCTCCGGCTTGGAGAAGAACGCGGATCGCAGGCCGACATGGGACTCGTGCAAGGTCGTCGGAAGCAGGGTCTCGATCGGCAGCCCGACCAGCGCGTCGTGCGCATGGCCGAACATCTTCTCGAGTTCCTCATTCGCCGCCACGATGGTGCCGGAGCCATCGATCAGCACGACGCCGTTGGGTGCGGCATTGAACGCACGGGCCAGCAGCTCGGGAGAGGTGACGGCACGGTCCACGCCCTTCCCCTACCCGTGCTCGCCGGTTCGGCTCATACGGTACCGGTCAGGCGGAACTCTTGCCGCATCGGGCGCTGGCTCGACGTGCTCGGCTCGCGATGCTCCAGACACGAGCTGCCAGACCCCATGAGGAATGTTCATTCATATCGATCCCCAACGATCAAGGCTCTTGCAGCCTGTTGATGTTCTGCTGCGGGTGAAGATACGCCTCGAGCAAACGGATTACAAATAGAAGCAGTCGGGGATTAGCCGAGGCCTGTGCAAAACTGGCGACGCTGCCATGAACATCCATCTGCATCACGAGTCTCACAGAACGCCCTATAGGCCCCTGGATGACCATTGCCTGCCACGGCATCCGCTATTCGCGCAACGCTTCGGCACAGCGGCGCTCGTCGTCCCCACACGCTGACCGATTCGCGGCCAGCGCGTGCAAGCCGCAGTGCGCCCAGTTCGCCTTGACATGTTGCTATGACATGTTGCTATGACTGGCCGTCCACGTCTGCAAGACGTGCGAGGCTGGGCGCGCCGAGGAGACCGGGCTGATCGTGCCGATCGGCGAATGGGTTCTGCGGACTGCTTGTGCGCAGCTGAAGGCCTGGCACGCGGCGGGGCACACCGGGCTGTCAGTGGCAATCAACCTCTCGGCGCGCCAGTTCCAGGAGCACGACGTCGGGCAAATGGTGCGCCGCGTCCTCGGCGATTGCGAGCTGTCGGGGGAATTTCTGGAACTCGAACTGACCGAAAGCGCGTTGATGTTGGATCCCGAACTGGTCCTGCGCACGCTGCGCGAGCTCAAGAGCTTCGGCGTCAGGCTCGCGCTGGACGATCGCGATGGCGTGTTCGCTCGGCGCGAAGACGATTGCCGAGGGGGTCGAAACAGAGCGGCACTCGCGCTTCATGGCCGCCCATCAATGCGACAGCATTCAGGGCTACTACTTCAGCCGACCGTTGCCGTGGACGCGATGAGCGCGCTCCTGGCGGAAGATCGACGTCTGCCAGCGTGGAGCCGCGCGGAACCGGATGCAGTCGAGAGACCGGCGCTGGAACTGGTGGAATGATCAGGCCGACAACTCACCAGATCGCTCAACCCCCGCCCTCCGGCGCCTCGAGCAGGCCGGTGATCGCCCCCGACGTCGCGATGACGCCCCAGAAGATCAGGAAGCTCACCGAGTACACCGCGCTGCGCGACCACTCGATCGGCTGCGCGCCGAACCAGGCCAGGCTGCCCGGGTCGACCACGACGAAGACCAGCGCATCGAGCACCCCCGCCATCAAGAAGGCCGGCCACAGGATCGCGAGCGCCTGGCGGCCGAATCGCCCGGGCCCTGCCGCGACCGGCAGCGCGTCCGCTTCAGCGTCGCGGCGTGACGACATGATTGCGCGCCTGCATCGCCGGAGTGTGGCTCTCCGCCTCGGCCGCGGCATGGGCCGCGATCGGCCGGTCGCCGCCGCGAATCGCCAGCGTCAAGGTCGCGAAGCCGGCGACGACCACCAGCGCCGGCCCGCCGACGACCAGCCACATCATGCGGATGCGCCACCAGGGCTGGGTCGGCTGCGTGTGCTGCGGGATGTTCATGGTCGGACTGTGTCTCCTCGGATGCGGTTCAGCGAGGCACGACGAAGGTCGAGCGCTCGACAAGCCTGGCGGTGGCGTCCGATTCGGCGGCCACCTCGAATTCGATCGGATGCGCGCCCGGCCCGAGCACGTCGGCAGACTGCGGCGGCACGCGCACCGCGACCACCACCCAGCGCGCCTCGGCCGGTGCCACGGCCACGTCCGCCGAGCCGCCGTTGGCCGGCAGCAGCTCGGCGCCGGCGATGCCGCGCACCGCGATGCGATAGCGTTGCGCCTGCTCGGTCGCGTTCATCAGCTGCAGCCGGTAGACGTTCTCGACCTGGCCCTGGCCGACCAGGCGCGCCAGCGTGCTGCGGTCCCGCACCACGTCGACCTTCAGGGTGTGGCGCAGGCCGAGGCTGGCCGCGAACGCGGCCGATATCGCCAGCAGCACCGCGCCGTAGATCAGCACCCGCGGCCGCAGCACGCGGCGCAGCATCTGCGCCTTCGTGGCGTTCCTCGCCAGGCCGTTCTCGGTCGCGTAGCGGATCAGCCCGCGCGGGTATTTCATCTTGTCCATCACGCCGTCGCAGGCGTCGATGCAGGCGCTGCAGGCGATGCATTCGTACTGCAGGCCGTCGCGGATGTCGATGCCGACCGGGCAGACCTGAACGCACAGCTTGCAGTCGATGCAGTGGCCGAGGCCGGCGGCAGCCAGGTCGGCCTGGCGCGCCCGCGTGCCGCGCGGCTCGCCGCGCTTCGTGTCGTAGCTGACGATCATCGTGTCCTTGTCGAACATCGCGCTCTGGAAGCGCGCGTACGGGCACATGTACTTGCAGACCTGCTCGCGCAGGAAGCCGGCATTGCCGTAGGTGGCGAGGCCGTAGAAATTGACCCAGAACCATTCCCAGGGCCCGAACGACAGCGTGAAGGCCTCGGCCCACAGGCTGCGGATCGGCGTGAAGTAGCCGACGAAGGTAAAGCCGGTCCACAGGCCGATGGCAAGCCATGCCGCGTGCTTGCCCGTCTTCAGGCCGAGCTTGCGCGCGGTCCACGGGCCGGCATCGAGCTTCATGCGCGCGCCGCGTTCGCCTTCGATGCGGTGCTCGACCCACAGGAAGATCTCGGTGTAGACGGTCTGCGGGCAGGCGTAGCCGCACCACAGGCGGCCGCCGACCGCGGTGAAGAAGAAGAGGCCGTAGGCCGAGAGCACCAGCAGGCCCGTCAGGTAGATGAAGTCCTGCGGGTACAGCACCAGATCGAAGATGTAGAAGCGGCGCGCCGCCAGGTCGAACAGCAACGACTGCCGCCCGTTCCACGGCAGCCACGGCAGGCCGTAGAACAGCGCCTGCGTGAACCACACCAGCGCCCAGCGCCAGCGCGCGAACCAGCCCTTGACCGAGCGCGGATAGATCTTCCTCTGCTTCTCGTAGAGCGAGACCAGTTCGCCGCCGCCGGCGGCCTGGGCCGCGACGATCGGGATCACGCGCTGCGGCCTCATCGCGATCGCCTAGGGGGTCGCGGGACCGGGCGTGTTGGACAGGCCCCAGACATATGCGGCGACCAGCCGGATCTGCTCCGGCGAGAGCCGCGTGCCGTGCGCCGGCATCACGTTGGTCTTGCCCTTGTTGATCATCGCGATCACGGCCGCCTCGCCCCAGCCATGGAGCCAGATGTTGTCGGTCAGGTTCGGCGCGCCGATCGCCTGGTTGCCTTTGCCATCGGCGCCGTGGCAGGCCGCGCAGACCACGAACTTGCTGCGCCCGAGCTGGGCCGGGATGTTCTGGTGCGGGCTGCCCGACAGGCTCAGCACGTAGTTGGCGACATTGCGCACGTCGTCCGAGCTGCCGACCGCGGCGGCCATCGGCGGCATCATGCCGCGGCGGCCTTCGGTGATGGTCTCGATGATCTTCTCGGGCGAGCCGCCGTGCAGCCAGTCGTTGTCGGTCAGGTTCGGGAAGCCCTTGCTGCCGCGCGCATCGGCGCCGTGGCAGGTGGCGCAGTTGTTGGCGAACACGCGCTCGCCGATGGCGATCGCCCGCGGGTCGGCGGCGAGTTCAGGCACCGTCTTGTGGGCGAAGCCGGCGAAGAGCGGCGCGGCGGCCTGGCGCGCGTCCGACTGCTCGGCCTTGAGTTGCCCGGCACTGCTCCACGCCAGCGTGCCCTGGCGGCTGCCGAGGCCGGGATAGAACGTCAGGTAGGCCGCGGCGAAGACGACCGTCAGCACGAACAGCCACATCCACCAGCGCGGCAGCGGGTTGTTCAGCTCGCGCAGGTCTTCGTCCCAGACGTGGCCGGTGGTGTTGTCGCCCGCCATCACGCGCCGTCGCGCCGCGATCACGAGCAGGGCCAGGCAGGCGACCAGGCCGACGATCGTGACGGCGGCGATGTAGACCGACCAGCCGCTGTTGAAGAAGTCGCTCATCGATCGAACTCCCGGGCTTCGCCGTCGAAGGGCAGGCGTGCGGCCGCCTCGTGGGCGCAGCGGCGGCTCGGCCACCAGGCCCACGCGGCCAGGCCGCCGAACAGCAGGAAGCTGAACACGGTGACGAGACTGCGGATGTCGTTGAGGTCCATGGCTGGTTTGTCCTTGCTTACTTGACGTGCGTGCCGAGCGATTGCAGGTAGGCGATCACCGCGTCCATCTCGGTCTTGTCCTTCACCGCTTCGCCGCTGGCGGCGATCTCGGCGTCGCTGTAGGGCACGCCGAGCCGCTGCATCGCCTTCAGGCGCGGCGCGACGCTGGCCGGATCGATCGTCGCGCGCTCCAGCCAGGGGTAGGCCGGCATGTTCGACTCGGGCACCAGGTCGCGCGGATTCGACAGGTGCAGCTGATGCCACTCGTCGCTGTACTTGCCGCCGACGCGCTGCAGGTCCGGCCCGGTGCGCTTGCTGCCCCACTGGAAGGGGTGGTCGTAGACGAATTCGCCGGCGACCGAATAGTGGCCGTAGCGCAGCGTCTCCGCATGCAGCGGCCGGATCATCTGCGAGTGGCAGTTGTAGCAACCCTCGCGCAGGTAGATGTCGCGGCCGATGAGCTGCAAGGGCTCGTAGGGCTTGAGTCCGGCCACCGCCTCGGTGGTCGAGCGCTGGAAGAAGAGCGGCACGATCTCGACCAGCCCGCCGACCGCGATGACCAGCAGGATCAGCACGATCATCAGCCAGTTGGTGGTCTCGATGCGCTCGTGGCCGGTGGCCGGGGCGGCAATGTCTTGGCTCATGGGTTCGATCTCCTCAGGCCTGCACCAGGCGGGGAATGGCGGACGGCAGGGGCCGGCCGATGCGCACCGTCATCACCACGTTCCAGGCCATCACGCCCATGCCGCCGAGGTACAGCAGCCCGCCGGCCAGGCGCACCATGTAGAACGGCCAGGTCGCCTTGACGCTTTCGACGAAGGTGTAGACCAGCGTGCCGTCGGCATTCAGCGCGCGCCACATCAGGCCCTGCATCACGCCGGCGATCCACATCGCGGCGATGTAGAGCACGACGCCGAAGGTCGCGATCCAGAAGTGCAGGCTGATCGCCTTCTCGCTGTACATGCGCGTCTGGCCGAACATGCGCGGGATCAGGTAGTAGAGCGAGCCCATCGAGATGAAGCCGACCCAGCCGAGCGCGCCGGCGTGCACGTGGCCGATGGTCCAGTCGGTGTAGTGCGACAGGGCGTTGACCGTCTTGATCGACATCATCGGCCCTTCGAAGGTCGCCATGCCGTAGAACGACAGGGCGACGATCAGGAATTTCAGGATCGGGTCGTCGCGCAGCTTGTGCCAGGCGCCGGAGAGCGTCATCACGCCGTTGATCATGCCGCCCCAGCTCGGCGCCAGCAGCACCAGCGAGAACACCATGCCGACCGACTGCGCCCAGTCCGGCAGCGCGGTGTAGTGCAGGTGGTGCGGGCCCGCCCACATGTAGGTGAAGATCAGCGCCCAGAAGTGCACGATCGACAGGCGATAGCTGTAGACCGGCCGCTCGGCCTGCTTCGGGATGTAGTAGTACATCATCCCGAGGAAGCCCGCGGTGAGGAAGAAGCCGACCGCGTTGTGGCCGTACCACCACTGCACCATCGCGTCCTGCACGCCGGCATAGGCCGAGTAGCTCTTCCACAAGCTCACCGGCATGGCCGCGCTGTTGACGATGTGCAGCAGCGCGACGGCGATGATGAAGGCGCCGAAGAACCAGTTGGCGACGTAGATGTGGCGCACGCGGCGCGTGCCGACGGTGCCGAAGAAGACGATCGCGTAGGCGACCCAGACGACGGCGATCAGGATGTCGATCGGCCATTCGAGCTCGGCGTATTCCTTGCCCTGCGTGATGCCCAGCGGCAAGGTGATCGCGGCCAGCACGATGACGAGCTGCCAGCCCCAGAAGACGAAGTTCGCGAGCCAGGGCAGGAAGAGGCGGACCTGGCAGGTGCGCTGCACCACGTGGAAGCTCGTCGCCATCAGCGCGCAGCCGCCGAAGGCGAAGATCACCGCGTTCGTGTGCAGCGGACGCAGCCGCCCGTAGCTGAGCCAGGGGACGCCGTAGGTCAGGTCGGGGAAGGCCAGCTGGGCGGCGATGATCACGCCCACCAGCATCCCGACCAGGCCCCACACCACGGCGGCGAGCGCGAAGCCGCGCACGGCCGCGTCGCTGTAATTCACCGGCGAGTTCGTCTGCGTGCTCGTGCTCTCGGCCATCGAGGACTCCGTTCTTCTCTTGAATGAGGACGGAGCGATTCTTCGGTGCCCGGCGGCTAGCGGCTTTGATATCGATCAAGCCGCGTGTCGTCTGTCTCCAGGATCTGCGCGCCGTTGTTCCGGGACGCGGCCATCGTGCGTCCATCCGGCGAGTGCGGGTTTGATGCAGGTCAAGCCAGATCGCTCTGCGATCTGCGGCGCAATGTTCGACACAGCCGCAAGGGCTTCGACCGATGACGGCTTGGACTGATGATTGAAAGGTTCGACATGTTCGCCAAGCAAGCTGAGCGTTGCGATCAGTTCGACGGCAAACCGGTCGCGACGCTCTGGGTCCGCCTCGCCATGGATGCGCCGCTCGCCGGTCATTCTGCTGACCGGCTGGGGACAGCGCATGGCCGACGACGGCGACACCCCGCCGCAAGTGGACGTCGTGCTCGGCAAACCACCGAGACTCGGTGAACTCCGCGAGGGGCTCGCACGCTGCCGGCAACGGGCCGGCTGAGACCCGCCTAGCGCAAGGCGAGCCCGCACAGTCCCTCGCGCGCCCAGCGCCGCGCGTCCGCGATGGCCTGGCACAGGGCCGAGTCTTCGTCCTGCCCTGCGGACAACAAGACGTTGGCGCGCTCGATCGCCTTGCGGCGAACGCCGGGCGGAAGATTCTCCAAGGGCGGTGGATAACGGTCGAGAGTCCAGTGCATGGGGCGCACGCAGCGCGCCGAGCGCCACGTGGAGCCGACGATAAGGCCTCGTCCGCGCCGCTGCTTTGATCCAGCGCAACAAGCCGAGTGACTGACCGAGGCGATGGCTGGGACGAAGCTGAGCGCCCAGCGTGCGGAAACAGACTGTTCACGCGTCGTTACACAACGACGCCGGCGATTCGTCATTCGGAGGCCCGGGTTGCCTAGTCTCCCCGCTGTTCGAGCGGCCTGTGTGAAGGCCGGTTCAAGCCCCCGTCACCCCCGCGAGCCGCACCATCACGAGTTCGACATGACCATCGCATCCGCAGCCGCCTCCGCCTCGCCCACGATCCACGCGCCTCCGCCCCGCGGCCTGGCGCAGTTCTTCCGCCATCATGGCCTCTGGGCGCCCGGGGTGCGGCTCTTCCGCAGCCTGGGCTTCCCGCTCAAGGCCGTGCTGATCTCGCTCGGATTCCTACTGCCGCTGGGCCTCCTGCTCACCGCCTACGTGCTGCAGGATCAGGAGACCATCCGCTTCGCGCAGCAGGAACGGCGCGGCGTGGCGATGGTGCGAGCGATCGAGCCCCTGATGGTCGAGGTCCAGAAGCAGCGTCGGCTCGTGATGAGCGGCCTGCAGGCCAGCGTGGACACCGCGGCCATCGATTCCCGCCTGGCCGAAGTCCGCACGGCATTGACTCAGGTGACCGAAGGCAGGGAGCTGGCCGCCGCGTTGGAAGGCGTGATCAAGCGCGGCGATGCGGTGAAGGCGGCCGTTGCTGCCGGCGCCACGGCCGACATGCTGGCCGCACCGATGCAGGCCCTTGTCGACACGCTGACGGCGATGCGCACCAGCGTACTGGACATCTCCAACCTCTCGCTTGATCCCGAACAGGCGAGCTACTACCTGATGACCGTCTCGGTCGACCAGGCCTCCAGCGTGATCGAGGCGATCTCGCGCGGCCGCGCGGTGGCCGGCGCCATGGAGCACCGCCAAGCCGCCAAGCCGCGCGAGCTGCAGGAACTCTATGCCATCTGGGCCACCGGCCGCGACAAGCTGGAAGGCCTCGCGGATCAGCTCGACCGCGCCGCCGCGGCCGAACCCGAGATCAAGCATCGGGTCGACCTGTCGCTCGTGCTCTCGACCAACCAGGCCTACCTGAAGGCGGCCGAAGCCGCCTGGTTCGGAGACGCCTTCAAGGCCGACGTGACTGGCCTGAACGCACCCGGGCAGGCGGCGATCGACGCCTTGCGCAGCTTCTCTTCGTCGGGCGCGCAGATGCTCGACGAGTTGCTGCAGCGGCGCATCGATAACGCTGCGCGCGAACGCAATGAAGTCATCGCCGGTGTTGCCATGTGTCTCGTGCTGGTGAGCTACCTCTTCTACAGCTTCTACATCGTGATGCGCGGCGGGTTGGGCGAAGTGGCACGCCATCTGCGCGCGATGACCGAGGGCGACTTGACGACCACGCCGCGCCCCTGGGGCCGCGACGAGGCCGCCGGCTTGATGCTCTCGCTGGCCGAGATGCAGCATGCCTTGCGCAGCATCGTCGCCGAGGTCCGGGGCGCCTCGGACCAACTCGTGCATGCCAGCGCCGAGATCGCGAGTGCCTCGCAGGATCTGAGCACTCGCAGCGAGCAGGCGGCGGCCAACCTCGAGGAATCGGCCTCGGCGATCGAGGAGATCTCGTCGACCGTCTCGCTCACGGCCGAACGGGCCCAGGATGCCGCGCGCCTCGCAGCGGTGAACGCCGAGGCAGCTGATGCCAGCGGCACGACCATCGGCTCGGTGGTCGAGACGATGCAGCGCGTGCAGGACTCGTCGAGCAAGATCTCCGAGATCATCGGCGTGATCGACGGCATCGCCTTCCAGACCAACATCCTGGCGCTGAACGCTGCGGTCGAGGCGGCACGCGCCGGCGAGCAGGGGCGTGGCTTCGCCGTCGTCGCCAGCGAGGTGCGCGCGCTGGCCCATCGCTCCGCGAGTGCGGCCAAGGAGATCAAGGGGCTGATCGGCAGCAGCGTCGAACATGTCAAGGCGGGCGGCGAGGTGGTCGGCGATGCAGGCCGCACGAT
>Ga0207695_10012366_pt1 | contig 10253 bp, 15 predicted proteins | sample KBSC54metaG_FD_184354 | JGI IMG/M metagenome (GOLD analysis project Ga0207695, IMG submission 184354) | Corn rhizosphere microbial communities from Kellogg Biological Station, Michigan, USA - KBS C5-4 metaG (SPAdes) (version 2) | ecosystem: Host-associated > Plants > Roots > Rhizosphere > Soil... | reverse complement strand
GGAACGGAGCTGTTCCAAGGTCTTTTTCTTGAGCGCTTCGTAGTCGAATTTGTCATTTTTTTCCATAAAAAACTGTATTAAAGGTCTTGAATTTTTAACCTTTGACACAGTTTAATTTACAGTCTCTAATGGGTATATACAACGTGGTCTTTTTGCTTTTTTAAGGACTTTACAATTGATGAGCATTCAAATTCCTTATGACAAATTTCTTCACTTTTTTTTGTTCTTCCTTTTAGTTTTTGTGCCAGATTTGGTTCTTGACCGACCATACTGCTTTAGTGTTTTTTGCCAGTCGTAACCCATATTGATGACGGCAGAGTAGCGTTCGTACAAACTTAGTATGTCCTTTTCCTCCCGCTGATACTCATATTTACCTTTGTTGGCCGTCACTACCTCCATTAATAGCCAAAGGATAGATTTGGCCGATTCGCGAGTTATACCCTTGAAAAAGGCTAGGCAAAAATCAGGTGGCGATAGAATTTCTTTTTTCTTTACATTTTTTTTATAATAATTAGCCATATATCGTTCAAAGTGATCGGCCATCCCTTCCTGATCGTTCATACAGACAGCGATAAAATAGACGGCATCGATCAGGCCAATAAATTCAGTTTGAACATGCTTAATGACCTTGTTCTCAAGCTGCCGGGAAGCGCCAACTTCCGCCAGCCCAATTTCACACCATTTCAAGAAATTTACTTTCATATAGATCGGCGTAACGTCCTTGAAAATGATCAAGGGGCCGATTTCGGGGCCATCAATCGGAAAGTTGACGGGAGCGAAGGTTTCAGTAATCATAAATATATAATTTTGTTTTATTATGTATGTAAAATCGATAATCGGTTGTTCTGAGTTACGATTTACGTCTGCGCTTGGCAAGCTGACCAAAGAGCTGTTTATCTTTGGCTGTGAGATTGGTGGGCAACTTTACAGAAAGGGTGACGTAGAAGTCGCCACGGGGGCCAACGTCTTTATAATTGGGAAAGCCTTTCTTCCGGAGCCTCACAACTTTTCCGTTTTGTGTTTCAGCCGGTATTTTTACCTTTACCTTTCCATCTATTGTATCAACTACTATCTGACCACCAAGCAAGGCAGTATACAAATCGACGAAGGCAGTCGCGTATATATCCTTATTAACTAACCTCCATCCAGGTTCGGGGACAATAGTAATGTTAACAATTAGATCGCCATTTGGACCGCCGTTCATGCCGCGACCCCCCAATCCAAAATAGGTTAAATAAGAGTAGGCCTCTACCCCAGCGGGAATTTTCACGCAGACGTCTCTTCCTTCCGCCTTGAAGCTACGATGGTGTTCTTTTGCGGCCTCTTTGATCGATAATTTAATATTAAAGTGATAGTCGAAACCCCGAAGACCTTCATCCTTATATCCCTTTGACTTTTCTGATTTTCTCCATTTGAAAAAGCTTTTCCAATCGGCATCGTATAAATCGTAAAATCTTCTCTTCTCTGGGTCTCTAAGCACCTCATACGCTTCATTGATTTCCTGCATTACCTTGGTTGCATCCTCAGCATCCTGGTTAAGATCGGGATGGTGCTTGGACGCCAACTTTCGATAAGCAGCCTTTATTTCATCAGGGGTCGCGCCCGTGGATATGCCTAATATCTTATAGTAATTTCCCTTGGACATATAACCTTTATGTTTGGGGTACGTTGTCAGTTAAGTTTCAATCTTTCCGGTTCGGGTATGGCCAACGTTAGTGATATGTTAAAAACGGGGGGTAGGGTGAAAACACGTATTGACAAAATGGAAAGGCTTAGTTAACTTTAGTAAAGACCCCTAACCGGAGAAAAAGCACCACTATCTTACGAATCACTGGACACCTCTGCCGGTATGTAGAGCCTATGCACAGTACCAGGTCTTTGCGCGGTTACGGTGTGCAATCCTCCCAATTATTTACTGAAGAATTACATCATGGAGGCTTATAGTCTTCTTGGATGCGTGTGGAATATTATTTGGAACAAGTCTAACTGTATTAGTGCGTCTTGGATCTAATACCTATGAAAACTGCTGCACGTGGGATCATACGGGTAATGGCTTGTATTAGTAATGACTAATCCGGTGACGGAAATTTCCCTCACCTGACCCTTTATTACAAAAAACCGTTGTACTATGATACCCATAGCTGAGACCTTGCACCGTGAGCTGATTGCACGGATTAACGAAATGGCCTCCGAGAAGGATACCCTCATTCGAACCGAAAGGATTGTAACAGAAATCAGCAATGTTCTATTCCAACTAAAGGAACTTATCAGACAGCAGGGCTTTGTTGATGAGAGGGAAGAGATTCAATTCTATAAGCAAATTAAGCCCAAATTTCACGCGTTATATATTTATCATGCCACAGTATTCAGTGTGGAATCTGATCGGCCATTAGGCAGCAAGAAGGCCGCTAGACGCTATTTTCATAATGAGCTTCGGAGGATTGACAATTTCTTCTATCATAATGCTGACCTGTATAAGTATTACCGGTCAGGTAAGACCCACCTGGACAAGGAATACTTTACCAGGGGGCAGGGCTTTAATGGTTTTGTCATTGATATTGTGACCCCGATCATTGACCGGGAGTTTTGTACCCTACATAGCATTAAAATAGCCTTTCTGATTGCTTATCACCAGCTACGGCAGTATTTTCAGGATGCAATGCTCGAAATAGAAAATCCAATAAAAACGCCGGTGTTCTCTACGCAACAATCGGAAATGAACTGGACGGATTCAAAAACGGGCCTTATTGAGCTAGGGTATGCTCTCCATGCCGCAGGATCATTCAACAATGGGAAAGCTGATCTGAAGCAGATTAACGACTACCTTCAAGCTGTCTTTCATGTTGACCTGGGCAATACCTCCCGAACCTTTCAAGAAATTCTTGCCCGGAAGCGGGGATATACGGCCTTTTTGGACAGGTTGCGAGATAGGCTATTACAACGTATTAATGACGATCAATGAATTCTTGGCGTTTGGAGGGGAGTAAAAAGGCCGGAACTTACCCGCCAGTCGTAAGCCCGGCCTGGGACATAGCTTTAAGATTTTTTAGGTTCAACGAAATCAATCAACTCAATTTTAGCACCAAGGGCAAAAGCAATTTTCGAAAGTATATCTAAACCAACTGAATAACGTCCTTGTTCAATGCGGCTAAGGTTAGCTGCGTCTATATTAGCGATTTGAGCAAGCATTTTTGCTTCAATGTTTTTCTCTTTTCGCAATTCACGTATTCTTGCCCCAATTCTTACTCTTTCTTGATAAAGTAAAATGTTTTCATCTTCCCTGTCGCTTTTTCCTCCATAAATTCCAAGACCTTCGTCATAATTCATTTTTATCCAAACCCAATACCCTAAACTCATATCTATGTTATCTTCAAAATATTTTTGAAAATAATATGCAAATCTTCCTGCAACGTATTGTTGATCTTGTTTGGGAACTGGAAAATAGGTGTTCCAATTGAATTTTTCCCCGTCTTGTGCAATGACCTCAATAGTAGAGTCATCGATAAATCTTGATTGTATCATAGTTTTGATGCCGTATTTATCGTGTTGCCGCCACGTTTTAAATTATGTCGTAAAAATAAAAATAAATATCAAAATTGGCATATTTGCCAATTTTAAAAATCAAAATATTTTATAATAATTTGATTTACAGTATTTTATTTTAGACAATTTGTCTACTTTAAAACAGCAGGATTTTTGGGGGGACTTACAACGGCTGAAAATGCCCAAGGCTTTTTTTAAAATGTCCCGCTCCATCTCGACTTCCTTCAGTCGTTTCTGTAGCGCCAGCTTTTCCTCGTCGAAGCTCAACTGGGATTTATCTCCGGGCACTGATTTGCCCTTCCTTGCTCGCTTCATCCAGTAATAGATCAGGTTGCTCCCGATCCCTAACGACTGGGCAATCTCGGGCACAGGGCGCCCGGATTCAACCATTTTTAAAACTTCGTTCTTAAAGTCAGCATCGTACTTGCGGCGGTTCTCTTTTGGCTTTTTCGGATCCATAATTAATCTCTAAATTTAAGAGATTTTTCTGTCCGTAGAAATCGGGCCATCTCAGATACCCTGTTATGTCTTTTTCTATCTTCAATCAAATTTGATTTTATCCAGTCTGCGTAATATCTCAAAAAGGGTAATAGTTCAGTAGACTTAAAGTCGGCGATTAGTTCATTACCACTGCCCTGGGGAGTCCTAAATACAATCCTATCTATCAAATAATCATCAGTTTGAGAAATTATTTCAAAACTGTAATGTGCTATTGAATTTCTTAAGGCATATACTAAACCCCTCAATGTTTTATAGTCGGCATTAATATTCGATTCATTTAAGCCCATTTCTGATTTAAGGATTTTTGTCAATCTAAAGTTAGGTATATGAGAATACAGCCTTTCTTTTGGTAAGATAATTACTCCTAACAGACAATTTAATAATAGGGTGAAATTGTATTGTTCTTCAAATTTATACTTGTGCAAAATGCTTTCATATTGGGCAATTAATTTCATTGTGCGATCTATGAAATCATGCTCAATATTCTTATAGTTTCCCATGATCTTACCTAGTTTGAGAAATGAATACTAAAATATGGCGGTTCTACTAGCTCCTGTATGTCTTTAATGCCTTCTGGATTTTTAATGTTTCTTTCAGGGTCATAAACAAAGCATAAAATAACGTCTACATCTGGATGTTTGCGATAATGTTCTTTATCTATAATTAATTCTTCTGCAAGTTTTTTGCCATCCAAGCTAGGCCTTGTCATTTTTGTCTCTATTAGAATTCTTTGCTTAGGCAAGAGAAAATCTGTTCTGTTAGATCTGTTCGCATAATTCGGAGTATAGGTTTCCGGACGAACATCTTCAAATAAAAGCCGAAGAATTCCTTCAAATAGATACTGCATTTCATATTCATTCTTTACTTCAATTGGCTTTACATCAATTCTATGTTCCTTAAATGAAGAAATCATATTTGACCACTTGTCCATGATTCTTATTATCAAAGCTGCGCTTTGTGCAATTTCGGAAGAGCTTTCATCTGAATTTGAATTTGCTTCCTCATATTCTTTGATATAAGTTAGAGCATTCTCAATTGCCGCGTTTATCGTGTCACGACTTCTGGCCGGGTATCCCATATATTGTCTTGTGCGGTCAAAAAATGAACTTATTTGCATTGGTTGTGGGAGCTGGATGATGTCTAAAGAATTGAAAAAACTTTCATCTACTTCCAATAGACTGGTTCTTGCCGAAATATAATCTTCCCAAATAGAAATATATCGGTTGTCCGTCGCACTAATTGCACCGTCAATGTAACTGATTTTTATATAATCTTGAAGGTTACGAAGAGCTTTCGTTAATTTTAATTTTATAATAGTCATGTTTCTCATTTAAGGCATTTTATGTTTTACAGATATAAAAAAGTATTGATAGAGACACACTACTAAGTTAGAAAACCCCTGACTAACTCCCAAAGATGGTTCATGGCAAAACTATCTTTTCAGGCCTCCTATCTTACTCCTAAATTTCGTCTTTTTACTGGCATATGGAATGTTAGAACCTCGTCATATACCTGGATAGGGGGAAGCACTGTTGCGAATACCTTCGAGCGGAGACTCAGATGCATTCACCCCAGAAGACGAAAACTAACTTTTCTTTTTGAAATGGTTTCAGTAAATTAGGTTATTAAACCTATCAAACTATGAAATGGCTTACCCATCCTAAATTTCGGCTGCTGCTATTAGTGTTCCTGCTTATGCCAGCACTATCTGTTTTTGCCCAGGACAGCACAAGGCTACAGATAACCTCCCCTTACGATTCTATTAGCCTCAGCGATGTAAAAGCGATAGGGAATCTCGAAACGGGCTCTATACAGGTTACTATGCAGGTTACAAACAAGTATCACAAGGTGGCAATTGTTAATATTGGCGGGCCAGCTTTTGATGATTTAGGCTTGACTGATGACAAGGGGATAAAGTACAAATATTTCAGCTACTCCGGCCCTCCAGGCCTTACTGTAGGTCATAACAAAGGATACTCACAAATGACCGATATGGTGCTTGGCAAAAACAAGGTGCAAATGTTCATTTACGTCCAGGATACTCTTCATGTCGATCAATCTGAAACGCTGAAGTTCAGGCTCGTGAAGGCAGATAAGAGCGTTAAGGCAATAAAGGAGGCACATTTGCTCTGTACGCTAACGCTGGATTATATGGCCGCTGGACAGAAGCAGTTTTTCATCAAAAATATCCCGGTCGAGTGGGTGAAGCCAAAAACAAAATCAATAGGTACTAACTAATTAGTAAACGGCTGATGCTATCTATTTGAATTAATAAATGCCTTTAGTGTACTCCTAGCTTTTTCCTTTGTTTTGATATCATTTACTCTTTCCCAAATCGACCGATGAATTCCTGAATTGCCTGATAAATCCGTGGTAATAACATTCATCCTGACTGCGTTTTTAGTAGGTAATATTTGTATATCGTGCATTCCGTAATCAGGTACAATGCCCCCTTCATCTTTTTTGAAAATATTCCAATGGAACCGTCCTATAATATTACCGTTACTCATATTATAATCTTTCCCTAACCAGGCGACATTGTTAGGTTCCTTTCCGATAATTTCAATCTTGTCTGGAAAGCAGAAGCTAATTCTTATGATCGCATTCCCGGTCACACCGTCGTTGTTTACATCTCTATAGTAACCTGTTATTCGCTTCCATTTATACCATAACCCAAGGCGACTGTATAAGAAAATGTAAGCGAGAAGCGGAAAAATTAGAAACTCGATGAGAAGGTTCGAGGCGTGTATCACCCAATCAACCTCTATGCAGATTATTTGCATGTAAGATGAGTTTATTGTTTAAGAAATTATTATCGATGGCGCTTTCGACTTAACTTTTTCCACTTTGATGGTTGTTTGTTGAAATTCAGCAATGGTCGGACGCCCTGACAACTAGGGAATATGTTACTTCTTTTTACTCCTATTGGCAAGTTTGATAATCACATTCCAGGTATACTTTAGGTCCATTCCGACCAATGTGCTGAGGGTCACTAATGAGAAAATACCCAATACCCAGAAAAAGGCAAATGGAATATTCCAAAGTCTCCCTAAATGATTATTGCTGTATTGAAAAGAGCTAAGCATTGCATATCCGGGTAAACCATATACAACAAAAGTCGCGGCTAATTTTAAAAGAACATAGTATATCAGAGCGGAATATCTTTGAATTCTTGAAAGTTTTTCCGCTTCGGGAAAGAACTGTTTTTTGCCTTGTAACACTTGTGCTAATGGGGCCACTCTGTTTATTGCAGGATATAAAACTACATCCAGTATATCTTGTAGATAAACGTCTCCATTGAAAATAATCTTGCTTTCCTGCCGGTAAATTACGCGATTAATAAGTTGCCGTGCCCTGATAGCTTGCGAGGTAGCTGAGCCGAAAGCTATAAGTAATACCCCGATAACGACAAACGCAAATGGATAAAATTCTGTTTTGTCGAGTTCCGGCAAATCGAAAGGTAGCTTTACCGTTGTATCGGAAGTGCTTTTTGCTGAAAGGGTAACAATGGAAACTAAAGCGCAAGCTACCCAATACTTGGATGCGACTTTTGCATATGTTGAGCATCCTTCTGCCAGCTTTAGTAAATATTCAGGGAAGGAAGTTTCAACGCTTTTATCTATTAATTCTTCTATTGGTTTATCGGCCATGACTTGAGGTTAATGTAAATTTCTGAGTGATATCGTGAATAAGCAACAAAAGCTAACTCTCATAGAAAATATTTTAAAAGCGGATGTAAATATTATTGAGCCAGAGTAAATATTAAAATATTTCTAATTGTACGCACAATTTTCTCGCCTCGCAACGGGAAAAAAACGGTATTTTTTATCTGCATATAACTGAAAGATATACAGTAGTATAGCAGCCTTTCCCAAATCAAAAGGGCAAAAAAGCGGCGTAAAATACAAACCGGGGAGTTTTCGCTCCTTAAAACGATTCAGTGCATCCCTTCGGCTGCTGATCCTGCACCAGCATTCCTTGTCTGGCGGCTCTTGTTCCCCACAGCATTTACCGCGAAAAAGAAAAGCAGTTTGTGAGCTACGCCTTTCTTTTTTGCCCTTTTTTCTTTGTGAAAATGTTTTCCGGGCGAAAAAGGTCATAAAAACCTTACTGTATGCAGCCCTTCACTATTAAGTATCATTCGCCCGCCGCCGCCGCGCCGCCGTCTGCCTTTTTCATCCTGTCTCGTGGTCGCCATACCGGCAGGCCTGCCTATTCGCCAAACCCGAATTGTTTCGTCTTTGCATGCGCTCCGCAGGATCTACACTGCTACTATTGGTTGGTATACACGTTGTGGGTCACCCGCCGCTTTGAGCCTATTCTCAAAGGTACTTGTATTGAATTTGCCCGCGTTGGGGACGTTCGGCAGTTGATAGCTGAAAGCACCCCGCATATTGAGCATATCGAGACCGTAGTTAGCAACCTCCAAAAGCTCCAGGTACTGGAAAGCAAGTTTAAGAAGCAATTAGGCCTGATAGCGGTAGCCCGCAGAAATCTACTAAAGGCGGGTTGAGCAAAACACCTGTGCAGTATTCATTAATCATAATCCGGGGACGCAGCCGGACAAGGGGCGTATTATTTTATGAAACACAATTTTGAAGAAAGACGGCAAAACCGCATTGACTTTGCCGAAAATCAAGCCGCCAAAAATGACAAAAAGGCTGAGGCTTTGTATAATTCGGCAAAGAAGATGGCCGATTGCATCCCCTTCGGTCAGCCGATCCTGGTCGGTCATCATTCAGAGGGCCGAGACCGGAAATTCAGGAAAAAGATACACAATACGTTCGGCAAATCTTTCGAGGCCCAGGACAAGGCCAAGCATTATGAGCAGAAAGCCGAATCGATAGCAAACAATCGGGCCGTTTTTTCCGATGATCCCCAGGCAATCCAAAAGCTAGAGCAAAAGTTGGCAGACCTGAAAGGTATCCAGGAATTCATGAAAGCCGCTAATAAGTGCATCAAGAAGCAGGACAAAGACGGGTTTTTAAAGTTACCCTTTGCTACCGAAAAAATGTGGGAAGAGCTTAATAACCCCCGCTTTGGGAGACGGTTGGGGTTCCCTGGCTATGCCCTCCAAAACAACAATGCGGAGATCAGCCGAGTAAAAAAGCGTCTTGAGTTCCTTAGACAGCAGGCCGCGCAGGAAACTAGCGAGGCCACAATAAACGGGGTTCGGTTGGTTGAAAATGTGGAAGCCAACCGCGTGCAGTTATTTTTCGATAGTATCCCCTCCGAAGAAACGCGGAAAACGCTAAAAGCGAACGGGTTTAGGTGGTGTCCTTCTGAGGGGGCCTGGCAGAGACATTTAAGCCCTGGGGCTGTTTACTGGGCTAAGGAGATATTGAAGAAACTATAATCACTATTAGCCGGGGGCGCAGCCGGACAAGGGGCGCACTTTTAATATGACTACCACATTAAGGAATGTTCCCTTTAGCCAGGAAGCTAGGGCGTTTTATGCAAGAGCATTGCCTGTTAATCCTCTTCCTTTTCTTTATGCCTTGGCCGATGCCGTCAAAGAAAAGGGGACGGACTGGATCAGGACCGACAACGCAAAGGCGATCCTATACACGCTAATACAAATGGCCTATGGGCAGGGTTTTCATTTGGATGGAATAGCCGAGTATGAGCGCCTTCGGTGCCTAATGGAAGAAAATTGAGTAATAGAAAGACGGAGCGCAGCCGGTCAATTGCGCAGACAAAGTATGAACCTGTTAACTGTCATAAAAATTTCCTCCAAAAAGTTTGAGGATCAGAAATACGATAAGGTTCAAAGTGCTGATATATTTATGCACTTTATACGGGATGAATTAGGGTTTACCCCCGAAAAATTTCAGGAGCTATTGAGGTCCGGCTCCACTATGGCGAATGGATCACCGATAGAGGGGACCGATATGGGGCGCTTTTTTGTATGGTATTACATTAATTATATTGTCGACCATGTAGCCGAAGATTGCTGATTTTTAGCCCCCGGATCAACAAATTTCGTACCTTTGAATTGATAAAATTGCTCTTTACATACGGTCTGCGAACAGCGCGGTGAACAAAAAAAGCCGTGTGTTGCAACTCGTTGAACACGATAAAATTAGAATCTTTAAGTTCGTTCTGTCTTCCCTGCGCGACCTTCTCATTAACGGAAGCCGTGCTATCTTTTGTATGGCTATCCGCGAGGGCATCATGCGCCACTTGAACAGAATCTTGTGTAGCTTTCC
>Ga0207695_10012363_pt1 | contig 10254 bp, 10 predicted proteins | sample KBSC54metaG_FD_184354 | JGI IMG/M metagenome (GOLD analysis project Ga0207695, IMG submission 184354) | Corn rhizosphere microbial communities from Kellogg Biological Station, Michigan, USA - KBS C5-4 metaG (SPAdes) (version 2) | ecosystem: Host-associated > Plants > Roots > Rhizosphere > Soil... | reverse complement strand
ATTTTTAAAAGGTTTCATGAACATAAAATCTTTGCTTTTTTTCTTGTTCTTAATAGCTGCTGTATCTGTAAAAGCCCAGGAGCGGCAACCCGGTTGTTATTATGACACCGCTGGAGTAAAACATCCGGCGTACATACAGATAACCACGATGGATAACGGCGCGCGTTACGGATCAAGCAAAATTATTGGCAGCGAGGTTTTTAAAATTGCCATTGATGCCAAAGCCCGGCCGCAAGAGATGTACGCTTTTGATGTAAAAGCTGTAGTTGCCGGCCTTGATAGCTTTGTAGTTAAAAAGCTTTTCAGAACAAACCGGAAAGGCATTGTAAAAAGAGATTCAAGCGGAAATCCTTATCAATTCGCCGAATTCTACAAGGTAGAGCTGGACCATACTGAAATGAAGATCTACAGTAAAGAAAAGGCTGGAAATAACAATTTCATGAATTACGTTGATTACTACTATGGCACGAGTGTCAATAATATGGAATGGCTTACGAACGATAACTTCATTGAGGCAATGAGCAAAATCATGAAAGACTCGCCCGACTTAGTTGCTAAAATTCAAAGCGAAAAGTTTAAGCTGCGAAAGATAAATAAGCTGATCGAAGCATATAAAACTGAAAAAGGTATTCCCTTTTCGAAAATAAACACTGAATATTAATTCAAATAATTAATTTATATACCGTGATAGAAGGAATAGTTCAGCAATACCCGGCAAAATATGATAGCATTAAAAAAGCGACCGAAGCTTGCGGTTTTTTGCAGATGTCGGAGATATCAACCTGTACGCTGCTGAAAACGCTGGCTGCTTCTAAACCCGCTTCTAAGTTTTTAGAACTGGGTACAGGTACCGGTTTGGCAACTGCATGGATACTGGATGGAATGGATCAGGGTTCTACGCTCGTATCACTGGATAATGACGAAACGTTATTAAGCATAGCAAAAGAGAATTTGGGAGTCGACAGGCGCCTGACTTTAATTTGCACCGATGGCGGGGAATGGATAAAGAAAAATAACAGGCAAAAATTCAGTTTTATATTTGCAGACACATGGCCCGGCAAATACACGCATTTAGAGGAAACTCTGGAAATGCTGGAAGCTGGTGGCCTGTACATCATTGATGATATGCTGCCGCAAGCCAACTGGCCGGATGGTCACGCAGATAAAGTAGCAAACTTATTGAGCTACCTGGATGAACGAGAAGACCTGGTATTAACAAAAATGGGCTGGGCATCGGGGATTGTGATAGTGGTTAAAAAATAATGTGCAGATGTGCGAATATGTAAATGTGCAGATGAATAACAATTAGGTAAAAGGATAAGGGTCAAAGGTGAAAGGTAATAATGACCAATGACTAATGATAAAAAAGAAGTAACCAATTAAAAATAATATCGGTGTGACATTAAAAGCATCGGAGTAATCAAATAAACAAAACAATGGCAAAACTAAATTTCGGCGGCACTGAAGAGAACGTAGTAACCCGCGAAGAGTTTCCTTTAGCAAAAGCGCAGGAAGTATTGAAGAACGAAACCGTAGCTGTTATCGGCTATGGCGTTCAGGGTCCCGGTCAGGCACTCAATCAAAAAGACAACGGTATCAACGTAATTGTTGGTCAGCGTAAAAATTCAAAAACATGGGACAAAGCAGTAGCTGACGGCTTTGTACCCGGTGAAACTCTTTTTGAGATAGAGGAAGCTTTAGAGCGTGGCACCATCATTTGCTACCTGCTGAGCGATGCAGCACAGATCGAATTGTGGCCAACTGTTAAAAAACACCTTACTGCAGGTAAAGCATTGTATTTCTCTCATGGTTTCGGTATCACTTTCAAAGAGCAGACCGGCATCATACCTCCTGCTGATGTGGATGTATTCCTGGTAGCGCCAAAAGGTTCTGGTACTTCATTGCGCCGTATGTTCCTGCAAGGCCGTGGCTTGAACTCAAGCTATGCTATCTTCCAGGATGCAACCGGCAAAGCTAAAGAAAGAGTTGTTGCTTTAGGTATTGCAGTAGGCAGCGGTTATTTATTTGAAACTGATTTCAGAAAAGAAGTTTATAGCGACTTAACCGGCGAGCGTGGTACGCTGATGGGTTGTATCCAGGGTGTATTTGCCGCTCAGTACGATGTATTGCGCAGCAAAGGCCACTCTCCTTCAGAAGCATTCAACGAAACTGTTGAGGAGTTGACTCAATCATTGATGCCATTGGTAGCTGAAAACGGTATGGACTGGATGTATGCTAACTGCTCAACCACAGCACAACGTGGTGCTTTGGATTGGTGGAAGAAATTCCGTGATGCTACAAAACCAGTATTTGAAGAATTGTATAACAGCGTAGCTACCGGCAAAGAGTCACAACGTTCAATCGACTCAAACAGCCAGCCAGATTACCGCGTGAAACTGGATGCAGAACTGAAAGAACTGCGTGAAAGCGAAATGTGGCAAGCAGGTAAAACTGTACGCAGTTTACGTCCTGAGAACCAGGTTGTAGAAGCGTAATTTGAGGCGAAAGCTAAATAAAAATTGTCATTGCGATCCGCTGATAAGCGGAGAAGCAATCGCATACTTTACAGAGCCGCTCTGCAGAGTTCGCGATTGCTTCGTTTCTCGCAATGACATAAGTACTAATAATGATACTTGAGGTAGCCATACTAAACGTGATCCCCGGCCGGGAAGATGAATTCCTAAAGGCATTTTCCAAAGCGCAGGTGATCATTTCAGGTATGACTGGTTATATTTCGCACCAGCTAAAAAGATGCATTGAGAAAACCAATCAATTCATCTTGCTGGTTGAATGGGAAAGGCTGACCGACCATACCGAGGGCTTCAGGAAATCAAAAGAATACCAGGAGTGGAAAAGCCTGCTGCATCATTTTTATGATCCTTTTCCAACTGTTGAACACTATTTTTAAGGTTAAAGGCGAAAGGAAAAAGGTGAAAGGCAATTCCACTAATGATCAATGACTCAATGACCAATGACAAAAACAATGGGAATAAAGAAACATATATTAGTAATACCCGGTGATGGTATCGGTCCTGAGGTGACAACCTGGGGTAAGGCTGTACTGGAAAAGATCGGCCAGGAATATGGTCATGAGTTTACGTTTGATGAAGGTATCATGGGCCACGTAGCTATCGAAGCTACCGGAACGTCATTACCTGATGATACGCTTGCCAAAGCTAAAGCCAGTGATGCGATATTGTTCGGTGCGGTTGGTCACATCAAATATGACAATGATCCTTCAGCCAAAGTAAGACCTGAGCAGGGTCTATTGAAGATCCGCAAAGAATTAGGCCTGTATGCCAACCTGCGCCCGATCATGCTGTTTGATGAGCTATTGAATGCATCAAGCCTGAAACCCGAGATATTAAAAGGGACAGACATCCTGTTCTTCCGCGAATTGACTGGTGACGTTTACTTTGGCGAGAAGAACCGCACTGCTGATTTCGCGTCAGACTTAATGAACTACAATCGTTACGAAGTTGAGCGTATTGCGCGTAAAGCTTATGAAGCAGCAAGAGCCCGCACCAAGAGACTTTGCTCAGTAGACAAAGCAAACGTTCTGGAAACCTCACGCCTGTGGCGCGAAGTGATACAGGGAATAGCCCCGGAATATCCTGACGTGGAAACCGAGCACATGTTTATCGACAACGCGGCTATGCAGTTGGTGAAGAATCCAAAGAAATTCGATGTGGTAGTTACAGCTAACTTGTTTGGTGATATCCTTACCGATGAGGCTTCGCAAATTGCAGGCTCAATGGGTATGCTGGCATCAGCTTCAGTTGGCGATGGTACTGGCTTCTTTGAGCCGATCCACGGTTCTGCGCATGATATTGCAGGACAGAACAAAGCTAACCCCTTGGCATCTATCCTGTCGGTTGCTTTGATGTATGAAATTGCATTCGGACTAAAAGAAGAAGCACAACGCATTACATCAGCTATTGATAAAACATTGAAAGCAGGCTACCGCACCGGCGATATCGCTGACTCGAATACAGATAAAGCAAAAATATTAGGCACCGATGCCATGGGCAAAAAGGTGCTGGAATACTTGTAAGGAATAATTGTCATTGCGAGCGTTAGCGTGGCAATCGCATACTATACAGGGCGAATATGCACAGTCCGCGATTGCTTCGTTCCTCGCAATGACATAAGGAGAACTACCATGAAATGGAACGCTGAACTATATGACAACAAACACGCTTTCGTATCGCAATACGGGGAAAGTGTATTGGCGTTGCTGGATGTAAAACCCAGCGAGCGGATCCTTGACCTTGGTTGTGGTACGGGTGATCTGGCTAAACAAATACAAGAACATGGCGCTGAAGTAATTGGCATCGATGCGTCGCCTGAAATGATCGCGAAAGCAAAAGCGAAATACCCGGAATTAGATTTTGGTGTAGCTAATGCTGCCAGCTTTCATTTTGATGAGCCATTTGATGCTGTTTTCACCAATGCTGTTCTGCATTGGATACATGATGCTGATGGTGTGATCAAAAGTGTTTACAAAGCGCTGAAACCAGGCGGCAGATTTGTGGGTGAATTTGGGGGCAAAGGCAATAATCAATTAATGATGGCTGCCGCATCAACCGTGTTCAGGAATCATGGATATATCAAAGGCGATATCCCGCTTCCCTGGTATTTTCCGTCAACTGCTGAATATGCAGCCAAACTGGAAGCCGGTGGTTTCAGGGTGACATTTACATCTCACTTTGATCGCCCTACCCTGTTGCAGGACGGACGTGAAGGCATAGCCAAATGGTTCAACATGTTCGGTTCATCCCTATTTCAACAAATACCGGCTGCTGAACTACAACAAATAATGAATGAGATCACCGACCTGCTACAACCGACTAACGAGGTTGATGGTCAGTGGTATGCTGATTACAAGAGGCTGCGATTTGTAGCTGTGAAAGAGATATAATTGAGATATGAGACGTGAGATTTGAGATATGAGATTTTCAAATTACGATCATAATTGATAAATTAAAAAATTGAATGTTAACCAGATGTAGATATAGAATAAAGACAATTTTCTCATATCTAGCATCTCAAATCTAAAGAAGAATGTTACACGATCCCAACCGCGTTTATGTTTTTGATACCACGCTCCGCGACGGCGAGCAGGTACCGGGCTGCCAACTGACCACGCCCGAAAAGATAGAGATTGCCCGTGAACTGGAAGCATTGGGTGTCGATATCATAGAAGCAGGATTCCCGATATCCAGCCCCGGCGATTTTCAGAGCGTGGTTGAGATATCCAAAGCTGTAAAAGAGCCAACCGTTTGTGCACTTACCCGTGCCAACAAAGGCGATATAGACTCTGCGATAGAGGCATTAAAATATGCCAAACGTCCGCGTATCCATACCGGTATTGGCTCGTCTGATATGCACATTAAATATAAATTCAATAGCACCCGTGAAGAAATCCTCGAGCGTGCCGTTGAAGCTGTAAAATATGCAAAACGTGCGGTAGAAGATATAGAGTTTTATGCGGAAGATGCGGGTAGGGCCGATATTCATTTCCTTGCAAAAATGGTTGAGTCGGTCATTGCGGCAGGTGCTACCGTTGTCAATATTCCTGACACCAACGGTTACTGCCTGCCTGACCAATACGGAAGCAAAATTCTGTTCCTCAAAGAAAATGTAAAAAATATCGACAAGGCCATTATCTCCGTTCATTGTCATAACGACTTAGGCCTTGCAACAGCAAACTCAGTTGCCGGACTTCAAAACGGCGCACGCCAGATAGAAGGCACCATCAATGGCATCGGCGAACGTGCCGGAAACACTTCGATAGAAGAAGTGGTAATGATCCTGAAAACACACCAGAGCCTGGGTTTACACACCAATATCCAATCGCAAAGAATTTACGACATCAGCCGCATGGTAAGTACGCAAATGCGTATGCCTGTGCAGCCGAATAAAGCTATCGTAGGTGCCAATGCCTTCGCACATAGCTCAGGTATTCACCAGGATGGCTTCTTGAAGATGCGCGAAAACTACGAGATCATTAAACCGGAAGATGTAGGTTTTCCTAACGCAAGCATCGTATTGACGGCCCGTAGCGGTCGCCATGCATTGAAGTTCCATTTAGAAAGATTGGGTTACACTCTTGATAAAGAAGAATTGGCAGGCGCTTATCACCGTTTTTTAACTTTGGCTGATAACAAATTAGACATCAGCGACGATGATCTGCACGGTCTTGTGGTAAATCGTTTGGTAAAGCAATAGTGTCACTATTATAATAGATACAATTCCCCTCTTGTCCAAAGGACTCCTTCGGAGAGAGGGGCAGGGGTGAGTTTCTACGCGCGACGAAGAACACACCCCTCCCATTTCACAAAGCTGCCGCGCCCCCTGTCAAGAGGGGAATTTTGTTTTTAACACTATGTATTCCCCCACCTCCAAATATCCTCTCGATTTCGAAGCCGCTTATGAGCAACTGAAAGGCATCGTAAAGCGAACTCCGTTGGAATTTAATCAACGTCTTTCAGATCGTTACGATTGCGAAATCTATCTAAAAAGAGAAGACTTACAGGTAGTTCGCTCCTACAAACTAAGAGGCGCTTACAACATGATCAGTCAGCTAACTGCCGATCAATTGAGGCGTGGCGTGGTATGTGCCAGCGCGGGTAATCATGCACAGGGCGTTGCTTTTTCGTGCCGGAGGTTGGGGACTAAAGGCGTCATCTTCATGCCGCAGATCACCCCAAAACAAAAAGTATCTCAAACTGAAATGCATGGCAATGGGAATATTGAGATTATCCTTGTCGGCGATACTTTTGATGATTGTTTGAAAGAAGCGTTAGCTTATACCGAAGCCAAAGGCATGACTTTCATCCCTCCTTTTGATAACTACGAGATAATTGCCGGGCAGGGAAGTGTTGGTGTAGAAATACTGGAAGATCTGCCCGATGTAGAAGCGGTTATTGTCCCGATTGGCGGCGGTGGTTTAGCCGCCGGCGCAGGTACATACCTGAAACAGCACAAGCCCGGCGTACTCATAGCCGGAGTAGAACCTGAAGGCGCTCCGTCTATGCGTCACGCGCTTGATCAGGGTGAGCCGGTGACTTTATCTACCATCAACCGTTTTGTGGACGGGGCAGCTGTAAAACGAGTGGGCGAGCTCACTTATCCCATCTGCCGGGAAGTACTGGATGACATGCTGCTGGTGCCCGAAGGCAAAGTATGCACCACTATATTGAAACTTTACAACGAGGATGCTATAGTAGTTGAACCTGCCGGAGCTTTATCTGTAGCGGTTTTAGACCTATACAAGCACAAGCTGAAAGGCAAAAAAGTAGTCTGCGTCATCAGCGGCGGCAATAACGATATAGACCGCATGCAGGAGATTAAGGAGAGGTCGCTGCTGTATGAGGGTTTGAAGCATTATTTTATCGTTCGTTTTCCGCAACGGCCAGGCGCTCTAAAGTTGTTTGTAAACAATGTGCTCGGTCCGCATGATGATATTACCCGCTTTGAGTTCATTAAAAAAACTGAAAAAGAAAACGGCCCGGCGTTAGTGGGTATCGAACTAAAATCAGCCGATGACTACCCTGCCCTGCTGCAACGGATGGAAGAGCACCGCTTCGATGTAATAGAATTAAACCGTGATCAAACGTTGTTTGAATATCTGGTATAATTTCGTATGTTCGCTTTTGAATAGTGCTTATCGCAGGATGCTGACCCCGCATCGTTGGTCTACTAATTAAATTAATAAACAATTCATTTAATTTAACTCTAAATGCAAGCAATTGGGTTAGTTTTGCGTTTGTATAATCAGAGATGGTAAAATTATTTGTCAGTGGTTTTCCGCTGAGTATGGACGAAATTGAACTGGCGAAGATGTTCGCCCCTCACGGTGATCTGAAAACTATAAAGATGGTTCGTGATAAAAAAACACGCGTTTGCAAAGGCTATGGTTTTATCGAAGTCGGCGACCAGGCATCGGCCGATAATATGGTTGCTGTATTAAATGGTTATCCTATAGGCGATCGTGCTCTTACCGTAAATATCCGCCCCGACGAACCCGAGGCTCCTGCTAAACCTCCAGTGTATCGTAAATTGGAAAGACCCGGCGATCCGGGATTCAGGAAGATGCGCCCAAGAAGGGTGAGGTAACTTTCTTCTGCTAAAATTTACAGGATTTAAATTCTTACACTGATCTGCAAATCGTCGTAAGGTTTTGATCAGTGTAAGTTGCAATTGGAGAATTAATATTCCAGGTAACGACCTATTTTTACTTTTACACGGCTTCCTTCTATAAATTCCCCGGGATGCCCATTGAGAATGCTCAGGATAACGCCATTATTTTGTTATATCAACTCCTCATAAAATTCCTTGAATAATACTCAACTCATTGTTGAGTACTCAAAGGATACAGATCTTTTTCATTTATCCAATAAATTGTGGATTTGTCGCTTCCTGGAAAGGTGTAGAATATCCTAATATATTCAGATTGATGGTTAATTTCACATACTACATCGCCCTTTATTAAGTATGCCTTTCGCGGCGTAAAAGTTGAGTCGCTATGAGCATATAAAGCAGCCTTCGCAGTCTTTACTATTCTTACCCAGCTAAAATTAATCTCCCTTTTTAATGGAAATGTATTTTGAATACCTTTTTCTGTAAAATCAAGAGCAGCATAACCGGGCGGTTGATCTGCAAGTACAATTGTTAGTTTATTGTAATTGCCTAAAAAAGTAAGAGTGCCTTTTATAAGGTTATTTTCTCCTGGCCAACCAGTGTTTATGTCAAAATTGATGCCATTTGAAGAAGTGCCGGAGATATAAAACGTACTTATGTCTTTATATTCCTTATAGTTGTTATCCCATTTGTCATAATATTGATAAACCCCGGTCAAAACCCCTTTGTTAATTGCTACTGTGATACTGCCATTCTCAGTGGCATAAATCCCACTCCTGTTTATATCTTTCTGTTGTAGGTATCTGGCATACGAAGTATCAAATCCAAAAAGGAACAAAAGGGTGCAGATAGAAAGTTTAAGTCTCATATGTGATAAAGATTTCAGTTCAATACTCCAAATAACGTCCAATTTTTATCTTAGCGCGGTTTCCCTCGATAAATTTGCCTGGGTGTCCATTGAGAATGCGCAGTGTAACTCCATCATTTTCAAGCAGCAGCTCTTCGTAAAAGCCTTTGAATAATACCTGTTTTACAATCCATCTGCTTCCGGCCCAGCTATCACGTGCCTCTATCCATTCCGGATAAAGCATTACCCATTCTTTTTTAGCTGTAATTCCGCAGAGTGCTGCTTCGCCGGCATTCAGCACATTACAGTTATTGAGCAGTCTTGCCGTGTATAAGTACAGCGGATCGTTATATACTTTTTTCGGGTGCCCGGATTCGATGATCTCGCCGTCTTTTAAAACGATGAGTGTATCGGCCATAGATAATACTTCGGCGGGATCGTGTGAAACCATGATCACTGTCAACCCTGTATCTTTTACAACCTGTCGGATATCATCCTGCAAACCATCACGAAAGGAAGTATCCACCTGGTTAAAGGGTTCGTCTAATAATAAAACTTCTGGTTGGGTTACCAACGCACGGGCTATAGCTACGCGTTGCTTTTCGCCCCCGCTCAAATCAGCCACACGTTTATCGCCCAGGTGCAGCATGTTGAGTTGTTTGAGCACCTGTTCGGTTTTCTCCATTTTAGCCCGAACATCGGTACTAGGCAACAAAACCGACACATTATCACGCACTTTGGCGAATAGGTTTAAATCATCTTCTGCCTGTGTCACCATCTTCATGGCATCATGCCCGGGTATCAATTTTTCTGCCGGCCCCCAAACGCGGTCGCCCTTAAAATACACTTCACCTGTGTCGGGCGATTGCAAACCATAAATCAAACTAAGCAGTGTGCTTTTCCCACTACCACTGGCACCAATGATAGCTGTTATTTCCCCGGGTTCAATTTCAAGGCTGGTTAGTTTGAGTCCGCTGCCGGTACTGCCCGGATATATTTTGCTGATGGAGGTTGCGTGTAAAAAAGGAGTAGCCATTGACACGATTAAGTGATTAAAAAGATTGCCAGGATTAAAAGACAAATTTAAACACGATTATGGGATTAAAAGGATTTCAATGATTATAAATCATCGTAAATCCTTAAATCGTGTCTTATTTTTATGACGGGAAAGTATTTGCAGCGGTCATTGGTGAATACGTAAATTTATTTATCCTAAAAACACCTGCTATGAAAAAGCTTTGTACACTACTGCTTGCTATTAT
>Ga0207695_10012360_pt1 | contig 10255 bp, 9 predicted proteins | sample KBSC54metaG_FD_184354 | JGI IMG/M metagenome (GOLD analysis project Ga0207695, IMG submission 184354) | Corn rhizosphere microbial communities from Kellogg Biological Station, Michigan, USA - KBS C5-4 metaG (SPAdes) (version 2) | ecosystem: Host-associated > Plants > Roots > Rhizosphere > Soil... | reverse complement strand
TGCCGGCCTGGCGGCCCAGCGGCTCGTCGGCCAGCACCAGGTCGAGGCGCTGCACCGCGAGCTGGCCCAGCAGGTCGGCCAGCTTGCCCTCGTGGCAGATCAGCCGCACGTTGGCGGCCGCCGACAACGCCGGCTCCAGCAGCCGGTAGGCGATGGACTTGGGCACCGAGTCCGACAGGCCGACGCGGAAATCGAGTGCCGTCGACACGCCGCTGGTCTTGCCGATGCGTGCCTCGAGCTCGGCGCCGAGCGCGAAGATCTGGTCGGCGTAGCCCATCGCGAGGTGGCCCTCGTCTGTCAGCTCGAGGCCGCGCCCGGCCTTGCGGAACAGCGCACAGCCCAGGCGATCCTCCAGCAGCTTGATCTGGCCCGACAGCGTCTGCGGCGAGATGTTGAGCTGCTGGCCCGCGCGCACGACGCCGCCGGCCTTGGCCGCGGCCCAGAAGTAGTGCAGGTGCTTGTAGTTCATCGCGGGGCTCCAATACTGCGGTTTTCACGATCAATTAGGTCGATGAATACGACTTTACGCTGAAAGTCGCGCGGCCGAAAATTTCCAGTCCGTCTCCACGCACCGGAACCGCGCCATGGATTTCCTCCTCGACCCGACCCTGTGGGTCGCCTTCGCGATGCTCACGACCCTCGAGATCGTGCTGGGCGTCGACAACATCATCTTCCTGACCATCCTCGTGGGCCGCCTGCCGGCCGAGCGGCGCGACGCCGCGCGGCGGATGGGCCTGGCGTTCGCGATGCTCACGCGCATCGCGCTGCTGCTGTCGCTCAGCTGGGTCATGGGCCTGACCACCGAATGGTTCGCGTTCGCCGGCCATGGATTCAGCGGCCGCGACCTGGTGCTGCTGGGCGGCGGCGCGTTCCTTCTGTACAAGGCCGCCCGCGAGATCTTCGAGGCGGTGGAACAGGGCGACGAGACCGCCCGTTCACCCGTGAAACCCGTGGCGGCGGCGGCCTTCTGGGGCGTGATCGCCCAGATCGCCGTGATCGACATCGTGTTCTCGCTCGACTCCGTGATCACCGCCGTGGGCATGGTCGACCGGGTCGGCGTGATGATCGCCGCCGTCGTCGCCGCGGTGGCCGTCATGATGTTCGCGGCGCGTCCGATCGGCGAGTTCGTCGACCGCCACCCGTCGATCAAGGTGCTGGCGCTGGCCTTCCTGGTGATGGTGGGCATGACGCTGGCCGCAGAAGCCTTCGGCGTGCACGTGCCCAAGGCCGTGATCTACGCGGCGATCGGCTTCTCGCTGGCCGTGGAGCTCCTCAACATCCGCGCCCGCGGCCGGCGCCTGGCCGCGCGGGCGGCCGAACTGCCGGCGCCGCGCCCGTCCTGAATCGTCATCGATGCGATTTATGCGATTGATCGATTCGAAACATTCGCATTTACTCGAAGCGTCGTCCGAGCGACAGTGTGCTGTCCCCAATGCAAGGAGTCTTGCCGTGAACCTCAACCTTCAACCCAGTTCCGACCGCCCGCGCCGCCCGATGTACGCGGAAGACGCCCGCGTCGTCTCGGCGGGAGGCAATGCGCGCGTGCTGCGCAACACCTATGCGCTGCTGGCGCTGTCCATGCTGCCGACCATCCTGGGCGCCTGGCTGGGCGTGGCCACCGGCCTGGGCGTCATGTTCTCCGGCGTCATGGGCCTGGTCGTCTTCATGGTCGGCGCCTTCGGCCTGATCTGGGCGATCGAGAAGAACCGCAATTCGCCGGCCGCCGTGCCGCTGCTGCTGGGCTTCACCTTCTTCATGGGCCTGATGCTGTCGCGCCTGCTGGGCATGGTGCTGGGCCTGGCCAACGGCACCGGCCTGGTGATGATGGCGTTTGCCGGCACCGCCACGATCTTCTTCGGCATGGCCGGCCTGTCGTCCATCATCAAGCGCGACCTGTCCACGCTGGGCAAGTGGCTGTTCGTCGGCGCGGTGATGCTGATGGTGGCGGGCATCGCCAACGTGTTCATCCAGTCGAGCGCGCTGATGATCACGATGTCCGTCATGGCCATCGGCATCTTCTCTGCCTTCGTGCTGCACGACCTGAAGCGGGTGCAGGACGGCCAGGAGACGAACTACGTCATCGCGACGCTGGGCGTCTACCTGAGCCTGTACAACGTGTTCCAGAACCTGCTGGTCATCCTCGGCGTGTTCGGCGGCCGCGACGAGTGAAGACGAGGCGCCGAGGCGAACCGGTGACACGGTTCCCCCGGCGACGCCGGTCAACCGCCGTCGTCGCCGTCCGCCTGCGGGCGCAGGGCGTCGTAGCGGGCGCGGTATTCGGAGCGCAGGCCGCGGCGCAGTTCGGCCATCTGGTGGCGCCGGCGCTCGTCGGCCGTCTTCGGTTCCAGCGGCGGCACCGCCACCGGCTTGCGGTCGTCGCCGAGCGCCACCATCGTGAAGAAGCAGCTGTTGGCGTGGCGCATGCGCTGGGTGCGGATCTCCTCGGCCATCACCTTGATGCCGACTTCCATCGAGCTGGTGCCGGTGTGGTTGACCGAGGCGAGGAAGGTGACGAGCTCGCCGACATGGATCGGCTCGCGGAACGTCACCTGGTCGACCGACAGCGTGACGACGTAGCGCCCGGCGTAGCGCGCCGCGCACGCGTAGGCGACCTGGTCGAGCAGCTTCAGGATCGTGCCGCCGTGCACGTTGCCCGAGAAATTGGCCATGTCCGGCGTCATCAGCACGGTCATGGAGAGCTGGTGCTTGGGTGAATCCATGGGTGTCCTCGACGGCTTCAGTGGGAAGGCGGGGCGACGCTGGCGCCGGCCACCGCGTGGCGGGCCATGGCCTCGGCGACGAAGCCGCTGGCCTTCACGTCCTCGACGAAGGCGCGCAGCGCCGCCTCGGCCGCGGGCCCGCGCGTGCGCGCGACGCCCATCGCCTGGCGGATCACCATGAAGCGCCCCGGCAGCACGTGCAGGCCGGCATCCTGGGCTGCCACCTCCACCAGCACCTGGCGGATGCCGCCGGCGACGTCGGCGCCGCCGTCGCGCAAGGTCTGCACGACTTCCGCGGCGCCGGGCACGCGCACGAACGACGCCGCCTTCAGCTCGCGCGTCAGGAACAGGTCGTACGCGCTGCCCTTGCCGACGGCCACGCGGGTGCCGGCGCGGTCGACGTCCTCGTTGGCACGGCAAGGCGACCCGGCGCGCACCAGGTACGCACCCTCGATCAGGATGTAGGCGTCAGTGAAGGCGATCTCGGCGCCGCGCAGCGGGTCGATGGCGAAGAAGCCGACGTCGGCCGCCCCGCCGGTGACCGCGTCGACCGACTTCGTGGCCGCCTGGAACTCGAGGGTGTCCAGCGGCACGCCCAGGCGCTCGGCCAGTGCCCGTGCCAGGTCCACCGAGACGCCGCCGGCCCGGCCGGTGGCCGGATCGGTGGACGCCAGGATCGGGTTGCCGAGGTTGATGGCCGCGCGCAGGCGGCCGCCGGGCGCGAGCAGGGCGGCGGTGGCGGCGTCGGGGATGAAGGCGGTGCTCATCGGGCCATTCTGCTGGAAGCCGCCCGCGGCGCTGTCTGGCGGGCGCCACATCCGGCCAGACTTGTCATCCGTATTGAACCTCAGGCGCCGGACAGGATCATACACGACACCACCGAGCGCCCGCGCTCCGCCCGCTGCAAGATCCGCGCTGCCGCGCTGTAAGGATCGTGCCGCGCGCACCGACTGACTCGCATCACCGCCACGAAACCTGGAAAGTCCGCCATGTCCATCGCCCGTCGAACCGCGCTGCTGTCCGGCCTCAACCTGCTGGCCGGCGCCGGTATCGCCACGCTTGCCGCCGGCTTCGGCCGCGCCGGCGCCGCCGCCAAGTCGGCGCCGGAGCACTTCGAGTTCACGCTGACCGACGACCAATGGAAGGCCAGGCTGTCGCCGCAGGCCTATGCCGTCCTGCGCCACGAGGCCACCGAGACGCCGTTCAGCAGCCCGTTGAACAGCGAGCACCGCAAGGGCACGTTCAGCTGCGCCGGCTGCGCGCTGGCGCTGTTCTCGTCGGACACCAAGTTCGACAGCGGCACCGGCTGGCCCAGCTTCTTCCGCCCGCTGCCCGATGCCGTGGCCCAGCAGACCGACACCACGCTGGGCATGGTGCGCGACGAGGTGCACTGCCGCCGCTGCGGCGGCCACCTGGGCCACGTCTTCGACGACGGCCCCAAGCCCACCGGCCTGCGCTATTGCATGAATGGCGTCGCGCTCGCCTTCACCCCGGCCTGACCCCGACGAGGACGACGAACCATGAACCGCATCGCCACGACAGCCGCTCCCAAGGCCGCTCGACTGTTCCTGACCACCCTGGGCTTCGCCTGCCTGGCCGCCATCGGCCTGCACTTCGGCCACGCCGGCGCGGCCGAGCCGTCGGTCGCGATTCCGGCGCCCGCGCAGGACGAGCCCGCGTCCGGCCGCCACACCGAGACGGCCGTCTTCGCCGGCGGCTGCTTCTGGGGCGTGCAGGGCGTGTTCCAGCACGTCAAAGGCGTCACCAACGCCGTCTCGGGCTACTCCGGCGGCAGGAAGGACACCGCGCATTACGAGGAGGTCGGCAGCGGCGCCACGGGACACGCCGAATCCGTCGAGGTCACCTTCGATCCGGCGCAGGTCAGCTACGGCACGCTGCTGCAGGTCTACTTCTCGGTGGCCCACAACCCGACCGAGCTGAACTTCCAGGGCCCCGACCACGGCCCGCAGTACCGCTCGGCGCTGTTCCCGCTGGACGACGCGCAGCGCAAGGTGGCCACCGCCTACATCGCGCAGCTCGAGGCGGCGAAGGTCTTCCCCAAGCCCATCGTCACGAAGGTCGAGGCCTACAAGGGTTTCTTCCCGGCGGAGGGCTACCACCAGAATTTCCTGACGCTGAACCCCGACTATCCGTACATCGTCTACAACGACCTGCCCAAGGTGGCGGACCTGAAGAAGATGTTCCCGGCGCGCTATGCGGAGCAGCCGGTGCTGGTGCCCAAGGCGGTCGCGTCGCGGTAGGGGGCAGCCGCGGGCGTGACGCGCCCTCCGCGGCCCAGGACTACTTCGTGAGGAAGCCGAGCACCGTCGACGCGAACTTGCCGTACGGCGGCCCGATCAGCTTGAGCGAGCTGAAGCGCGCCTGGTAGAAGACCGGGCGCAGCTTCGAGAACGTGTCGAAGCCTTCGCGGCCGTGGTAATGGCCCATGCCGGACTCGCCGACGCCGCCGAAGGGCAGATCGTGCTGGGCGACGTGGAACAGCGCCTCGTTGACCGACACGCCGCCCGACATCACGCGATCGAGCAGCATCTGGACGCGCCGGCGGTCGCCGCTGAACGGGTAGATGGCCAGCGGGCGCGGTCCGGCGTTGATCGCCCGGATGACGGTCTCCAGCGAGTCGTAGGCGCGGATCGGCAGGATGGGACCGAAGATCTCGCGCTGCAGCAGCACCGAGTCGGCCGGTGCGTTCAGCACGATGTGCGGCGCGATCTTGCGCGTCGCGCGGTCGAACGGCTCGCCGGGCAGGACGGGGATGACGGTGGCGCCGTGCGCCTGCGCGTCCTCCAGCGCGCCGAGCAGGCGCTCGAACGAGCGCTCGTCGATGATGGACGTGTAGTCGGGCGAGCCCAGCGTGGGGTAGCGCGCGGTGATGATCTCGCGCGCCACGGTCACGAACTCGTCGACCTTGTCGCGCGGGATCCACGCGTGGTCGACCGTGGTGCAGATCTGGCCGGCGTTCATCAGCTTGGCGAACAGCATGCGCTCGGCGGCCAGGCGCAGCGGGAAGTCGTCGCACAGGATGGCCGGCGCCTTGCCGCCGAGCTCCAGCGTGACGGGCACGAGGTTGGCAGCGGCCGCCGCCATCACCGAGCGGCCCGTCTGGCCCGAACCCGTGAACAGCAGGTGGTCGAACGGCAGCTTGGAGAACTCGATGCCGACACCGCCGGTCTCGTCGAAGAAGCGCAGCTTCTCGGGCGGGAAGTAGGCAGGCATCTTCTCGATCAGGAAGGCGGCCAGGTGGCGCGAGTTCTCGCTCATCTTGATCATCGCGCGGTTGCCGGCGGCCAAGACGTAGGTCAGCGGGATCAGGCTCAGGTGCAGCGGGAAGTTCCACGGCACGATGATGCCGACCACGCCCAGCGGCTGCGGGATGACGCGATTGCTGGCGCCGAGGAAGTTGCGCAGGTCCACCGAGCGGCGCTGCGGACGCATCCACTTGCGTAGCTGGCCGATGACGTGCGAGATGCCGTCCATCGCCGGGAAGACCTCGGCCAGCAGCGTCTCGTGCTGCGAGCGGTGGCCGTAGTCGGCGCTGATCGCGTCGCACAGCGCCTGCTTGTTCTCGCGGATGAAGCGCTGCAGCGTGCGCAGGTCGGCCTTGCGTTCGGCCAGCGTCGGCACCGGGTGCGCGAAGTAGGCGGCGCGCTGCACGGCGAGCGCGTCCTCCAGCGTGCGGGCGATCTCGGAGGGCGTCGGGGCGATGTTGGGCAGGTCGTTCTTCATGGCGGCTCCTCGGGCGCGCATGGAACGCGTCCAGCCTGCGATTGTCCGCTTCCGGCGCGGCGCGCGACGTCAGGGGACACCCCTGTCGCGCCGGTGACAATCGATTGGCTCGCGAAGTCAGTCGAGGGCGTCGCGAACGTGGGACCGTCTCGTCAGACTTCGTGCACGAGCTCGGGCTCGGCCGCGCCGCCCGGCTTCTTCGGCGCGGCCCGGGCCTTGCGGATCAGCAGCAGCAGCGGCAGCGACACCACCGTCAGTGCCAGCATGAAGCGGAAGTCGTCGAGGTAGGCCATCATCGCCGCCTGCCGATCGACGAGCCCGTTGATGAGGCCCAGGCCAGCCGGATTGCTCGGGTCGACCGCGGCCGGCAGAGACGGGAACGCGAGGTTGCCGGGCGCGATGTCGGTGGCGAGTTCCGCGTGGGCGCGCGCCGTGCCCGAGGTCAGCATCGCCTGCACGATGGAGATGCCCACGCTGGAGCCGATGTTGCGCAGCAGGCTGAAGATGGGGGTGCCGTCGTTGCGCAGGTCGGGCGCGAGCGTCGCGAAGGCCACGGCCGACAGCGGCACGAACGTGAAGCCGATGCCCAGTCCCTGGATCACGCCGGACACGACGATGACGCGGCTGCCCATGTCCAGCGTCATGGTCGTCATCATGTACAGCGCGATCGCCGTCAGGGCGAAGCCGACGGCCATGATGGCGCGGGCGTCGACGTGGTGCAACAGGCGGCCCACCATCAGCATCGCCACCATGGTGCCGATGCCGCGCGGGGCCATCACGATGCCCGTGTAGACCACCGGGTAGCCCAGCAGCCCCTGCAGCAGCGTGGGCAGCAGCGCCATCGTCGCGTACAGCACCAGGCCCACGATGAACGCGAACAGCAGGCCGGTGACGAAGTTGGCGTCCTTGAGCAGGCGGCGGTCGAAGAAGGAGGTGCCGATCGCGGTGAACGTGTGGGCGACGAAGAACGCGAACGCGATCAGGCAGCCGATCGCCTCGAGGCGGATCTCGACGGAATCGAACCAGCCCAGCTGCTCGCCGCGGTCGAGGAACATCTGCAGCAGGCCGATCGCCAGGCTCAGCGTCGCGAAGCCGAACAGGTCCAGCTTGATGCCGGCCGGGCGGCTCTCCGGCAGGTAGCGCGCGATGCCGTAGAAGGCCAGCACGCCCACCGGCAGGTTGATGTAGAACACCCAGCGCCAGCTCGCGTTCTCGGTGAGCCAGCCGCCCAGCATGGGGCCCAGGATCGGGCCGATCATGATGCCGGCGCCCCAGATCGCCATCGCCTGGCCGATCTTCTCCTTCGGGTTGATGTCCAGCAGGACGGCCTGCGACAGCGGCACCAGCGCGGCGCCGAACAGGCCCTGCAGCAGCCGGGCGCCGACGATCTCCACGATGTTGTCCGCCATGCCGCAAAGCGCCGAGGCGACGGTGAAGCCGCAGACGGCGATCAGGAACACGCGCCGACGGCCGAAGGCCGAGCACAGCCAGCCGGTCAGCGGCGTGGCGATGGCCGCGGCCACGATGTAGGACGTCAGCACCCAGGAGATCTGGTCCTGCGAGCTCTGCAGCGCGCCCTGCATGTGGGGCAGGGCGACGTTGGCGATCGTGGTGTCGAGCGCCTGCATGATCGTCGCCAGCATGATCGAGACGGTGATCATCCCGCGGTGCGGGATCTGGCGGTGGTCGCCCAAGCTCACGCGTGCGCTCCCGGCGCCGGCGCGTCGCCCTGGAGGTTGGCGCGCACGCGCTGCAGCAGGGCCACCAGCTGCTTGCGCTCCGCGGCGCTGAAGCCGGCCAGCGCCGCCTCCTGCACGCGGTCGCCGACCGCCAGCGCCTTCTCCAGCGCGGCCTCGGCCTGCGGTTGCAGGGCGATGGCGTTGGCGCGCCGATCCTTCTCGCTCGGACGGCGCGTGATCCAGCCCGCCGCCTCCATGCGGTCGACCAGCGTGGCCACGGCCATCGGCGTGAGGTCGAGGTTGGCGGCGAGCTCGGCCTGCGTCGGGGGATGGTCGCCCTCGCTGGTCGCCACCTGGCCCAGCAGGCGGCACTGGGCGCGCGACAGCCCCAGCTCGTCGCGCGACAATTGGTCGAACTGGCGGCCGTACAGGCGGCCCACCTCGTTGACGACGAAGCCGAAGCGGTGCGAGAAGTCGTGCTTTTTCATATAGGGCTATATCATAAACCAGTTTATCAATAAGCGCTGAACGCGGCCTGGCACGCGGGCAGCGCGCCGGCGGCCAGGCCGCGTCGCCGCTAACATGCGATGCTCCCCATGCCCTGAATGGCTCCATGCCGACGCCGCAGCGCCCGCCCGCCGCATCCCACCGCCGCCCCGTGACGCTGTCGCGCTGGACGATGACGCTGGTCGCCGCGGCAGGCGCGGTCGTGATCCGCGCGCTGCTGCAGCCCCTGCTGGGCGACGCGATGCCGTTCCTGATCGCCTATCCGGCGGTGGTCCTGGCCGCGTCGATGTGGGGCATCGCGTCCGGACTTGCGGTCGCGTGCGCCTGCGCCCTCGTGGCGGCGGTGCCGTTCATTCCTCCCACGCTGTCGCCGTCCGACCGCCCGATGCACCTGGGCGCGTTCGGACTCGCGGCCATCTCCATCTGCCTGGTCAGCAACCTGCGCGCGCGCTCGCGCACCGCGCCCGGCTTCGACGACACCGGGACCGGCGTCGCGACACCGCTGGCCACCTGGCTGCGCGCGATGGTATGGGGCGCGCTGCTGGTGCCGTCGACGGCCTTCGTGGCCGCGGCCTGGTGGGGCTACGAGCATGCCGTGGACGAGGCGAAGGCCGCGGCCGAACGCACCGCGGTGCTGGTGCGCGGCCAGGCGCAGCACACCTTCGAGATCGCGCGCGACATCGCCCACCGCGCCGATGCCGCCGCGGCGGGCGACGACGCGGCCGTGCGAGGACGCGAGGCCGAGATCCACGCCCGCCTGGCCGACATGGTGGCCGGCCTGCCGTCCGTCGTGAACCTCAACGTCTGGGACGCGCAGGGGCGGCCGCTGGCGCGCAGCGACAGCTATCCGACCGATCGCTCCGTCTCGGTGGCCGACCGGCCGTACTTCATGCGGCAGAAGACGGCGCCGTTGCCGCTGGGCATCAGCGAGGTACTCGCCGGTCGCCAGACGGGCCGCGAGCTCGTCAACGCCACCATCCGGCGCGAGGCTGCCGGCGGGCAGTTCGGCGGCGTCGTGGCCGTGTCGCTGGCGCCCGCGTTCTTCCGCGACTACTACCGCTCGCTGGCGGCCGACAACCCGGCGTTGGCGCGCCTGGACCTGCTGCGCACCGACGGCGCGATCATCGCCCGCTGGCCGCAGCCGCGGGCAGACGAGGATCGCCGCGTCGCGGACGACGACGCGGTCTTCGCGCGCATCCGTGCGGGCGAGCGCAGCGGCCAGATCGAGGTCCGGGCGGACGACGACGGCGAGGACACGCACATCGTCAGCTTCCAGCGCGTGGGCGAGTTTCCGCTGTACGTGGCCGTGGGCGTCAGCCGCGCCGTGATGCTGGCCGGCTGGCTGCGCTTCGTCGGCCTGCTGGCCGCGGTGCTGGTGCCGGTGACCGCCGGCCTGACCTACGTGTCCATCGTCGCCCTGCGCAAGACGCGCAGCGAACAGGCCATCACGGCCGAGCTCAACGACGCCGTCGCCCGCCGCGCCGCGGCCGAGAAGGGCATGCTGGAGAGCCAGAAGCTCGAGACGCTGGCGCAGCTCACCGGTGGCGTCGCGCACGACTTCAACAACCTGCTGGCCATCATCAGCAGCAGCCTGCACGTGCACCG
>Ga0207695_10012359_pt1 | contig 10255 bp, 9 predicted proteins | sample KBSC54metaG_FD_184354 | JGI IMG/M metagenome (GOLD analysis project Ga0207695, IMG submission 184354) | Corn rhizosphere microbial communities from Kellogg Biological Station, Michigan, USA - KBS C5-4 metaG (SPAdes) (version 2) | ecosystem: Host-associated > Plants > Roots > Rhizosphere > Soil... | reverse complement strand
CGTGGCCGACCGCGCGCTGGCCGCGCGGCCGCTGCCCAAGCCCGGCATCCTCGACATCCACGCCTATGTGCCCGGCCGGGCCACGGTCGCGGGGGTCGCCGAGCCGATCAAGCTGTCGGCCAACGAGAACCCCCTGGGCTCGTCGGCCAAGGCGCAGGCGGCCTTCGAGACCGCCGAGCGGTCCCTGCACCTCTATCCCGACCCGCGGTGCAGCATCGTGCGCGCGGCCATCGCCGAGCGCTACCGGCTGGAGCCCGAGCGGCTGATCTTCGGTTGCGGCTCGGACGAGGTGTTCCAGCTGCTCAACCAGACCTTCCTCGAGCCCGGCGACAACATGGTCCAGGGCCAGTACGGCTTCGCGGCCTTCGCCATCGGCGCCTACGCCTGCCAGGCCCAGGTGCGCCGCGCCGCCGAGCCCGACTACACCATCGACGTGGACGAGATCCTGGCCTGCGTCGACGGCCGCACGCGCCTGGTGTTCATCGCCAACCCCGGCAACCCCACCGGCACCGGATCCCCCGCTCCGAGGTCCGCCGCCTGCACGAGGCCCTGCCGCCCAGCGTCGTGCTGGTGCTCGACGGCGCCTATGGCGAGTTCGCCCTCGACGAGGCCTTCGACGACGGCCTCGACCTGGCCCGCGGCGCGTCCAACGTCGTGGTCACCCACACCTTCTCCAAGCTGCATGGCCTGGCGGGTCTGCGGATCGGCTGGGCCTATGCGCCGGCCGAGATCGCCGCGGCGGTCGACCGCATCCGCCTGCCGTTCAACACCTCGATTCCCGCCCAGCGCGCCGCGGTCGCGGCGCTCGCCGACGAGGACTTCCAGCAGGCCACCCTCGACCTGATGGAGACCTGGCGGCCCTGGCTCACCCAGCAGCTCGGCGGCCTGGGCCTGGAGGTGGTGGGACCCTCGGCGGCCAACTTCGTGCTGGTGGGCTTCCCGAAGACCGCCGGGCATACGGCGGCCGACGCCGACGCCTTCCTGAGCGCCCGGGGCCTGCTGGTCCGCGGCGTCGGCCTCTACGGCCTGCCCGACCACCTGCGGATCACCATCGGGCTCGAGGCGCACAACCGCGCCCTGGTCGAGGCCCTGGCCGAGTTCATGGCCGTCAAGACGCCCGCGCCCGCCTCATGAGCGAGCCGATCTACGCCCGGATCGCCGTCATCGGCTGCGGCCTGATCGGCGCCTCGGTGATCCTGGCCGCCCGCGCCGCCGGCGCGGTGGGCGAGGTCGCGGTCGCCGATGCGTCGCCGCAGGCCCGCGCGCGGATCGAGGCCCTGGGCTTCGCCGACCAGGTCACCGACGACCCGGCCGAGGCGGTCCGCGGCGCCGACCTGGTGGTCTTCGCCGTGCCCGTCATGGCCATGGAGGCCGCCGCCCGCGCCGCCGCGCCCGGCATGGCGCCTGGCGTCACGGTCACCGACGTAGGCTCGGTCAAGGCCGCGGTCGGCGAGGCCCTGGCCGCGGCGCTCCCCGAGACCTGCCTCATCGTCCCCGGCCACCCGATCGCCGGCACCGAGCAGTCCGGCCCCGACGCCGGCTTCGCCGAGCTCTTCCAGCACCGCTGGGTGATCCTCACGCCCCAGGCCCGCCCAGATGACGCCCAAGGGGCCGCCCCCTACGCCGCCGCCGTCGAGCGGCTGACCGACTTCTGGACGGCGCTGGGCGCCCACGTCGAGCTGATGGACGACAAGCACCACGACCTGGTGCTGGCCGTCACCAGCCACCTGCCCCACCTGATCGCCTACAACATCGTCGGAACCGCCGCCGACCTGGAGGGCGTCACCCAGGGCGAGGTGATGAAGTATTCCGCCGGCGGCTTCCGCGACTTCACCCGCATCGCCGCCTCCGACCCGACCATGTGGCGCGACGTCTTCCTGACCAACAAGGACGCGGTGCTCGAGGTGCTGGGCCGCTTCACCGAGGACCTGCAGGCGCTCTCCCGCGCCATCCGCTGGGGCGAGGGCGACAAGCTCTTCGACCTCTTCTCGCGCACCCGCGAGATCCGGCGCGGCATCATCGCCGCGGGCCAGGAGAGCGCGGCCCCGAACTTCGGCCGCGACCTTCGTCCGCCTGCGGAGCAGTCCGAAGCCCCAGACACAAAAGCGCAATAGTCGCAGCGCCCCATCGGCGGCGATGGGGCCGATTCGATGAGCGACGACCAGGAACGCGCCGGCTTCGAGGCCCTGGCCCAGGACGGCGCCGACGACGACGCCGCCCGCGGCCTCGGCGCCCGCCTCAAGGCCGCCCAGGGCGCCGACCTGAAGGCCCTGGCCGCGCTGTGGCTGCACGGCGCGGCGGCCGCGCCCGAGCGCATCCCCGGCATCTACGACGCGGTGGCCGAGGGCTACCTGGGCGAGCCGGTCGGCGCGCCGGCCGTGCCCACCGAGATCAACCGCCGGCCCCAGCCGATCCCGCCCGCCTTCTGGACCGCGCTCTGGCAGCTGCTGGGCGAGCCGCCTTCGGGCCTGGAAGCCGTCAACCTCACCACCAAGACCGCCGCGCTCGCCGGCCTCGTCGCCCCGGCGCTTTCGACGCGGATCGGCAAGGCCTGCCTGGCCTATCCCGGCGCCACCGCCGCGGTCGCCCAGGGCTATCCGCGCAGGTTCACGATCGAGGCGCTCGCCCGCTGCCCGGCCGACTCCCTGGGCGGCGCCTTCCACGCGCTCGTCGTCGACAACGGCTTCGACCTGGAGGTGCTGGACCGCGAGGCGCTGGGCCTCGACAGGCTGCCGGCCCCGCTGGACTACCTCAACGCGCGCATCCTGCAGTGCCACGACCTGTGGCACATCTTGGCCGGCTACCGGACCACCGCCCTGCACGAAGTGGCCATCTCGGCCTTCCAGCTCGCCCAGTTCGGCCACCACTATTCGGCGATGTTCCTGGGCATGGTCCTGACCCGCGTGGCCTTCGAGCGCCCCGAGGGCGGCCCGCTGATGCTGCAGACCATCCTGACGGCCTGGGCCCACGGCCGCCGCACCCCGCCGCTCCTGGGCGTCGACTGGGAAGCCGTCTGGGCCCGGCCGCTGGACCAGGTCCGCAGCCAGCTCGGCGTCGCCCCCTACGTCTCCCCCTTCCCCGCCGACCTCTTCGAACAGCTGCAGGTCGCAGCGTAAGAAACCTCCCCCGTGAAACGGGGGAGGGGGACCGCGAAGCGGTGGAGGGGGCGCTGCCGCAAGCTCGGCGCACGGCCCCAGCGCCCCCTCCGTCAGCTTCGCTGCCACCTCCCCCGCACGCTGCCGCTACGGGGGAGGTCTTCCTGGCGCCGGCCCGGCGCTTGCCACGCCCATCATTCACCCTTATGGGTGAATGATGCTCGACGCCACCCTGACCGCCCTCGCCGACCCCACCCGCCGCGCCATCCTCGCCCGGCTGGCCGGCGGCGAGGCGCGGGTGACGGACCTGGCGGCCCCCTTCGCCATCTCGCTGAACTCGGTCTCCAAGCACATCCGCATGCTGGAGCGCGCCTGCCTGGTCCGCCGCCGGATCGAGGGGCGCGAGCACATCCTGACCCTCAACCCCGCCCCGCTCGACGAGGCCGCGCAGTGGATCGACGAGCAACGCAAGCTGTGGGCCTGGCGCCTGGCCAGGCTCGACGCCATCCTCAAGGAGCCGCCGCCATGAGCGACACCGCCGCCAAGAGCGTGCAGGTCACCGCCACCCACCGCTACGAGGTCCCGCCGGAACGGGTCTTCGACGCCTGGCTGGACCCGAAGATCGCCGGCCAGTTCCTGTTCGCCACGCCCACCGGCCAGATGATCCGGGCCGAGACCGACCCGCGCGTCGGCGGCCGCTTCACCTTCACCGACCGCCGCCCCGACATGGGCGACATCGAGCACGTCGGGACCTACCTCGAGATCGACCGCCCCCGGCGTCTGGTCTTCGAGTTCACGGTGCCCAGGTTCTCGCTGCAGGCCAGCAAGGTCACCCTCGACTTCGCCCCGTCCGGCGACGGCTGCGAGCTCACCCTCACCCACGACGGCGTCCTGGAAGACTACGCCAAGGGGACCAGGACCGGCTGGACCATGATCCTCGCCGCCCTCGGCTGGGCGCTGACCAACTGAGCCCCCACCTCACCTCCCCCGCGCAGCGGCGGGAGGTAGGTTCGTGGACCTAGTCCTCAGGCGCCGTCCCCAGGAACGCCGCCACCCCTTCGATCGCCTCCACCAGGCCCACGCGCTGCAGCTCCACGCCCTCGGGCAGGCCGGAGAACAGCCGCGTCGGGCTCTGCGGGTCGAGCATCACGAAGACCCCCTTGTCGTCGGCCCGCCGGATCAGCCGCCCGAACGCCTGGGCGATCCGCCCGCGGGCCACGGCGTCGTCATAGCCCTTGCCGCCGAACCGGGCGCGGCGGGCCTTGTGCAGGATGTCGGGCCGGGGCCAGGGCGCCCGGTCGAACACCAGCAGCCTCAAGGACCGCCCCGGCACGTCCACCCCGTCGCGCACCGCGTCGGTGCCCAGCAGGCAGGCGTCCTCCTCGGCCCGGAAGATGTCCACCAGCGAGCCCACCTCGCCGTCGATGTGCTGGGCGTAGAGCGCGATCCCCTGGTCGGCCAGGGGCGCGGCGATCTTCTCGTGCACCGCGCGCAGCCGCCGGATGGCGGTGAAAAGCCCAAGGCCGCCCCCGCCGGCCGCCAGGAACAGCTCGCGCATGGCCGCGGCCACCTGGCGCGGGTCCTCGCGCCCCACGTCGGTGACCACGAAGCAGCGGGCCTGGCTCGCATAGTCGAAGGGCGAGGCGAGCTTCAGCGTCTTCGGCCGGTCCGGCAGGCGCGCCGCCCCCGTGCGCATCTCGGCGAGCGCGAAGGGATCGTCCAGCGTCGCGTCCGCCAGCGTCGCGCTGGTCACCAGCACCCCGTGCGCCGGCGCGATCACCGCATTGGTCAGGGGCTCGGTCGGGTCCACCCAGTGCCGCCGGCAGGCCGCGTCCACCACGCGCCCATAGAGGAACGTCGCGTCGAACCAGTCCACGAAGTCCGGGTCGTCCTCGCTGTCCTCGTCGATGGCCCGCAGCATCGAGCGCCAGGCCGGGAGGGTCATCCGCGCGCGCCGATCGAGCCCCCTCAAAGCCCCTTCGATACGAGCCCGGTCCGCCGCCGAGAGCGTCGCGGCCTCGGCGTCCAGCACGTCTTCCAACTGTCGAGCCAACGCCACCAGCGGCGCCTCGATCGCCGCCAGCCCCTCGGCCGCCGCCCGCGCCGTCTGCCGCACCAGGTCCAGGGCGGGCCGGGCCGCGCATTCCATCCCCACTTCGCTGGGCGCCGCCCGCGCCCTAAGCTGCTCCAGCACCGCCACCAGGAAGGCCTCCACCGGCCCCAGCGGGTTCACCTCCCCGTTCGGCGGCGCGATCCGCCCGGACCAGCCTTCGCCCGGCAGGGCCACGGCCGCCCGGGTCGCCGCGATCAGGGCGCCTGCCGCCGCCTCATGGTCGCCCAGCACCTCCATCAGCCGGGCCTCCAGGCCCCGCCCGCGCCGCCCGCGCCCCTCCGGCCCGCGGATCCAGCGCCGCAGCTCCGCGGCCTCCGCCCCCGACAGCGCCGCGGCGAACGCCGAATCCGCGGCGTCGAACAGGTGGTGACCCTCGTCGAACACGATGCGCTTCAGCTGCGTCGTCTCCCCGTCGGCCTTCGACCCCCGCGCCGCGCGGGCCCCATCGAACGCGGCCTGGGTCAGCACCAGGGCATGGTTGGCGATCACGATGTCCGCCCGCCGCGAGCCGCGGATCGCCTTCTCCACGAAACAAGTCCGATAGTGCTGGCAGCCGGCGTGGATGCACTCGCCGCGCCTATCCACCAGGTTCGCGGGGCTGGCCTGCGACGCCGGCCCCACCGAAAACAGCGACGGCAGCCAGGCCGGGAAGTCCCCGCCGGTCATGTCCCCGTCCCTGGTCGCCCGCGCCCAGCGCGAGGCCAGCGCCATCCCCACCAGGTCCCCGCCGCCCAGCTGGGCCGCGTTCACCGCCTCCTGGAAGTTCAGCAGGCACAGGTAGTTCTCCCGCCCCTTGCGCACCACGACGCGTCTAGATGCCCCCCTTCTGGGGGGGCTGTCGCGAAGCGACTGAGGGGGTTGGAGCCCACCTGATTCCGCGGATGGAACCCCCTCCGGCCCTTCGGGCCACCTCCCCCTGTGGGGAGGATCTGGAAACAGCGCGTGGCTCTCCCGCTCGATCTGCCGCTGCAGCGCGCGGGTGTAGGTCGAGACCCACACCGCCGGCCCGTTGGCCTCGGCCCACAGCGAGGCCGGCGCCAGATAGGCCAGCGTCTTGCCGATCCCCGTGCCGGCCTCGGCCAGCATCATCCGCGGCTCCCCCTCCTTTTCCCGGGGCGAGAACGCCCAGGCCGCCTCAGCGGCGAACTCCGCCTGCGCCGGCCGCGCCTCGTCGAGCCCCGAGCGCGCCAGCAGCTCCACCAGCCGCGCCGCGGCGGCCTCCCCCGACACCGGCTTCGAGCCCGCCTCCCCCGGCGGCGCCTCGGCCTCCCATTCGGCCAGCCGCGCCCAGGCGTCGAGCCCGGACGTGCGGAACATGTTCCCCACCGGCGCCGAGCGCAGCGCGCCCACCACCGCCGACCCCCACGGCCACCCGCCCCGCGCCAGGGTCTCGGCCACCGCCAGCGCCTCCTCCCGAGACGGCTCCGGCGCCGCCGCCAGCTCCGCCAGCAACAGCCCACACACCTCGCGCAACGCCACCGCCTGAGCCGGCGCCCCCTTCGGCTCCGGCAACCCCAGGGCCTGAGCCAGCCCCGCCGCCGACGGCGCACAGAACCGCGCCGGCCGCGCAAACGCATAGAGCTCCAGCGCGTCGAACACGCGCCCCGACCGAGGCGGCACATGCACCCCCAGCCGCCGCGCCGTCATCGCCGCATGCGCCACCAGCACCGGCCACTGCTCGAACAGATCCCGGGCGTCGGGCGCGCGGAGGGGCTGAGGCCCGGTGGCGTCCGCCACCGCAGCGCGAGGGCCGGGGAGCACCACCAGCGCAGGCGCGAGATCGAGGCTGGCGGGGGTGAGGCTCACGGCTGAGCATTAGCCGGAATCGGGGTGGAACGGAATGGGAACCGCGAGGCCCGATTTGAGAAGTTCCGAGTACCAGGGATCAGAGGCCGAATTGCCCTTGGCATTGCTATCATTCACGTGCCCTGATTGGCCGCCAGAGAAGAGGGGATGACCGGGAAATGGCTGCAAGAGAACTGCTGGAGAGCGTCTTCGCCCAACGGCGCGCAACCTATGACACAACCCTCAGCGACGATGACGCATTCGAAGTGTTCTCCGCCGATGTTATTTTGAATAGTTACGACCCATCTATTGAAGAAATCGAGGACAGGATCGTCGATGGCGGCCAGGACGGGGGAATTGATAGCGTATTTATATACGTCAATCGCGTATTGATTTCAGACGATACCGACTTGTCCGGATTCAAGTATCCAGTGGATCTCGAACTCGTCGTCATTCAATCGAAGAATGAGCTCAACTTCAAAGAAAATCCAGTTGATAAGATCTCCGCCTCACTTCCAAATTTGATACGGGATTTCCAAAAGGACGCCGACAGTCAGGGAGCTTTCAAGGCGAATCTCGTGGATGCCTTCGGACTCTGGGATCAGGTCACAAAGACGTTGGCGCCGCAATTTCCCAATATAAAGATTTCAGTTTGGTACGCCTGCAAGGGAAACACCGTCCCTCCTTCCGCTATCGCGAAGGCGAAGACACTTGAGAACACTATTCGCGGCTTCATGCCCAAAGCCGATGCTACATTTCAGTTCGCCGGATCCGCGGAACTCTATAATCTTGCCGGGCAGCAAAAGCTGGTTTCCGCAGAGCTTTCTATCGGAGGTTCTCCGCTCTTCGGAAGCAACAGTTCGTATATCGTGCTCTCGTCGCTTAGTGACTACGGCCGCTTCATCTCCGACGACGATGATGCCATCCGCGCCTCCTTCTTCGACGCGAATGTTCGCGATTACGAAGGAAGCGTCGATGTGAACAAGGACATCGCAAACAGTCTACGATCACCCATTCCCGGAATTGATTTTTGGTGGTTAAACAACGGCGTAACGATCCTCGCCACAAAGGCCGGATTTAGTAATGGAAAGATGAATCTTCAGAATCCACTAATAGTAAACGGCCTCCAAACATCTTACGAAATCAATCGATGTATACGTGGCGGCGGGGTAGACAATAATAGGCTTGTCATGGTAAGAATTATAGAGACCGTCGATGAAGACGTCATAAATCAGGTCATTAAGGCGACAAATTATCAAACAAAGGTCCGCCCTCATTCTCTTAGGGGTACGGAGGAAATACATAGAAATATTGAGATATTTCTCCTGTCGCATAATATATACTATGATCGTCGGCGAAATTATTATAAGAATCTTGGAAAACCAGCGGCGAGGACCATCGGGATCGATCGCATGGCTCAAGCGGTTACCGCCTTGTTGCTAGAGCAGCCTCAAGTAGCGAGAGCACGACCCACCAGCTTGATGAAGGAGCCAATTTATAGCGAGCTTTTCCCAACAGACGCGTCCTCACATCCGCTTCAACTATACCAAGTCGCTGCTGAAATGATGTTCGCCGTCACGGCCTACATGAATGGGTCGAAGCACGATCGCATCTACAAGAATAACCTGCGTTTCCACGTCCTCACCGCACTCGGCTGGAGTTTGAGCGGTAGTCAGAACCCGACCCCCGCGCAGCTTGGCTCGGTCAAAATCAAGGAAATCTCAGGAGCGCCCATCGCGAAGATTGCGGAATGGGTCATCGCAGAGTTCGACAAGACAGAGAAGACTGACGCGGTAGCAAAGGACTCTGAATTCACGGAGCAGCTGCGAGCGAGCTGGAGCGCCGCGGGGATCACCTAGAGGACCCCCGTCTCCCCTTAAATCCACGCCGGTCAACCTGCCTGCCTCCGGAGCTTGCTCAAGGACGAGGGCGGACCGCCCTCGCCGCAACGCGGCGCGCCGGAGAGCGCGTCCTTGACCAAGCTGCGGAGGCAGGCTCGCATCCTCGGTGGGATTGAGGGGCGCGTCGAAGCGCGTTTGTTGAGAGCGCCTAGCTAGGCTGGCGTGTCAGCACGCTGCCGGCTTCGGACACGATCAGCCCATCGCGCAAGCCCATTGCGAAGGTCGCGACGCCCGTAGAACGACGGCCCGAGCCATCGTTCGTCGCACGCCAGTCGACGACGCCCGTCACCATGCAGACGTGTTCGTCGGAACAGTTCGCGGTCACCGAAGCAGGGCGCGCGACATAGGAGCGAGACGGCCAGCGCCGGGCGAACGCCAGCTTCTGGGACATCAGGTCGTTGAGCGGAATGTCCTTTCCGTAGAAGTGGACGGTGCTCCAATAGAATTTGCCGATGCCGACTCCGTCCGGATCCGTTGGGTCCGACCACGCAGCGAAATAGTCAGCAGCCCTTTTCACGGCCGTTAACTGCATATCGGACCGACCATCAATCGCGGCGGACGCTGCTTGTGTCCCAACGGCCGCAACCTGACCCTGTGAATTCGGTGGTGGCGTCGCGGCCGCGACCTGCGCCTCGCCTGGCGCCGCCTTGAGCCTCAATGCATGTCGCTGATTGTCGATCGACCAAGTGGACAGCCGAGATAGGAAGCTTTGGCCAAGCAGCAGCGGCCCCTTCGGATTGGCGACCGATGCGGTCACGTCGTGGAGCACGAGGGTTCCGACCTTCAGCGTTCTTATTCGAAATATCGCGGACGGCACCGGCGTGCCGTCCGCGAGCATGTAGGTGCGCTGACCCAAGAAATCGTCTTGGGTGATCGTCCCTGCCCTGATTAGGGTCGACGCGACGTCGGCCGGAATTGACACGTCGGCGGCGCCGCTATCGATGGTGAATTTCAGGACGATGGTGTCGTTGATGTAGACGGGGACCATGAACGTGCCTCCGTCATCCTCAAGCGGCACTTCTGTCTCGACAGCGTTTCCCTTGACCTGAATTGGCGTGGAGACGGGCGTCGCCACCGCGGCAGGCGGCTGCGGTGCAGCGGGCTGGGAATTCGCGGAGGTCGACGGTGCGGGTTGAGAACATCCCACGAGCGCCAATCCCGACACTAGAGCTAGCGTCAGCCTCATAATCACCCCCGAACGAGGTAAGGTTAGCTGTGCCGTGGTCGCGGAGCAAACTGACGCGTAGCCACACCCTCCCTTAGGTCCACGGATACGGTGACAGTGCACCCAACCCCAGGTGGGATACGGTGACAGCGCACCCAACCCCGGCCCCCCCCCCCCCCCCCCCCCAAACCCCCCC
>Ga0207695_10012357_pt1 | contig 10256 bp, 10 predicted proteins | sample KBSC54metaG_FD_184354 | JGI IMG/M metagenome (GOLD analysis project Ga0207695, IMG submission 184354) | Corn rhizosphere microbial communities from Kellogg Biological Station, Michigan, USA - KBS C5-4 metaG (SPAdes) (version 2) | ecosystem: Host-associated > Plants > Roots > Rhizosphere > Soil... | reverse complement strand
CGCCGTCGCGATCGTGGTCGAGATGAACCACGACGTGCGCACCATCCGGCTGAACGCCAAGGCCCACCTGCCGCCGAACATCCGCCCCTGGATGGGAGACTCCATCGGCCGCTGGGAGGGCGAGACGCTGGTGGTGGAGACCACCAACTTCAATCCCGGCGAGAGCCTCAGGCCCTACTTCGGCGCGACGCTCTATCTCTCGAAGGAGGCCAAGGTGACGGAGCGGTTCACCCGCGTCTCGCCGAGCCAGATCCTCTACGAGTTCCAGGTGGAGGACCCGAGCGTCTTCACCCAGGTCTGGAAGGCGCAGATGCCGCTGAACGCGACCAAGGGGCCGGTCTACGAATACGCGTGCCACGAGGGCAACTATGCGCTGCCGGACATCCTGTCGGGCGCGCGGGCCGCGGAGAAGGCGGGCAAGACGCCGGACGCTGCGAACCTGAGCGAATAGCCGTCCGGCGCTAGGCGGCGACCGCCGAGCCGCCGCGGACCTGGTCGAAGTCGGAAAGCAGGGCGCCCAGCGCCGAGGAACACCGCTCGGGGCGATCCAGGCGCGCGTCGAACAGCAGCGACTGGAGCTCGTCGCGGGCGCGGCGCACGCGGCTCTTCACGGTGCCCACCGGGCAGCCCATGATCTGGGCGACTTCCTCATAGGCGAGGCCGCCGGCGCCGACGAGGATCAGGGCCTCGCGCTGGAAGTCCGGCAGCATGGAAAGCGCCCGGCGGACATCCTCCAGCTCGACATTGGCCGAGGGGTCGTCCGGCGCGACCAGGGTGCGCTCGATGATCTCCTGGTCGTACTCGGCGCGCCATTTGCGGCGACGCTGGCTGGAGTAGAAGCGGTTGCGCAGGATGGTGGAGAGCCAGGCGCGCAGGTTGGTGCCGGGCCGGAACTGGTCGCGGCAGCGCCAGGCCTGCAGCAGGGTCTCCTGGGCGAGGTCCTCCGCCTGCTCGACGTCGCCGGTGAGCGTGCGGCCGAAGGCGCGCATGAACGGCACCGCGGCCAGGAGCTCGGACTCGAAGGAATCGGCAGACGACTGCTCGGACATGCTCGCCCCTCCAACGGGGCGATAACGGGCCACGGCGCAGCTTGGTTCCCTGCCGTAGGGACACGTCGTAGGACGATGAACCTGGGTTATGAATGTTCTCGTTTTGTGCTTGACAGCCGCGCGCGAATTTGCGACACTTAGGGCATCGTTGAGAACTGCGCCTCGATCTCAGCCGGCGCGGGGTACCGACCAGAACCCCTGTCATTTGGCGGAGCCGCGCTCGCGAGTTGCGGAGCCGCGCCCCCTAGTTCCCAGGGCCGAGGAGACGCCGAATTGCCATATTCTCGATTCCAGCCTTTCTCCACGACCGATATTCCGGACGAGGTCTGGGAAGATGCGGCGGCACGGTGGCGCGCCGCTCAGGGCCAATATGACAATGTCGCTCCGGCTCTAGGGGCCACTTCCGAATCCTCTGACGGGCAGCCAGAAGGCAGCAATGCGACCCAAGCGCTCCGGCAAGCGGAGATGCCGCACGCCGATTGGCAGGCACTGCGTGCGCGCCAATTGGCCGCCAACGACCAAGACGATGATGGCGCCTTGTCGGCCGGTGAGCATGGCGCGGCGCTGAGCGGCGGCTCCGGGCACGACACCTTGTCCTCGACTGCGCCCGCGCCTCCTACATCGGGGCAATCGATAGATCCGAGCCGCGTGGACGTGTTCCAGCCTGGCGCCGACGGGAAGCTGCATCCGATCCCGGGCTGGCGGACGACAGGTCCTTTCGGCTTCGGCACCTGGGCCCACTATTTCGATTGGGGCGGCGTCGCGCGCGACCTGGCGGAAATCGGCAGCGACGCCCTATTGGCACCCGAGGCAGTGGGCGTCGTGGATGCGTTTGCCAAGGACACCGCATGGAACACCGGAAAAATGACCGCGAATGCCGTATCAAAGCAGCTACGCCGCAGAGGCGTTGTCCCACCAGCGAGCGAGGTTCACCACGCAGCCGAGCTCAATGGAATCAACCGAAGCCAGGAAAACTGGCGCAATCATCCGGCCTTCCTGAAGATACTCCCGAAGGTTGACCATCGACGAATACATGGAAGCTGGGGAGACCTTCCGAGGTTTGGACCGCTCCAACGCTGGTGGGTGGGCACACCCAACTGGATGAAGACTGTTCCCGCGTGGGTCGGAGCCCACACAGCGGAATGGCTCGCTCAACCGCAGGCTTCTGATTCAGAGGAGGGAATAGAGGGCCCGGGGGTGCCGCCTACCTTGTAGCGAGCTCGCAAATAGGTTCCTGTTCCGTTCCCAAGAGGAAACACGTGACCCAACCGAGATTCCGTTATCCGCTGCTCGCGTTCACGACCGACCTCGACATGTGGGCTTTCGACAACGAGGAGGAGCTCACGACCTGCGGACCTTTGACCCTACGCGATCGTATGCAAGAGGGGATGGAGGTGGTCGATCGTGACGGGCGCTCCTGGCGCGTTCGATCCGTGCGACGTGTCGGCCCGGCGCGCTTTTCTCTCCGAACCCTCCTGAGGAAGCTATCGAAGATCGAGCACGAGTGGGAAGAACGGCCAAGTCTGACGCTCGCGGAGGCGAAGGACAGAGTGTGTGTTTCCGTCGCCGCCCATGCGGACGACCTGCTCCACTTTCCTGACGATGCCGAGGAGTTGGCCGCTCGGCAGGCGGAAGTCCGGGCGGCGGACAGCATCGCCGCGATCCACAAGCTGTTCGGATTCGACCACTTCATGGGCTACTAGGCCCTTAGCCTGGGCCCGAGGACAGTCGCCTGCGCCTCGGCTCAGCGCCTCTGGGCGGCCGAGAGCTGCTCGACCAGATCGAGGGTGGTCTGGTGGAAGTGGGGGCGCAGTCGAACGCCGTCGGCGCCGAACTCAAGGACGTTGTCGCCGGGCTCGGCCGGGAGCCAGGCCACACCGCCGGCGCTGTCCGGATCGGAGCGCTTGGCGAAGGCCACCCAGTAGGCGATCGCCGCCTCCGAGATCTTGTGGTCCTCGGGCGTGGCGGCGGGCAGGGTGCGGCCCGCGAAGCTGACGGCCTGATCGCGAAGATTGTTGAACACGTAGAGGATCTCGCCGCCGTGGTTCAGGCCCCGCACCGAGGCGCGCTGGGCGGCGGGGACGTAGGAGAAGTAGTAGTTCCACGCCTTCTGGCCGTTTCTTTCGTGCAGCCGTGCGAGATAGCGATCCGGCTCGATCACCGTTGTCTCGGTGGTGAGGTCCTGGGCGACGCCGGCGGGGTCAGCCCCATAGGCCGCGAGCACCTTTTCGCGGGCGGGACCCAGGCGGGCAAGCGTGCCCTCTGGCTGCCTGGCGGTCTGCGGAAAGAGCGAGGCCTCCCAGCTGTTGCCGCCGGCGATGTAGGGGACCTTGGCCTCCTTGCCTTCCGCGAAGGCCTGGGGCGGGGGTTCGGGGATGACGACGCCGTCGACCATCGGCGAGGGGATGCCCGGGTCGGCGAGGCCCGTGACCGGCGCCGAAAGCTCCTCGGCGGAGAGCGCGCGGAGCGCCTTGGCGGCTTCCGGGCCGGAGCCGGTGATGTTGTGGGCGGTCGCGAACGCGACGCCGATCTTCTCACCGGTGCGGGGCGCATCGCCGCGGATCGGCACGCCGGCCGAACGGCCGAAGCCGGACTCTGAGATCGCTTTCTGGAAGAGGCCCTTGGCTTCCGGCGCGGTCATCAGGAAATTAATCAGGATGCCGCCAGCGCTTTCGCCGAAGGCGGTGACGTTGTTCGGATCGCCCCCGAACGCGGCGATGTTGGCTCTCACCCACTTCAGCGCGGCGATGTTGTCCATGATGCCGTAGTTGCCGAGGGGCCCCGAGGGGGTCTCGGCGCTCAGCGCGGGGTGGGCGAAGAAGCCGAGCCGGCCCAGGCGATAGTTGACGGTGACGAAGACCACGCCGCGCTCGGCGAAGTGGCTCCCGTCGTAGAAGGTGCTGCCGCCCGTGCCCTGGATGAAGGCGCCGCCGTGGATCCAGACCATGACGGGGAGCTTCCCGCCCGGCTTGGCGGACGCGGGCGCCCAGACGTTCAGGTAGAGGCAGTCCTCCGACTGGTTCATCGTGCCGCCGGAGCGGGCCTGGCCCATCTGCATGCAGGCCGGCCCGTAGGCGGTCGCCTCGCGGACGCCCTGCCAGGGCTTCGGCGCAGCCGGCGGACGCCAGCGAAGATCGCCGACAGGAGGGGCGGCGAAGGGGATCCCCTTGAACGAGGTGACCGAGCCCGAGGTCGCGCCGTGCAGCGCGCCCTGGGTGACCTTGACCGTATCGGCGCCGCGGGCCGCCGAAGCGCCGGCCAGCGCGGCGGCGAGGCTTAGGCCGGTGATGATCGTCTTGAACGCCATGGCGCGTCTCTCCCAACCCGCCGGTCTGAGGCCGGCTCGCTCCTGCAAGGCTCCGATTGAGGCCGCGCGAAACGCGCCGGTCAAGCCAGCGCTGACCTCGGGTCACGCTGGCGCGGGGGCGCGGGGGCGCCTAGACTGGCGGGAACTCAAGGCATTCCGGAGGATCGGCGATGGCGGATTTCGGAGGCGGCGCCGAGCTGGAGGCGTTCCGGGCCGAGGCGGCCGAGTGGCTGAAGGCCAACTTCCCCCCCTCGCTCAAGGGCAAGGCGGCGATGGCCGGCGCCGAGGGCCGCCAGCCCAAAGACGGCGACTTCGCCAAGTGGCGGCAGGCGCTGGGCGGGAAGGGCTGGACCGCGCCCACCTGGCCCAAGGAATACGGCGGCGGCGGGCTCTCGGCGCCCGAGGCGCGCGCCCTGCAGCAGGAGATGGCCAAGATCGGCGCCTTCAGCCCGCTGCAGGGCTACGGCATGGGCATCACCATGATCGGCCCGACGATCCTGGACTACGGCACCGAGGAGCAGAAGCGGAAGCACATCCCGCCGATCGTGAAGGGCGAGGTGCGCTGGTGCGTCGGCTATTCGGAACCGAACGCGGGCTCGGACCTGGCCTCGCTGCAGACGCGCTGCGAGGACAAGGGCGACCACTGGCTTATCAATGGGAGCAAGATCTGGACGAGCGGCGCGCAGTGGTCGGATTGGTGCGGCTGCCTCGTGCGGACCGACCCCGCGGCCAAGAAGCATGAGGGGATCAGCTTCATCCTCCTGGACATGCATCAGCCGGGCGTGGAGACGCGGCCGATCCCGTTGATCGCCGGCGACAGCCCGTTCTGCGAGACCTTCTTCACGGATGCGACGGCCCCGAAAGAGGCGATGCTCGGCAAGCTCAACGAGGGCTGGACGGTCGGCAAGCGGCTGCTGCAGCACGAGCGCGCGAGCCAGACCGGCGCCCCGCAGGGCGGCGGCCGGCAGACGCCGCTGCAGGAGATCGCCAAGCGCTACGTGGGCGAGGACGCCAAGGGCCGGATCGCCGATCTGGATCTGCGCACACGGGTGGTGAAGAACGACATGGACGCGCGTGCGCATGCGCTGACCGTGGCGCGGGCGATGGCCGAGTCGCGCGGCTCGAACTCGCCGTCGAACGCGGTCTCGGTCTTGAAGAACTCGGCGACCCACGTGGCGCAGACGCGCTCAGAGCTGACGCTCGAGATCATGGGCCATCAGGGTCTGGGCTGGAACGGCGAGACGTTCAAGCCCGAGGAAATGGAGGCCGTGAGGGGCTGGCTGTTCGGCAAGGCGATGTCGATCTACGGCGGCTCGTTCGAGATCCAGAACAACATCATCTCCAAGCGCATCCTGGGGCTGCCGGACACCACGCAATCGACTTAGCGTCGAGGATCGCGCGCAAGCTTTAGGGCCGGCCCGGCGAAAGGGTCGGCCTTTTTCGTTTCAGACCGAAGGGAAGACCCATGCCGACCGTCGGCCGGGGCGCGGATGCCCGCGCCCGCAAGTCCACACCAGCAACGCGGCTGCGAAAGCGGGCGCAAGGCCTTGGACCCAAGGCGATGAAGACTCTTGCGGCGCTCATGCAGGACGAGAAGAGCCCGGCCGCGATCCGTCTCGCCGCGGCGCGCGAGGTGCTGGACCGCGGCCACGGCCGTCCCAAGCTCGGCGGTGGTGAGGAGGGAGACGGCGGCTTCACGGTGATCCTGAAACGCTACTCCGACGTGACGGAGGAGGAGCTCGCGCGCAGCGACGAGGGCGAGCCTTGAGCGACGACGGGATGGCGGTCTTGCCGTTTCGCTGGGACCCGCGCGAATACCAGCGGCCACTGTGGAGGTATCTCGAAGCAGGAGGGAAGCGGGCTGACGTCGTCGCGCATCGCAGGTGGGGCAAGGACGAGGTGGCGCTGCACTGGGCGGCGTATGCGATCAGCCGGAAGCCCGGCACCTATTGGCATCTGCTCCCGGAGGCCAGCCAGGGCCGCAAGGCGATCTGGGACGCGGTCAATCCGCACACCGGGCGAAAACGCATCAACGAGGCGTTTCCGTTGAAAACGCGCAAGAAGACCCGCGATTCCGAGATGATGGTCGAGTTCAAGAACGGCTCGACCTGGCAGGTCGCGGGGTCGGACAACTACAACTCGCTGGTGGGCTCGCCGCCGGTGGGGGTGGTGTTCTCGGAGTGGGCGCTCGCGAAGCCGGACGCCTGGAGCTACATCCGCCCGATCCTGGCGGAGAACGCCGGCTGGGCGCTGTTCCTGTGGACGCCGCGCGGGCGAGGTCATGCGACGCGCGCCTTCGAGGCGAGGAGCCGCGATCCGGAGTGGTTCACGCTGAAGTCGCCGGCTACGGCGACGGATGTGTTCTCGGCCGAGCAGCTGGCCCGCGAGCGCGCCGAGCTGATCGCCGAACTGGGCTCGCAGGCGGAGGGCGAGGCGAGGTTCGCCACCGAGTACCTGGTCGACTTCGAGGCCGCCGCGCCGGGAGCCTATTACGCCGCCCTGATCGGCGAGGCGGAGCGGGCCGGCCAGATCGGACGGGTCCCCTTCGATCCGGCGCTCAAGGTGGACACCGCCTGGGACCTCGGCATCGACGACTACACGGCGATCTGGTTCTTCCAGCAGGCGGGGCGCGAGGTCCGCGTCCTCGACTACTACGAGACGCGCGGCCAGGGGCTGGATGCGATCGTGCGCGAGGCGCTGGCGGGCCGGCCCTGGACCTTCGGCGCGCACCATCTGCCGCACGACGTCATGGTGCGCGAGCTCGGGGCAGCCGGTCGCTCGCGCTACGAGACGCTGCAGGGGCTGGGCCTTGCCGGAATCGAGGTCGGCGCGGCGATGGAGGCGGAGGAGCGGATCAACGCCGTGCGGCTGATGATCCCCTTGTGCTGGTTCGACGCCGAGCGCTGCGGGCTGGGCCTCGAGAGGCTGCGCGCCTATCGCAAGCGCTGGAGCCGGGCGACGCGAAGCTACGCCGGGCCGCTGCACGACGAGGCGAGCCATGCGGCCGACGCCTTCGGCGAGTTCGCCGCCAACCGGCGCGGCGGGTCCGGTCCGGCCCGGCCGGCGCGGCGGGTCATTCACGAGCCGCTGGGGTGGATGGGTTGAGCGAGATGTGGGTCCCGGAGGCGGCGCCTCCTCGGCCAGCTTCTGGCGGCGCCCGTCGCGCCACAGCAAGTCGGCGGCTGCGGCGAAACACAGGATCGCGAGCGCGGTAGCGGCGAGCAACGGCTCCAGGATCTTAATGGAGATCGTCGGGGTTCATCGACGCCGCAACGCACGAGGCCGAGCCTGAGACGAGCTCAGCGCCGCCCCTAGAGCAGACGCTCCACGGTGTCGTGCTCCTGGGCGGCGGCGCGGATCAGGATGCGTCGCACGCCCTCCATCGCGCGAGCGGCCTTGGCCGTATAGGACAGCGCATGATGCTGCCGGCAGATCAGTCCCTCCTGCACCAGGGCGCGGACCTTGCGGCGCACGGTCTCCTCGGGGATGCCGCTCCCCTCGGAGAGGGATTTCACGTTGGTGGCGAGACTCGGGAGCTCGGCCATTTCGTCGGCGAGGACCCGCTCGAGGTCGAGCCCTGAGGCGGCGTGGTGCTCGGCGGTCCGCAGGGCGACCAAGAGCATGATGTGGAGCTTTTCGATGTCGCCGGCGAAGAGGTGCTGGGCCTCGGTCAGGAGGTCGACGACCGGCGACACCAGATCCTTGACGATCCGCGTGTAGTTCTCGCGCAGCAGGGGTTCCAGGGGATGCGTCATCCCGCCGAACGAACGTGCGCCCGTCGGCCCCGTTCCGCAGGCAGGGGCCGCTCCGCGCTCAAGCCCGACTAGCGGCCCGAACCCGGGCGGCTTGGCGGGGCCGGCGTGCGGCCCCGCCGCAACGGTCACTTCGCAGGCGTTGCGTCCGACGTCTTGGCCATGTGGTGCTTGGCGTGGTGTTTCATGTGATGCGCCTTAGCGTGGCGCATCTTGTGATGGTGCTTGGCCGCCGCCGGCTTCTCCGGCGGATTGGGGATCGGCTGCATCGTACCTGCTTGGGCGAGCGCCGTCCCGGCGGACAGCGTCAGGGCGGCCACCAGGGCCACGCCGATCATCGTAGATTTCAAGAACACCTCCCTCTGCTGGATTGCTCCGACGAATCAGAATCGTGCGCTTCCTCACAATCGGCAGCAAGCGGGATTGTCGCGGCCGGCGGGCGTGCTATCGCGGAGCCGCCGACGGACCTCCGACGGCGGTCCCACCGAGGCGCCCATGGACCCGACCACCCACATCCTGGCGCTCGAAGCCCGGCTGGACGAGATGCAGGCGAGCCTGATGGCGCACGACCTGTTGGTGCGCGCGCTGCTGGCGCACCTGGCGCTCGCCGATCCCGAAGCCTTCAAGACCGTGGAGGCGAGCCTGGGCGGGCTGCGGTTCTTCCGCCAGGGCGGCGGCGGGGGCGAGTTGCCCAGGGAGGTCGCCGACGAGATCGCCCTGATCCTCAACGAGATCGACGCCCAGGTCGAAAAGCGCCGGTGAGGGCGCGGCTTCGGCTCCGTTAAGACACCGTTCTCCATACCTCGCTAGCGTCGGCGGTCCTGAGAGGAAATTGGGGCGGATGTTCGATTCCTGGTTCGACGAGCGGTTCGTCAGCGCCGGGGCGCAAAGCTTTCGTTTGTCGCCGGTGCGGCTGGCGTTCGCTGGCATCCTCTGGTGGCTGCTGGGCTACGTGTCCGGCTGGGTCACCGCGAGCGTCTGGACCGCCGTGGTGCTGGCGCTGGAAATCCCGATGCGGCTCACGGCGCGCCCGATGGCCCGGGGCCAGCCGATCAGCCGCGCGCATGCCTGGGCGACTTTCTGGACCTACGCCATCGCGATCTCGGCCTGGAGCAGCGTGGGCGTGATCCTCTGGGCCGCGCCGTCGCGCTCGTCGGACGTCGCGGCGGCGGCCTTTTTCGCGGGCCACCTGCTCTATGTGGAGGCCCATCACAGCCGTTCGCCCGGCGCCTTGATCCCCGCGACGCCGGCGCTGGCCGCGCCGCTGCTCACGCTCGGGCTCTCGCCGCACTTCTCCGGCATGGACCAGGTGGTGGTGATGATCACCATGCTGGCCGTGGTCGGCCACGCCATGATCGGCATCTACGTCGGTTCGGAGAACTTCAAGCAACTGGTGGGCGTGACCCGGCAACTGCGGCGGCAGAAGGAGCGCGCCGAGACGGCGAGCGCCGAGATGGCCGCCGCCCGCGACGAGGCGGAGGCGGCCAGCCGCGCCAAAAGCGCCTTCCTTGCCACGATGAGCCACGAGGTCCGCACGCCGCTGAACGGCGTGCTGGGCATGGCGCAGGCCATGTCGGCCGACCCCCAGCTCTCGGCGGGGCACCGGGCGCAGCTGCAGGTGATCCGCGACTCCGGCGAGGCCCTGCTGGCGGTGTTGAACGACATCCTCGACCTCTCGAAGGTGGAGGCGGGCAAGCTCGAGCTTGAGATCCTCGAATTCGACCTGGCCGAGGTCGCCCGCGGCGCGCACCAGGCGTTCGCAGCCGTCGCCGCCGAGAAGGGACTCGAGTTCGAGCTGATCTTCGCGCCAGCGGCCGGGGGCCGCTACCGCGGCGATCCCACGCGGATCCGGCAGATTCTCTACAACCTGATGTCCAACGCGATGAAGTTCACCGACCGGGGTGGGATCCGCGTGCTGATCGATCGCGCTGACGAGCGGCTGACCATCGCCGTGGAAGACACCGGCATCGGCATCCCCCCGGAACATCTGGAGCGGCTGTTCGGAAAATTCGAACAGGCCGACGCCTCGACGACCCGCCGCTACGGCGGCGCCGGGTTGGGGCTGTCCATCTGCCGCGAGCTGGCGAGCCTGATGGGCGGCACGATCGCGGCCGAGAGCCGGCCGGGCGAGGGCGCGCGATTCACCCT
>Ga0207695_10012354_pt1 | contig 10257 bp, 8 predicted proteins | sample KBSC54metaG_FD_184354 | JGI IMG/M metagenome (GOLD analysis project Ga0207695, IMG submission 184354) | Corn rhizosphere microbial communities from Kellogg Biological Station, Michigan, USA - KBS C5-4 metaG (SPAdes) (version 2) | ecosystem: Host-associated > Plants > Roots > Rhizosphere > Soil... | reverse complement strand
GCGGCCGGCATGGACCTGCGGGCCGCGGTGCCGGAGGCGGAGCCCATCGTGCTGCGGCCCGGCTCGCGGATCGCCGTGCCCACCGGCCTCGCCATCGCCCTGCCGGAGGGCTTCGAGGGCCAGGTGAGGCCGCGCTCCGGCCTGGCGCTGCGCCACGGGATCACCCAGCTCAACACGCCCGGCACGATCGACGCGGATTATCGCGGCGAGGTGATGGTGATCCTGATCAACCTCGGCGAGGAAGACTTCACCATCCGGCGCGGCGACCGCATCGCCCAGCTGGTGATCGCCCCGGTCGTACAGGCCGCCTGGCGCGAGGTGGAGAGCCTGGGCGAGACCGTCCGCGGCGGCGGCGGTTTCGGCTCGACCGGCCGCGGCTAGCCCGCCGGGCGCATGGAGGAGATGGCGCCCCGCATGCCGATGGCGCGGACATCGCCGAGGCTGCGCGAGACGGTGACGCAGCGGCCGCGGTAGCCGGCGTCGGTGCAGACCAGCCAGGGGCCGGAGCCGGGCGGCAGGCGGATCGAGCCGACGCGGTCGTTGAGGCCCGTATAGCCCAGATCGGGCGTGGCGCCTTGGACGCGGATCGGCGCGCCGCGGAAGCCCGGCCCTGGATAGATGTCCGCCGACCAGCGGGCGGCCCGGCGGTCCTCGGCCCGTCGGCGCTCATAGCGGCGCGGGCTTTCAGCATAGCCGGGGCCGGGGCCCGGCCCGGTGTAGAAGCCGGGTGGCTTGGCCTCCACCCTGGGTGGAGCTCCGCCGCCCGGGCCGATGCAGGAGAGCGCGCCGCCCGCATCGACGTAGATCGGCGTCGAGCAGCTCGCCACATTGATCGACGAGGGCCCCGAGCCGTGCGGGCCTTGGCAGACGGCGCTCAGGAACTGGCCGTTCATGCGGATGTCGCGACATTGGTTGCGATAGGGTCCGGGCGGCGCGCCGTAGGGCTGCGCGAGCGCCGCAGGCGCGGCGGCGGCGAGGCCGGCGAGGCCGGCCAGGAAATGGATGGTCCGCATGGCGGGCTCCCCGGTGGGTGGCGATGATCCCCTAACGCGCGAACCCTGTGCCGGGGCTGTCCGACGACGGCGGTCAATCTACGGCCACGTTTGCGTCGAACGCTGGCCCTAACTATATCGTATCGCGATGCTTTTGGGGCCGCCGCGCAGACGCCCGCAGATCAACGGTAGAGAGATGACACGGAAGGAATTGGCTTATGCCGGCGCAGCCGGCGCTCTGGCCGCGGTCCTCACGACCGCGGGATCGCAACTGGCGGTCGCCCAGGAAGGGGCGCACGCGGTGAACCCCGCGCCCATGGCCCCGCCCGCGGGCGTCGCCCCCGGCTCGTTCGCCGACATCATCCAGCGGGTCGCCCCGGCTGTGGTGGCGATCGAGGTCGAGCAGAAGGCGCCGCTGCAGTCGGCGATGATCCAGGGCGAGGACCCGCTGGGCGAGCTTCGGCGGATGTTCCCCGGCCTGCCGGGCTTACCCGAAATGCCCAGGCCCGGCCCGATCCACGGCGCGGGCTCCGGCTTCTTCGTCTCGCCGGACGGCTACATCGTCACCAACAACCACGTGGTCGAGGGCGCGCAGAAGATCACCGTGCGCACGGCCGACAACCGCACCCTCTCCGCCCGGGTGATCGGCCGCGATCCGGCCACGGACCTCGCGGTCGTGAAGGTGGAGGGCCGGGGCTTTCCGTACGTGAACTTCGAGGACCGGGCGCGGCCCCGGGTCGGCGATTGGGTGGTGGCGGTGGGCAATCCCTTCGGCCTCTCCGGCACGGCGACGGCGGGGATCGTCTCGTCGCTGAAGCGGCCGAACATCTCGGGCTCGAGCTACGTCGACTACCTGCAGATCGACGCGCCGATCAACCGCGGCAACTCGGGCGGCCCGACCTTCGACGTCTATGGCCGTGTGGTGGGCGTCAACTCGGCGATTTTCACCCCCTCCGGCGGCTCGGTTGGCATCGGCTTCGACATCCCGGCCGACGTCGCCGACCGGGTGGTCAAGCAGTTGATCTCCGAGGGCAGGGTCGTGCGCGGCTTCATCGGCGCGACGGTGCAGGACGTCACCCCTGAGATCGCCCAGAGCCTGGGCGTGCGGGCCCACGACGGCGCGCTGGTGGCGGAGGTCACGCCCGGCGGGCCCAGCGACCGCGCGGGGCTGAAGATGGGCGACCTGATCGAGCGCGTCGACGGCCGGCCGATCGAGTCCGCCGCCGGGCTCACCCGTTCGGTCGCGGTGATCCATCCGGGCCAGGTGCTGCGGCTTCAGGTCCGGCGCGACGGCCATCCCGTGGCGCTGGCGGTGACCGCCGGCGTGCGGCCGGCCGAGACGGAGCTGGCGAACGCGGCCGCGCCGGACGGCGCCGCGCACGCCGCCCCCGGCACGCTCGGCCTTATGATCGCGCCCAATCCCGGCGGCGGAGCCCGCATCGAGCAGGTGGACCCGGCCTCCGACGCCGCCCGCAAGGGCCTTCGCCCCGGCGACGTGATCCAGTCGATCAACGGCCGGCGCATCGCTTCGAGCGGCGACGTGGCCGCCGCCATGCAGGCGGTGCGCGCCGAGCACCGCGGCGAGGTGCTGCTGCTGGTCGAGCGCGACGGCCGCCACATCTACGTCCCGGTGAAGCCGATCGGCGCGGGCTAGGCTCAGCCGCGAGGGGTCGCGGCGCGGCGGACGTGGTCACGCCGGAAGACGGATCTGGGCCTCAGCCGGCGACCACGGGCAGGGACTCCGCAATGGGGGAGCGGCCCATCGCCAGGCGAGCCGGCGCGCTCTCGGCCATGAGCATCAGCGCGACCTGACCGACCGAGGCCGCGGCGAGCACGTACCAGGCTGGCGCCAGCGCGCTGCCGGTCACGTGGATCAGCCAGGTGACGACCAGCTGCGTGGTTCCGCCGAAGGCGGCGATCGAAACCGAATAGACCGTGCCGAAGCCGCTGCCGCGGATGGACTTGGGCAGGCTCTCGGCCAAGCCGGCGTAGAAGGATCCGTATATCAGCCCAGACAATCCGCCGAGCGCGGTGACGCCCGCGATCAGCGCAAACGCAGAGCGAGCCTCGGTGATCCACCAGAAGGTCGGCAGGATCGCCACCAGATAAGCCAGATTGCCCCAGACGTTCACTCGCCAGCGGCCGATGCGGTCGGAGAGCCAGCCGCCGAAGAGCACCGCGACGATCCCTGTGATGTTGCCGCCGGTCTCGGCCACGAACCCAACGAGGGCCGGCAAGCGCAGCGTGTCCTGCGCAAAGGTGGCCATGTAGGTGAACACGTACGAACTGATCGTTCCGGCGGCGAGCACCACAAGTCCCAGGACGATGACCCGCCAGGACCTTCGCGCCTGGGCGATGCGCGTCGAGCGGGCCGCAGGCGTCGGCAGCGACGCCTCGGGCCTGTGCAGCGTCTCCGGCAGGCTGGAGCGGAGCCACAAGCCGAACGGCAGGGTGGCGGCGCCCAGCAGGAAGGCGATGCGCCAACCGTAGGCGTCGAGCAGGCTGGCGGGCATCGCGGCGCTGAGGATCACCCCCACCGAGCCCGCCGCGACCAGGGCCAGGCCCTGGCTCGCGCCTTGCCAGGAGACGGTGAGGCCGCGCTTTCCGGGAACGGAGGCTTCGAGCAGGAAGGCGGTGTTGGAGCCGATTTCGCCGCCGAGGGAGAAACCCTGGGCCATGCGGGCCACCACCGCCAGGATCGGGGCGGCGATCCCGATCGCCGAATAGGGGGGAATCAGCGCCATGGCGACGATGGCGGCCCCGATCAGGGTGAAGCACAGCAACATCGCGGGCTTGCGCCCCACGCGGTCCGCGTAGGCCCCGATCACAAGGGCTCCCAACGGGCGGGTGACAAACCCGGCGCCGAAGGTGGCGAGCGACAGCATCAGGCTGGCGTAGGCGTTGCCCGAGGGGAAGAACGCGTGACCGATCTGGATGGCGAAGAGGCGTAGGTCAGGAAGTCGTAAGAACTCGAGCGCGTTTCCGATCGTGGCGGCCGCAATGTGCCTGCGTCTCAGCACGGGGGCGTCGGCGAGGCTCGCCTGCCCCGCGGCCGCCTTGGACCAAACGGACATCGCCGATCTTCCCCCGGATCGCCAGCCGATCCGGCGAACTAGGCTCTGCGGAAGGCGGGCGAGTCAACGCCTCGGCCAACCGGAATGGGGCGCCCGCTTAGCGGGGAACCCCCTTCGGCCGGGCGCCGCGGGGGCGGCACAGGGCCAGCCGCTCCACCGGCATGATCAGGACGTAGTCGGGCGAAAAGGCGCCGATCGCGCCCCAGTCGAAGCCGCAGTCCTCCTCGTGCACCCAGCCGACGCGGGCGAGGCCGGCGTTCAGGAAGAAGCCCGGGAAGTAGTGCTCGGTGTAGGAGTCGCCGATGATCAGCAGGCTCGCGCCCTTGCGCGGCGTCGCGAGGGCGAACGGCGTGTCTTCCTTGGTCGGCAGCACCTTGATCGGGCCGCGCAAGGCGTCCGCCGGCGGCACGACATAGCGGGTGTCGTAATCCGGTTCCGCGCGGGCGGGCAGCCCCGCGAGCCGCGGAAGATCGCCGTCGGTGCGCGTCACCGGCGTCCACGCCGCGCCCTTGGGATCAAGCACCCACTCCGGGTGGCCGGCGGCCGCGACCAGTGCGTTGAAGCCAGCAAGCGCGCCCACCTCGCGCCAGTGGCTGTCCGTGAAGCGGTAGAGGATGGTTCCGGCCTTCGCCGCCCGGAGCGCCGGCCGCAGGTCGATCCCCGGCGCGCCGCAGGCCGCCGCGCCGCGCAGAATGAGGTCGTACTCGGTGGGCGAGAGCGGCGGCAGCGCCCAATCGGGCGCGTATTCCGGATAGATCGCCGCCGGCGACGGCGCGATGGCGAAGATCGGGCGGATGCCGCGCGCGCGGAGCGCCCTGACGGCCTGGCAGACGAACTGCGCGTAGTCGGCGGCGCGCCGGCGATCGGTCTCGCGGCCGGTGGATTCCAGGAGACCCTCGGTCAGGAACATGCGGCCGGCCTTGCCCTCGACGGCGGCGGCGAGCTCGCCCGTCGCACCGGCGTCGGCCGCTTCGGAGTGGCCGGCGATGGCCGCCGCGAGATCGGCCTGACCGGAGACCGCGGCGCGGGCGGCGCGGCCGAACAGGCGGTTGTTCGCGGCGATCATCCCGTCACGGAAGGCGAAGTGGTCGGCGAGGTAGGCGTCGATCCGGCGCGGCAGCCTGGCCCAGTCGGCGAGGCGCTGCGGGCGGGGCGGCGCGCGCGCGAGGAGGCGGTTCTCGACCGGCGACATCGCCTTGAGCGGTCGCAGCGGGATCGCGACCACCGGGACCAGCAGCATGGCCAGCAAGGCCAGCGCCAGGCCGCGGCGAGGGCGGGTGAGAAGCGCCATCCCGCGGCTCAGAACCGGAAGTAGAGGAACGGGCTGTAGGTGCCGGCGGCGATCCGCAACAGGGAGGCGCCGAGCAGGACGAGGCTCGCGGCGTTGTCTCCCCAGGCGAGCGCCGGCCCGAGCCGCAGGCGCGGGAGGCGCCGGCGCGGCAGGCCGAAGACCGCAAGCAGGCCGCCGATCGCGAACGCCCAGAGCTGCTGCTTGCGGAAGGCGAGCGCCATGGTCGCACCGAAGCCGCCGGTCCCGTTCAGCCCGACGAGGCCGCGCCAGACCTCCACCGCCTGGCTCATGTGCGGCGCCCGGAACAGCACCCATCCGAGGACCACGATGATCAGGGCGTAGGCCCAGGCGGCGGGCGGCGGCGCCCGGCGCAGCATCGACCCAAGGCCGGCCCGCTCCAGGACCAGGAAGAGGCCGTGCCAGGCGCCCCAGAGCACGAAGGTCCAGCTCGCCCCGTGCCACAGCCCGCAGAGCAGGAAGACCACCACCAGGTTGCGGTAGGTGGCGGCCGCCCCGCTCCGGTTGCCGCCCAGCGGGATGTAGAGGTAATCGCGGAACCAGGTCGACAGGCTGATGTGCCAGCGGCGCCAGAACTCGGTGATCGAGCGCGAGGCGTAGGGCGTGCGGAAGTTCCGCGGCAGGCGGAAGCCGAACACCAGGCCCAGCCCGATCGCCATGGTCGAATAGCCGGCGAAGTCGAAATAGATCTGCAGGGCGTAGGCGAGCGTGCCGGCCCAGGCCTCGAGCAGGTCGGGCCGGGCCGTGCGGTCGAAGCAGGCGTTGGCGAGCGGCGCCAGCGGATCGGCGAGCAGCAGCTTCTGCGCCAGCCCGATGACGAAGATCCGCAGGCCCGCCGAGACGAGCCCGAGACTGTGGCGGCGGACGCGCAGGCGCCGCGCGATGGTCTTGTAGCGGACGATCGGCCCCGCGATCAGCTGTGGGAACAGCGCGATGTAGAGCGCCACCTCCGAGAGCCGCCGATTGGCCGGGAAGCGCCGCCGGAAGGTGTCGATCAGGTACGAGAGGCAGTGGAAGGTGAAGAACGATATGCCGAGCGGCAGCGGGATGTGCGGCGGCTCGAGTGCGACGCCGGCGGGCGCGAGCAGCGGATCCAGGCTGCCGACCACGAAGTCGGCGTATTTGAAGACTCCCAGCACGGCGAGGTTCGCCGCCGCCGCGAGGCCGAGCGCCCACCGCCGCGCCGGGCCCTCGCGCGCATCGATCGCCAGGGCCGCGCCGTAGTTGAACAGCGCCATCGCCGCGATCAGCGGCACGAATCGCGGCTCGCCCCAGGCGTAGAAGACCAGCGAGGCGCCGATCAGGACCGCGTTCTTGGCGCGGATGCCGCGGACCGCGAAGTAGACGGCGAGGCAGGCGGGCAGGAAGAAGAACAGGAAGGTTGGCGACGCAAACAGCACGAGCGGGCTAGGCGGCGGCGAGGGCCGGCGGTGGGGGCGCCCTGAAGCCGCCCACCGCCTCGTCGATCGCCTGGGCGAGCGCGATGGTCCGCGAATCCCCGCCGCGCGGCCCGATCAGCTGGCCGCCGACCGGTAGGCCCGAAGGCGTGCGGCCGGTCGGAATCGCGGTCGCCGGCAGGTGCAGGGCGGTGGCCAGCGAGATCCAGCACAGCATGGAGGTGTAGGGGATCGCAGCGCCCGTCGTCAGCCTGAGGCTCCGCTTCTCGAACGGCCGGTGATCGTGCGGGAAGGCCGCAACCGGCGCGATCGGCGCGAGGATGGCGTCGACCCGCTCGAAGCTTCCCTCGATGTCGTGGCGCAGACGGCAGCGCACCGCGTCGGCCTCCATCCACTCGCGGTGGGTGGCGGTGTAGGCGAGCGCCATGGCCGAGGTGGAGAGCGGGTGGGCGCCGCGCTTCATGGCCATCCGCGCGAACGGGCGCATCAACTCCATCCGCCGCAGCATCGCCGGCGGCAGGTCCTCCGACAGCACGGCGCCCAGCAACAGCTGGTAGGCGCCAAGCAGCGCGCGGGCGTCGACGGGACAGGGGATCGGCGTGACCTCCGCGCCCTGGGCCGCGAGTTCGCCCGCGAACCGCTCGAGGACGGCGCGCACCTCGGGATCGAGCGGGAACGAGGGCTCGTCCAGCCACAGCCCGATGCGCGCGCTCTTGAGCTCGGCCGGCGCAGCCTTGGCGGCCACCGAACCGCTCGCGAGCACCGAGAGCAGCAGCCGCAGGTCGCGGGCGGAGCGGGCCATCGGCCCCACCACGTTGAGGTCGCGTTCGGCCCAGGACCCGGGCTTGGGCGGCACATGGCCGTGCTGGGGAACCAGCCCCCAGGTCGGCTTGTGCGAGAAGACGCCGCAGAAGTTCGCCGGCACGCGCAGCGAGCCGCCGATGTCGGAGCCGATCTCCAGCGACGTGACCTGGGCGGCGAGCGCCGCGGCCGCCCCGCCGGACGAGCCGCCGGGCGTGCGCGACGGGTCCCACGGATTGTTGGTCACGCCATAGAGCGCGTTGAAGGTCTGCCAATCGCCGGCCATCACGGGCGTGTTGGTCTTGCCCCAGATCACCGCGCCCGCCGCCTTGGCGTGGGCCACCGAGGTCGCGTCCTCGGCCTGCCGGCGGCGCAGCATCTCGAGGCCTGAGGAGGCCGCCATCCCGACCACGTCGAAGGTGTCCTTGACGGTCATCGGCAGCCCGGCGAGCGGACCTTGCGTCTCGCCCTTGAGGCGCAGGTCGTCGATCGCCCGGGCCCGCTCCAGCGCGCGCTCCGGATCGGCCATGACCACGGCGTTGAGCCCGGCGTGAAGCTGGTCGTGGCGGGCCAGCGCCGCCTTCAGGAGCTCGGTGGCCGAGACCCGCTTCTGAGCCAGCGCCGCAAGCTGGCCGGTGGCGTCGAGGTCGAGGATGTCGGCCATGGCTCAAGCCTTCTTGGAGAAGCCCAGGACGTCTTGCATGTCATACTGGCCGGGCGGCTGTTTGGACGCCCAGCGAGCGGCGGCGAGCGCGCCCCGGGCGAAGAGGCCGCGGTCGCGGGCGGAGTGGGCGAGCGTGAGGATCTCCTCCTCGCCGGCGAAGATCACCGCGTGCTCGCCGACGAGCCCGCCGCCGCGGATCGCCGCAAAGCCGATCTCGCCCCTGGGCCTCGCGCCGGTGATCCCGTCGCGGCCGCGTTTGGCGACCTTCTGCAGATCGGCGCCGCGCCCCTCCGCGGCCGCTTCGCCCAGCATGAGCGCCGTGCCGGAGGGCGCATCGATCTTGCGCGCATGATGCGCCTCCAGGACCTCGATATCGAACGAGTCCGCCGGCAGGGTCGCGGCGGCCTGGCGGACCAGCCCCAACAGCACATTGACGCCGAGGGCGAAGTTGCCGGCGCTGACGATGGCGACCTTCTGCGCGGCCCGGGCGATGGCGGCGAGCTGGGCGTCCCGGAAGCCGGTCGAGCCGATCACCAGCGCCGGCCCGCCGCGGGCGGCGGCGGCGGCCGCGAGGTCGGCGGAGGCCGCGGCGGTGGAGAAGTCGACGACCACGTCGCAGGCGGCGAGCGCCTCTGCCTGGCTGACCAGGCCGTCGCCGGCTGCGTCGGGCCGGTCAAAGCGGGCGACGAGCGTCAGGTCCGGATCGGCCCCGACCATGTCGGCGACAGTCCGGCCCATGCGGCCCAGCGCGCCGGCCACGGCGATCTTCAGCGGTTGCGGCAGGTGCGCCTCCCCCGGCGAGCGGCTGATCGCCGTGTGTCGCCCGGGGGAGGCGCCAGGGTCAAGCCGAGCCTAGGCCGCCTCGGGCTCGCGGAGGTTCATCAACTTGTGCAGGGTGGTCTTGGCCACGCTGGGCCGCGCGGCCATGCGCTCCAGCCAGGCGAGGAGGGGCGAGCCCGCCATGATGTTGGCGCCCTCCGGAGACTGCGGGAGGAGATCGAGGTGAGCGACGGCCATCAAGTCGGCCAGCGAAACCGCGTCGCCCGCGAAATAGGGCTTGTCGTCCAGGATCTCCTCCAGCGCCCGGATGCAGACCCGCGCTTGGGGAAGGGCCGCGGCCACCGCCGCCTCGTCGACCGGCAGGCCGAAGATCGGCTTGACGATGCGATTGAAGCCGATGGCCGAACTGATCGCGGGCATGACGTACCAGTCGACGATGCCCATCACCTGATTCATGCGGGCCTGGGCCTTGGGCGCCGAGGGGGTGAGACTCGGGCCTTCGAAGGCCTGGTCGATGTAGCGGATGATGGCGTCGGCTTCGTAAAGCCAGAAGCCGTCGTGCTGGATGTAGGGAATGCGGCCGAACGGCATGCGCGCCAGATGCTCGGGCGTCTTGGTCTTGCCGAACTCCATGGCCGAGAGGGTGTAAGGGACGCCCTTCTCCTCGCAGGCGAGCAGCGGCATGCGCACATAGGGGCTTCCGGGGATGCCGTAGACGATCACTTCGGACATGGCTTTCTCCTCTTGTCCGGGGGTGGAACTCAGGATTCGGCGGCGACCTTGAAGGCTTCCAGGATGAGACCCCAGCCGCGGTCCATTCCTGCGCGGGTCGCCGCGGCCGCCTCGCTGTCGCCGAAGCGCTCGAGGTCGCGGTGCGTGAAGTCGATGCGGGTCTCGCCGTCGCCCACCGGGACGAACAGCACCTCGACGTCGGTGTGGAGGTCGGGCTGATAGCCCCACTCGTGGGAGATCTGCCAGTCGAGCAGGAGACGGCGGGGCGGCTCCCACGCCAGCACCGCACCCCACGGCCGCTCGACGCCGTCCGCGTGGACGCCGTACCAGCGGCCGCCGGCCCGCGGCTCGACCACCGCGTCAGTGAGCGGCGAGGGCCCGATGTAATGGGTCTTGGGCCACCACCGGCCGAAGCCTGAGGTGAACACCGCCCAGGCCTTCTCCGGTGTCGCGCGGACCACGAAGCTTTTGCGGATGTCCGCGGGCCTGATGGTCTGGCTCATGGGTT
>Ga0207695_10012353_pt1 | contig 10259 bp, 9 predicted proteins | sample KBSC54metaG_FD_184354 | JGI IMG/M metagenome (GOLD analysis project Ga0207695, IMG submission 184354) | Corn rhizosphere microbial communities from Kellogg Biological Station, Michigan, USA - KBS C5-4 metaG (SPAdes) (version 2) | ecosystem: Host-associated > Plants > Roots > Rhizosphere > Soil... | reverse complement strand
CAACGTGATTGGTAATAACAACGAGTTGTTTGCAGACCTTACTTTCCTGAATGTATCGAAAGTAACCGAAGCTATCATGGACGGCTTTTTAAAAGGTGAATTCGATCGTGTTGAGGTGGTTTATAACCGCTTTAAAAATGCTGCTGTGCAGTTCCTGACTGTTGAGCAGTTACTACCTGTTCCAAAAGCTGAAAAGCAGCAGAACGTAAATGCATCACAGGTTGACTATATCCTCGAGCCTTCCCAGGAAGAAATTGTTGAACAATTGATTCCTAAGAACATCAAAATTCAGTTATACAAGGCCGTATTGGACTCACACGCTTCTGAGCATGGCGCACGTATGACCGCGATGGACAAAGCAACGGATAACGCGGGCGAATTGTTAAAACAGCTAAAGCTATCCTACAACCAGGCACGCCAGGCAGCGATCACTACCGAGCTTACGGAAATTGTGAGTGGTGCAGCAGCGTTGTCATCAAACTAAAAAAAGAATATTATTGATATCGGAAGGCTTCTCGAAAGAGAGGCCTTTTTGCTTTTGCCGCAACAGGTCATTCGGGCTTGGCCTAAGATAACTATCATTCGCTCTTATAGCTGAACGAACATCGCCGGTTAATCTATATTATAACATTGTTGCTCTTTCAGACATAGCCTCAAAAAACAAAACCTTGGTAAGTTCCTTACTTACAATATTGATTTTGACAGATATTTGTCGAAGTAGCTTCCATTTGTACATAATTGAAAATATTCATTATTTATTTGCTTATAGTAGAAAATTATGTAACAATGCCTTTGTTATTATCGAAAATATTCGCTTTGAATCCAATTTGTTCTAGATAATAGAAAATAATCTTCGTGCAACTGGCCAGGCTTCTCGGGAGCTTTATTCAGACCACGGAGAATGCAAAATCATATCGCAATAGTCCTTTTTTTGATAACTTGGCAGCATACATGCACAAATATCAGCATTGATGCTTCCATATGTTGTGTGGGGTTTGTGTTTAAACCCTTCAAAAAAAGTATTTATCATTTTCTTCTTTAACCCATTGCGCGGAAATTGCCGGACTATTTCTTCGCGAATACCGAATGATAGCTGGTCGTAGCCCTTGCCTATAACATCCAAGGCTGCTCCGTAATTGAGTAACGCGACTTCTGGTTCTTTATATTCTGCAATGCCCGGAGAAGTATGTAATGCGATGGCATCCCAAACGAGTTGGAGCGATTGCGGGGCAACTCCAAAACTACGCAGGAAATCGCGGGCCGCATTTGCGCCGTCAACCTCGAAGCGTTTGTCGTTACTGCGATACTGCTCCGTCAGGCCAAGATCATGAAACATGGTACTCACATATAAGAGCTCCGCATCGTACCGAAGCTTGTTTTGATTGCCATTCAGCGCTGCAAAAATAAATACCCGCAAGGTATGGTTATACAAAAGTTCATTGCAATGTTCGCGTAATAGTTCTGTTGCCTGGATGGCCATCGCACTGTCAGGAATCTTTATGCCGGCAACGACTTTACCTGTAATTTTCATCTCTTTTTTTTAGGAATTGTTAAATAGCTACTGTTTTGGTGGAAATGCCTACGCGGTTCAAAAAGTTCATATGGCAGATGCCAACTATAATATTTGCAATCTCGTTTTCGGTGAAGTGTGATCGGAGTTTTTCATATGCCACATCTGAAACCCCGTGATCGAAAATAAATGTCACTTCCTCAATCACTTCAAGCACTGCTCGCTCGATGTCGGTGAATAATGGGCTTTCCTGCCAGGCAGACAAGGCTAATATGCGGCGAACAGTTTCACCATGTTTCAGCGCGTCTTCTGTATGGAAGTCGATACAAAAGGCGCACTTATTGATTTGGGAAACCCTAACTTTAATAATATCAATCAAGCTTATTGGGATGCCTGATTCATGCAGGCGTTTGTCCATTCCGGCCATATGATGCCAGTATAGAGGTTCTTCTTTCCATACATCCAGTCGATGTTTGACTACTTTTTTCATAATACTCATTTGCGTTGTACAAAGATCGACAAGGCAAATGGCCTACTACTTAAACTGGTTTAAGAAAGTAACTTTTTTCTTAACTCACTCAAATATTCTGGCGTAAAACCAAGGAAGGATGCAAGCAGGTACTGCGGAACACGTTGTATAAAATTCGGGAATTGGTCGAGGAAATTCAGGTACAATTCTTCTTTAGAAAATTCATAAAGAAATCTTAGTCTCATTTGAGCGGCGGCATATGCCCGCTGAAAAACGATATGAAAATATGCTTCCAGCTCCGGAACTTGTTTAAGCAGCTTTTGCTGTGCGTCCGCCGTGATACAAAACACATCCGTGTTTTCTACGGCGCGGATCGAAAATCGGGCGATGCCGCCAGTGGGGAAGGCAATAAAATCCGATGTCCACCAGTTTTCTATGGCAAAATCAATGATTTGCTCGGTGCCGTTTTGTTTAAGGTAACAAACTTGAACGCAACCTTTCAGAATAAAGAATTTTTCAAAGCATCGCTGACCTTCGGTTAACAACAACTCTTTCTTTTTGTATGACCTTCGCTCAAAGAATTGCTGGATCAAACTAGCCTTATTGGGCGCGATTGTCACCGATCTTGCAATATGAGTAAGAAGTTGATCTTGCATTAAATTTGTCTCGATAAACAAAATTACAATTCTGAGCAAATTATAATGGAAATACCAGAGAGCGATCATGCCTGCATAGAATTTGGGCGTAACCGTTTTTAAAATTTCTACCTTCACCATACGTTGGTCCACAGTCTAATTATTGATAGCTAAAAAGTATAAACTAAGGTTAAGGAAATCTTGTATCGTGAAGAATTACTTCTGAGTGAGCTCCGCAAAGACCATGGTCAGCATAATTTTCATATTTTAGGGTGCTATGGTTGATTATAAGAAGCAAGCCGCAGAATTGGCCTTTGGGTTGATCAGCTCGGGACAGACGATCGGTCTGGGTGATGGGTCGACGGTTTTTTACCTGATGGAGCTGATCGCTGCAGATGCTACACTGGCGACATCGCTTATTCTGACCTCGTCTTCCGAGAAGACCATAGTCAGAATGAATGAGTTGGGGCTAACTGTTTTTCCGCTTTCGGATTTAAAGGTTGTCGATAGCTATTTTGATGGGTGCGATCAGTTTGACAGGGAGTTGAATGCGCTCAAGAGCGGGGCGGGCATTCATACGATGGAAAAGATTCTTGCCAGCATGGCGCGTGAGTTTATCCTGATGGGAGACTCGGGTAAGTTTTCAGAGCATCTTACTACTGCCTATCCGGTTGTCGTGGAGATTATTCCTGCTGCAATCGGCTCGGTGATTTGGAAGCTAAAAGATATGTTCCCTGGGGTAGACTGCAGCTCGCGTGCTTCGCTGTCAGCCCAGGGAAATCATCTTGCTGATCTGCGGTTTGGACAATTACCTGAACTGTCTTCGCTAAATACCGCAATAAAAATGTTGCCGGGTGTTGTAGATCATTCTTTATTTTTCCGCATGGCGGGTAAGGCCGTTATCGCCGGACCAGAGGGAACAGCGATCCTTCACCACCGATAAGAAATCATACCTCCTTATCTCAGCCAAGAGCCGTAATTAGCGCTCTTAGGCAATGGTAACTATGATAGTAGTAAAGAATTAATATTTTTGGATTTTGTTCCCTAGCTATGATAAATCGTTTATTACAGGATCGTCCCTCAGCATAAATTATTAAAATTTCTACCCTTTCTTGGTAAACACTTCTTTTTTTCTAAAGATCTGAATCAGGACGACAGCAGCGCTTTTGCATCTTTCCCGGGAAAAAATAATAGCATTGCTAGTCTTTTTTCCGAATGAGCAGGTGCGATGATGCCGGGTCGGTCAACAATCTCTCGACGACCTCCTGAACAAGGCCCTGTACATCCTGTTTAATCTCTAAATAATTACGCTGTACTAGCTCACTGGTGACCGGCCGGTCCTCTGGAATCTCGCCATAACTGGCGATCTCCCTGTTTAGTGCTTCTTGGTCGTTGATGATCTCACAGTGAAAGGCTTTCAGATCTATTTTACAATCAGGGTTATCCGCGACGATGCCGGTAAATTCCCCTGAACTCAGCAAAGAAATGCGCGATGGCGGAACTGCAGCTTCTAACTGCTTGGAGCGGCTGACTGAGGTATCCGAACGGTTGATCGATAGGCTTTCCCTGTCCTGCATAATGCGGCCTATGCGCTCGGAAATATTCTTTGCCGTCTCGCCCGTGCTTTGTCCTGCGATAATATTACCGACGGAGTTCATGATTACGTCTGCACGCTCCCTGCCATAGTCTTTACGCAGCTGGCTGAAATCCTGAATGCCCAGGCAGGTTGCAACTTTGTTGCTGCGCGCCGTGGCGATCAATACGTCGATGTTGCTGATGTCCACGGTGGGCAGCTCATCAAAGACCAGGCTGCATTTGCGCCTGCCTTTTTGATTGACCAGTTTGATCAGCCGGTTGATGTAAAGCGAGATCACCGCCCCGTAGATCTGAATCTTCTGCGGATTGTTCCCGATGCAGAGTAGCTTGGGTTCGTCCGGATTATTGATGTCCAGCGTAAAATCGCTGCCCGACAGGACGTAGTACAGTTGAGGCGAGGAAAGGCGCGCCAGCGTTACTTTCGCCGAGGCAATCTGTCCCTCAAGTTGTTCAATGGCATCGCGAAGATACGCGCTGATAAAAGGGTTGATCAGCGCATCGACCTCCGGTTCCGTGCGCAATACCGTAAAGAGCTGGTCATAGTCCAGCTGGATCATTTCTATGGCGTGGGGCACGGTACAAAATTCGCCGCCCTTGTACTTGCGCAAAAACCAGATCACTGCTGTTAGCAGGTTAATAGGGCTTTCCACGAAGAATTCCCCTTGCCGTTTGTTCCACTCCCGGTTCAGTCCGACGAGGATCGTGCGCGCCGATTCGACTGCGTCTGTGATGTCAAACATCGTCTGCGGCTCTAACGGGTTGCACCGGCCAAGCAGGCGGTCGAAGTTTATAAACACACAACGAGTACCCTTAGGGTAGAGGTGGCGGTACTTTAAAAAGGTATGATAGACGATTTTGGACAAATCGTCGAACTTAAAGTCGTAGACCATCATGGCAAATCCTTTCGAGATATGCTGGGTGATCAGGTGGCGGATCACAAAGTAGCTTTTGCCGGAACCTGCGCCACCTGTCACCAGGACCGAGCGGAAGGGATTAATGATATTGAGCCAGCCCCAGCGCCATTTCCCTTTCAGCTGGTAGCGCATCGGCAGGTTCACCGAAAACTCATTCCATAGCAGCCGTTCTTCCTGGGGAAAGGTCTCATTGTCGCGGTTAAAGATATCGCCCGAGAGGTGGTCCTTGATAATTCTGGAAAGCATCGAGCCGCCACTCAAAAAAAGCAGGTACCCCAGGCCTGTAATTCCCATATAGGCAAGGGCTCGCACCTGAATCTTTTCTCTCAATAGCAGCACTAATCCTGCCGAGAAGAAAAAAAGGAGACCCGTGGCCAAGTAAAGGGCCGCCGTTTTATAGGTTTGCTTTTCATCCTTTTTCCCAGTGACGCCGATAAGGGCGATAGTTAAAAAAATGAGCGAGATCAGCTTAGCCTTTAAAAAACTACTTAGAAGGCCGGTTCGGATGATGTCAGAAAGTACTCGGTCCGAAAATGGCGCAGTAAGGTGCCAGGCGGCAAAGGCACCATGACACTCGGCATAAAAGTGAATGATTAAAATGATGATACTGATCAGCCTGGTCATATCCAGGATTTTGCGCATGGCCTGATCGTTTTCGCCTGTTTGCATACTCGTCGTTAACTAAATAAACTCAGAGCTGACGCGGATTCCTTTTATTGTTCTTTTTTGCTGCCGACGGGTAGATTGCTGCCATTTAGAAGTAGCGAATCTGTCGGCCCATTATTTCCGTTATCATTCTGGCTCACACCCAAAAACCAAAAGTAGGAGACAAGAAGATATTTGCCTATCCTCGTCATATTTTAATGAGGATAGTTTATCGGGCCAGTTTGATTTTTTTAGCTGTACCCATGCTGTCGAGCGATGAAATAATAGTATCGGAAAACGTCTCTGTTTTAAAAAGTGGGTTTGCTTTGTTATAATAATATGGTAAATTCACCCTTATTCTGTTACAAATCTGAAATCTGAGCAATCGCGCAACCTGCCCGATTATTTTGATGCAATCGCCTGCTTCTTCTTTTTTTTCCGCCTGCGGCGGAGCTGCCAGTCAGGTACCTCCGGCTGGTAACCTGGATCCAGCAGCACGCCGGTCAACATGGCTGGCAGAAAGATTTTTAGGTCGCCCGGCTCTGCAAGGCTGGCGCGCCCGTTCAGCTGCTCTTCATACGCTGATGTGTTTAAAGAGCCGTGGGCCACTGCGCTGCCAGCTTTTTGGCGATGGAGGAGAAGGTTTGTTGAGCGACCAAGCACTGCTTCCAGGCTGTAATGCGCGCCCAGCTCGCTGTCAGTAAATACCGCCTTTTGGACGTGGTCGATATAAATCAGCGCCTCAGGCCGAAGCGCTAAATCTATTCCCTTGTTTTGCAGGACGTCGCGCAGTCCCCGAAGGCTCACATCTCCGGGTAGCAGGGCCAGGTCGATCGCATTTCGTACCCGCCCGCCGAGCGGCATCTTCGCCGCCTGGTTACCCGGGAACATTCCACGGATCACCTTCAGGGTTGGTTTACTCAAAAGGTCACTGGCCTTGACCGGTCTGCCAACCCGTATACCCCGGGAGTCCAGCACCCGGTAGAACAGGCCATCATACCTGCGCAGGCGCGATCGCACGCTACCAATATCCGTGGTAAGATTATACAGACCCAGCAAAGCATTCAGCTCCATGAGCGAGGAAAATTTATAGTTTTTTAGCACATGACGGAGCACTCCATCGATCGCTTTTGCAGTTTCCATCCGCCCATATACCAGCCGCTCAGATCTGGCCGGCGCCAGCCGAAGAAGTTTGCGGCGCTCGCTATCCTCCGCTTGTACAAGGCCATATAACAATTCGATCTCCCGGCGCGCTTTTTGGGATTGGATTTGGGGCAGGCCATGCATCGGAATCGCTTTGCCGCCGGGTCTGATTTGTGTTGTTACCAGGTGGACATGGGGGTGCCCGGCATCAAAATGCTGGTAAAGCAGGTAGGGCTGGCCGCCGAAGCCGATTTTTTCCAGGTAAAGTTCCGAAATTTCGACTAGTTGCCGTCTGGAAAGTTTGTCCGATGGATCAAAGTTCAGCGAGATATGCACGCTGTTTAACTTGGTTGCCTGATTGAGATCTGTGAGTTTTTGCAGTCGCGCCAGTTTCTGGCGAAAGGTCATCTCCCCAGCGTCGATCGGGTAATATCCCGCCTCAAGAAGGCAAGCTTGACCCGTTTTCACTTTCTGCTCGTTATAGTATAAGCAATACCGTAAGTTTTTTGAAAGTCGAATTACTGCAACCATAATACACTTATTGAATTGATCTTCATTTTAATATCTGCCAGATGGGAAACAAGTAGCGATTGGCAACGTTCAAGCTGATCAAGTCTACGCTCGACTTCGGTTAGATGTGCTGAAGCATGCAGCCTTAGCATTGCCTCGTCGAAATTTGTCCGAATGGCATTGAGTTCACGACGTAATAGGATAAGTTCGCCCATTAGCTCGTCGAGCGACTGGTTGCGCGTATAGAACGTTATCGGCTTTTCGAGCAACACCCGCCGCAAATATTCGCTTAGATGGATGATGGTGCTTTTCTTCCAGCTTGTTACCAGCAGATCAAACTCCTCGTCTGTGAGTTTGAACCAAACTGCATGGCTCCGGCCTTCATTTTTTCTTCCCATCGTTATTTTATAAATATTGGGTGGTACTTTAATTCATTTTTCGATATTCTATCCGCCGCCATTGATCTGTAAGGATCAGCTTGCCGGGTTGTGAGATAGCTGCTATTGTTCCAGTGAACAAAAAAGGTTGAACTAAAAATTCTTTGGTCTCATCCTGGCGTAGTAGCCCTGCGGCGCGAGACGCTGTTTAGGTGCCTGGCCCTTATGGATAAGCCATTCGTTCAGATCCTTATATCCCTGGAAATAGATGCTTTCGTCGGTAAAGCGCTCACCTATGGAGAGCGCGTATTCTGTATAGCGCCTGCCCGTCACATCGCGGTCCATCCATAATCCCACGCGCTGGTGATCCGACAAAAAAGGCAGCGCCCGGTCGAACAAGCCCGCGCCATTGAGGATCACAAAATCAACCGACGAACCGGTATCCGGGTTGAGGCACTGCCAGGAAAGGAAATCAAAAAAGCCCTCGAAAACTTTTACTTCCTTCGAGCCGCAGCCAAGCGTGGTGATGTCCTTCGGCGCGCTGCTTTGCTTGAAATTCTTGTTGCGGATCTCCCAGCCGCCAGCGTCATTCGCGAAGCCGATGCCGTAGTAGCTGCGTCCATTTACTTCGAAGTTCACCTCTTTACAAAATTTCTGGGCGACCGAGAGTGTTATTGACCGCTCATGCAGGTAGGCTTTCAGGGGATAGGCGAAGATGGGATGCGCCAGCTTTACTGCCAGATGGCTTGCCTCGCTGATAAGTCTCTCTGCATTATTCCCATCATTCCCATCAAAAAGCGGAAGCGCATGCCGTTGAGAGCCGAGATCCAGCCTTCCCAGTAGCTCGGGTATGGAGCAGTTAAAATAGCGCAGGAAGAAGTCGACCGGATTGCCGCCGGCCATCAGCCCGAAATCATACCATTCGTTCGTCAGCCGGCTAACATGAAAACTGGCCGTCTTTTCTTCCCTCAGGGGTGATAAATACCAATAATCCGTATCGTTTTTCCTGCGAGCGGCAGCCTGAAAGCCCTGCGTTTCCAGCCATGCGACCAGGTCCAGTTCTCTGATTTGCGCCAGGCTGTGTCTTTCGTTTTTGATATCCATGGCAGATTCCCCTTTCACATTTTAGAAATAAAAATAAACGGGAAAGGCCGGATTCACCTATCCTCGTCATATTTTAATGAGGATGCCCGGTCCGTAGCAGGTAAATGCAGAATTTACGCGGTTAGCTTAGAGTGTCGGTGTTTTTCAGTTTTTTGGGGATTCCGGCCGGTTGCGAGTGATAGATGTACGGGTGGCCGCTGATTGCTTTTTTCGTTAAGGCCGTGCGTATAGTCATCGTTAAAATTAAATTTCAATCAAAACCTTTACTGAAAAATTCAGTCAGATGATCATCGCCACGGTGCAATTGGCCCAGGCCTCAGCAACGAAAATAATCCCGGAGTGACCTATTATTTTTATTTGATTTCCGGGCCAGGATGAATGAGGCCGCAACTTCATTTTGCAGCTCTGTCTGTGATCGAAGCCGGATCTTATGTTGCTTAATAGATAACAGGCGCGTGAAATTTAGTAATTCAACGCGACGGGCTCAGACAGTATTTTAACGGTAAAAACGAAGGTGATTTAACTGTCATATTTACAGGGTTTTTACGCTTGAATTCATTGACGTGGCTGTTTAGCTTGGTTTTGATTTCCATCTGGCCAAAATCGGTTATCCTAAACACTTTTTACCTTAAATCTAACCATAAAGCAAAAAAATCATGAAAGATCAACACGAACTTACTCCGCGGAATCGTGGAGGCCAAATTGTACAACTTAGTACTGAGCAGGACTGCATAAAGTATTTAGGTCAAGATGGATTAGAAAAAATAAATAGTAACATGCCAGGCAAGCAAAAAGTGCAGGACTTTTTGCCATTTTTTATAGAGTATTTAGATACAGACGTCGTAACAATTAATACAGACGTGGTCTACTCGGGGTTACCGCAAGTCATTAAGTGTGATACCATTGTATTTGACGGCGGAAGCATTACTTCTTACGTACAGTTAACGATTAACGCCAGTACCACCGAGTTAAAAAGCCCGAGTAGCAAAAATATGTATCAAATACTGGTAGCAGGGGCGTCTGGCCCGGTAGGCAAAAATGGTCAAAGCGGCGCGACCGGAGCCACCGGTAAAAACGGGCAATCACATTCCGGTTCATCTGGCGACCCGGGACAACCTGGCGGGATAGGTTCGAATGGTACACCGGGTGGTTTGGGACAAAATGGCGCATCTACCCCTGTTGCTACCCTGAGTCTCGGATCAATCCAACTAGATGGCACCGACCTTTTTACCGTTTTTGCTCAAGGAGGGGCCGGGGGAGCTGGCGGCGCGGGTGGAACCGGAGGCACTGGCGGAACGGGCGGAAATGGTGGGAACGCCAGCAGTACGGATTGTAGTCAGTATAATAATGGAGGTG
>Ga0207695_10012352_pt1 | contig 10260 bp, 9 predicted proteins | sample KBSC54metaG_FD_184354 | JGI IMG/M metagenome (GOLD analysis project Ga0207695, IMG submission 184354) | Corn rhizosphere microbial communities from Kellogg Biological Station, Michigan, USA - KBS C5-4 metaG (SPAdes) (version 2) | ecosystem: Host-associated > Plants > Roots > Rhizosphere > Soil... | reverse complement strand
CGCCATCGCCAAAACGTGAAACGCTTTGGCATTGCTGGGGTCCATCTCCGATGATTTCAGCGCCCATTGTCCCGCCCGCACGATTTCGCCCCGGCGCCACGCCTTGATGCCGCGCTTCAAAAGCAGGTTGGATCTGTGCCGGGCGATCTCGGCAGCGGCTTCGTCGGTCAGCCTTTCCAGCCGGTCCAACGCTTCCATGCGGGCGTCCACACCGGTTAACGAGTCGATACTTTTCAAGGCTGCGGCGGTTGCCATCGGGTGCGTCTTCCGGCTGAGAAATCTGCGTGCATCAAAGCGTCTTATGTTTAACCGCGCGTGAACGATAAGCCGCGAACCATCAGGCTTTTGTTAACCCTGCCGCGATATGGTCACACTCATTAGACAGGCAAGGACCCCCCGCATGCCTCTGAAATTGTCGCTGAAACCGGGCGAGAAATTTGTGCTCAATGGCGCGGTGCTCGCCAATGGCGATAAGCGCACCAGCCTGGTCATCCAGAACAAAGCCTGCGTGCTGCGCGAGAAAGACATCATGCAGCCCAAGGACGCCAAAACGCCGGCGCGGATGGTCTATCTCGCCATCATGATGATGTATTTGGACAGCGAAGGCCGCGAAGAACCCTATGACGAATTCGCTCTGCGCATGAGCGAATTCATGGGCGCCATCCAGAACCACACTATTCTGGCGGCTTGCGTGGAAATCAGCCGGGATGTGAGCCAGGGCGCCTATTACAAGGCGTTGATCGCCTGCCGCAAGCTATTCGACTACGAACAGGAGCGACTGAATTATGACCCTTCAAGCGTATCAAAACGTTCAGCGCGTAGTTGAAGACCCGCGCACGACGGAATATCGCCTGTTCGGTCAAGTAACGGGCGCATTGCTGGACGCCAAAAGCTCCAACGCGCAAGGCGCGCCGTTGGTCGAAGCGATCGACTGGAATCGCCGCATGTGGCGGACCCTGGCGGCCGATTGCATGGACGACCGCAACACCTTGACGGTGGATCTGCGCGCCAAGATCGTTTCTTTGTCGCTCTGGGTATCGAAATATTCGCGCCGCGTAACGCGCGAAAAAGCACCGCTCGATCCACTGATCGAGATCAACCGCACCATCATGCAAGGCCTGCAGGCCAAGGTCGGATAACAAGCCGGATAGCCAAGTTTCAGGGGGCTTCTAAAAGCCGGCGCGGCAACGCGCCGGCTTTTTTGTTTTTACCCCTCCGGCCTTCGCACCTGATCGGTGCTGCGGCCACCTGCCCTTCCAGGCGCTTTGCGCCGAAGGGGAGGCGGGCCTCAGCCAAGGCGCGCTGCCCTTTTTCGCGCGGCAGTTTTTTCCCCTTCGGCAAATCATGCCTAAAGAGCACGCGGCGCACGCGAAAATTATCCAATACGATCAATACTTTAAAAAGTTAAGCGACCAGAACCATTCTGGCACAGGCGTTGCAAAAGTGGGGGCAGACCAAACGCCTTGGCTCCGCAGAACGCGCGCCGACCCACCGAACTGAAGTAATGGAGAAATCCCATGTCTTTTAGCGTCAACACCAACACCGGCGCGATGACGGCGCTGCAATATTTGAATGAAACGCAGGGTCAGCTTGCTCGGACCCAGAATGCCATCAATTCCGGGTTGAAGGTTGCGTCCGCTAAAGACGATGGTGCGATCTACGCCATTGCTCAGAACCAGCGCGGCGCGATTGCCGGCTTCCAGTCTGTCTCCAGCAGCTTGAACAACGGCTCGTCCGCCATCGAAGTCGCGCTGTCCGCCGGCCAGTCGATTTCGGATCTGATGATCCAGCTGAAGCAGAAGGCGCTTTCCGCGGCCGACCCATCGCTCGATACCGCCAGCCGCCAGGCCTTGAATTCGGATTTCACGGCGCTTCGCGATCAGATCGGCACCATCGTCAAGAATGCCGTTTTCAACAATTTCAACCTGGTCGACGGTTCGACCACCAAGGTTCAGGCCTTGGCCTCGGCCGACGGTGCACGACGCATCACCACCATGGCGCAGAATATGAGCCTCAGCGGTAGCATCGTGACTTTGAAATCCACCGCGAGCGTTTCGACCCAGTCCAAGGCCTCGGCCTTGATTGGCACGATCCAGACCTCACTCACCAACGTCAACGCGGCGCTCGCCAAATTGTCGGCCGGCGCGGCGAAGTTCTCGATCCAGGCGACCTTCACCCAGAAATTGGCCGACACGCTGACGTCGGGTCTGGGAAATCTGGTGGACGCCAACATGGCCGACGAAAGCGCCAACCTCCAGTCGTTGCAGGTCAAACAGCAGCTGGGCGTTCAGGCTCTCTCGATTGCCAACCAGGCGCCGCAGACCCTCTTGTCGCTGTTCCAGAGCGGCTGACGTTCACAATCTCGCAAACGGAAAAGAGCGGCGCTCACGCGCCGCTCTTTTTTTTGCGCTTATCTGGCGCTCGCTCCATCGAGCACGGAATTTCTTCCCCGTGAGGCCGATAAGCGAAAGCTCCGGAGGAGCTTTCGCCGGCCGAACGCCCGCACAGCGGGCAGTCAGGCGGAGCCGCTGGCGGGGGAGTTCGGTAGCGTCAGCGCGCCGGACGTCTTGCGGCCGTGGCAGACAGATGGGGCATCAACTTATTCGTAAGCATCTTCCTTCACCGAAATTTTTCCAACAAAACCGCCATGTCTTTTCTTCAAAGTGGAAATAATTGCCGTGCGGGATCGGCAATATTTGCCGCAAGTGGGAAAAATCTGCCGGGCAAGAAAGTGCCGGGAAAATTTCCGCCGGAACCATTTTTCCGACACGGCGCAAAATCGATGTTTAAGCGAATCTGAATCCGTCGCGGCACGGCGCTTGCCTATTGGTCTTCCGGGCAAAACGCCTGATGAGCCATAGCGCTCAGTACCAGAACGGAGAGACCAATGAGCTTTAGTGTCAATACCAATGCCGGCGCCTTGACCGCGCTGCAGTACCTCACTGCCACCCAGGGTGCGTTGGCCAAGACCCAGTCTGCCATCAACAGCGGCTTGAGCGTTGCTTCAGCCCGCGATAACGGCGCCATCTATGCTATCGCGCAGAATCAGCGCGGTGCGGTTGCCGGTTATGCGTCCGTCATCAACTCGATCAACAACGGCACGTCTTCGATCGACGTCGCTCTGTCTGCCGGCCAGTCCATTTCGGACCTGCTGATCCAGTTGAAACAGAAGGCTTTGTCGGCGGCCGACGCGTCGCTCGACACCGCCAGCCGTCAGGCGTTGAATTCCGACTTCACCGCGCTGCGCGATCAAATCAGCACGATCGTGAAGAACGCGGTGTTCAACGGCTTCAACCTGGTTGACGGTTCGACCACCCAGATCACGGCTCTGGCCTCTGCTGATGGTGCGCGTCGCATCACCACGCAGGCCCAGAACATGAAGCTGTCGGGTACGATCGTGACCATGAAGTCCACGGCCACCATCTCGACCCAGGCCAAGGCTTCGACCCTGGTCGCGACCATCCAGACCTCGCTCACCAACGTCAACTCGGCTCTTGCCAAGTTGTCGGCTGGCGCCGCGAAGTTCTCGATTCAGGCCACGTTTGCCCAGAACCTGTCCGATACGCTGACCATCGGTATCGGCCATCTGGTGGACGCCAACATGGCGCAGGAAAGCGCTTCGTTGCAGGCTCTGCAGGTCAAGCAGCAGCTGGGCGTTCAGGCTCTGTCGATCGCCAACCAGGCGCCGCAGACCCTCCTGGGCTTGTTCCAGGGCGGCTGATACGCCTTAAGGAAAAAAGGCGGACGCGAGGTCAATCGCGTCCGCCGGTTTTCCAGATTTCTGAATATACGGATGACAGCCAGAAGGCGGCATCCGCCCCGAGGTGTAGGGGACTCTTCGTCGGTGGGAATGACAAACGGGCGATGCCGGGGGGCATCGCCCGTTTGTTTTTCTATCTCACGATCAAGATACCGCGCCGACTGAAAAACGAAAGCGCCGCGAGCCCGTACGATAGGCGCCAGGCTTGCGGGTATCGTCCAGTTCCAACGCCGAAAGCCGGATCTGGCAGAATAATTTTTTTCCCGCCTGGCGATGAGTGAGCATGCCCAGTAGAGGTGCGGTGGCGCGCTCCACTTCGATGCGCAACATCGTCTTGCCATCGCCGATCTCGGCCCAACCCTCCGTCATGCCGAAGCCGTGACTGGATGAGACCAGGAACGAGACCGGCGCGCCATGATCGATGGCCTGACCGGCAAGAGGATAATCCTCCCGCCCGCCGCCATTGGTGGTGGAAAGCGATAGCCGCTCCGCGTCGAACGCATCCGGCAGCAGGGTAAAATGGCCGAGGCGCAGGACGCCCTTGCTCCAGTCACTCCAATCGAAGCTAAGGTCGAACTCCACGCGCGGCGTGCCGGCATGGAAATACAGGGTCTTTTCGATCGGGCCTTTTGGCGTTTCGATTCGCGCGGATGCCACGACATCGCCATTGCCGCGATGTTCGATGCGCGCTTCGCACCATTCCAGATCGGTGAGCTTATGTTCGCCCGGCGCTTCGAAAACGCTGTCGCCGGTATACCAGTCGGCGGCTAGCGCGATATCGTCGAAGAACCCGTGTGGCAAGCCTCCCAACGCTGACTTCGCCTGACCGGTGAAATGCAGTTGGGCAATGGCGAGGCCCCGCCGCCGGTCCAAGGTCGCGGTCAGCATGGGCGTTTCGATGCGAATATAGCGATCCGCCGCGACAGCGCCGCGTGACATCGCCGAAGCAGTGGTGGGCTTGCCCCATTCGGCTTCTGCAGCCTGCAACCGTTCGCAATACGCAGCCCAGCGCTTTTCCGTCAGATGGGTGCGAAAATCGCTGGCCCAGAGATAACAAAGCTCTTTCCAATCGGGAGCGCTGCTTTCCAGCATGCCCTCATAAATCCGCTGGCATGCCGCGTTGATCGCCAGATTGTCCCGGCCGGTCACGGCCCAGCGGGCCAGATTGTATTTGCGCTGCTTCTTGACCGGCACGGGGCAGGCGGGGCTTTCCAGCGAGAGGCGCTGGTCCGCACCCGGTACGTCCCGCAAAGCAAGCGTGCCGGACGGTGCGCTCATCGCCGCACCGTCAGCGACGGCACAAAGCGCCTGTTCCAGCCGCTTCCATTCGCTTTCGTGGGAAAGGCTTTCTTCGGTGCGGAAACGACCGGGGCGGAAGTCGAAAATCTCCGCGTCGCTGGCATAAAGGCACAAAGCGCGCTGGCCTTGGCCCATGCGGCCCCGGACGAAGCGCAGATAGGTTTCCAGGTCGATATCGCCATGGGCGAAACGCTGCAGTTGCTGGAACAAAGTCGTATTGCTCCAGATCAGCGCGATGTCGCGACCATCGGCGCCGCGCGCTCGCTGGGGCAGATATTGGGTTTCTGACGCCCATTCGGGATGGTTCGCCGCCGGATTTTCCCAATCCATGATGATGGCGTCATAGTCCGCATCGCGGTAAAGCCCGACCAGGCCCGCCGCATAGGCTTGTTCATTGATCAGCGCCACGCGCGGGCGCGTATCCAGAAGCCGTTCATAGACTTCATGGCCCAGCCGCAGATTTTCTGCCGTGACCCGCGCCGGAACCAGAGGCCCGATCATCTGACTGTAACCGGATCCGATCAGCTCGATCCGGCCTTGCGCGATCAGGCTCTTGGCCCGGCCGATCCATTCCGGATCGCGGGCCGCGATTTCCTCCAGCGTATAGCCGGAAACTTCCATTCCGATGGGGCCGCAGCGTTCGGCCAGTCGCAGCAGCGGCCAATAGCAGCGCGCGATCACTTCGCCGCGGCGGTCTTCTTCGATAGATGAGAAAGCAAGATTGAGATGAAAGAACGCGAAGACCTTGAGCCCGTTCGCGGCCTGGATGTCCGGGGCGCGGAGCGGCGCGTTCATGCGGTTTCGATCTGGATTAGGGCCAGCGCGTCGTTCGCCGCTTTCAATGCTGTGTCCCGGTTTGCACCGGTGGCCAGCACCATCGCGCCAGTCGGCCGCTTGTCGCCGGCGGGCGGAATCACATCACCGATCCGCGCCGTTACCACCAGTTCGGTGACGCCGGGGATTTTGCGCGCGTCTTCCGCGCCGTGAATCGCAACCACCGTGCCGGGCTTTGGAAAGGCATAACGCTGCACCACCGGAACCGATTGGCTGGGCGTCATCTCGGCTTCGCTGACATTTTCGCCCAGCGCGACCTTGATCGCGGCACCGATGAAATCCACCCCCGTGTTCAGGGGAATTTCTCGGGTGCAGAAGAAACCGCCCGACAGGCGCGCCGCCAGCTCGATCACATAAGGCTCGCCATTATGAATCACGATATCGCCTTTGACGGTGCCATCGGTAACGCCCATCGCCGACGCGGCGCGTGCGACCAGCGCATGGACTTTGTCCTGCGTTTCCTTGGGCAACTGGCTGGGCAGATCGCCGCCATTTTCGATGAAGAAGGGCGCGTAACGTTCCAGGAATTCGTAATTGCGGTCCGAGAATCCGACCGTGTAACAGCGCCCGCCCGTGACCAGCGATTCCGTCGAAACCTGTGGCCCCGGCAGATATTGTTCGACCATCACCCGTTCGGTGGGCGAATAGGAACGCGCCAGCATGAACGCCTTGGCCAGATCTTGAACCTGGGCGACCCGCTGCACGCCCCGGCTGCCTCGGCTGTCCACCGGCTTGATCACCAGATCGCGCCCGCGCTCGACGGCAATGCGCTGCAATTCCTGCGGGGTTGAGACCTCCGCGAACCAAGGCACCGCCACGCCGGCGGAACGGAAACATTTTTTCATCGCCAGCTTGTCGCAAGCCAGTTCCGCCACATGCACGGGAAGGCCCGGCAGGCGCAGGCGTTGCGCCACAGTGGCGGCGGTGACCGGGGCATCGGCGGCGACACACAGAACGCCGTCGATCTTGCGGATCTTGCGGTTATAGCGTTCGGCGGCTGCAGCGGTTTCCGCCGGGCCATAAACATCGGCGATCAGGCAGGAATCGGCGAACGCGAAGCCGGGCGCGTTGGCATCGATATCCGACACCACCACCATATGGCCCATTTCCTTGGCGCGCTTGGCCGCGTCAGCCGCTTCGATGCCGCCGGACACGATCAGCAATGTCTTTCCGCTGGTCATCAGAAGTAAAGGCCGCCATTGACGTTGAGGGTTTGCGCCGTGATGTAGGAGGCCGCATCGCTGGCCAAAAACACCACCGCATCGGCAACTTCGTCCGGACTGCCCATGCGCTTCAGCAGAATATTTTCCGCTGCTTTCTGCACACTGGCTGCGGCAAGACCGCCCGCCGCCATGTCGGAGGCAATCATGCCCGCCGCCACCACATTGGACCGGACGTTATGCGCGGCGCCGAAGCGCGCGATCACCTGGGCCAGAGAAATCAAGCCTGCCTTGGACGCGGCATAATGGGCCGTGCGCGGGCCGCCATACTGGCCGCTGACCGAACCGATATGCACCATCGCACCGCCGCCAGCCTTTTTCAGCAACGGCAGGAAAGCTTGGGCCGCCATGAAGGGGCCTTTAAGATTGGTCGCCAGGATATTGTCCCAGTCGGCATCGCCGATCTGGTCGAAATCGGTGGGCTTGTTGATACCGGCATTGTTGACCAGGATCGAAACGGCGCCGAATGCATCGGCTGCCTTTACTGCCGCGTCGATACTGGTGCGATCCGTCACGTCCATTCGCAGGGCCTTGGCACGCCGGCCTTTGGCTTCGACGGCTTTCACGGCGGCATCGGCTTCGGCAGATTTCTCGCGATAAGTTAGCAAAACGTCGGCGCCCGCATCCGCAAGACCCAGGGCGATGGCGCGGCCGATGCCGCGGCTGCCGCCGGTGACGACGGCGCATTTTCCAGCAAGCGAGAAGCGGCTCATTTCTTTTTCCGCGCGATGACGCGGCGCGCCGCGTTGGCGATGAAGGGCGCGGAGATGCCGAAATGATGCGCCAGCTCTTCCGGTTCGCCAGAGGCCCCAAAAGTGTCTTTCACGCCCACGAATTCGATGGGGCAGGGCGTGGTCGCGGCCAGGGCTTCGGCCACCGCGCCGCCCAATCCGCCATAAATATTGTGATCCTCCGCCGTCACCAGCGCACCGGTCTCGACCGCGCAGCGCGACAACAGCTTGCCGTCGATGGGCTTGATGGTCGCCATGTTGACCACCCGTGCCGAAATGCCTTCGTCCGCCAGCGTATCCGCAGCGGTCAGAGCACGCGCGACTTGGACGCCGCAGGCCACGATGGTGACGTCATCGCCGTCCCGAATGATCCGGCCCTTGCCGATTTCGAATGTGTGATCGTCGCCGAACAGGCGGGCTGAGGGGCTGCGGCCGGTGCGCATATAGACCGGACCTTCATATTCCAGCATGGCGCGGGTCGCGAGCGCCATTTCGGTGGGGTCGGCCGGTGAAATCACAGTCATGCCGGGGATGGCGCGGAACGCCGCCAGGTCTTCCAGTGCCTGGGCCGAGCCGCCATCGGGACCGACATCCAATCCTGGATGGCTGGCCACGATTTTGGCGTTGCGGCGGGCATAGCAGAGCGACAGCCGCGCCTGTTCGATGGCGCGCAGGCAAAAGACGGCAAAGGTGGTGACGACAGGAATCAATCCCACCGCCGCCATGCCGCCCGCCGCCGCCATCATATTCTGTTCGGCGATGCCGAACTGGATCATGCGGTCGGGATGGCTTTTGCGGAAATGATGCACACCGGTGCCGCCTGCGATGTCGGCGTCCAATACCACCAGCTTGGGAAATTCATCGCCCAGCGCGGACAAGGTTTTTCCGAAGGCTTCTCGCAGAGAATCGCTGTTGGCGATCAGGGCCGGACTAGACATTCATAAAACCTCTGATTTCGTCGGCGCTTGCACCCAGCGCTGTCAGCGCTTCTTCGGTCTGTGCTGGTGTGAGTTTCACGCTGCCATGCCAAGCGGGGATATTTTCCATATACGGCACGCCTTTGCCCTTGATGGTGTGGGCGATCAGGACGGATGGCTTTTCGTGGGTTGCGCCGGCGTGGCGCAGATGATCGAGAATTTCGGGAATGTTGTGGCCGTCGATTTCGGAAACCGACCAGCCAAAAGCACGCCATTTGTCAGCCAGCGGCTCCAGCCGCATGATGGCGTCGTTGCAATTGTCGCTCTGTAGCTTGTTGTAGTCGATCACGGCGCAGAGATTGTCCAGCTTGTGATGGGCCGCGGACATCGCCGCTTCCCACACTTCGCCTTCCTGCAATTCGCCATCCCCCAGCATGGTGTAGACGCGGGCGGGTATTTTCTGCAGCCGCAATCCGATGGCCATGCCGACCGCGACCGACATGCCCTGGCCCAAGGAGCCGGTGGAAGTTTCCACCCAGGGAAGATCCAGCACATGGGGGTGGCCCTGGAACGGGCTGTTCAACTTGCGCAGGCTCAACGAAGTCTTGGGATCGCAGAAACCGAAATGTGCGCCCGTGGCATACAAGGCCGGCGCGGCATGGCCCTTGGAAAGGACGAAGCGGTCGCGGGTGGGCTCATGGATCGCGTTGGGCCAGACGTTCATTTCCGCCCCATAAAGACAGGCGAACAGGTCTGCCGACGACAAGGCGCCGCCGGGATGGCCGGAGCCGGCATGAAAGATAGACGCCACCGAATGGCAGCGGATGAAGCGCGCCGCTTCGGCGAGTTTTTTCGCCAGAAGGTCCGGCGAGGTTTTGGTGTCTGCGGCTACGGCTCGAAATTGCTGGTTCATGGATCAGGCGGCCTTGGCAAGGCGCGCGCGCGCCAGAAGATCTGCATAAAGGATAATGCGGGCCTTGGGCGCGAGACGCCGCGCCTCCGCCACGATTTCATCGGCGAAGCCCCGCGACATCACCACGATCACATCCACCATGGCGCCGGACAGCGCATGCGGCGGACTGAGCCGGACGCCATGACGGCTATCCATGTGTGCAATCAAATGCGCGTCGATCAGAAGCGCCAGATCGGCTGGATCGAATCCGCCCGTCCGCACCAGGGAATCGAACAATCGGCCTGCGCCCCACAGCGCCACGCGTTGCGGCTTCAGGCTCTCCAATTCATGTGCGGCGGACGAAAGCGCGGCGCAATTGGCGGCGCGCGTCGCGACATACGACGTCATCAGGCTTGCGGTACGCATCACTTCGACAGGATCAGCAGCGATGCCGGTTGCAGATGTTCCGTCCTTGCGGGCCACGAAAAGAAGATTGATGCGGTCCTTGGGATCGGGATGTTCGATGATCGTGAAGCCGGCGGCCTCGATCATGCGGCTCAAGGTGACGTCCGAGAAATGATAGAGATGCTTGTCGATGAACCATTCT
>Ga0207695_10012348_pt1 | contig 10263 bp, 7 predicted proteins | sample KBSC54metaG_FD_184354 | JGI IMG/M metagenome (GOLD analysis project Ga0207695, IMG submission 184354) | Corn rhizosphere microbial communities from Kellogg Biological Station, Michigan, USA - KBS C5-4 metaG (SPAdes) (version 2) | ecosystem: Host-associated > Plants > Roots > Rhizosphere > Soil... | reverse complement strand
TTCATACGAGGTGGTACTCGGCGATTGCCGATCTGCCGTTGGCTGCCTGGGAGCGGAAGGTGTTTCATCCGGAGGCGAAGAAGGATATGACGCTTTGGTATTTGCTGGGGAACTATTCCTGGCATGGACGGCATCATGTGGCTCATATTACGGGACTGAGAGAAAGAAATAACTGGTAAGATATCATGAAGGACCTTAGCTGGAAGACCCTGTCTTCCAAATACCTGTTTAAAGATACCTGGTTTACGCTGCGTGCGGATACCTGTGAGACCCATGAGGGGAAGATCATCTCACCTTATTATGTATACGAATTTCCTACATGGGTGATCGCGGTTGCGCTTACGGAGGACGGGAGGTTTATCCTGGAGCGGCAGTACCGGCATGCGCTGGGGGTGACGGACTATGAATTGCCCGGGGGATGTGTCGATGATACGGACGCTTCGCTGGAGGATGCAGTGAGGAGGGAGTTGCTGGAGGAAACGGGGTATAGTTTCGGTGCGGTTGAATATCTCGGTAAGACGTCGGCGAATCCGTCAACCAACAGTAACTGGGCGCATTTTTTTCTTGCGACGGGAGGGAAGCTGGTGCAGCAGCAGGATCTGGATCATAACGAGGAGATCGAGGTTTATCTGTATACGCTGAACGAATTGAGGGAATTACTCCGGGAGAATGGACTTGTTCAGAGTATGCATGTGACGGCGTTGTTCTACGCGCTGCAGCGGCTGGGGTATATGAAGTTTTGAAGACTGGGTACGATATTTTTCATAATGAGGTAAAGATTTTCAGGGGTGTTATGCAGCCGGTTGCGCCTCGTGTCGTACACCTGTTGTATCGTATGCGGACAATCCCTGTGGGAAGTTTGTGCGGTTGTTCCTGATTGTCAGAGGGGTAACAAACCGGCATTGCCTCTGTGTATTCCCTGCAAACTAACTTCCATGCTGAAGCATTACCTACGCATTGCCATCCGCAACATGGCCCGCCAGAAAGTGCTGACCTTTATCAATATTTCCGGGCTTTCGCTTGGGCTGGCCTGTTTTATTCTCATCCTTTTATTTGCAGTAAACGAGTTTAGTTATGATCGCTGGCGCGTTCATGCGGACCGTATCTACCGCGTCGACGAGATATGGACCCGGGATGATGGGTCGCAGGCGGGGGATGCCGGCGGAAATATGCTGGTGGCGCTTGCTATGAAGAAGGAATTTCCGGATGTGGAAGAGGCGGTGCGGTTTACGCCGGGGCAGGAGACTATCGTGAAGGTGGCGGGACATGTGTTCAGGGTGCCGATGAAGTATGCGGACGCGAATGCGTTGTCCGTTTTTTCCTTTCCGCTGGTGGCGGGGAGTGAAGACGCGCTAAAGGACCCCCATAGTGTGGTCGTCACGCGCGAACGGGCCTTGCAGCTGTTCGGGACCTGGGACGCGGTGGGTAAGACGCTTTCGGTAAAGATCGATACGAATTATGTGCCGTTCACAGTGGCGGCGGTGGCGGAGGATATCCCCTCCAATACAACGGTAACCTTCGATATTTTGGGCAGCTATGAGTATCAGATGACGAATCCGGGGCGTCAGGAAGCTGCCAACAACTGGCATATGACGTTCGGCGACAAGACCTATGTGCTGCTGCGATCCGACAGCCGGCTGATGAATGAACCGGACAGGCTCGCGCAGTTCAGGCTGCGGCACTATCCTGAGGAGGCGGTGGAGCAGAAGAGTAAGAAGAAGAAGCTGGCTTCGGCTGCATTTGTGTTGCATCCGTTGCGGGACCTGCATACGCTGACCAGTGTGGCGGACGGACCGCCGGGTACTACTACCGACCCGAAGAATATCTGGATACTGCTGGCGATAGCCGCGGGCATCGTGCTGATCGCTTCCATTAATTATACAACGCTGGCTATTGCCAGAAGCGCGGGGCGGGCCAGGGAGGTCGGTGTAAGACGGGTCGTGGGCGGTTTGAAGAGGCAGCTTGTTCTTCAATTCCTCACCGAGTCCGTGGTGCTGAGCTGTGTTGCGGCGGTGGTCGGCTGCCTGCTGGCGTATTCCCTGGTGCCCTGGTTGAGTCAGCTGGCGGGAAGGCAACTGTCCTTTTCTTTTAGTCGCTGGCCCGAGCTGAGCTGGATGCTGGCGGGATTGACCTTATTGGTGGGGGTATTAGCGGGCTCCTACCCGGCGGTGGTGCTCTCCGGTTTCAATCCCGTAGAGGTGCTCAAGACGAAGATCAGGCTGGGGGGCTCCAATTTCTTTACGCGAGGGCTGGTGACGTTTCAGTTCGTGCTGTCGATAGGGCTGATCGTCGGGACCGTGATCATTTTGCGACAGGTCAGCTATATGCGGCATAAGAATCTGGGGTTGATAAAAGAGAACACGATCGTAGTGGATGCGGGGGATGTGAGCAGCCAGAAGGGATATGAATTGTTCAGCCAGTCGCTGCAGACCAGTCCGTTGGTGACGGGAGTGACGGCTTCGCATATGGGTCTTGGTGAGGGCAACGGGGAGATGAATTTCTTTCTTGCATTTGGCGGGAAGGAATCGGGGGTGATCGTCTATCCGGTCGAAGCGAATTTCGCAAGGCTGATGGGTGTGAAGCTGCTGGCGGGGCGGGATTTCGACCCATCGATAACGGTGGATACGGCGGGTTCGGTGATCGTCAATGAGACGCTGGCGCGGAATGTATTGGGTGTATCGCCTCCGGAGGCTGTGGGGATGGTCTGCAAGGAAGGGAAGAACGGGCGTCAGCGTATAGTCATCGGGGTCACCAGCGATATCAATTTCGAGCCATTGAACAGGAGGGTGCGGGCGCAGGCGTTTGTTATGGACCCGCAGTTCCCGCCGAAAAAATATTTTGTCCGGGTGAAGGCCGGGGATCCCGGGCCGGCTCTGGCGGCGATCGGCGCGGCGTGGAAGAAGGTGGCGCCGGAGATACCGATGCGATATAGCTTTTTGGACGAGAACCTGGATCGTTTTTATAAGTCTGAGGCGCGCTGGGGGAGTATTGTCGCGTGTGCGGGAGGAATATCCATCTTTCTCGCCTGTCTTGGACTTTTTGGACTGGCTGCGCTGGCGGCGGCGAACCGGGTGAAGGAGATCGGCATCCGGAAGGTGCTGGGAGCGTCGACGCTGGAGATCATCCGGTTGCTGACGACGGGATTTTTGAAGCTGGTGGCGATGTCGGTGCTGATCGCGTCGCCGATCACCTGGCTGGTGATGAACAGGTGGCTGCGGGATTTTGCCTATCGGATCGATATAGGGTGGATGGTGTTTGCGGGTACGGCTGGTGTGGCGTTGCTGATCACGTCGGTGACTATTGGATTTCAGGCCGCGAGGGCGGCGAAGGCAAATCCCGTGGGGAATTTGAGATCGGAGTAGGCTATACTTCCGCTACTACGAAGACGCTGCCGCATACGATGATGAGGTCCTGGGGGCGGGCGTGGGTCTTCGCGGCTTCGAGGGCTTCGGCTACGGAAGGGTAGGCGTGACCTTTGAGGCCGGCGGCGAAGGCCTGCTGTGCGAGTTCGGTTTCCCCCAGGGCGCGGGGTATTTTAGCCTTTGTAAAATAGTAATTGGCCTGTGGGGGGAGGAGTTCGAGTACTTTGCCGATGGCTTTGTCTTTTACCATTCCCAATACGATGTGGAGGTTCTCGTGGTCGGTGAGTTCTATCTGGCGGACGAGTTGGCGGATACCGTCTTCATTGTGGGCGACGTCGAGGATGGTGTCGGGGTGTTCGTGGACGAGCTCCCAGCGGCCGTGGAGTCCGGTGAGGCGTTTGACGTTCTTCAGGGCTTTTTCCAGTTGTACAGGCGGGAGGTTCCAGCCGATATGGCGGAGGGCGTGAATGGCGGCGAGTACCGTGACCAGGTTCTTTGTCTGATAGACGCCGGCCAGGTCGAGGGTGTAGTATTCCTTGTCGTCGGCGACGGGGGATGTGGCTATTTCGGCGACGAGGGTGTGCCGTTTGTATTGCCAGTCGGAGACGTAGCGTTGTTTGTCGGCGAAGGTTATGGGCGCTTCTTCTTCGGATGCGCGTTGACGGAAGATGCCGGATGTCTCGGGGTGCGTCTCGCCAATGACTACGGGGATGCCTTTTTTGATGATGCCCGCTTTTTCCAGTGCGATGGCCGGGAGGGTGTCACCGAGCAGGTTCATGTGGTCGTAGCTGATATTGGTGATGATGGAGAGGTCGGGAGTAATGATGTTGGTGCTGTCAAGTCGTCCGCCGAGGCCTACTTCGATGATGGCGATATCGACCTTTTCTTTTACGAAGAAATCGAGGGCCATTACGACGGTGATCTCGAAGAAGGACGGGTCCATCTGTTCGGAGATAGGCCGGATGCGTTCGACGAAGTCGACGACGGCCGATTCGGGGATCATTTCGCCGTTGATGCGGATGCGCTCCCGGAAGTCTTTGAGGTGTGGGGAGGTATAGAGTCCTGTTTTATAGCCGGCTTCCTGGAATATAGCGGCCAGCATGTGACTGGTGGAGCCTTTGCCGTTGGTGCCGGCGATATGGATGGTTCTCAGACTCCGCTCGGGATTGCCGAGGGCGTCGCTGAGTTGTATGGTATTGGTGAGGTCTTTGCGGTATGCGGCGGCGCCGATGCGGCTGTACATCGGAAGTTTTTCGAAGAGGTATTCGAGCGTTTGTGCATAGTCCATAGGAGGGCAAAGATACAAACGCCGGTGTTTGCAATAGCTAGTTGTGGATCTTGAAATTGAAAATGATGGTTCCGACGGATTCGTCGCCGCCGGAGTTGAATTTCACCTGTCTTGCCTTGCGGAGGGCGATGGCCTTCATGGAGGACTCGGAGGTGGTTGAGCCGCGGGGCTGGTAGGTGGCGTCTATGACGTTGCCGGCGCCGTCGACGTGGATATCGACTGCGACTTTGGCGTTCTCGTTGAAGTCGTCGGTAAAGGAGGGGACGCCGGTGATGTGTCGTCCGTTGAGGCCGCGTGATATAGCTACGCCGCCGTTGCCGTGTCCGCCGCCCGTGTAGTTATTTGAATTGGGATTACCGCCGGGAGCGCCCTGGTCGCCGCGTCCGCCGGCGATGCCCTGGTTGCCGCCGGGTTTGAAGTCGTCGGCGTCATTGCCGCCGGTGCCGGTGCCGTTGACGCCGTGGAAGACGGCTTTGGGGCGTGGCCTGGGTGGCGTGGGGGTAGTCTCGGGTTGTTTGACCGGCTTTGCGGCGGGTCTTTTTACGACTTCCTTATCGGGGATCTTTGTAGCGTTTGGCTTGGGGGCGATGGCTTTTTTGACGACCGGGGCTTCTTCCTTGTTGTTGTCGTCGGTCTCGACGTCCTTAACCGGCTCTTTTTCTACCGCAGCAACTTTGGGAGGCGTATATTTCTCCCTGTCTTCCGCGGAGGGTTTACCTGGAAGGTAGGGCTGGTTGTCGCCAAGGCCTTTGTCACTGTTGCCCAGGTTAACCTCGATGCCTTCTTCCACGGGTGGTTGGGGCTCGACTGGCTGGACCCAGCTGATGAAGAAGAACAGGAATACCAGCACGGCAAGTACGCCTGCTGTGTAGCCGGTAGCTTTTAAGTTCTTTTGGGACTCAAATTCATCTGCCATAGCCTATAGGTTCTCTATCCGCAAGTTATTAAATTAATAGGAAATATTAATAATCAAGTTGATAAAGAGGAGTTAAGGTTTATCTGGCCGTCCGGTATTTGACGGGGTAGTGGATGTCGTATGCCATTTCGTAGCCTGCATTGGAAACGGCTACGAGCCTTTTGTGGTGTTTTCTTTTCCTGAGCAGGTAGATGGCAGTTATGGCGGCTGCTGCAGTTGCGAGGGTTGTCAGGGCGACGACTTGTGATTTTTTCATGACGTATCCTTATTTTCTATAAGTGATTACAATCCAAGTGCCAAAAAATCCGGATGTCTACCCCAGCCGGTGATAAATCCAGTCTGGAAGCCACTTAAAAACTTTTGCGATCAGCCACCAGCGCCGGGTGATATAGACTCGCCAGCGGCGCTTGTCGAGGGCCTGGACGATCTGGCGGGCGGCTTTTTGAGGGGACGAGACCCAGAATCTTGTGCCTTTGGCCATTTTGGTGTCGACGAAGCCGGGCTGGATGTCTGTAACGTGGAGGGGTATATCCATGTGGCGGGTCCTGATGTGGAGGCCTTCGAAATAAGTGCTCTGGAATGCCTTGGCGGCGCTGTAGGCGGTGGAGTGCCTGTTGCCGCGGTTGGCTGCTACTGAGGAAGTTGTGGCCAAATGTCCATGCCCCTGTGTGGAGAAATAGCGCCATCCGAAGTGGACCGCTTCGAGGAAGCCGTTGACGTTGATGTCGACGGTGGCCTTGTCGATCGCGTAGTCGGGGGTGTCGGTGAGCTCGCCCCAGCCGGCGTTGTAGATGAGGATATCGAGGCCGCCGAGCTTTTTGACCAGGGATTCGAGGTGGGCGGTGGCGTCGGGCGCGGTCGCGTCATAGCATTCGGTGACGATATGGTTGGGGAATTCGAGGCGGAGTGTATAGAGCAGATCGTTGCGGCGGCCGGTGGCGCCGACCAGCTCGCCTCTTTCCGCGTATAGTCTGGCGAGTTCGCGTCCGATGCCGGAGCTGGCCCCTATGATGATGATTTTTTTCATATTTTCAGTGGAACGAATCTACATAAAACAGCAAGATCATGTTCAAAAGCTATTTTAGGACGGCGTTTCGCAATCTGAAACGGAACAGGCTTTTCACCGTCCTCAATATTCTGGGGCTTTCGACGGGTCTGGCCTGTACGATCCTGATCCTGTTGTGGGTCTTTAACGAGCTCAGCTATGACCGGCAGGTTCCCCATGCGGATCGTATATACCGGGTAACGGTTGCTACGCAGGGGCAGACCTATGCCACGTCGGCGTATCCGTTGGGTGATGCTGTAAAGGAGCAGGTGCCGGGTGTAAAATACATGGCGAGGATGAGCTGGCTGATCCCGGGTCTGAACGTGGTCACTGTCGGAAAGCATCGTTTTGAACAGACCAATGTATTTTATGCGGACCCTGATCTCCTGAAGATATTTTCCCTCCCGCTGGTCAGTGGGGATGGCGCCCGGGCGCTTGTCCAGCCGGATGGGATAGTGCTGACGCAGGCTACGGCAAAGAAGTTTTTTGGCTCGGAGGACGTGGTTGGCCGGCCAATTGACCTTGACGGTCGCAGCCGCGTGGTCACGGGGATATTGAAAGACCTTCCTGCCAATTTTCACCTGACGGTGGAGGCGCTGCTGCCCATGGCTTCCAACACCCTAAAGGATCAGACGTATTTTCAGTGGCAGAACCTGAATTACTACACGTATTTCCTTTTTGATACCCAAAAAGATCTTTCTGATTCCGGGGTTGCGCAGCTGGAGCGGGAGATCCGGGCGATCAGCAAGAGGGGCGATGCCAGCCTGGAGGCCGGTTTCAGCTTGCAGCCGCTGATGAAGATCCATTTGTATTCGAAGCAGCTGCGCTATGACATAGCGACACATGGGGACATGGCTTATGTGCGGCTGTTTTCCGTCATCGCCTTCTTTATATTGCTGGTAGCCTGTATCAATTTTATGAACTTATCAACTGCACGGTCTGCGGGGCGGGCCAGGGAGGTGGGAGTTCGGAAGGTCATCGGGGCAGCCAGGCTGCAGCTGATAGGTCAGTTCCTGTGCGAGTCGCTGCTGATCACGGCCGTGGCGCTGGTGGTGGGCGTGGCGCTGGTGGCGATTGCGCTACCGGCTGTTAATGCCGTGCTGGGATCGAAGCTGTCGCCCGACTTTGGGCATGCCTGGCTGGGAGGCGGCCTGCTGGCGGTGTTCCTGCTGACGAGCCTGGTGGCGGGTTCTTATCCGGCCTTTTTTCTTTCGGGATTCAGGCCTATCCAGGTGCTGAAGACGAGGTTTGTGCGGGTGGGGAGGGCGAGCCGGTACTTTCGCAGCGGGCTGGTGGTATTTCAGTTCGTGGTTTCCATTGTGCTGGTCGTCGGGACCTCGGTGGTGTATAGCCAGCTCCGTTATATCCGGAACAGGGACCTTGGGTTTGACAAGGCCAATCTGCTGTATGTCCGGATGAAAGGCCGGATGCAGTTCAAAAGTGACGCGGGGTTGGTGCCTGCGCTGAGAGAGTGCAGGCATATAACCGGATATACGCTGATCTCCGAGTTGCCGGTGAATGCGAGCATGTCGACCGTGTCGGTTCAATGGAAGGATGTAACGAAGAACGACATCCTTTTTAACCTGATGGGTGTGGACGAGCATTTCCTGTCTGTGTTCAAGATCGGGCTGGTGTCGGGCCGCAGCTTTTCTCCAGGGTTCGGGGCCGACACGATGAACTATATAGTGAATGAGAAGGCGCTGGCGGCGATGGGGATGGACCCGCAGTCTGCGCCGGGCCAGGAGATAAGTGTCTGGGGTAACCGGGGGATGATCGTGGGGGTCGTCAAAGACTTTAGCTTCAAGCCGGCGCAGTCAGTAGTTGATCCGCTGATCCTCCGGTATAACCCAGGCGTATATACGCAGTGGGCGAGGAATGTGGTGGTGGTGAGCACGGTACCCGGGGAAACAGCCGCGGCGATCGGCGATCTGCGGGTGGTGTGGAAGAAGTTGAACTCGGACTATTCGTTTGAATATGGATTTGTGGATCAGGCGCTCGAGAAGCTATACATATCCGAGCAGCGGCTGGGACTGCTGTTCAATATTTTCTCCGTGCTGGCGATATTTATATGCTGTCTGGGTCTCTGGGGGCTGGCGGCTTACACGGCCGAGCAGCGGACGAAAGAGATCGGCATCCGCAAAGTGCTGGGGGCGGGGGTGAGCGGTGTGGTGCTGATGCTGGCGGGTGGTTTTGTGCGGCTGGTGCTGATCGCGCTGGTAGTGGCCACGCCGATCGCCTGGTATTGTATGCACCGGTGGCTGCAGGATTTTGCGTATCGGGTGTCGGTTACCGCCGGATACTTTGTGGCGGCGGGTGCCATAGCGCTGGGGATCACGCTGGCGACGGTGAGCTGGCAGGCGGTGAAGGCGGCGGTGGCCAATCCCATAAAGAGTCTTCGGCAGGACTAGTGGTGTGCGAAGTCCGACGTATAGCGGCCGCGGATGCGTTCCATCGGCGGGTTGAAGTAGCCGTATTTGAGGTCGGGGAATTCGTCCTGCAGCAGTTCCATCAGCTGGCGGACACCCATGAACTCGCCGGTCTCGCCGGCGTTGATCTTGCCGAGGTACCAGTCAGGGTCGATGTTGAAGTTCCGCCACTGGATCATGGAGAGTTGGGTCTCGCGGATGAGGGTGCGCAGCGCTTCGTATTCTTCGATGCTGTCGGTCATGCCGGGGAAGACGAAATAGTTGATGCTGGACCAGCCGCCAAAGCTGCGGACGACCTTGAGGCTTTCCACGATGTCTTCGAAACGATAGTTGTTGGGCCGGTAGTAGGCCTCGTAGACATGGGCTCTTGCGGAGTTCATGCTGACGCGGATACTGTCGAGGCCGGCTTCACAGAGGGCACGGACGGCGGCGGGTTTGCTGCCGTTGGTATTGATGTTGATGCTGCCGCGGTCGGTGTGTTTGCGCATTTCGATGATGGCCTCGCGTATGGTCTCCCACATCAGCAGGGGTTCGCCTTCGCAGCCCTGTCCAAAGCTGACGATGGGGAAGGGGGCCGACTGGAGGTGGGGAACGGTGAATTCGACGATCTCTTCCGGTAGAGGCTTGAAGGTGAGCCTGTCCTGGGTGGAGGGGATGGTCTCTTCCTGTGGCTGGAAGGAGATGCAGCCGATGCAGTTGGCGTTGCAGGCGGGGGAGGAGGGTATGGGACATTCCCAGCGGCCCATGAAATAGTTGCGGGCGGCGGGGCAGTGATAGGTGAGGCAGCAGTTCTCTGCGAGGTGTTTGACCAGGCGGTTCTGCGGGTATGCTTTCAGGATAGTGTCGACGCCCTGGTTGATGACGTCCCAGTCGTAGCCGGCGCAGTCCTGGCGGATGTCCTGTTCGATGCGAACGGCCGGGACGAAGAATTTGCCGTTGTGCCAGCCGGCGGCGGTGTAGCAGAACAGCGGGAGGGTGGGTGCGTCCGGGGTAGTCTCGTAGGCGGCGAGGTAGAGGCCGGTGTGGGCCGGTGGTATGAAGGCGGCGACGGCCCAGCCTTTTTCGCAGAGGCGCATTTCGCCGGTTAGGACGTCGATGCCGATGCCTCTTCTGCCGGGTAGTTCGTAGAGGGAGCCACCGTCGGGGAGTTCGATCCAGTCTTCTGTGGGTATGGGGAGGGCGTCCCAGCCGCTGCGGCCTGTGACGTATAAAGATGTGTCTTCGAA
>Ga0207695_10012346_pt1 | contig 10264 bp, 11 predicted proteins | sample KBSC54metaG_FD_184354 | JGI IMG/M metagenome (GOLD analysis project Ga0207695, IMG submission 184354) | Corn rhizosphere microbial communities from Kellogg Biological Station, Michigan, USA - KBS C5-4 metaG (SPAdes) (version 2) | ecosystem: Host-associated > Plants > Roots > Rhizosphere > Soil... | reverse complement strand
TGCAAGTCCGAGAGCGTCATGGGTGTGTGGATTGTTACGACTTGATTTTCCAGAGCTGCGTTAGCCTGAGCGGACAAAACTGTTGCGAGTGAACCGTTTACGAGGCGTAAATCGTATCGGCCGGCTTCAAACCCGATCGGGAGCAGAATGTCGGCACGCACGTCGGACCGCGACAACTTGATCGGAGGTCGCGGCGGCGTCGGAGACCCTCGCGTTACAAGGAAAGTACGCAAATCCACGACTGCGACTTCGGTTGTGCCTCCCCTCGTGTGGGTGTTGTTACGTCCAAACCACCAAAACGTGGTGACGGCCGCAATGACAAGCACAATACCAGCCGCGACAGCGAGAACCTTGCTCGTCGACGGATTCTTTGAATCCTCGGAGCGATCACCCTGATATCGCCGAAATCGTTGGTAACACGGTGAGCAATGGGAAAGATGCTCATATCCGGGATCGCTGATGGGCCGCGATCGCTCGGCGAGTTCCCTGAGCGCCTCGTCGGATGGGCAGCCCACTCGATCCGGGTTCGGACTGGCATTCTTGAAGAACCAATCGACTTCCCGATCGACGTGGGCCTGGTCGCGCTCGCTGTCCTCCTTGCCCATCGATATGATTTTCCTCGCTTTACTCGCAGCGCGCTCCGGAAGAATGCCTGCCATTATAGGTCTCCGCCTGGCATCAGAATTCTCTCTGCGACCCGAGCAGTTTCCGCAGCTTATGCTTCACACGAAAGTATGCCTGATCTACGGCGGCGACGGTAGAACCTAACTCAGCCGCGATTTCGGCCGACGTGAACTGCGACGCTTTAAGAATCGCCACTCGGCGTTCCAGATCTGTTACTTGTCCAAGGGCCTGGTCAATGGCCAGGCGCTCCTCCAGCGCCGTTGGGCCGTGATGATCGGAACTCATATGGGACATCAAGAGCTCGCCTTCCTCGGACCCGATGGACGTCAACTGCACCCTTGAGCGAGACAGGCGCAACTCTGAAGCGCCGAGGTTGCGCAGGACGATCCACGCGAAACCATGCAGGCGCTCGACAGCCCCCGACTTCCGTTCTTGTTCTTTGATCCGCTGGCCGGCTTGTTCGAGCAGTCCTGTGACTACGGCTTCGTCCTGCATCAATGGGAACCAGCGATTGAACCGAGGAAGGAGGTCGTTGAGAGTACGCTGGATTCGTTCAGGAAGAGGCTGCCCGTCTGAGCCTACCAGCGGGATCTTGCTTCGCGACTTCATGGTGTAGACTACGCACCCTTCGCTCAGAAGAGCCCGAAACGACCAGTATAGACCGAATGCTGAGAATTTCAAGTTCCGTAAGTTCTGGCGGTCACCAAGCGTTCTGCTCAGTAGGGAGGCGGAGGCAATGGCGTCCAGACCGGACATCTTTTTGTTTGATTTGTGGGTTTCTGCGGAGTCGTTGGCCGCTGAACAGCAGGTTGCGTTCGGCATTTGCGAGGTCATCAGTGTTAGCGCGTGCGATGAGTTGCCTTACGTGTTCGAAATCAGCGGCGGCCAGAAATTATCGTTCAGTCTCACGGCTTCTCACGAAGTCGATCTGGTTCTCTGCGACGAGAGCGCATATGACGAATGGGTCGATGGTGGTCTCCAAACGCAGCATCCGCTGGAGGCTCTTCTCACGCTCCGCCATGCTTGTCAGCATTCTCTGGAGTTCCGGCCAGAGCAGGACACCACGCTCATCGCGATCATCATCAACCTCGCGGACCGTTCCGTACAGTCGGTCGTGGCGGCGAACGTTCTGGATTCTGCCGGCAGACCCTGCTGATCGGGTGAACTTGGCTGACAATAGTGAGATCGTGGGATTCTACGCGAAACACATTCTGCCGCGCGTCATCGATCTCGCCATGAAGAATCCTGCTGCCACTCGACTCCGAGCCGAATGGATTCCCAAGGCCACTGGCGACGTGTTGGAAGTGGGAATCGGCTCGGGGCTAAATCTGCCGTTTTACACGGATCGCGTCCGACGGGTTTATGGCCTCGACCCTTCGCCGCAACTACGGCAGATAGCGCGGAAACGCGCTGCGGAACTACCTTTGGAAGTCGAGTTCATGGGCCAGCCCGTCGAGAACTCAATCCCACTTCCGAATGAAAGCATTGATACCGTCGTCCTCACCTGGACTTTGTGCTCAGTTCGTGATCCTCGGCGTGCCCTCGACGAAACTCGCCGCGTTCTCAAAGCAAATGGCCGACTTATTTTTATTGAGCACGGCAGCGCTCCCGACGCGCAGGTGAAGCGATGGCAGAATCACTTGACTCCTATCTGGAAGAGAGTCGCGGGCGGATGCCACTTAAACCGTCAGGTAAAGAACACTCTCCGCGAAGGCGGCTATAGCATCGTTGACTGCGAAGAAGGATACCTGCGAGGACCTCGACTGATAATGTTCACGTGTCGTGGAGTCGCTCAACTGCAGGATGTGGTCGATGCGTGCGCACCATCAAAGCCCGAATGACGTCGGCTTACAGCCGCGGCTGCTCGCGATGCAGAAGCGAAGTTGCTACAAAACTATGCGCTTCCGCCCACAAGCTTCTGCAGAAAGGCGATTGCTTCATCTAGCGTTGCGGGGGTGAGATCGGCGCAGCCGCGCAGCATGCCGGTGTAGCGCTTCACTTTCTCATCGGCCTCGCTTTTCTCATCTACAAGAATGATGTACTTGCCGAGCGCTTCTGCAAACCCTATCTCTACGGCGAGGTTGTACCCCCCAGGATTCGTAACTTCAAGATTAGCGAGCACCCAGTCGCTCTGACGCACCCCATTAAGATCCCAATGCGTGTACGCTTTCTCATCTGCGAGGTGATGCGTTCTCGGATCGATCACCGTCCAACTGTTGCCCAGAGCGTTTATTACCTTATCTTGCCAGTGTGACCGCATTCCTCCGGCCAGATACACGGTCGGTTTCGGCGGCCCAGGCACCGCCTGTGTATTCGGCACCGTTCCATGCATTTGTGGGTATGTATTCGCGATAACAGATCCCGGACTATCGGTGCTTGTGTTGAGCTTGATAACCGCCATGCTGAATGGGATGCGCAAGGCACGCGGATAGAATGCGCCACGACGCTCGAAAAAGAAGTATGCTGCAACAAGACTAACCACCAACACGCCCCAGTCGAGGGGGCGACGATGCGGAACGAGAAACGATCCCCACGGCTGCAAGAACGAGAATCGCACTGCGACGGTTGCAACAAGCCACGCGAATAGCAGCACCACAATCACTGTTCCTGTTCCGAGGTTGAGCAGCGAGATGAACATGAATCGGTACACCGTGTGGTTATCCTCGGGCGTAAGAATACTCATCGCAACATTGCGCCACTCATGCACTTCGTCAACGGGAATCACTGAAAGGTGCGGCCACCGCTCGGTCGCCCGCTGCACAAACGATTTATATACAGGTGTTAGCGCGATCTTTTTGCTGAACACCTTGTCCGCCGTGACAGCAGGCAAAAAGCGACCGGCAACCGAAAGCAGCCACGTCCCGACGCCCGTCACGAAATGACCGAGTACGTAGGCAATCGCCAAGGTCATCCACAGGGCAAAATCGCCAGACGACGCCGTTGGCATGCTAGGCAGCGCGGGCGCGCCAAACAGCGTGATCCAGCCAACGATCAGTAGCGCACCCGGAATGACAGTACCGATTAGATCGAGGAAGAACCGCTCTGCTGCCGCAACAATATCGGTCGCTTTCGTGCCTTTTTCTTCCGCCATCGATTGTTCGAGGAGCCTCTCTCATCCTACCCTGTTGACCGCCGTCGATCGGGAGAATGCGCAGCCGATTAACGAACGCCGCGATTGCGGCACACCGGTCAGGTCACAGCCAACTACCTGGGACTAAACATGACTTCAATTTGAACAGAACGAGTCCTTCCGGGCGCCAGTCGCGGTCTTTCAGTTACGTTGTCGATGCCAAAGAGCACAGCTCACCCATTGATCGAGTTCACTTCCCCGAATCAGGTTGGCGGCGCTTGGCTGGACGCGCCACACTCAAGCCGCAAGCTCCACGACGTACTCCACTATGACGAATTCCGGCCTTGATCGCGACAAGGATGAGGAACATCCCGGCGAGCACGACCATGAATTTCTGGGTTCCGGGATGAAGGTACCCGAAGCCAATTGACGTTGTGTTCCCGACCACAATGCTGAGCAGGAGGCCGGCGACAGCAATCAGCGACGCTGCCCCGCCGACCACAAGATCCCATCGCTGAGAATGCGAAGACTTCATAACGAGTTTTTCAACGAAGCTTCAATGCGCCCTTCTGGGCCAGCCAATGTGCGAGTGCGGTGTTCACGAGGATGTTCATGGACGTTGAGCGATCCGTCGAGATCTTCTTCAGCTTCTTATGCAGCGCCCGCGGAACTGTAATCGTCGTGTCCCGGACCATCTTTTCCTCAACACTGATGAGGCCGGCGTTTTCCAGATCGACTGACGTCAACGCTTCAATCGCCATGCCCGACAGATCTCCGCGATAACGAATGAGCCCACGAAGGGCGTCGTTGATTGCCTCGTTCAGGCGAATGGCCAGTTTCAGCGTGTGTTCGACCGCACCCGCCGCCTTCTTCTTCGGCTTTCCAGATCCGCTCTCCAACCGTACATATCGCGATTCCATAGGCTCGCAGCACCAACCGAAACGTGTAGATGGTACAAGATACACCGTACCATCAAACGGTTGCGCGCGAAAACCGCTGCCGATCCTCACATTCGAATTGGCCGGTACGGAGCCTCGAACAGGAGGTCTCGATTCACCCGTACGTTGAAACGGTATCCGACCGGAACCTTGATCGTCGGCTGAACATTCAAATTGCGCCGGGTGACGTCAGCGCCGAGCCGGGAGAGTTCCGCCCCGACGGCGCTTCCGGCCGTCTCCCCCGCCGACGGATACCCGAGCACTCCGCCGCGATTGGACTGCGAGAGCCGAAAGGCCGCACTGAAGCCGCTCGTCAGGACGGCGAAACCGAGCAGCCGACGATAGTGATTGTCCACATCCTGCCGGAGGCCTGCCCGTCCTTGTGCGTCCTGGCCCGCCATGCCTTCAAGGTCAATCGAGGAGGCATCAGGGAAAATCAGCCGGTGCCAAACGACAGTGACGCCGTCCTGCGCGTAGGCGATCTTCGAATCGTAGGTACCGACCAGCCGCGATCCCTGTGGGATCAGAAGGTAGTTGCCGGATGCCGTATCGTAGACATTCTCCCTAACGAGGGCGCGGATCTCGCCGGGCAGGTCGGAGTTCAGCCCTTGCTCCAGGACCGCGGGGATGTCCCACCCGGCCTTGATCTCGTATTTGCTCAACGGCCGCCCGCGCGACGATTTGGTGTAGTTCTCTCGCGATTCTGAGCGAGCGCCCGCCAGGAACGCTGCTTTGCGATCCTGCATGTTCTGACTGGAGTACTCGTCTCCGTCCGCCGGGGTCGTTGTCAGAGCGATCTTTGCCTCGGAGCCCGTGCCACGCAGGTTTACCGCAGCGCGTTGCGCCTCGGGTCCCTGCATTGTCTTCAGCAGCGTCGTCATCTGTTCGAGGTCTCCCTCGCGCGTCGGCAGTGAACCGCCGCCAGTCCGATTGACGCCGCCGAGGTTTCCGCCGATGGCGGTCGGAGCAGCGAGCGCATCGAGTTCCTGTCGATACGCAGCAATGCGCGCCTTTTCCTCAGCGCTCAACTCGCGAACGGGTTGGGTTTGTAGCGGAGGCGGGTATGCGCGCATTTGTGAAGGACCCGAGCCGATGGCGGGATGAAGACCAGGCTGTTCCGGGACTTGCAGTTCCTGCTTATCCGGAGTTGCCGTCATTCCGGCGGTAATCATCCGCGCCGGGATCTCGGCCGCGATCACCTTACCCGCGTCGCTGGCAGCTGTGAGCCTCGTTGGATCGGCCCGTTCCATTGCCGCAGCGGTCCGCTGGCGGCGTGTTGCAATGCCATACCCGACCAGGCCAACGACAGCAGTGACCACGACGAGTGCGATGAGACCGGCACGTTTGCTCAGGCGTACCGGATTCGGTGGTTCCGGCCGGAGGTCGATGCCAGTTGGAGAATCAATGTCGTTCATTGCTTGGCCTCCGCCTTGGCGTAGGGATCGTCTTTGACCTTGCCGTGGAAGGTGCCCCGGATGATCTCCGCCTTCCGCGCCTGTTTGCCCGCACCAAGAATGAGCGCGCCGCGCTCAAAGAGGCGGTCCACGATGTACATATCGCCCTTTACTCGGTAATTGACCATCTCGGGACCTTTGGGACCGACGATCACCAGCGCCGGCAACTCTCTTGGAGCTGCGTTCGGCGTCATTTGCAAGTAGGTCTTCTTCCCGTCGTCAACCACGCGGATCGGGCGCATATTCGGATCGCCGCCGATAATCCGGTAATCAAAGTAGAGGGCCTCGATTGATTCAACGGGGGTGATTTGCGACGCTTCGAACTCCTCTTTCCGGCGAGCTTCCTGCTCGGCCAGGCGCGCCTTCCAGCGACCAGTCTCCTCTTCCGGATACGCGAACGCGACCCGCGCGAGATAGTCGTCGGGCTTCGAGACGAGTCGAAGGTAGTACGCGCGCCTGTCCGTCGTGATGAGCAGTGTGGTGTCGAGACCCGCCTGTTTGGGCTTGATGACGAGCATGGGCGTTTCCTGGCGACCGCTACCGGCCATAGCCGGGGAAATCACCCAGCGGACCGAATCACCGACGTGGGGTTCGCCCGACAGGTGCTCACCAGCTTCGAGTTCCACGACACAGACGCGCATCGGAGCGCAGACGACGGTGGGCATCCCGGCGCCGTACGTGTACAGCACCCGACCATCGGCACCGGGAGCGGGCGTCTGCTTCTCCGCCATCCATCCTTTCGCCACCATCAGGGCCGATTGCGCAGTCGACGGGAGCGCGACATCTTTCGATGGACGGAAATCAGAAGGTACGTCAGAGGCAGAAGCACTTCCGGTCGATGCCGGTGCGTTCGGCACTCCATTCGCAGCCTCGACAGCACCCGCCGTCGGATCTGGTCCGAGCGTCTGTATCAACTGACCGAATGGATACTTGTCCGGCGTTGGGAGAGGCTCTTTCGCCAGTGGCTTCGGAGGCGGGACCCTCTTCACCTCGACTGGCGCAGTTTTGCTCTCTTTCGTTTGTGCACCGAGCGGCACGGTCGCGAGCACCAAAGCCATCGTGCATTGCTCAAGAATTCGAATTCTCATGTTTAGCCCTTCACAGCACCTTCGACCAACTCAAATTCGTCAGGTAAAGCCCCAGTGGATTCACCCGCGCCAGCCCTTCATCGGACGGCGGGTTGACGGCCACCGTGAACGAACCTTTCCACCGTTGTTCCGACTGAACGTCGCCAGTGAGGCCTCGCGCAGTCTCAACCCACTCCACTTCCCAACTCTTGTCGCTACTCGCGTACACCGCCTTCACGTCCACACTCACCATCTGCGTTTGGGCACGCTTGTAAGGCGGATCGTTCCGGTAGTACTCACTGACCTGAACCTGCGCAGGCGTCCCGCGCCCGATCATGGAGTACACACGATCAATCGATTTCCGTTGCGCAACTCCGTCGCTCGTCACTGTTCGCCAATCGCTCACCCACTGAACGAGCGCCGCACGTTTTAGCCGATCGTCGGTTGCGGAAACCTGGTCTGCGGTTCCCGAGGCGACGACGCGACCGAGGTTATCTACGGCCACGACAAAAGGGACCACCTTTGAGCGCATGGCAAGCGCAACCATGCCGCCGGTCTCAATCACAGCGATTCCGAGAGCCAGGAACGCCGCCACCCGCCAGTTCCTGGCGCGAGTGATCAGGCTTCCGTATCGCTCATCCCATTCGCGCCTTGCCGCCAGATACGGGTTGAAGCTGGCGGTTTCCGGTGTCGGCATTCTAGGGGCGGTCTGTTGAATAGGGTCTTCCGCTGCGAGGTCGTGCGGCATGAGCCGCGGCACTGCTTCTGATGCCACGATGGCCCTCCTTGTCATTCGTCACCTTCCGTTCTCAAAGCCGGGGGAGCGCTGTGTGGAGCATGATCCGGCGGCACGGCCGACCGCGCCATCCGGACGAATTGCGTTCCAACAGTCAACTTCCTCGAAACCCGGTTTGTCGCTTCGCTTGCACGGGCAAGTCTGCCGGAGGCGGGCTTCGCCTTCCCGGCCGCTGACGGCGGACTGACCTGCCCCGGCGTCTCCGAAGTACTCGCGCGGCTCGCTGAAGCCCCGGCAGAGTCAGCGCCTTGCGTTGGTTGCTTGGCTCCAGAGTCGCGGCTTTCCCCGGAGGCACTGCCGTTGGATGACGAACTTCCGACGGGCTCAGCGTTCGAACTCGCTGTCGATGGCGGGGACACTTGGCCACTGGGCCCAGATGGACCAGCAGCCGCACCGCCGCCGCTACCGCCAGGTCTCGGCGAGGGACCGCCGCTCGAACCTACAGAGGGCGCGGGACCCGAGGACCCGAATCCGCCACTCATGCCCCCACCGGATGCAGCGCCGCCAACTCCAAGGCCCGCAGCCTGGCCGGCCGTCATCGCGCCGCCTTTCGCGGCAAGCATCTTTGCACCAAGAGCGACACCACCGGCCGCAGCCGCGCCCACCAGCAATGCACCTTGCGCCAACCCTCCAGCAGTGCCGACCGCGTCTCCGCCTGTGAACGACGGAGAACCACCGAGGATACTCGCGGCCAACTTCGGGGCATTCCAACAGATCATAAGCAGGATCACGGCGGAAGCAGCGATGTCCAGAGCGTCGACTGCCGGAGATGCACTGCTCGGAACGGCCGTGGCCGCTGCTTCCCAGGTATTCGTTAAAGCCATGCCCGCGCCGAGAAGCAGGTACAGAACCATCACCTTTACCCCGGTGGACACCGCAAATGAGATGAAGCGCTCGACATACGGAGCAGTCCAACGAGATCCGCCGAAACCAAGGAAGATAAAGCCTGCGCCAACGACGAGGTAGCTTTCGACGAGCGTCACGACGAGTTGGATCGTGAGACCCAGGAAAGCTAAGAACGCCAGCAGCGCGGCGAACACAAGAGCCAGCGCGGTCCCGAAGCTCCCCATCCAACCGGAGTTCGCAGCGCCGTTCAGAAGATTGCCGGCTATGTTGAGGCCCCGCACCAGGACGTCCGTCGGAGCCAGCGACGGTAGACCGGACGCCGACTGTCCGACGATCTGGAAACTTTCGATGATGCGCGGAATCCAGTCAGCACCGAAGTTCAAGAGCGCAAAGAATGCGCCGATGAACATCATTTTGCGAATGAGAGCGGCGGTCCAACCTTGCAAATCAGTGCGCTCTAGGACGAGCATTGCACCAGTCCACGCGAACTCGATCAGCGCCAACAGGCCGAACAGACGATTGGCGTATCCGGCGGCGACCGTCAGCCATGTGCCGCGGACCGCCCGATACTGATCCAGCATGGCGCTTGGGGAAGTTTGCGCCCAGGCAGAATTGGCGGTAAGCAGAACAAGCGAAGCCAAGGCTACGAGCCATACGGCTCGACCTGGAAATGCGCTACTTGTTGCCCGCTCCGAACCCGCGACCGTCGCCTTTCCTGGGGGTGAACTGGAAGACGGTGGCCACGCTGGCGGCTTTGCACACGCGCCCTTCCGTGGAGTCTCCCCATGTGGCGGGTGCGCTCTGTTGGATAGGTGTGCAGCGCCCCTTGATCTCGTTCGCGATGTCGGCGTGCTGCCGGAACCACTGTTCCAGCGATTGTTGGGAAGCCGAGCGAACATCGCCCGCACCAGCATTCTGGACGCGCTGGACGATCTCACTGGGGCGCTCCTGCGTACAGCCCGCTAGTAAAACAAAAAGCAGTAGGCACGTGAGCTTCATCCCTCCATCATCGACCAGCTTGGAAGCCTCTGCCATCGCCGGTTTTCCCGCCGAATTGGAAGTATCTTTCCGTACCTGCTTCTTCAGATGCTTGCTTCTGAATCTGCGCGGCCTGATACGCCTGCTTGCTTTGAAGGTCCGCGAGGATGAGCTGTCGGAGCTTCATCAACTGCTGGACTTGTTGCTCCATGATCTGGTTCGAAACCTGAAGCGCCTTCATGCGTCCGTCGCTGGATTGCGCCATGGTTCGCAACTGGTCGAGCACAGCTTGTTCACTAGCGAGTTGCTGGCCTTGCAGACCCGCGGCGCGGAGCGTGCCGAGCGTCGTATCCAGGCTCGTTTGTGACCAGTCCCGATAGTCCCGAAACCACGTGTTCGCGTTGTAGCCGTACCCGCGGAAGCGATTGCGGAACTCAGCATCGAGGTTCGCCATCGAATAAGCGAGCGCGCGCCCGTTCTGCACGACGCCC
>Ga0207695_10012345_pt1 | contig 10264 bp, 8 predicted proteins | sample KBSC54metaG_FD_184354 | JGI IMG/M metagenome (GOLD analysis project Ga0207695, IMG submission 184354) | Corn rhizosphere microbial communities from Kellogg Biological Station, Michigan, USA - KBS C5-4 metaG (SPAdes) (version 2) | ecosystem: Host-associated > Plants > Roots > Rhizosphere > Soil... | reverse complement strand
CCCCGAGGGTTATAAAAAGGAATGGTAGGCACGAGCGGATTCGAACCGCTGACCTCTACCGTGTCAAGGTAGCGCTCTAACCAACTGAGCTACGCGCCTGCTATGTTTTCAAGACCTTAGGCCAAATCACTGATTCCAAAAGAGCGGCTGACTTTCCACACTTTCTCTAGAATCTTTCCCTTCCATTGAATATTGCCAATTTCCGGGGGATTCGGTGACTAAACGGTGACTATGAAATCGCCGAGAGTCCTGTGTACAGACCGCGAACACTGTCACGGCCCTGTTCGATTGTAGCAAAGAATCCGATGACGCCAAATGGCGTCAGACGCTGGAAACGCGCATTGGCCTGTTAGCGCCAACTCAGACCTGAGCAAGATTGATCGCCGAGGAACAGAAGACTACCTACCCGGAGCGATCCTGCTCTTTCCTCGACTGGAGTGGGGGCGCCGGTTCACAGGATTTCGGCCGAGTCTTACATCCCCTTGTAGCCTGTTGACCGTGTGACGCCCCATGACTCGAATCTTGCCTTCGCCTCCGGCGGGACTGTCATTCTGACAGCAGGCTAACAAATAGCGAGTCTGAATTTGTCGGCACGATGATTCCGAGGAAAACGGGACACCCGCCGCCGCCTGAATGCATTTTACGGCTGCACAATATTTAGTGCGGCCAAGCCTGAGATGAGATGATTTAGATGCCAATTTTTCCATTCCACATCGAGATCTAGCACCCCGACATGGCCATTTCGACCGGAACAGAGCAATACATAGCGGACGTGCCACCAGTAAAGGCCTCTGGGCTTCTCCTTTCGGATGAAGAACTTGAAGAGGCGCTGACTACTGACGTTGCCGAAATCGTACATGATCTTGGCGGTAGAGAAATTTTGGCTGAGATTCTGGAGGGGATTGAAGGAACTGACTTTGACGACACGCAGATCAGGGCTCTTCTTAGTCCCAAGTTCGTTCCAGAAGATTGGCGGGTGGGAGAGGCGCTTGCTCAAGCGTTCCTGGCGGCACACCGCAATTGCATTTTCCCATGGCCGGCGAGCCGGGACCTCCGGAATCCGGTTTCTAGCCCCGCTGGAACCGACCTTGTAGGATTTGTTGACATTGGTAGCGAGGGACTTTTTGCTTTTGGAGAGGTAAAGACCTCAACGCAGCAACAGTGGCCACCCTCGCTCATCTATGGCAGACATGGCCTCAAACAACAGATGGAAGACCTACGCGACTCGTCCGAACACAAAGACGCACTCGTACGCTATCTGGGCTTCCATTCCGTGAACGCCCCGTGGTTGGACAAATTTAAAAGCGCTGCGAAGAAGTACATCACAAGCAAATCTCATGTGGCACTATTCGCGGTTCTCGTAAGAGACGTGACTCCGAACTCCGCGGATCTTTCCGCCAGGGCATCGAGCCTAGCGACGGGGTGTCCCCCGGACAGCAAGATTGAGTTGTTAGCAATCTACTTGCCTGCAAATGTGGTGTCGACACTGTCGAAGCGTTGCAAGAAGGGGGGACCGGCGAAACAATGACGATTCCCAGAACCTCGCTTGAGATGTTAGAGAAACACTGGGCGATCGACGCGCTTGGACAGGCGGATCGTCTAAAGGCGTTTGCCATTTCCAATGCCTGGCTCGTAAAACAGGCGACGGGCAAGCAGCTGCATGTTTCATTCGTTGATAGCCAAGGTGACCTGTCCTTACTAGAGAGAGCGGCGCTGGCGTATGAACTCGCTGCGTTGGAAGGCGTTCATTACCTTCTTTACCCAGGCAGCGACGCCGAAAGTTCACGACTTCGCGATCAAGCTCAAGCTGCGTCTTTTCAGTGCTTCCAATTGAGCCAGGTGCTGCCGGTACCTGACCAGCGAGAAAAGTCAATCTTTCACGTTTTGCACCTGGCAGGTCTGGCGTACGCAGCAGACAGGTGGAACGATCTTCGGCGATGGATCCGAGATCAAGGGGATACGATCGCCGCCCCATCCGTCGCCGAAGTGGACTGGGATAAGAGACTTCTGTTCCGCCTTTATGATTGCTGGCTGAGACTACTGCGGAAGAATAGTTGGGATGATCTGGATAGCGTTCGCGAAGTTGTCGCAGGCCTTCGCGAGGATCAAAAGGCTTTCGAAGCGCAGCTACTCAGGTCAGAACATCCAGAGGAAACAACGGCGTTAGCGATCCGTTTAGTCAGCCTGTATCACTTGGCGAAGGCGACAGAGCTTCTCGCTGTTTACCTGCTTCAGGGAGAGCCCTCCGGCATTTCGGCTGAATTGGATCGTCATTTCGAGGCATCCGGTACAGCAGCTCTTCGCGCACAAGATCCTCCGTTGCAGGTCCTTATCAACTGGCTACACCTTTCCGCTCGAAGAATGGTCGCGGGTTCGCTTTGGTGGGTCGCACGTGCAGTGAATTCGCGCGTGACGCGCTTCGTGAATAGTGTCACCCGAGCGCAGGGCTTGTTCGAATTGCTGCCACCACAAAGAGCTGCTCTTCTTGAGCAAGGTCTGCTCGATTCGGCTAGTAGGGCCGTCGTGGTGGATCTGCCCACCTCCGGAGGTAAGACAGTCCTGGCGGAATTCAGAGTTTTGCAGGCCCTGAACCAATTCGACGCCGACAAAGGATGGGTGGCGTACGTCGCACCAACTCGTGCGCTCGTCGCGCAGATAACCAGGCGTTTACGAAAGGACTTTGGTCCGATCGGGATCAATGTTGAACAACTCAGTTCCGCAGTGGATGTCGATGTCTTCGAGACTGCAATGTTCTCTGAGCAGGACCAAAACCGCTTTCATGTCCTTGTCGCAACTCCAGAGAAGCTTCAGCTTGTAATCAGAAACAAGTCCATTGAGCGGCCTTTAGCGCTCGTCGTAATGGATGAAGCTCACAACATCGAGGATGAAGACAGAGGTCTCAGGATCGAACTTCTGTTGGCGACCATCAAGAGAGATTGTCCAACCGCCAATTTCCTGTTGCTCATGCCTAACGTCCCGAATGCATCGGACCTCACGACCTGGCTAGCCCCTGAAATGGGAAAGACCATCAGTCTGGGCACGAGCGTTTGGCAGCCGAACGAAAGAATCGTCGGAATCTTTCATAGCGAAAAGGATGGCCAGGGTCCGCGCGACTGGTCCTTGAAATATGAGACTTTGACGACGACACCGAAGGCACTTCCGCTTCATGGAGTTCACACGGTTGGCAGCCCTGCGGCTTTGGATCTGCCCTTCAGCAAGATGAAGAGTCTCAGCCTCAACACTCTCGCAATGTCGAAGGTTTTTAGCCAGCGAGGCACCAGTATCGCCGTTGCTAGGATCATTCCCGATGCCTGGAGAATGGCGCGGCAGGCTGTCAAGGAGTTGGACGTTCTCGACCCCCTTCCTCCTGAGATCGCCTTGGTTCAACGTTTCTTGCAAACCGAGGTAAGCTCTCAGTTTGAGTTAATTACCATGTTGAGTCACGGCGTTGGTGTCCATCACTCGGGGCTGTCCGATGAAACTCGAACTCTTATTGAGTGGCTAGCCGAGATCGGGAAGCTAAAGATTCTTTGTGCGACGACGGGTATTGCCCAAGGATTGAACTTTCCTGTCTCTTCTGTCTTCCTCGCGTCTCCTCAGTTACCGATTCGTGGATCACGCTTGATGAGTTCGAGAGCGTTCTGGAATCTGGCAGGTCGAGCAGGCCGCATCGGACACGACACGGTCGGAGTTGTGGGCGTTGCGGCCGGGAATAACCCGCAAGCGATGCGCGAGTACATAAGCCAAGCCACAGGAGATCTTGTTTCAAGACTCGTGACGATGTTGCAGGAATTGCAAGATCGCGGTGGACTCTCTCAATTGGAATCTGTTCTCCAGCAAGATCAATGGACGGACTTTCGCATCTTTGTGGCGCATCTTCTCAATGAGAAGAAGAATCTTGATGCGGTGATCGCTGAGACAGAGTCGCTCCTAAGAACAACGTTAGGATACGCAACCCTCCAGAACAGATCTGATTATGAGAAGACGAACGCCCTACTCGCGGCGACAAAGCAGTATGCAAAAAAGCTGGCTGAACACCCCGAAAATTCCGTCCTCGCAGACGCCACGGGGTTTTCACCGGAGGGAGTTAGCAGAGCATTATTGGGTCTCAACTCGCTCGAGAAAAAGCTCACCATAGCTGACTGGCAGCCGATCAGTATCTTTGGTCCTGCCTCAAGTCTTCCTCAGATCATTGGTGTCATGATGAACATCCCGGAAGTCAGAGGTCCACTCGTTGAATTAGGGCAACACGGAACCGACAAGACACGGGTCGCACAGATTGCGGCTGCTTGGGTTAATGGTCAATCTGTAGAGGAGATCGCGAAGGCTTACTTCAGCGGAGACGGACAAAATGTAAAGCCTCTCACAGATGCACTCACCGATGCCTGCAAAGGCATTTACAAAGCCTTGGCGCACGCGGGCACTTGGGGCATCGCAGCGCTCAGTAAAATGCCTACGTCAGGTATCGACTTCAAGACTCTATCGGAAGCTGAAAAGAGACAGTTGAATGTGATCCCGGCAATGCTTTATCACGGCGTCAATTCCGAACAGGCGGTCGTAATGAGGATGAACGCCGTACCCCGGAGCATCGCGGAAAGCCTCGGGAATATGTACGCCACAACTGTTGAAGCGAATGGAGTGGTATCAGCAACCTCCGCGAGAACTTTCCTGAAAGCTCTGTCGGAGTCCGACTGGAACGCGGCGCGCCCCGCAAACGGGACGATGACAGGGGCGGACTATCAGACAGTCTGGGCAACCCTCTCTGGAGAAAGCCTGCCACAGGCCTGACTTGCCATTGGCTCGCCTTCTTGATGAGTGTCAAATCGCCATCCATGTAAGTCCTCTGGCAAGAAAAAGCACGAGAGATCTGGGCGCGCTCAGTCGAGGCGAATGCCAAGCTTGACGTGGATGTCGTTGGTCCGTTTGTTTGTTTTTACGCACGACATGCCATAGCTTCGATTTGCACCGTATCAAGTGTGAACGAGCCGTCCGGCTCGATTTCGAAATATTTGATTGTCTCGGAGGAAGCCTGTTGCTGGAGCGAACGAATCGCTGTTTGATGTGCTTGAGGTGTCTTCATGCGTTCTACCCAGGACGCATAATTAATACGTAGTCGGCGCATGTGGGTACTCTTCAGCCTGAATCCGGCCCGTGTCAACGAGCTTGTCCATTCAGCCTCGGTATAGTCGCGCACATGAGATGGATCGCGCAGTAGCTCCATCGCTTGAAGGTGCGTGTCGAAGACGGCATAGCCTGGCGAGACCACATCGATGAACACGGCCGTTGCACCTGGTTTCAGGATGCGCCTTGCTTCTCGAAGTCCGGCATCAAAATCGAGCCAATGATGAGCTGAGAAACGGCTGCCAAGCATGTCGAATGAGGCATCATCGAATGGCGTCTTCTCAACGGACGCTACGCAGGTCCCGATGTTCTTCAAGCCACGTTGTTCAGCAGTAGCATTGACTGCATCCAGCATCGCTTTGGACAGGTCTACCGCTGTGACATGGCCAGCGTGTGTGCTGAGTCGATACGCCACATGACCGCCTCCGGAACCGAGATCAACAGCGCGCTTCGGTTGCATGGCTTCGGCGATTGCTTCGAGCGCGTCCAGGTCTTCACCTTGACTATGGACAGCGCTTTGCACATAGGCAACGGCTCGGCTGCCGAACTGATCTTCAACAAGGGATTCGTGAGTACGGGACATAAACGTCTGACCTCCAAATCGATCAGACAACAAGTTCTAGCCTAGTACAAGAGAACACTTTATCCTATTACTCAAAGACCCATGATGCCCGATGATCAACGCAAACTGCTTGGGCAGTTTATTCGTTCCCACCGGGAGCGCGTCACTCCCGATGCTCAGATACGTCGCCGCCGGACACCCGGTCTGCGACGGGAAGAGCTGGCTGCCCGCGCCGGAATAGGCGTCACTTGGTGTGCCTGGATCGAACAGGGGCGTGACGTAAGCGTGTCACCTGCAACGCTTGCTCGCCTATCCGATGCTCTATCGCTTACTCCTGCGGAACGTGCGTATCTCTTTGAGCTGGCAGCAAAGCGTGATCCTGATGCGCCACAGGCATCCACCATATCCCAAGCGCCAGAGGCAATCAGGGCATTAGTCGGCATCTTGCCACACCCCGCGTATGGCTTGGATAGCGTATGGAATGCCTGTTGCTGGAATGCCGCTGCCGAGCACTTGTTCGGTGATTGGTTGATCCAGGGGCGTCAGAACAACTTGCTCAGGTACACCTTCTGCGATCCGTCAGCGCGCAAACTGCTTCCTGATTGGGCAGAGCGGGCGCGCCGCATCCTGGCGGAGTTCCGCTCAGACTACTCCCGCCATTTGAATGACAGCGCATGGAACGACCTGGTACAGGAACTCAAATCTCAGTCGAAGCTCTTCGCGCAAGAGTGGGACTATCAGACCGTGATGGTACGTGAGGGTGGCCTACGAACTTTCCAACATCCTGTAGATGGTCTCCTCACCTATAGCCAACATACGTTCAGTCCAGTGCAGCGTGCCGACTATAAGGTCGTTACCCTGTTCCCCCGTCAGAGGTCGCTCCTTGACGAACGGATGGAGACAGCAGGTCCCAGCTAGGTACCCGATGCGCGAAAATGCTAACGGGGTACGGCGGGAAGATGGATCAGCAGTTTTAGCAAGACAGGCCAGACTGTACGGAACTGCAGTTCATGGAAGTTTGGGTACGGCCAGTCTTTAGAATGTGGCTATGATCTCCCACATTGATCATTTGGTTCTCACTGTCGTCTCTCTGGAAAGAACCTGTTCGTTCTACGAGCGTGTGTTGCGTTTTGAGCGGAAAGACATGCCGGGTAAGCCGTCCTCGCTCAGTTTTGGTTCGTGCAAACTGAACGTCCACGAGATCGGCCAAACATTTGAGCCAAAAGCGCATGCGCCTACACCAGGTTCTGGCGATTTCTGTTTCATCACAACCGAGCCGCTAGAGGATGTGCTCAAGCACCTTCATGCAGAAGGTGTGACGTTGGAGGAAGGACCTATCAAGAGAAGTGGAGCCCAAGGCGAGATGATCTCCGTGTATTTCCGCGATCCTGACCAGAACCTCGTCGAGATTAGCCGTTATCTCTGAAAAGCGCGAGGCATCAGAGTCATTGCGGAGTTCGCTGTATGTTTGCCCTGATGGTGACGGACGAGAATTGAAAACAGCTCCGCCAAGTGACTTGCAGCGCGCTGCGTCAATATGAAGTCTCAATCAGGCATCGATGCGCGAGCCTCAGTTCAATCACGGACAATCGTTTCAAAGTCGCTGCTTGATTGAAGGCATTCTCATTGGCTATCGAATAGACTCACTTGTTGGTTGCTGATCGGCGTTGTGTCCACCAATCGAGCTTTCATCTTTGACGCTGGAAGAATGCGAAGCAAATGTACGGGTGGCCGTTCGGCAGGCGCAAGATACTCGTCATAGTCACGTGGCTCAAGAAAAGTCGTCATGCGGTCATGAATGGGAGCCATCAACTCGTTCGGCTCGCCGGTGAGTACGGCGAACGTTTTCTCCCAATGTTCTGTCTTTGGATTCTTCCAGAGCTTCCAGACCGCGGCCATGCCAAACGGATGCTGACCCGGAATCGTAAACTCATACTTCGGCTTCTTCTTGCCCTTCTCCGCTTCCTGCCATTCGTAGATGGCATCACCAGGCAGAATGCAGCGACCCGTGAGAAATGCGTCTTTCCAGAACTTCGACCGCTCGATGCCTTCTGATCGCGCGTTGAAGAGCAGACGGTCGGGCAGCTTAAAGGCCCATCGCATTAGCTCAATCTGTCGTTCGCCATCGTCGTTGGTGTAGATAACAGGCTGCATGGACTGAGGGCGCAGGTCGTCTCCTTCATCAAAGACACTCTCATCCAACCCTGCATTGACATGGAATGCAGTTGCGATGCGCTGCTTGTCTGATCCTCGTTTGAACCGTCCGCACATGCTAGGTCTCCCTCACGACTTTGCGTGGATCTTTGTCATCGCGCATCCCGGCGAATTTGGTGTGGCGCAGATGGTCTGCACCTGTCCATTCCAAGAACTCAAAGTTGGCGACTGCTTCCGGCTTCAGCCATACACAATCCTTCATCTTCTCGGCAGTGAGGCCTTGGCCCCAACGCCCAGCCTGCTTCTCGGGCAGATTTACAAAGGGACATTTCTCCGTCTTCAAATGCTTGATCTGCTCGAAGACCTCGCGTCTGGTTGCAGGAACGAAACCGGCGCGCACACGCGCGGTGTAATAGAGGTCGTTTCCACGATAGAAGCCGATTACGAGTGAATCGAAGCCATGCGTGCCGGGAACGTAGCCGCCGATGACGAACTCCTGCCCAAGATTGACACGATGCTTTGACCATAGGCCGGTACGGAGACCGGGCTGGTAGATGCTGTCGGAGCGTTTGGCGACGATGCCTTCTAACCCGTGGCCACGAACGAACTTCAACATTTCTTTCGCGGTTTGCTCGGACACTTCAGAAAGTGCTACGTGATCGGCTGGCGTGATGACGGAGCGCAGGATGTTACGCCGCTCCTCGAGTGGCAACATCGTGAGGTCACGATCCCGATGCACCAAAATGTCGAAGGCATAGTAGACGATGTGCTCTTCGGCAGAACGGAAGTTCTGAAGCATATTGAAATCTGGCTTTCCGTCCGGGCCGTGGGCGACCAGCTCGCCGTCGATCACGGTGCCTTGTGGGAGCCGCTGAAGTGCCGATGCGATGTAGGGAAACTTGCCATTCAAAACGTTCTCACGACGCGAATACAAGATCGTCTCAGCCCCGGCACGGACCACCTCCAGACGGTACCCATCCAGTTTTAGCTCATAGGTCCATTCCGGTCCCTCGGGGACAGTGGCAACGGGCAGGCATTCCATCGCTTCGATGAAAGCGGCTGTCCGAGCACGTGATGGGGGCTTTTTGACCATTCCACCTCCATTAAAAGGTAAAAACAACCTCGCGTTCGCTGAGGCTTTCTTATGGTCAGATGCTTTCCACTCGGATGGATAGCCGGAGGTTGAAATGGCAGATGATAAGAGCAATCGCGGCCCAGCAGACCGGGCGAGAATCAATATTCACGAGCCGTACGAAGTGGAGTATTGGAGCAAAGAACTCGGCGTGACACCGGAAAGGCTGCGGGAACTAGTTGCGAAACATGGCGTGATGGCCGCCAACATTCGCCAGGCATTGGGCAGGTAGAACAGGTGTGGCAACGCCACACCTTTAATTTTCTCCTTCAAATCGTTGCACTTAGGCCAGAAGTGCCTCATCTCCTGTGCAGATGTCGCTTGACGGGTGTATCGCCTCTTAGGCGAAGATATGGCGAATACACTATGACTTCGGCCTCCAGTCTTCGGGTTCAAATTGAAAGTGCGCTGGCGCACAAGGCTCCCTCGGCGCTAACGCCACGGGCGCGAGTCATTCGCCCGACGACGCCCACAGGTATCGAGACTGTAGACACGCTTCTGGAAGGCGGCCTCCCGGTAGGCGCTCTGACCGAGATCGTTGGCCCGGAGAGTTCCGGTCGAACGTCTTTAGCCATATCCTCCATCGCTCAGCTCACGGCTGCAGGAAAGGTCTGCGCGTGGGTCGATGTCAACGACATGCTCAAGCCTGAGTGCGCCGCCGCGGCGGGCATCGCGTTGCCGTATCTGCTTTGGGTGCGCTGCGGTATTCACCGCGGAAGTGTCCATGCCACGTCTGCTCGATTTGAACTGCCGCAAAGTTGTTTGGTACGCCCCGAGCCGATCAAGGGCCTGCATGGTGGCGGGTGCGGGACGCATCCACGCCAGGAATCGAAAAGCGTAGCTCGTGCGCCTGAAGGATTTTTCGGAACAGAAAAACCACTTAGAGATTCGGCTGGCGGCGCCCCTCGACCGCAGCTCGACCAGACAATGCGACTGGCACAAGATGCTCGGTCTGCGGTTCCACTTTCACCGTGGGCGCGTATTGAACAGGCACTAAAAGTGACCGACCTGCTGTTACAGGGCGGCGGCTTCAGCGCCGTCGTGCTGGACATGGCAAGTATGCCAGCGAAGTACACGAGCCGGATTCCTCTGGCGCATTGGTTCCGCTATCGGGCGGCAGCCGAACACTCGCGCTCCAGTGTGCTGCTGCTCTCCCAACACGCCTGCGCGAACAGCAGCGCGGCGCTGGTGCTTCATCTTGAAAGATGCAGTGAGCCATCGCACCGGAAAACGGTCCTGACCGCTGGCGCACATCGGCTACAGGTCCATCGCCAGCGTTTCATGCAGGAAGGCAA
>Ga0207695_10012342_pt1 | contig 10265 bp, 5 predicted proteins | sample KBSC54metaG_FD_184354 | JGI IMG/M metagenome (GOLD analysis project Ga0207695, IMG submission 184354) | Corn rhizosphere microbial communities from Kellogg Biological Station, Michigan, USA - KBS C5-4 metaG (SPAdes) (version 2) | ecosystem: Host-associated > Plants > Roots > Rhizosphere > Soil... | reverse complement strand
AGGCCGCCGCAACGGGGGCAAACTGCGGCTGGGTCGAGCTCGCCAATTTCATTCGCGCAATTCTCGCAACGTTGCACCGAATGCGAGCCGCCAGTCTGATTCATCGCTCAGCCTCTTCGATCCGCGCGCCGCGCTCGTCGATCTGCGCGACGCGACCTGTCGCCTCGACCCCGCTGGCTTCATATGCGGCAAGCATGGCGCTCATGACGTCGGACGCCGGCTGATCACCGTCGACGAGCGCGAATGCCGATGGTCCACTGCCCGAGATCGAAGAGCCGAGCGCGCCGGCCGAAAGCGCGGCCGCTTTGGCGGCGGCAAAACCAGGCAACAACGGCGCACGCGCGGGTTCCGCGATTCGGTCGTCGATTGCACCACGGAGCAGCGACAGGTTGGACGAGCAGAATGCGGCGACCATGCGGGCGACCGCCGCGGCTTGCCCGATCGCCACTGCGAGAGCGACCGTCGCGGGCAGGACGGCTCGAGCGTCGGTGGTGCGGAGTTCCATTTGTGGGTGTGCGATCACGACGCGAAGGTTTGCGGGAACGGGCAGCTGAATGATGTCGAGCGGATCGATCGATCGAATCAGAATGATTCCGCCGAACAGGGCGGGCGCCAAGTTGTCGATATGGCGACCTGCCAGTTGCTCCTCGGCGACGAGTGCCGCGAGGAGTACGTCGCGCCGATCGAGCGGATTGCCGAGCAGCGAGTTGGTGGCGAGAGCGCCGGCGACCGCCGACGCAGCGCTTCCACCTTGTCCGCCGGCGAGCGGCAGTCCTTTGGTGACGCGCAGTACAACGCCGAGCCGATTGGCCTGGGCGCGTCGCAAGACTTCGACCGCCGCGATCCCGGATGCGTGGCGTAAGGGATCCGAAGACAAATCTGGATGACCGGGGTCTTCGATCTGTACACCAGGATGGTCTACCAGACGCGCCTGCACCGAGTCGCCCGGTCCAGTGAGCGCACACCCGAGGATGTCGAGCCCGGGGCCAATGTTCCCGGTGCTTCCCGGGGCAAACGCGCGCACGACGCGACCGAGCTCGGGTGGGCGAGGCATTGCGAGAGCAGGGCGCGGGGGAGTTTGGTTTAGCACGACGCCTCAAATCTCGCCTGCTCGCGATTCGATCGCGATGTCCTGGCCCGTCTTTACAAAGATTGGATACGATTTCAAAACGGCGCGGCTCTTAACAGCTGTCTTGACATTGCATTGTCCAAGGGGATAAATGGGTGCGAGCAATGTGACGAAAAGGCCGCATTGTGGGTTGAAGTCTCGTGCACCTGTACTGCGTGTGTATGCGCAATGTGTACGCGATTGAGCTGCCTCGATCCAGGCCTTGTAGTTCCTCTCGTCATCAGGCGCCAAAGTCTCTCCTCACCACCCTATCGCGAGGTGTCTCAGTGCGTCGTCGAACACTAGTATCGCTCGCCGCTCTCATCGCGTTCGCGCCAATTCCATTATTGGCACAGACGCGTGAGATCACAGGAAAGGTCACGCAAGCCGGAACGGGCACGCCGATTACGGAAGCCACGATCGGCGTTCTTGGAGCGCAGCAGGGCGTTCGAACCAACGAGCGCGGCGAGTATCGCCTCAAGGTGCCGGCGTCCGACATTCAAATTCTCGTTCGGGCCATTGGTTACAAGCGCCAAACGGTGCGTGTAGCTGCCGCGCAGGCGACGGCCGACTTCTCTCTCGAGAAGGACGTCCTTCAGCTCGAGGGCGTGACCGTCACCGGTCAGGCGACGACCGTCGACAAGCGCAACGCTTCGACGGCGATCGCGTCGGTGTCGGCTGAGGAGCTGCAAGTCGCTCCCGCCAAATCGCTCGAAGGAAATCTCGCCGGTAAGGTCGTCGGCGCATCGATCTTCGAGAACAGCGGTGTGCCCGGCGGCGGCATGCAGATCCAGATCCGCGGCGCGACGTCGATTCTCGGACAGGGCGATCCGCTGTACGTCGTCGACGGCATCATCGTGTCCAACCAGTCGATTTCTGGCGGACTTGCCTCGATCTCGCGCTCGAGCGGCTCGACCGCGACCGCGCAGGATCAGACGGTGAACCGCCTGGCCGACATCAGCCCGAACGACATCGAGAGCATCGAAGTCTTGAAGTCGGCGGCGGCGACCGCGATCTACGGATCGCGCGCGACGAACGGCGTCGTCGTCATCACGACGAAGCGCGGAAAAGCAGGCGCCACCCATTACAACATCACGCAGCGCATGGGCTCGCAGCAGGCGACGCGTTTGTTGGGTTCGCGGCACTTCACCAGCTACGACCAAGTGAAGGGGACGGGCGACGCGTCATCGCCGCACGCTGACTCGATCGCCAAGGCGAATTGCACACCGACCTGCCCCTGGTATGACTGGCAAGGGCAACTCTACGACAATCACAACCCGGCGTTCGAGACGATCTTGTCGTCGTCGGGTGGGTTCAACAACACCAAGTTCTTTGCGTCGATCAACGATCGTCAGAGCCCGGGCACCGAGCAGAACAGCGGTGCGCGTCTGACGTCAGGTCGTATCAACCTCGATCAAACGATCGGCGACAAGTTCACGTTGAGCGGCGGGGCGAACATCGCGCACAACTTGACGCAGGACGGTGTCGGCAACAACGACAACGCGGGTATCAGCCCGATCTACACGTTCGGCTACGCGCCGGCGATCTACGATCTCCAGAAGATCGATCCGCTGACGGGCCGTCCGGTTGCGATGTGGATGAACGGTGGCGGGACCGGAACATCAAATCCGTTCGAAGTGCTCCACGCCATCCAGAATGCCGAAGACACCTGGCGCCAGATCGGCAACATTCGCCTCGGCTACTCGGCGCTGTCGACGGTGCACAACACCGTTCAGGTGACGTACATCGGCGGAGTGGATCGATTCCAGTTTACCGGCAATCAGTATTCTCCGAACTATTTGCAGTTCGAGCCGGCGGACGGATTCCTTGGTACGTCGCAGATCAACACGACCGAGAGCCGCAACATCAACCAGAGCATCAACGGCGTCTGGACCTTCAGCCCTGGCATGAAGTGGTTCAACTCGGCGCAGACCTCAGTCGGCGGAACGTACGAGACGCAGCGTGTTCGGAGCTACCTCGTGCGCCAGCGTGGCCTTACGCCAACGCGCCAGACAGCGACGGCGGGCAGTGATTTCACCACCGCGGACAACATCACGGAATTCCGCGATCAGTCGCACTACGTCAACGAGCAAGTCATCGCGCTGGATGAAAAGCTGGCACTTTCGGCCGGTGTTCGCGCCGACCGTGGAAGCGCGAACGGCGATCGCTCGAAGTTCTACGCCTTCCCGAAGTACTCGGCGAGCTATCGGTTCGTCGAGCCCATCAGCAAGATCACGTCGCTGGTCGACGAAGTGAAGTTCCGCGTGTCGTATGGTCAGTCGGGCAACCGGCCGAACTATGGCGTGCGCGACATCACCGTCGCGAGCGGCGGCGTCATCGGCGGGTTGAACTCGCTGGTCGCACCGAGCCGCGTCGGCAACCCGATTGTAAAGCCGGAAGTAATGAACGAGACCGAGTACGGCATCGACGCCGCGTTGTTCAAAGGCCGTGTCTCGCTCGAGGGCAGCCACTACGAGCGTATCATCAAGGATCTTCTCGTCGACTATCCGCTGTCGCCGAGCTCGGGGTTGGGCACGCAGCAGATCAATGGTGGCCAGATGTCGACCCGCGGCATCGAGGCCGGCGTGAGCGTCGTACCGATCAGCACGCGCGACATGGAGTGGACGCTGCGCACGACGTACCAGCACAACGTGCAGTTCATCGACAAGCTGACCGTTCCGCCGTTCGCGGTTGCCGGCTCGTTCGGCGCGTCGTACGGGCGAAACCGCATCGTGCTCGGCTCGCGACCCACGTACATCTGGGGCAACGTTCCGTTCAGCTGCGTCAACACGACCGACGCGAGTGGGCACGTGGTTGTCGGCACCGGGTCCGATGGGCAGCCATGCCATCGAATCCTACCTGGCCAAGCCGCTGTCGCCGGCAGCGTCACGCGCGATTCGATCATCGCTGACGCCAACCCGATTGGCCAGACGTCGTTCCTCAACACGTTCCGCTTCAAGTCGCTCACCCTGACGGCGCTGCTCGATTGGCGCGTCGGCGGCTACACGTCCGACATGACCAAGAACCTGTTCGACGAAGGTGGCAACTCGCGTGACTTCGACGAGGCTTCGCCGACCGCGGGCAAGGTGCTCGGCGATTATCGCTACGGTACCTGGGCCAACAACAACATCGCACCGTACATCGATGCGGGAACGTACTTGAAGCTGCGTGAAGTGAATTTGACGCTCCAGGCTCCGAAGCATTGGGCGAACCTGGTTCGCGCCGGTGACATGCGGCTGTCGGTCCAGGGACGCAACCTCTGGATGAAGTCCAACTATTGGAGCTTCGATCCAGAGTTCAGCAACTTCGGTAACTCGAACTTCAACCGCTTCATCGACCTCGCGCCCTATCCGTCGAACCGCCAGTTCTTCTTCAGCGTCGACCTGGGGTACTGAGCCATGACAACGACTCACACACAGATGCGCAACCTCATTGTCGCCAGCGCGCTTGCCGTCACCGCTGTCGCGTGTAAGCAGTCTGATATCGACATCACGAACCCGAACGTCGCCCTCGCAGGTGCCGTTGCCTCTGACCCGACGGCGCTGCAGCTGCTGGCAACCGGATTGATCGTCGATCAGCGCGCCACACGTTCGGCGCAGATCACGAACGTTGGAACGCTCGGGCGCGAGATGTACACATACACACCGCAAGAAGGGCGAAATACGACGCACTTCCTGCAGGGGATCACGGTTGGCAACAAGCAGGAGCTGGACCCGACAGGCTTCGCCAACGGAAGCTGGAGCGGCCAGTACGGGTTGCTCCGTGATTCGTACAACTTCAAGAACACGGTCAACGCGACGGCGTCGCTCACGGCCGCGCAGAAGTCGGCGTCGCTCGGGTTCGCCGAAACGCTCGACGCGCTCATGATCTTCGAGATTGTGCAAACGCGAGATTCGCTTGGCGGGCTGACGCAGATCAACGACAACCCGTTCGTGCTGGCGGCGTTCGTCTCGCGCGATTCGATGTACAAGTATGTGTTGAACACGCTCGACGATGCCGCGACGAAGTTGGCAGGCGGCGGCACGGCGTTTCCGTTCACACTGTCACCGGGATTCGCCGGATTCAACACGCCAGCGACGTTCCTGCTGTTCAACCGTGCGCTCAAGGGCAAGGCGGCGGCACACTATGCTACGCGCGGCGGCGGTTCGGCGGCGTGGCAGGCGGCGCTGACTGCGCTAAGCGCGTCGTTCCTCAACGCCAGCGCGACGACGCGCGCGCAGTTCGACGTTGGTGTGTACGATACGTACGCGCCGGCGCCTGATACGCCGAACCCGCTGACCCAAGCGACGAACACCAACCTGTACGCGCACATGTCGATTCAGGCCGATGCCCAGCTCAAGGCGAATGGCCAGCCCGACGATCGGTACACGGCCAAAATCCGTACAGGACTTCCGTCGCGTCAGGGTCCCACCGCGAATAATTTGCCGACGAGCGCGCCGTCAACGCTGGGCTTCAGCATTTGGCCGACGCAGTCCTCGACGATTCCGGTCCTTCGCAACGAGGAGCTCATTCTCCTCCGCGCCGAAGCGAAGCTTGGCACGGGAGACAAGGCCGGCGCGATTGCGGACTTGAACATCGTTCGGCAGAACTCGGGTGGTCTGCCGGCATCTACCTTGACGGCCGCATCATCCGACGACGCCGTCATCACCGGCATCCTGTATGAGAAGCGCTATTCGCTGTTGATGGAAGGCGACCGGTGGGTCGACATGCGCCGCTACGGTAAGCTCGATCTGCTGCCGCTCGACATTCCGTCCGGCCCGAACAAGAATTTCGTCGCGAAGGTGATGCCGGTTCCGCAGGCCGAATGCTTGAACCGGCTGAGCCTCAGCGCCGAATTCCTCGGCCCGAACGGCCTCAACGACTGCGCGCCGTAGGCTCGCTGTCCCACAAGTAGATTTCGATGCGGTAACACGAAGCCGGAGACTGGGTATAAGCCCCAAGTCTCCGGCTTCACCGTTGTATCAGGACGTTCAGAGCGAATCTGACATTCATAGAGTGGCACATGTATCACGTGTATCGCGTTCTGCGTTTCTCCTTCTTGTTCGCGGCCATCTCCGGCTCTGTGCTTGCCGGCTCAGGGCAGGCTCAGAGCACTCCGATCAGTCCCCGGCCGACAGGGATCGTGGACGGCATCGTCAGTGACACGGGGCTCGTTCCGCTGCAAGGGGCATTCGTCTCGATCCTCGGAACCCGGATCCGCGTCGGCACCGGGCCTAACGGGCGATTTCGAATCACGAATGTGCCGGCCGGTCAGTATCTGATCGTCGTGAAGCGCGTCGGCTATCACCCGACGTCGGAGGCCGTAGAGGTAGCGGCGTCGGACACGCTGCGTGTGGCGTACACGCTCGAGAAGCTGCGCCCTGAAGAGCTCGAACCTGTGGTGGTGACCGCCAAGTCGCCGTCGATCCGCATGGCCGAATTCGAGGCACGTCGCAAGCTCGGCGTCGGCGAGTTCATGACGACGGCGGAGATCGAGCAGCGGAACTCCGCCTACTCGACGGAGCTCATGCGCAAATTCAAGTCGGTGAACGTCTCGCCGAATCATGCGGGGCCGGTCACCCAGTATTACGCGCTGAGCGCCCGCGAGGGTGGCAATCCCAGCCTCGGTGCGTGTCCCATGCAAGTGTATCTCGACCAAGTGCCGTTGCCCAGCCCATTCAATCTGGACCTGCTGCCACCGCCGCGAGAGATTGCAGGCATTGAAGTCTATGCAGGCTCCGCGACGATTCCGCCGCAGTTCAGCGGAATGAATCGTGGTTGCGGAGTGATTCTCGTTTGGACGAAGGACGGCGGAACGTAAAGACACGTCGTTCAGGCAAGTCGCTCGACGGAGGGCAGGTGCGGGCACTGGTGCGTGCGTCACTCCTGGCGGGTGCCATTGCAGTGTCATCGGCGGGCGCCGGTCGGCTCGCCGCGCAGGTCGTCCGTGGAACCGTCGTGCTACCGGACAGTACGACGCCGGTGAGCGGCGTCATCGTACTCGCGACGGACGCTCGAGGAACTACAGCGGCGCGTGCTCTGACGACGGCGCAAGGACAATTCGCGATCACGCTGCCGTTGCCCGGTCGCTATGGCTTCACGCTCCTTCGAATCGGATTCCGGCCGACGCATCTGCCCGAGGTCGGCGTCGGCGCGAGTGCGACTGAGAATGTCCGATTCGTTCTCTCCGACAGTCCCGTTGTTCTCTCATCGATCAACGTGCGGGAGCGCGAGACATGTCGCGTCAACGCCGATACCGGATTCATGGTCGCTCGCGTTTGGGAGGAAGCGCGGAAGGCGATGCTCACGACGCAGCTCAGCAGCGAGGATGTCCCCCTGTTCGCGGAATGGATCGAGTACGACCGCATGCTCGACTCGACCGCGCGACTCGTGAGAGAGCAGCACATTCACACATCTCGCAATCCCACCACGCACGCATTCCGCAGCCGACCCGCCGCGTTTCTCGACTCGGCCGGGTACGTCGTCGCGGACAGCACCGGGACAAGTTATTTCGCGCCCGACGCGGAAGTGCTTCTCTCAGAATCATTCGCGGCGGGGCATTGCTTCCGTCTCGTTGGATCTCCGAAGGCGGCTGGAACAGCGGAGCTCATCGGCGTCGGTTTCCAGCCCACGCGCGATCGGCGCGAGAAGCGGGAGATCGAGGGCACGCTTTGGGTGGATCGGGCAACCGCGGAGCTGCGTGCGCTGGACTTCCGCTACACCAACATGCCGGACATCGTGCGAGCGGCGGCGGCTGGTGGGCACGTCGAATTCTTGCGTCTCGAGGACGGAAGTTGGCTGGTCAGCCAGTGGCACGTGCGAATGCCGGTTGTGGGAGCGCCGAATAAATCGTCCGCCGATGGGTTTCGCCGGGTGATCATGTCGGCGTCGACGCCGGTCGTGCGCGGGGTTCAGATCACGGGCGGCGAGGTGACGCGCGTGACGCGGCACGACTCACTCGTTCACGAGGCGGCCGGTCCGGCGATTGTGCTGCAGGTGGTCTCCCATGATAGTCTCGTGCCGGCGCGCGCCGCGACGATGAAGCTCGAGGGCACAGATTACTCAGCGATCGCGGACAGTTCCGGTCGGATTCGATTGACACCGGTGCTGGCCGGCCGCTATCGCGCGCGTGTGTCGACGCCGCTGATGGACTTGCTCGGCGTGCCGCCGGTGACGCGCGACATCGAGACGCGAGATGATGCTCATGCCGATTCGCTCAACCTTCCGGTTTCTCGAGACGCGCTGCTCGCGGCGTGTCCCAAAGATTCGGTGCGGAACGGCGAAGGAATGCTGCATGGAAACGTTCGCGACGAGGCGGCGACCGCGCTCCAAGGTGCGGCGGTGACCGTGACATGGCAGGGCGACTTCCATGCCGTAGCGACCACCGGCAGCGCGAATCTCGGCTACACCGAAAAGACGCTCGGGACACTGAGCGATGGCACGGGCTATTGGCGCGTCTGTGGCATCCCACGCGGAACGCCGCTCGTCGTGCACGTCGCTACGGATTCGGGCTCGGACCTGCGAACCGTTCGTCTCGAAGGCCCTCGCGACTTCGCCGCAGTGGATTTGGTCGTTCATCATGCGACGCCGACGGCGGCTCGCGAGGCGCAAAGCGCCGCGGGCCTCACGCGGCCGCGCGCGCTCATCGAGATCGCGGTGACAGAGCTCGGCGGTGGGCCGCTGCCAGACGCCACGGTCGAAATTCTCGGCGACGGGCGAACACGCACAGTGATCACCGGTCCGCGCGGCCGCGCGCTCGTTCCGGACATCGCGCCTGGCTTGCTCGTCGTTCGCGCGAAGCATGTCGGCTTCAAACAAGGTCAGCTCGCGGTGACCCTGGAACCAGGACGAAATACGATTCCAATCGTTCTCAGCACCGTATCGATGCCGACGCTGGATACGGTGCGCGTCGTCGGCGATCAGGCACTGCACGGAATGCGACGCAACGACGAATTCGACACTCGCCGGCTCAATCATTCGGCGACGGCCAGCTTTACTCACGACGACATCGTCAAGCGAAATCCTGTGGACGTCTGGCAGATGCTGACGGCGGTGCCGTCGATCCGAATCGTCGACAGCGCTGGAGTGACCGTCGAGTCGACGCGATCGCTCAATGTGAACCCGGACATGAGCGTTTCGAAATGCTACCTGACGGTCATGGTGGACGGTTTGGTGATGAACGCCGCGCCCCAGCAGGCGTTCGATCTGCGACTGCTTCCTAAGCCCGAAGAAATTCATGGTGTCGAAGTCTTCGCCGGTCCGTCGAGCATTCCCCCTCAGTACAACGGAGCCGGTACCAACAAGTGGTGCGGCCTGATCGCCGTCTGGACTCGCTGACCGCGTGGCTCTCCGGCGCGGTCTCGGCACACTTTCGCTCGTTTTCATTCTCTACTTCACGACTTCGGGCGGCGCGTATACCACCGAGACGTTGATTCATGAGGTGGGGCCGGGGCTCGGACTGCTCATTCTGCTCGTCGTCCCGCTCGTGTGGTCGATTCCGGAAGTGCTCATCGTCGGTGAGCTGGCGAGCATGCTGCCGGAGGAGGGCGGCTATTATCGCTGGGTCGATCGCGCGTTTGGACGATTCTGGGCGTTCCAGAACGGCTGGCTGACGTGGATGTACTCGCTCGTCGACATGGCGATCTATCCCGTGCTCTTCAATCAGTATTTGCGCTACTTCGTGCCTGGATTGAGCACGCGCGTCGAGTGGGTCGTCGCGCTCGTCGTCATCTGGGGAGCGACCGCGATCAATCTGCGCGGGTCGGTACGCGTCGGACGGACGTCGGTGATCGCCGGAAGCTTCATCATGCTCGGGTTTCTCGCGCTCGCCGTCATGTCTTTACCGCACGCGACGCATGTGCCGTGGCGACCGTTCGCCTCGGACCATGGGCGCGGCGTTGGTGGACTCGCGGTCGGCATTTCGATCGCATTGTGGAACTACATCGGGTGGGACAACGCGTCGACGGTGCAAGGTGAGGTCAGCGACGCATCACGCAGCTATCCGCGCGCGCTCGCCTTCGCATTGCCGCTCGTCACGCTCGGCTATTTCGTGCCGCTGTTGTCGACGCTCGCGGCATCCGATTGGACCACGTGGACCGACGGTGGTTGGCCGGCGATCGCTGTCGCGGCCGCGGGAAACGCGGGGCGGGGCATCGCCGTGTGGATCGCGCTCGGCGGC
>Ga0207695_10012340_pt1 | contig 10265 bp, 7 predicted proteins | sample KBSC54metaG_FD_184354 | JGI IMG/M metagenome (GOLD analysis project Ga0207695, IMG submission 184354) | Corn rhizosphere microbial communities from Kellogg Biological Station, Michigan, USA - KBS C5-4 metaG (SPAdes) (version 2) | ecosystem: Host-associated > Plants > Roots > Rhizosphere > Soil... | reverse complement strand
CACGAGCGCCCCGATCTCGTCCTTGTGCGCGAGCACCGCCCGCAGCGGCCCCGGCTCGCGGCCCTCGACCCGCAGCACGACGTTCCCGGCCGCGTCGCGTTCGGCGCCGCCGTGCTCCTCGAGGCGGCGCAGGAGGTACTCGTCGACGGCGCCCTCGACGCCGCTCGGCGAGTGCAGCTCGACCAGGTCGGAGAGGGTGCGGAAGACCGCCTCGTGCGTCGCGTCCATCGCGGCGCCAGCCTACACCGGCCGCGCCTGTTCATATTCCGCCGACCGTGCCGATACTGGAAGAGCATGTCGCTTCGCCCGCAGGCCGCCCGCGCCCTCCTCGTCGCCCTCTCGCTCGCCGCGCTCGCCGTCGCCGGCACGGGCTGTCTCGGCGGCGGCCCGGCCGCGCTGCGGCCGCCGCACTGCACGCCGCCCGCGGCGGGCGCGCGGGTCCCCGCCGAGGCGGCCGCGGGGCCGATCGCCGTCGACTACCTGAAGGCGCTCGCCGACCACCGCTACGACCACGCACAGGACTACGCCCACGCCTGCACCGCCGCCCAGCAGCACTCGCTCGACCAGCTGTGGCTGTGGCTCGACTCGATGCCGACCCAGGCGATCAAGGTCGCCGACCCGCGCATCGCCTCGGCCGAGGACGGCGTCACCGTCGAGGCGACGCTCTACGCGAAGTTCGGGCCGAAGCCCTACAGCGCCTGGGTGGCGCTCGGGCCGAAGACCCTGCGCCTGACGCAGGCGCGCAGCAGCTGGCGGGTGCGGGCCGACGTGTCGGTGGTGCACCGGTCCGACCTGGCCGCATACGGCGTCTCGTGGCTCCACCACCCGTACTTCATAAACGGGCAGCGCGCGACCGTCGTCTACGCCACGCCGGCCGACGTCACCGCCGCCCAGCAGATCCTCGACACCGCCGAATCGGTCATCCCCGGGCTCGTCGCGCGCTACGGCGGCGGCAAGGCGGGCCTCCGCCCCGTGATCTTCCTCGTCGACCAGAAGGCACAGGGTGAGCGGCTGGCCCACGTCGACCTGGGCAAGGTGCGCACGCCGGCGGGCTTCCAGTACAGCTCCTTCGCCTACGTCGACGTGCCGGCGTGGCGGGCGCTGCCCGAGGTCGGGCAGGACTCGATGATCGCGCACGAGCTGACGCACGTCGTCACCCGGCCGATGCTCGACCTGGCGCCTCACAGCCTGCTCGAGGGGATCGCCATGTACGAGGAGTCGAACTACCTGGCCGAGCACGGCTCCGGCTTCTCGCTCGATGAGGTGGCCGCCTACTACTACCACCACGCCTTCCCCAGCATGCGCATCTGGGAGCTGCGCGGCTTCGACTGGGGCCTGCCCAACGCGCGGTCGATCAACGTCGCCTACGAGGACGCGCTCGCGATGACCCGCGTGATCATGGACGAGCACGGCGGCGTGCCCGCGCTCGCCCGCCTGGGAGCGGCCTTCCGGCGGTACGGCGGGCCGCTGAGATTCACGCCCGCCCAGGTCGACCACGCCTTCCGGGCCGCGCTCGGCGTGCCCTTCGCCACGGTCGTGGCCGAGGCACACGCCTACACCTACCGCACGCTCGGCATCACCGGCTGACGACCGTGCCTTGGAAGGCGGCAATGTGGCGCGCCTAGGCTGCCCCCGAACCGATGCCGAGCCGCGACCGACTCGCGCTGCCGCTCGCCTGCGGTGCCACGGCGGGACTGCTTGCCGCCATCATCATGATGGTCGGCCCGCCGGGCATCGACACACCCGCCCACCTCTTCATGACGTGGGCGTTTCGGCATGCCGGCTTCCGGCTGTGGAACAGCTACTGGTACGACGGCCGCTACGACTTCGTCGGCTACAGCCTCGTGTTCTATCCGGTCGCCTCGGTCGTCGGTGTCCTGGCGACGGCGGTCGCATCGGCGGCGGCCCTCGCCGCCGCCGTCGCGACGGTCGGCCGGCGCGAGTGGGGCCGGGCGGCGAACGCGCCCTGCCTCGCCCTGGCCGCGACCGCGACCGCCACCTGCTGCATCTCCGGCATGTTCCCGTTCCTGGCCGGGGCCGCCGCCGGCGCGGTCGCGCTCGCGTGCGCCCAGCGCCGCCGGCGGATCGGCTTCGGCGTCGCGATGGTGATCTCGCTCGGCTGCTCGCCGCTCGCGTTCGGACTCGCCGCGGTCGTGCTCGCAGGCTTCGTGCTCGGCAGCCGCCAGCCGCTTGCGATCGCGCGCCGAAACAAGATCGCCGTCGCCGCGCTCGCCGCCACCGCGGCCGCCGCCCTGGTCGTCGAGCGGGCGTTCCCGGCCGGCGGCTGGTATCCCTACCACGCGAGCGACCTACTCGTGATCGCGGCCTTCTCCGGCGCGGGCCTCTACCTGACGGCGCAGAGCCCGCGCGCCCGCGGCCTGCGGATGGTCTTCGTCGCCTACCTGGCCCTGAACCTCGTGACGTTCGCCGTGCACGGGCCCGTCGGCTCGAACTCGACCCGGCTCTTCTCGATCGCCGGCGTTCCGCTGCTCTGGCTCGCGGCCAACATCGGCCGGCGGCGGTCGTGGACGGTGCTCGCGCCCATGCTCGCCCTCGCCCTCGCGCTCCAGCTCGGCCCGGCCGTGCGCAACGCCTACTCGGCATGGTCTGACCCCGCCACCGCGGCCGGCTTCTGGCGCCCGGCGGTCCGGTTCCTCGACGCCCGCCGCAACCCCCAGTACCGCACCGAGGTCGTCGCCACGGCCGGCCACTGGGAGGCGTTCTACCTCGCCCGGCGCGGCATCTCCCTCGCTCGCGGCTGGTACCGGCAGGACGACTTCCCGCAGAACGCCGTGCTCTACCGGCAGCGGCTCACCGGGCGCGCCTACCGCACCTGGCTGCGCAGCGTGGGCGTGCACTACGTGCTCCTGCCGCACGCCCCGCTCGACTACAGCGCGGTCGCCGAGGCCCGCCTGCTGCGCTCGGGCCGCTCCGGCCTGAGCGTGGTGGCCCGGCTCCCGCACTGGACGATCTTCGCCCTGCGCCGGCCGACCCCGATCCTGACGGCGGACCAGCCCGTGCGGGGCGCGCAGGTGCTGCGCCTGGGGGACTCCCGCATCCGGCTCTGGCTGCCGACGCCCGGGGGGTACGACCTGCGGATGAGCTACAGCCCGTACTGGTCGACCGACCAGGCCGGCGTCTGCATCGGGCCGACGGCCGGCGGGATGACGCACATCGAGTCGCCGAGCGCCGGCGAGCTCACGGTCGAGTTCGAGCCGACGCTGGCGACCGTGGCGGCCGCGGCCGCGAGCGACACCTCCGCCTGCACACCGTGACTGCGCGGCCTTAGGAGCCGAGCAGCTCCGTGAACGCAGGTTCCCGGCGGATCGGGTCGAGCGTCGGGTCCTTGCCCGCGATCACCCGCATGCGCGGCGTCACGAGCGCCAGTTCGAGCTGCTCGATCGCCTCCGCCGGGCGGCCGGCCCGAAGCTCGCAGCACGCCAGCATGTAACGCAGCATCGGCAGCCCCGGGTTCGCCTCGGCGAGGTCGCGGCTGCGATCGGCGGCCTCGTCGAACCGGCCGGCCTCGTAGATCGGCGTGACCGGCGCCCACAGCTCCCACCCGTCCGGCTGCCAGGCCTCGCCGGGCCGGCCGCCGATGGCGAGGATCGTCGTGCCGGGCTCCTCGGCGAACGCCGTTCGCTTTACGCCGGGCGGGGCGAAGACGAACGTGCCCGCGGGAGCGTCGACCCGTGCGCCGTCAAGCTCGAAGGTCGCCCGGCCGGCATGCACCAGGTAGAGCTCCTCCGCATCGCCGGCCTCGTCGTGCTCGTACAGGATCCGATCACCGGCCGCGGTGCCGGTCCAGGCGTTCAGGCCGAACGACGTCAGGCCGAAATGGTGCCGAACCGGCCGGCACGGGATCCCGCCGTCGCCGAGCAGCGGGATCTCCTCCAGGCGCGCGACCGAATAGGCGCTCACGCCGGACTACCCCATGTGGCGGCGCGCGCCGAGGAGCACGCCGACGACCACCCAGGCGATGCCCATGGCCCACACGCCGATGGCGACGCTCAGCGAGTTACCCGCTGCCGCGGCACCGACGACGAGCAGGGCGGCGGCGCCCAGCATCCAGTTCCCCTCCATCGCGGCGACCGTATCACGGATGCATGCGCCCGGCCGCGGCAACCGGCGGCGCCTGGCGCAGGACGGTGGCCACGATCACCACGTCGACGGGAAGGTCTGCCGGCGCCTCGGGCTCGGCGACCGGCTCCTCGCGCTCGACGTCGCGCATGCCCGGCAGGAACAGCGCGGCGAAGGTGATCACGGCCCCACCCACGCCTGCGCCGACGAGCGTCATCCGGGCGCCGATCATCTCGGTGACGGGCGCGGTGAGCGCGAAGGAGAGCGGCAGGAGGCCGATCGAGATCAGCCAGTCGAGGCTCGACACGCGGCCCAGCATCGAGGCGGGCACGTGGCGCTGCTTCAGCGTCGCCCACACGATCGTCCCGGCCGTCTCGAGCGCGTTGAAGAGCAGGCAGGCGACGACCAGCTGCCAGGTCGCCGTGGCGAGGCCGTAACCGGCAACGGCCAGCGTCGCCAGCGTCCAGACGACGTAGATGAACGTGACTTGGCGGCGCGGCTGGTCGCGCTGGCCCATGAGGACGGCGGCGCCGATCGAGCCGATGCCGCCGGCGGCGAACACCGCGCCGAGCATCCCGGCCGAGCCGTGCAGGCCGTTCTTGACCACGTAGGGCAGGAGCACTTCCGTCGGGCCGAGGAAGAGCAGGTAGGCGAACGCCGCCGAGACGAGCGTCCCCCAGATCCAGGTGCGGCCGCGGACGAAGCTCGCGGCCCCGCGGATGTCGGCCATCACCGAGAGCCCCTCGGGCACGTGCCGCGGCGCCGGCCGCATCGCCAGCACGGCGACGCCGGCGGCGGCGAACGACGCGGCGTCGGCCGCGAATGCGATCCCCGGCCCGAAGGCCGCGATCAGCCAGCCGCCGACGGCCGGGCCGGCCAGGCGCAGGGCGATCGGGCGGACGAACTGGTCGAGCGAGTTGGCGGCGGGGAGGTCGGACGCCGGCAGGATGTCGGGCACGAGCGCCTCGAACGCCGGCGTGAAAAACGCGGTGCCGGCGCCGTAGACCATCGCCAGCACGGCGATCTCCCAGATCTCGACCCGGCCGGTGATCGAGAGCCCGGCGAGGACGGCGATCGCGACGGCCCGCACCGCGTCGGCGGCGAGCATGATCCCCCGCCGGCTGAGCCGGTCGCTGACGACGCCGCCGGGCAGCAGGCAGACGATGGTCGGCACGGTCATCGCGATCCCGACCATCGAGAGCGCGGCCGGCGCGTTCCAGACGGCGTACACCTGCCACGCCATCGCGACCAGGAAGATGCCGTCGCCGAGCAGCGACACCGTCATGCCCGACCACAGCAGCCGGAAGTCGCGGTGCCGCAGCGGCGCGAGCAGGTTCAGCCGGGTGAACCCGCCGGGGCGGTCGAGCGCGTCGTAACTATGCTGCATCGGCCTGAGCCTCTGGCCCGGCCGAGTCGTACACGCTGCGCAGGTAGCGCATCAGGTCGGGCGAGCTCATCGCCTTGGCGAACAGGAAGCCCTGCCCGAGCCCGCACCCGAGGTCGCGCAGCACGGTCGCCTGGTTGGCCAGCTCGATGCCCTCGGCGACGACCTCGAGGTCGAGCGTCTCGCCGATCTTGACGATCGCCTGCGGCAGCGCCGAGACGGCCTCGCCGGAGGTGAGGAACGAGCGATCCATCTTGAGGATGTCGACCGGCAGCTTGTTCAGGTAGCTGAGCGACGAGTAGCCGGTGCCGAAGTCGTCCATCGCGACCTTCACCCCGAGCGCCTTCAGCGCGTTCAGCCGCTCGACGGCCAGATCCATGTCGACCATGAGGACGGACTCGGTGATCTCGAGCACGAGGCTCGCCGGGTGCATGTCCGAGGTCGTGAGGGCGTCGCGGACGTCGTCGACGATCGTCTCGGACTGGAGCTGCTTCGCCGACAGGTTGACGCTGATCGAGAGCGGCGACTCGCTGCCGAACCGCTCGGCGAGCAGCGCTCCCTGGGCGCAGGCCTGGTTGAGCGTCCAGCGGCCGATCGGGATGATCAGGCCGGTGTCCTCGGCGACGGGGATGAACTGCGCCGGGGGGATGTTCCCGCGCGTCGGGTGGTGCCAGCGCAGGAGGGCCTCGAAGCCGTAGACCGTGGTGCCGGAGAGCCGGATCACGGGCTGGTAATGCACCTCGAGCTGACCGGTCTCGATCGCGCGCTGGAGGTCGGCCCGCATCTCGAGCCGCTCGACCACCTCGCGGTGCATGTCGGGCTCGAAGACGCGGTAGCCGCCCTTGCTCTCGCGCTTGGCCATGTACATGGCGACGTCGGCGTTGCGCAGCAGGTCGGCCGCGTCGGCGGTGCCGTCGCTCGTCAGGCAGAGGCCGATGCTGGCGGCGACGACCAGCTCCTTCTCGCCCATGTCGATCGGCTCGGCCAGGCCCTCGAGCACCCGCTCGGCGACGTCGACGGCCTCCTGCGAGCGCTGCACCTCCTCGACCAGGACGGCGAACTCGTCGCCGCCGAAGCGGGCGACCGTGTCGGTCGGGCGGACGGCGGCGCGGAGCCGGTGGGCGACCTCCTGCAGCACCGCGTCGCCGGACGCGTGGCCGAGGCTGTCGTTGATCGTCTTGAAGTCGTCGAGGTCGATGAAGATCACGCCGACCGTCGACTCCTCGCGGGATGCGCGGGCCAGCGCGTGGCCGACGCGGTCGGCGAAGAGGGCGCGGTTGGCGAGCCCGGTGACGGGATCGTGGAAGGCCTGGTGGGCGAGCTGGTCCTCGTAGAGCTTGCGCTCGCTGATGTCGCGGCAGTTGAGGACGATGCCCTGCACGGACTCCTCGGCCAGCAGGTTTCTGTGGTGCACCTCGAACTGGAGCCACTCGCCGGTGCGGCTGCGCAGGCTGCACTCGATCATGCCGGAGGTGCCGACGCCGGCGTCCGCGCTCTCGACCACCTGCAGGAGGCGGGTGCGGTCGCTCGGGCGCACGAGCAGGTCGAATTGGGTGTTCACGACGTCCTCGACGGCGTAGCCGAGCACCTCTTCGATCGCCGGGCTCTGGTAGACGATCGTGCCGCTGCGGTCGAGCACGGCGATCAGGTCGCTGGAGTGCTCGAGCAGGGCGCGGAAGCGGGCCTCGCTGCGGCGCCGGTGCAGATCCTCGGCCAGGAGCGCGCCGTCGATGGCGAGCGACATCTGGGTGGACAGCGTCTCGAGCGCGCCGCTCATCTCGCTGCCATGGCCGCCGGGGATGCCGACGAGCAGGAAGGCGCTGCCGGCGGCACGGCCGGCCAGGCCGATCAGGGCGTAGTGCGACTCGCGGGCCAGCTCGAGCTCGCCGAGCAGCTCGACGGGCACGTCGATCCAGCGCACCGGCGGGCCGTCGCCCGAGCTGGCGGCGAGCCACTCGCGCACGGCCGGCGAGACGGCGTCCTCGGACGGATCCTCGTGCAGGGTGATGAGGCGCGCGTCGGCGGCGGCTCCGGCCAGCTCGCGCACGGCGGCCGTGGCGGCGTTCTCCATCTGGTCGATGTCCGCGGCGCCGACGAGCGCGACGCCGGCGCGGCGCAGGGCGCGCTGGCGGGCGACCGCGCGCTCCTCCTGGCGCACCAGGCCGGACATGCGGGCGAGCACGAACATGAACATGATGATCGAGGCGACGATCACGACGATGACGTCGGTGTTGCCCCACTCCTGGAAGAGGCGGATGCCCGGCGCGATCAGGACCGCGACGCACAGGAACCCGAGGCGCACCGGCGTGAGCCGCGTGCGGCCCTCCGCAGGCTGCTCCAGCGTGCGCATCGACGGGTGCAGCGCGGCGGCGCCCCAGAGCAGGTAGTAGAAGATCCAGCCCACGTCGAGGAACACCTGGCCGTTGTAGGTGCCGTCCAGCAGCATGCGGTTGTAGATCGAGTCGGTCGTGAGCAGGCAGACGATGCTGCCGGCGAGCAGGTAGAAGGCGGGGGCGCGGACGCCGCGGCCGACCGCGAGCCGGATCGTCGCCGCGAGCAGGAGGATGTCGCCGACCGGGTAGGCGATCGACACGGCCTCGGGCAGCCAGTTGCCGCCGAGCTGGATGTTCGGGGCGATCAGGAACACCCACGAGAGCAGGGCGATGCCGAGCGTCAGGATGAGCGAGTCGATGGCGCCGGCGCGGTCGGTGCGCGGGTTGCGCCGCCGCACGAGCAGGAACAGGCCCGCCATCAGCGCGGGGTAGACGGTCAGGTAGAGCGCGTCGCCGGGCGAGGGGAACCCGACGTTCATGCCGAAGAGGCTCGGCAGGCTGTAGGTGTAGAAGTCGCCGAACAGATAGAGCGTCTGGCCGAGGGCCAGGAAGCTCCACGCGACGATCGCCTTCGGGCGGTGCAAGCGCATGCCGGCCAGGATCGCGGCGACGCCGGAGACGCCGAGCGCGTTGATGAAGGGCCCGTGGATGGCGCTGCCGCGCTGGAAGACGGGGACGACCGCGTACAGGTAGGTGAAGAACGAGCCGGCGAGCAGGTACCACAGCCAGACGGTGCGCGGTGAGAGCGGCCACACGGCCGAGCGGAGGGACCGGGTCGGGCGGGTCATGCGGCCTCCCGCAGCTCGTCGGGCCGCTGCAGCTCGAAGCGCCGGGCCAGCCGGTCGAGGACGTCGATCAGCTCGTCGATCTCGTCGTCGCCGTTGGCGGCGGTGACCTGGATGCGGAACCCGACCTCGTCCTTGGGCACGAGCGGGTAGGCGGCCAGGGTGACGTAGATGCCGTTGTCGAACAGGAAGCGCCCGACCGAGCCGATGTCGCGGTGATCCGAGAGCGGGATCTCGATGATCGGGAAGCCGGAGTGGTTGAGCGTGCGCACGCCGATCCGGCGGAGGGCGTCGAGGACGCGGCCGGTGCGCTCGTGGAGGACGCGGCGCAGCTCGTCGCCGCGGCGCGCGTTCACGTCGAAGCCGGCGAGGGTGGTCGCGAGCGAGGCCACCGGCGGCGGGCCGGAGTAGAGGTACGGCGGGGCGGCCGTCTTCAGCATCTCCTTGAGCGGCGTCGGGCAGGCGATGAACGCGGCCAGCGACGAGTAGGCCTTGGAGAAGCCGCCGACCAGGATGAGCCCCTCGTAGGTCTCGTCCAGGTGGCGCACGATGCTGTTGCCGCGCGAGCCGTAGGGGGAGAGCTCGGACGGGGAGCGCTCGCCGATCACGCCGAAGCCGTGGGCGTCGTCGACGTAGAGCAGCGCGCCGTGGCGGCGGGTGACGCTGGCGAACGCGGCCAGGTCGGGGGCGTTGCCGGTGATGCTGTTCACGCCGTCCATGCACACGAGCCTGTGGTCGGAGCGATCCTCGATCAGCAGCCGCTCGAGGTCGTCGGGATCCTCGAACCGGAAGCGCTTCAGGCTGGCGCCGCGGGCGACGGCGAACTGGCAGCCGTCGTAGATCGTCTTGTGCGCGCGGCTGTCCATGAACACCGTCCCGCCGGCGGCGAGCACCGGGATCACCGCCATGTGGATGTGGGTGATCGTGGGCAGGACGAGGGTGTCCTCGCAGCCGAGCAGCTCGGTCAGGTGCTCCTCGATCTCGCCGAACAGCGTCGGGCTGCCGAGCAGCCGCGACCAGCTCGGATGGGTGCCCCAGCGCTCGACCTGGGCCGGGATCGAGTCCATGATCTCGCGGTCGAGGTCGAACCCGAGATAGTTGCACGACGCGAAGTCGGCCAGCCACTGGTCGCCGACCCGGATCCGGCGCCCGTCGATCTCGTCGATCACGGCGTCGGTCATCGGGTTCGAGCGCTTCAGCTCGTCGAGGTCGGCGCAGGCGGCCAGCCAGCGGTCAATCCACTTGACCTCGTCACTGGAGCGCCGGCGCTCGGGCATGCGGCGACGATCGGGGTTCACAGGCGGGATATCGGCCGTGGACACGAGTTCTTGAGAGGAGAGGCGAGGGGTCGGCAGGCACGGCGGAGGCGTTGTCTTGCCTGCATTCCCTGCATCGGCGGAAAACGGGCCGGAATCGTCCCCCTTCCGAGCGACGGCCGACTCGATGATTGATTCCACGCCCCGTGGGTCCTGGGGCGGCTGCGAACCGAGCAGCGCAAGGACTGAAGGGAGCGTTCATACCTGGTCGTATGGGCGCGACCGAGGACGCCGCGATGCGACGGTTCAAGCGGTCAAGGGCGGATGCCCTTGACCGCGGTCCGAGGCGTCTGCGATTACGCAGACGCCGAGGCGCAGCCCCACCAGCGACCCGAACCCCACCAACAACCTGACGTCCAGGCGCGCA
>Ga0207695_10012339_pt1 | contig 10266 bp, 8 predicted proteins | sample KBSC54metaG_FD_184354 | JGI IMG/M metagenome (GOLD analysis project Ga0207695, IMG submission 184354) | Corn rhizosphere microbial communities from Kellogg Biological Station, Michigan, USA - KBS C5-4 metaG (SPAdes) (version 2) | ecosystem: Host-associated > Plants > Roots > Rhizosphere > Soil... | reverse complement strand
CGCATGAGCGTCAGGAAGAATGCTCCTTCCCCACTTCGATTGACACTCCCGGCGGCTGCAATCAAGCGACTGAGGGAATCGGGGATTTACTGCACTCCGGAAATCAGTTTGGAGTTCCAACGCGCCAGCAAGCGATACGTCCTCCGCGGCCGCGAATCCGGCGGCGCCACCAAACAGATCGGTAGGTATGTCACATTCTGTGGCGAAGAAGGACAACGCCTGCCGTGGTTTCTGCGACCGGATTCGGTTACGCCGAATGCCGAACACGCGATCGTGATCGCTCCCGCACTTGTCAGCGTAGAGATGTTCCGGATTGAACATACGTACGAATTGCTGATTGCACGGCATCAAGTCCACGCGGTCAAGGAAGGCTCGCGGCCCAGGATTTCGACGCGGGTTGTGTTTCGGGGCTGGCGGGGACAACTTCCCGTGGATCTAGTCGAAAAGGACCGCGGGCTTGCCGGGCGAATCGCGCCCGAGTTCTTCAGTCGAGCAGGTGAGCCCAGGCAGTGGCCGGCTGTTTTTGTGGAAGTCGTGCAGGCCGCAACCCTTGGGTCAAATTGTGGGCCGTGCGGCCATACGCATTTTCTGATTGCGCCAAAAGGCGCTGGTGCCGATACGGTTGCTGGAGACGAACCCGCGACGGCCACGGAAATCGCCACGGCGCAGTCTAGTTGAGTGAGCCGGCTTGAAATGGAGCGTAACGTGAAGCGAATTCGTAGCGCAACCCTGGTGTTATGCCTTTTCATCCTGTATTGCGTGCTGCTTTCGCAAGGCCTGAGAGCGAACGCGCTCAGCACCTTTTTCGGTGCTCTAGCGGCAGTTCCGCTTACAGTGCACCTCTACAATCGAGTGGCGGGGTGGGTGTCTGGCCAACGACACCGCTCAGGGCCAGGCGCTTGGCACTCTGGCGTCGTGCGCGGGTCGAACTCTCGCTCTGACGGGAACCTACAGCGGCGGGTACGCCGATGAAGCATTCAACAATCTGTTTCGCCTGAATCCAGCCAAGATGCTTGCGGAAGGCTATGAATATGGCGAAGCCGGCGTGCGCGCTTTCAGCGAGACGTACGGGGTGCTTGAGAAGGTGACAACAATCGAGCCGGCCGACAATGCGTGTTCCGATGCCCGAGTCACGAAGAGGGTGAAGCGCCGGCCGGGTGCTTCGCCGCTGCTATTCGGAAAATTCCTTATGGATTTCGCCGCGTTCCTGTCGCTTGAGGACATCACCGAGGCGCTCCCCTCGTATCGGGAAGAAGTGCTCGCAGTCGAAATGGATGGCCCGCTCCGCGGTGCATACGAAAAGCTCGAAGACGATATCAAGGAGGCGTTGAAGGCGTACCGCGGCAATCAGTCAGTTCTGAGCGTGAGTATGAACGCCTTGCTGTTGTATCCAGACAAGCCATTCGGATTGGGTGACCTCACCGCTTTCGGATACAACCCTGAGACCCAGGAAAGGGAGCGAATTCTGATATCGAGTCCGCCAGATTTGGACGCCCACATTGCGTATGCGAAAGAGCGGCGCTTGGTGCAAGAAGTCAAGTTCGAGCTGAGCCAGGGACGTCGATGCCAGATCTTTGCAGTCTTCACGCTCAAACACGACGTCACGCACCGGCTGAAGGCGATCTTGGCGCAGGAAGGGATTCGGGTTGAGGTCTTGACCTCGGATGTCCCACCGGAGCGTCGCGAGGCGTGGTATGAGCAGAAGCTCCGTGGTGGAATGCAGGCGTGCATCGCCCATCCAAAGCTTGTGATGACCGGGCTCGATCTCCTGGACACTCCTAGTATATTTTTCTACGAATCCGGATACTCTACGCACGTGTTGCGCCAAGCCAGCCGGCGCAGCTGGCGAATCGGCCAGAAGAAACCGGTGCGGGTAGCCTACATGACCTATGCGGGGACCGCCCAGGAACGCTGCCTACGGCTGATGGGTAAGAAGATGTTGGTATCGCTTGCGCTCGAAGGCAAGTTCGCCAGTCACGGTCTCACGTCGATGGATCAAGATGACGACGTGCTCACTTCGTTGGCTCGTGAGCTCGTGACGGAGAAGGGCATCGGCGAAAGGGCCGCCGCGGTGTGGCGCTCCATTCAAAAGGAACATCAAGATCCGCCCGCGGATCCGACGAGCGAACTCAATTCAAATGTTCCACCGACGGAATCGGAAGCGGCCGTCCTTCCACCAAGCCCCTCGAACTTGATCGAACTTCCGCTGGTGGCGACACACCTTCGTCGGCCTGGCCGGCGAGCGGCGGGCGATGACCAGCAAATGACGTTCGGTTTCTGACGCGGCGGGCTGGCCGCGCACCAGACGGACGCGCACTTCTCAGGACAACAAGGAGGACACATGTATGGCAGCTCAAACACAACTGCCACTTCCGGAGACTCTCGCCTCAGAGATGTCTCTGTTCCAATTGGACGAAACGCTTTCGCTGCTGATGGAATCGGCCACCGAAGAGGCGCCGGCCAACAATGGCGAGATTCCGGACGAGCTGCGTCAGGCACTGCTGGACTATTGTGAAGCATTTGGCGCCAAGGTCGACAACATCGCGAACTACATCAAGGCGCAGGAGGGCGAGGCGCGGAACGCCAAGATCGAGATTGAGCGTCTTCAGGCCAGACAGGCAGCCGCGGAGAACAGGGTCGAGAGATTGAAGAATCTCCTCAAATACTTCATGGATACGCGTGGTCTGCGGAGCATGAAGGGCCGCCTGAACACGATCTCCCTACGCCGGAACAGCCAGGACTCTCTGATTGTGGAGGCTCCTGACGGCATTCCTTCAGAGTTCTGCAAGCTATTTCTGACGATTGCGGTCTCCGATTGGGAGGAGATGGTCGCCCATTTACCGGAGGATCACGACCTGCGGGCGCGACTCGCCAGTGATGCGAATGCCGTCGGGAAGCGCGAGCCAGACAATGCGAAGCTGAGAGCGGCCATTCAGTCGGGCCGGTCAATCTCCGGCGCCCAACTACGCCGGGGGCAGCACGTCAGGCTGGGGTAACAAAGTTGCTCGCGGCTGATGGCCGAGCAGATACGCTGTTGGTATTATGGATCGTGGGCACCTTTCGAATCCCGATCGCCGGGACAGCCGATGTCGGTAGGGGTCTCAAAACGCTGGTTTGCGTGGGCCCTATCCCACATGGCGGGGCGCTATGATGCATTGCTTGCCGATCGTAAGCGCGACTTGCTGGGTCGCCTCCACGGAACGATCGTTGAAATAGGGCCGGGGACCGGCACAAATTTCCGATACTACCCTCGCGGCGTGCGGTGGATCGGCGTTGAGCCCAACCCGTACATGCACCCCTATTTACGCCAGGCGGGAACTGCGACTGGGATCGAAGTTGACGTGCGCGAAAGCGTTGCAGAAACCATGGGCTTGGCCGACGGGTCCGCGGATGTCGTGGTAACAACGGCGGTACTGTGTTCAGTCCACGACCAAGCCAAAACCCTACAGGAGATCAGGCGCGTGTTGAAACCCGGTGGCCGATTGGTGTTTCTGGAGCATGTTGGCGCTGGTCGGGCGACAACGCTTCGGAAGGTCCAACGAATCGTTAGACCGCTTTGGCGGTGTATCGCGGACGGTTGCGACCCAGCCCGCGACACGGGCGACGCAATCGTAGAAGCTGGTTTCAAATTGATCCAATTCGAGAGCTTTAAATTGCCCCTCGGTCCCGTGGCAACGCACATAGCTGGTGTAGCAACGTCACCGAACTGTAATGGCGCTTAAAACCCTCGGTGCCATTTCGCACGATGGGGTTATTTGCGCGTGGACCGTTCCGTGGTTTATTGGTAGAAGTAACGGGCCTCCCCTGAAATTCAGGTGCCACGCTGCCGTCCATTGTTCTGCACTGCTCACTCGGCCCCGGCGACGAAAACGATTTTGTCGAACTGGAACAGAACATGTGGTTCAGGGGCAGTAACGGCCGGCTTAGGGGATTCAAGTGGCGAATCACCCTGACGGTTCTTGGCCTGGTAACGACCCTTTTGGCTTTCGTACCACGCGCCTCCCGAGCCCCTCAACGACCACATAAGCGGCCGACCAACGCGGCAGAGTTCCTGGCGGAAGGGTCCCGTCTCGCGTTCCTTCACAATTGGCAGGGAGCAGCTCCTCTGTTTCGTGAGGCGGAGACTTTGTTTGCGGCCCAGGGCGACCAAAGAAATGCATTGTACGCCCACGTCGGAAGCCTTCGCGGAGAGATCGAATCTCAGTCGCTGCCGGAAGTATCCGAATACTTGGCAACCATCCTGAATTCACCGATTGCTCAGACCGATCTTCGACTTCGGCTGTTCTGCCTGGTCGCGAAAGGCGATATCGATTTCCAAATCGACCCCAAGTCTTCGGAGGCAGTTTGGATGGAAGTTGCCGCGCTGGCCGCGCGCCTCGGCGATAGCGTTTGGGAAAACCGCGCGCAAGCCGAATTGGGCACAATCGCGTTCTACAAGGGTCAGATATATCGAGGCGCTCGAATGGTCGCCGGCGCCTACTATGCTGCCGAACTCCATGTCGATACCGCTTACGTCATCAGGCTCCGTGCGGCGTTCGGCGAAGGATTCGCCGAATTTGGGCATCCGAAGGACGCGTTAGTATTCTTCGACGGCGCCTTGAAATTGGCGAGGGCTACGCCAGATGCCGGGTTCCCATTCACGGCGTACCTGGGAAGAGCCCGTGCACTGATTGCGTTGGGCCGGACCACCGAAGGGGAAAGCATTCTGCGCAAGGCGCTCAAAGACGCCCAGCACGACCACATGAAGGTGCGGGAGGCCAGGGTCCTGGTTGCATTAGGACATCTGGTGAAGAAGCGCGGCGATGAAACCGAAGCTCGTGCCTCCTTTGAGAAGGCGTCGCAGTTAGCGGAGCAGCAGCACTTGCGCCGCTTGGCTGCCACAGCAACATCCGAGCTTGCCTCGCTCTCGGTAGACCACGGAGGCTCTTTGATCGACGCCGGACGGCTTGTCAGGGAGAGCATTCACACTAGCGTCAACGGGCAGGACGCATTTCATCTGCCGGGACTGCTGGCGGCTGCGGCGGACGTCGAAGCGCGTCGCGGCAACCTGCAAGCGGCGGAGCGAAACTACAGGCTTGCCGGCCACGTTGTTGACCGACTGATCAGCAATGTGACGCCGTTCGAAGAAAAGGATTTTCTCCTCGCTTCGATGGGATCAATCTATTTGGGCCGGGCGCGGCTCGCCTTACAGCAGCATGATCCGGAAACTGCATTCAAGGCTCTGGAGCAGGTCTATGCGCGTGGAATTGTCCAGTCCCTGCGCTGGCACTCGGAGCGCGATCATTTGGCCCTGGAATTGGCGCAACCCGCCGCAGTACGGGTCAGTCTTCTGCAATCGTCTTTGATGCACGAACGGGAGACGGCGCGCCGAAGCCAGATCCTTACGGCGATTTGGGAAACGGAGAAGCGCGGGATCGTGATTCGCGATTCAGATGAAATCTTGACCGGAGCGGACGGAGTGATCGTTGGGCTTCCACAGTTGCAGCGCTCGCTCCGACCGGATGAGTTGCTTCTGGAATATGCACTCGATCAGCCATACTCGAGTCTGCTCGCGATCGACCGGCGTTCGATCACCACCTTCCGACTTCCTCCACAACGAGAAGTTGAGACGCTGATCGCAGACTATCTTGCAAGTATCGACACGCCCGACAAGAACAGGGTTGCCGCAAAGCAGCTGTACGAAATACTGCTAGGGCCTGTATGCCGCCGACCTCAGAGGCACCTGATCGTGGTTGGTCATGGTGCGCTGCAGTCGCTTCCTTTTGACGGCTTGGTGACGCCCGATGGGCGCTATGTGGCAGAAACATACTTCGTCACTTCGGCACCCTCGGCAACCGTCCTGTACGAACTGCGTTCCCGTGGTGACCAGCGCGCGCCGAAGGGCCTCCTGGGAGTCGGCGCCGTCATGTACGGCCAAAGTACAGGATTGCCTGCTGCGATGATGGTCGCTCTGACTCGCGGGTTCAACGCGGGTCTTCAACCCGGCCTGTTCGAACCAGAAGGCACGCCGGCGTTTGGGACGTTACCCGGCTCGCGTAGAGAATTGATGGATGCCGCCACCGCGGTTCCCAACAGCACGCTGCTACTGGGCCGGTCAGCGACAGAGCAGAGGTTGAAAGGGGAGCCGCTGTCGTCCTATCAGGTTTTGCACTTCGCTGTTCACGTAGCGGTGGACAATGACCGCCCCGACCGGACAGCGCTAGTGCTCGCAGATGGCAATGGTTCCACCGAGGACGGACTGCTGCAGGCGCGCGAGATCGCCCACCTCCGAGTCGGGGCACGAATCGTGGTCCTGTCCGGGTGTAACACTGGCAGGCCGGTTTTTGAGAGCTCCTTCGCCAACGCGAGCCTGGTACGGTCGTTCCTGTTCGCAGGAGCAAAGAGCGTGGTCGCTACGCTTTGGACTATCGACGACACGTTCACCGCCTACCTGATGGGACAGTTTTACGGATATCTGAGTCGAGGCTCGGATGGAGGCACCGCGCTGGAGTTGGCGAAGCGCGACGCAATTCATACGTATGGGAACTCCGGGCTGCCGTTATGGGCGGGGTTCCAGTTGGTAGGTAACGGAGACGAAATTATGGAACGAGGAGGCGGACTGTGAGTACTTTGGCGGGACCGGCGGTTTCTATCACCGCGGCTTTGACCTCGAAGCAGCGGGAATCCCTCATCCAGCGGGTATCGAAGGTGGTTGAAGAACGGATCTGGGACCCTGCATTCCCGCGCGATCGCTGGCGGGCGACCGTTAATGAGCACCGCGGCGCTCTCCTGAATAGCGTCGAGATGGACGAGTTCGAGCAACGGATGGACACCTTGGTTCGCCAAGCCGGTGACCTATTGTCGGTCAAGAGCTACGATTTGGGTTTCTTCCACAAGAGCAGGCGGAAGACGCACTCCAGCCGCATGGCCTCTCACTTCCGGTACTGCCAGCCAAATGAATGTTCCCCGGCGCTGACGCGCGCCTCAGAGGGCGGCGACGTCATGTATTCCAAGCTCAATCAGGACACCGGCTGGCTCAAAGTGACGAAGTTCCCCGGAGCGGTCGGCGTCGAAATCGCCAATCAGATGACCCAAGCCGTTCGCGGCCTCGCCGAATGCAAGCGATTGATTGTGGACCTCCGGGGGAATGAGAGCGGCGGCCTTGCTTTTCTGCGCCTCGCCGGTTACCTTACTCCCGATCGCCGAACGATTGGATACAGCGTAACCCGACAGGGAGCCGAACACGCGTCCATGGATACGCTCAAGACATTTGGCTGGATTCCTAGTGGGAAGCTGGGACTGCCGTGGCTTGCGGTGAAGTACGGCTTCTCGGATCCATCGGTGCGGGTTGCGACAGAGGGCCTTGGTGCTTACCCATTTCACAGCAGGACGGTATTGCTCGTCGATGAAGCGACCACCGGCGCCGGCGAGCGTATTGCGGCGTTCGCCGCCGATGAACATCTGGCGCCTATCGTGGGTACCAGGACCGCCGGCCAAGTAATCTGCAGTGATTCGAAATCCGTCGGCAACGACTTCTTTGTGCGAATCCCAGGCCGCGCCTGGTACACACCAGCGCACCGTTTGGTTCAAGGCATCGGCATCGAGCCGAATGTTCAGGTCGCCCAAGGCAAGGGCTCGCACGACCCTCAGCTCGATCGGGCCATGGAAGTAGTGTCGTCCCTCTGAGCGGCACCCACACGGCACCGCACAACTATTTAAAAGAGCGGCCGAGGTGTGGGCGATCGAGCCCCCAAAAACCCGAAGGAGCAATGAATGTTTACAGAATTACTGCCGCTGTTGAAGCAGCGGGTCCTCATGATTACGGTTTCGGATGTCGGCGATGGATTACTGCGGGTAAACATCATTCCCAGGAAGCTGGATGTCGACTCCGATCAAAGCCAGGCGCTGACCACGCCTCTCTCTATTACTGGTTGCGCGGAAGAGCTGGACCGGGAATTGCCCGGTCAACTACTGAGCTTCACGGAGTCGGTTGTGAAGACTGGATCGAACTTGGAGGAATTGAAGACGCAGCACGCTGCTGCCGTGAAGGCAATGGACGCTGAGAACAGGAAGAGGCTCGACGAAAAGAAGAAAGGCAGCGGAAGCAAGACGCAGAGTGCCCCTCCCGCGCCGCCGGTCACGTCAGATTTCAAGGACATGAAACCGCTCTTCGGGAGCAAGCCAGCGCCAGCCGCTAACGAGTGCCGCACCCTCTTCGACGGGCCAACAGAGACGGCCGACGAAGCGGGGCGTAGCGCCGACACTCCGTCGAATTGCTCGGCAGCAGTGGATTAAAATCGCATTGCCGTGCTCATTTTGCCGGTCTCGCATGATCGAGGCATAACGACACCAGATCCGAGACTTTGGCTTCACCGGCACACATGACCGTATCTGCGCCGCCCCAATAGATCTTCACGGTTCCATCCGACTCGGCAACGGCCCCACAGCTGAACACGACGTTGTGAACATAGCCGGTAATTTCCCAGGGATCTTCCGGCTGCAGGATCCACGAGTCGCCGACGCCGATGATCTTTGCTGGGTTCAGCAGATCATGAAGAGCGACGCCCAACCGGTAGACCGATCCGTCCATTGTCCGGAAAACGCCGTGGTAGATCGAAAGCCAGCCCTGGTCCGTTCTGATCGGCGGCGCGCCCGGACCGATCTTCATTTCGTCCCAGTGATATTGTTCCGGCTTCATGACGAGCTGGGACTCGCCCCAAAAGCGCAGGTCTGGAGAATAGGAAATCCAGATAGACCAAGGTGCAATCTCCGAATGCGGCCTGTCAAGCCGGGCATAGAGGCCATCGAACTTCTCGGGAAAAATCACCACATTCCGGTAGTCCGCCTCGGTGATGAGGGAGATCCGTTCCACGTGACTGAAATCCTTCGTCTTTGCCAGGGCGATCCGAACGCCATTTCGCGAGTAGGCGCTATAGGTGATGAGGTGCTCCCCGTCGATGTGAGTCACGCGTGGATCCTCGACGCCAAACTCCTCGTAGGCCGCGAAAGGGCCGTCTTGGGCGGGAGTCAGAAACGGCTCCGGATCAGCTACAAAGTGGAACCCGTCTGTGCTGCGGGCCAAACCAATGATTGACCGTCCAGTGCGCAGATGGGAGCGGAACAGCATGATGTATTTGCTCTCATGCTTCACGACCGCGGCGTTGTGAACTGTTTCTACCGGGTAAGGGATATCAGCTTTGGTGAGGATGGGGTTGTGAGCGTAGCGCCTGACGATGTCCGGCTTCATGATCGCCTCGTCGCCTCCTGTTCGAAAATGGTCTGGTAAACCCGTTCGTACGCGCGCACCATGGTTTCGACAGAGAAGCGCTCCTGAACTCGTTGGCGGCACGCGTTAGGGTCGATTTCATCCAGGCGCTTCAGGGCCCGCACCGCCTCGTCAACATTGTTGACCAGGAAACCAGTCTTGCCGTGTTCGATCACTTCGCGGCAGGAGCCGAGGTCCATGGCGATCACGGGAACGCCGGCGGCATTGGCTTCCACCAGTACCAGCCCGAATCGTTCCGGGATGGTGTTCAAGTGCAGGAGTGCTCGGGCATGCGCAAACAACTCGTTCTTGCCTCGCACGTCCACTGGTCCGATATAGCGGATCGTCTGATCGAGGTGAGGCTCCACCTGCTCACGGAAGTAGGTCCGATCTTGGATAATGCCCGCGATGAGCAGCGGCAATCCGCTCATTCGAGCCGCATCAATCGCCAGGTGGACGCCCTTGTCCGGGTGAATCCGCCCGAGGAAGACCAGGTGCTCTCCGCCGCGCTCCTGGAGCGGATACAACGAGAGATCGATGCCGTTATAGACGGTCGCGAGATAATTCAGTCCCGATGCGCGGTCGGAACTGCTGATGGAGACAAAATATCCGTCACGATACTTCTCGTACACGGGCATGATTTTGGTAGACGAGAATCCATGGATGGTTGTGAGGACTGGTGTCTTCACCAGACGTGTGTAGGCGAGCGCCATGAAGTCGTAGTGGCTGTGGATGAGATCAAACTCCGCGGCGTGCTCGAACGCTTCGGAGATATGAAGATACTCGGCCACCTTCGGATCTATGGCGGGATCCTCTTCATAACCCCTGTCCACCACGGCATGCAGGTGAGCTCGGGTCACCGAATCCCGAGTCGCGAACAACGTCACATCCCAGCCACGGGCGGCCAGTCCTTCGGTGATGTTGCTGGCAACCGTTTCCCAGGCACCGTATTGGCGGGGAGGCGTTCGCCAGGCTACGGGAGACAGAATAGCCACTCTCCGATGAGGAATGGTCATGGCTTG
>Ga0207695_10012338_pt1 | contig 10266 bp, 5 predicted proteins | sample KBSC54metaG_FD_184354 | JGI IMG/M metagenome (GOLD analysis project Ga0207695, IMG submission 184354) | Corn rhizosphere microbial communities from Kellogg Biological Station, Michigan, USA - KBS C5-4 metaG (SPAdes) (version 2) | ecosystem: Host-associated > Plants > Roots > Rhizosphere > Soil... | reverse complement strand
CATTGGCATTCGCTGCAGCAGAACCTGCCGGCGGTGTCGGTGCGCGACATCGACGTCAAGAACGATGATCTTGTGATCGCCACGCATGGTCGCGGCTTCTGGATCATGGACGATGTTTCGGCGCTGCGGCAGCTCGCGGCGTATCCGGCGAGTTGGGCCACGCGCCTGTACAAACCCGCGGTCGCCTACCGGGTGCGCATGCCGAGGTTCACCGGCACGCCACTGCCCAAGGACGAGCCGATCGCCGAGAGCCCGCCGTGGGGCGCGTACATCGATTATTCGCTGGCGGCGACGCCCGCGAAGCCGATCGAACTTTCGATCTACGACGCGAACGGCAAACTGGTGCGGCATTATTCCAGCGCAGACAAGGCGCCCAAGCCCGATCTTGCCAAGATCAACATGACGCCCGACTGGTTCCGTGCACCGGTGGTGCTGGAAACCACGCCGGGCCTGCACCGCTTCGTGTGGCCGCTGCAATACGCGCCACCTGCGGCGCTGGCGCACGGCGATGCGTATGAGGACGGCGTGTGGGCGCCGCCCGGGCAATACACCGTGAAACTCACTGTCAATGGCAAGACCTACAGCGAGCCGCTGACCGTCGCGCACGATCCGCGCGTCACCATTCCGGAAACGGCCTACCAGCAGCAGTTCGATCTGGCACGCAAGGTCGAAGCCGAAGAGGCGAAACTCGCGACCGCAACGGGCGAGGCGAACAAGTTGCATGCGGCATTGCAAAAGGCGAGCAAGGACGCCGACGGCGACCTCAAGCAATCCATCGACGCGCTGGATGCAAAAGTGGTTGCCGCGGCCGACATCACGGAGGCGCCCAACCCGTACAACGCCTGGACCTTCCCGCCCAACAACGTCCAGAACTTCCGCTACCTCGGCGGTGCATTCCGTTCGCTGATGCAGGCGGTCGACGGCGGCGCCGACGCCGCGCCGTCACCCGATGCCCGCGCCGGCTACACCAAGCTCAGCGGCATGCTGGATGCGTCGCTGCAGAAATGGGGTGCGCTCAAGACGAGCGAGCTTTCGGCGGTGAATGCAAAGCTGAAAGCTGCAGGCAAGAAGCCGATCAGCGTCGAACCACACAAAGTGAAGTCATGAAGCAGCCGGTGGGCGCTTCTGCGCGGACATTGGTCGAAGCCGATATCCAGTGTTACACATATAGCGTCAGATGCGCTCGCGACGTCGTGCTCATTCCAACTTAGTCAATTAGACTGCTGAAGCATGAAACCGGGGCTTATCACAACAGCGAGGGCCAATTCTTTCTCGTTTAGGCCATCGCGAAATTCTACCTGCCTGTGTGGTTCGACTTTGAAGTTCAAGCGTTGCTGCGGCGCCCTGCTGCAATTTGACGGAAACTCCCTCGGTCGCTACTACACAGCAAGAAAAGCCGGCGATCTGAAGGAAGCGTTAAGACAAATACGAAGCCATATAACGTGGTATCGAATGTGCTATCTGAGACATACGGTGCCGTTGCTGCGCGTTGATGTTGATGCGGGTGAAAGAATCCTCGCGATCGACATCGAGGCACTGAGCGCCTGTATCCAAGAGCTAATCAGGTGCTATCTCGACCTCGGGTTGGACGCCACTCTTTGGGTGGCTATCCAGGCGTTTGAACATGCCATCGACGATAGTCGCTGGGTCAACAAATATCACCTCTTTTGTGTCTTGGCTGCCCTAGGCAATGATTGGGACGAACAGAAGGCTGCGAGAGTTCTCAAGAGGTTCTATAGCGATCCGGAAAAGATCGATGATTTTACGCTTCTTAGCATGTTCAATGATCTCTGCAGTGGTGATCTCTCACCTTATAAGCGGCATCGTACCGTTGAGCGATTAGCTGCTTTGGCTACCCGTCCTGTCGACCGGCTCCATTACCAAGTGGGCGCCGAGTTGGCATTGCTAATGCTTGGCGAGGATACGGGCGTTGCGGATCGAATTGGTGATCATATTCAGCAGTTTCGTACTGCTACCGATGATACCGTTCACACCCAAGAAGAGGCAGATGGTTTATCCCAAGCCTTGTCCACGCTGGCCACCTTTGCACCGTCGAAGGAAGTGCTTTCCGCTGCAGAGAGTGCCACGACCGCGCTTCTTAGCTTTTCGTGGTCGAATCTAGGCAGGGGTCACGTGTATCGGCGCCTAGCTGAAATCTCGAAATCCGCAGGAGATTACGGTAGGGCGGCATCACAATTCCAAACAGCGTTCAGTTACACGAAAAATTGTTCTGATCTGATGTTTGCCGCCGAGTGTCTTCTCTTCCATCGAGATGTAACCGGTGCGCGACTTTTGTTTGAACGAGTTAATTTTTCGGAGCTGGACGATCCCGGGAAGCTTGATTACGCGCTGGTACTACCAGGGTTTGCCTTGGAGGGGGAGAGCGTGCCCTCTATCCAACGGTCCAAAAGGCTTCTTCTTGAGACGAAGTTTCGTGATCCGTACTTTCACGAGCAGCAGGTTCTTGCTCTCAAGATTTTGGAAGAAAGGCTGTTTGACATTAAAGATGGTCACGCGTCGAAACTTCGGCCCTCGCTGCTCAAACGTATGTTGCAAGCAGTAAGCACTTACACCGAACTTAAGCCTAACGTAATGGGGCTCGGGATCAACGTAAACGCGGTGATTGATCGGGCTATCGGTCAAGGTACGAGATTACATGAGGAGTCAGAGGAGCACTCCGTCGCTCATACGCTTCCCCGTATGACGACTGATCATGGGACCAAAGAAGAACACTAAAGAGCCAGAAGTGGTTTAGAACCACAAATGGGTCAGGTTCAGTTTCTAGTTCTAGGCGGCTTCTGCAAGCCGCGGGTCAGGCCAAGCGGATTGCGGCGGAGCTGAATATGAGCCGTTTTTTGAAGTTCCCCGAAGCTCCTAGATGAAAGGTGTCATGGCGAAGCTTGTATTCGAATTGAACCAGTCACTGGATGGCTACGTCGACCACCAGGCGTTCGGGCCTCCTGATCCGGCGCTGTTTCGTCACTTTACGGAGCGGGTGCGCGGCCTGGCGGGCATGCTGTACGGCCGCGGCATGTACGAGGTCATGCGTTATTGGGACGAAGATTCTCCTGACTGGGATGCGGACGAACGCGAGTACGCGGCGGTTTGGCGGAGCCGACCGAAGTGGGTCGCGTCGCGCTCGCTGAAGTCGGTCGGTCCGAACGCCAGTCTCATTGCCGATGATCTCGAAGCGGCGGTGCGGGGACTGAAGACAGAACTCGCCGGCGAGATCGAAGTCGCCGGACCGGGCCTGGCGCAAAGCCTGACCGACCTTGGCCTCATTGATGAGTATCGACTCTACCTGCACCCGGTCGTGCTGGGTCGCGGCAAGCCGTTCTTCGCGGGACCTCGTCCGCGGCTCCGTCTGGTGGCGAGCGATGTGATCGTCGAGGACGTGATCAGGTTGACGTACGTTCCTGCTTGATTGCGCGACGCGCTCGACAAGCCACGCCGATGCATCAAGTCGGATTTGGTCGCTTTCCGTCACTCTTCCCGAAATAAGGGGACCGAAATAAGGGGACGGAGGTAATTAAGTCGATGTAAGGCCTGGTCGCAGCCGCCCGACAACGTTCAGAACCTCCGCTACCTCGATACCGCGTTTGGCTCGCTGATGCAGGCCGTCGACGGCGGTGCCCACGCCGCGCCGTCACCCGCGAGGGCTACACCAAGCTGAGCGGCATGCTGGATGCGTCGCTGCAGAAATGGAGTGCGCTGAAGTCCAACGAGCTCGCCGTGCTGAACGCGAAGCTGAAAGCAAAAGGCAAGAAACCGATAAGCATCGAGACATCGCGATCAAGACACTGATCATCTGTGCAAGTCCCGAGTGCATTACCCCGCGTGACGAAAAAAAACCGGCGCTTCGTGCGCCGGCTCAAGCCTGAAATCCTCATCTCCGCTTACAGAGGACAGGGCCGAAGGCCGGGCAAGGGCGTCACCAATTGAACCCCGCACCCGCCGACACGCTGTGTTCGCTGCCCGACACCGCGCCGCCGATCGTCAAGTTGAGATGCGAGTCGATGGTGCGGCGATAGCCCACCGCCATCGCCTGCTGCCCGCCCTGCGAACCGAAGCCGACGCCGAGGCTGTTGGCACCCGGGCCCGAAGTGCTCGAGGCCAATCCCGCCCACGCCGCGCTGGTCGCACCGACGCGGTCGATGCGCCGATCCACCTCACCGAAGCGTGCATTGACCTGCTGCTCGAATTGATCGAGGCCGGCGTCCATGGCGTTGGCGATCTGTTGATCAGTATAGGCGTTGGCCTTGCTCAACGTGGTCCTGTCGCCGGCATCCGCGTAGGTCTTGGCCGAGTTCAACGCTTCCTGCGTTTCGCTGTCGAGTTGGCCTTTGTTGACCGCATCCGTGGCTGCCGTGCCATCGGCAACGTGACTGATCACGGTGCCGTTGGCGCCATTCAAGGTCAAGGTTGCGTGCGAAGTGTCGTCGTAAACCACCTCGTTGGGACCACCGCCTGCCGGGCCTGCGGGACCTTGCGGACCCGCGGGACCTTGCAGGCCTGCGGGTCCCTGGGACCCCTGCTGGCCTTGCGGACCCGCCGGTCCCTGGGGCCCCGCGGGACCTTGTGGACCGGCCGGTCCCTGGGGCCCCTGGGGTATCGCCGCAACCTTGTTGTACAGGTCGGTCAGGCTGGTATCGACCGCGCCGAAGGCGCTGCCGACATCATTGTAAGTGTTGCCCTGGATCATGTAGGCGGGCGCCACGAACATGCCGCCGGAAAAGCTCGCGCCGCCGCCCAGTGCCGCGGCGAACGGATACAACTGCGAAACGATCACCGCATCATTGTCCATCGTGCCCGCGGCTACGTTGACGATCTGCCGTTCGCTGCCCGCCGCGCCCACCGACACCGTGTTGGCGAGGTCCGCGATCGAGCCCGAACCCAGCGCCACGCTGTGGTCGGCACTGGCGACGCTTTGATTGCCGAGGGCGGTGCTGTTATCGCCACTGGCGGCGCTGTGGAAACCGAATGCGGTGCTGGAAATGCCGCTGGCGGCGCTGTAGGCGCCGAGCGCCGTGCCGCCATAACCGCTGGCGGCGCTGTCGACGCCGAGCGCTGTACTGCGACTGCCGCTGGCGGCGCTGAAGAAACCGAGCGCGGTGCTGTCATCGCCACTGGCAGCGCTTTGGTCACCGAGCGCGGTACTGACATTGCCGCTGGCCACGCTTCTGCTGCCGAGCGCGGCACTCTTGTAGCCGCTGGCGGCGCTTCGATAGCCCAGCGCGGTGCTGTAATCGCTGGCGGCGCTGTAGACCCCGAGTGCAGTGCTGACAATGCCGCTGGCGGCGCTGTGGCCGCCGAGCGCGGTACTGGAAACGCCGCTGGCAACACTGCTGGTGCCGAGCGCGGTGCTGAGGACGCCGCCGGCAGAACTGCTGGTGCCGAGCGCAGTGCTGCCGGCACCGCCGGCGCTGGCATAGGTGCCGCAGGCCACGGCGTTTAATCCAGTCGCGTTGGCGCCGGTCGGGCCGGTGCAGGTTTCGCCGGCCAGCACGGGCAGTGGTGCGGCGATCGCCGCCAGCAGTGCAAGTGCCAGCAGTGCGCGGCGCGGTGATGAGCATTGGGCCGCCGTATGCGATGCGCCGCCATGTTGACGGACCGCCAGTTCGGAAGCCACGATCGTGTGGCCCAATGCCTGATTCCAGATCAGGCTGTAGATGCGCTTGTTCATGTCGATTCCCCGTAATGGAAGGGCAGGTCCGGCGCGCAAACGCCGGCATGGATTTGCAGCTTGGAAGTTTTTCGTTACCACCCGAAGCCGACGCCGGCGCCGACCGAACTCTCGCTGTTGCTGACCGCACCGCCGATGGTGAGCGTGGTGCGTCGCGAGAGCTTGCGCTGGTAGCCGACCGACAGCGCCGACTCTCCGTTGCTGTTGCCGTAGCCGACGCCGATGCGGTTGTCGGTGTCGATGCCGGCTGCCGAGGCCGCCATCTGCACCATCGCCGTGCTCATCGCGGAGATGCGGTCGATGCGTTTGTCCTGCTGGTTGAAGCGCGCATTCACCTGTTGCTTGAACTGATCGAGATCCGCGCCCACCGCGTTGGCGATCTGCTGATCGGTGTAGGCCTTGGCGGCGTTCAGCGTGGCCTTGTCGCCGGCGTCGGCGTAGGTCTTCGCCGAATTCAACGCCTCCTGTGTCTGGGTGTCGGTGTAGCTCTTCGATTGCGACAGCGTGTTTGCATCGCCGGCCTGCATCTGTCCGACGTTCACCGCGTCGGTCGCGGCGACACCGTTCGCGACATTGGAAACCACCGTGCCATTGGCGCCGTTGAGCGTGAGGGTGTTGTGCGAATTGTTGTCGTAGGTGACCTGGTTGGGTCCGCCGCCTGCCGGGCCTTGCGGACCCGCCGGACCCTGGGGGCCGGCAGGACCCTGCGGGCCTGCGGGACCTTGCGGGCCTGCGGGACCTTGCGGGCCTGCGGGACCTTGCGGCCCGGGTGGCCCCTGGGTGCTGCCGATCCTGGAATACAGGTTGGTCAGGTTGGTATCCACCGCACCCAGCGCGCTGCCGACGTCGTGATAGCTGTTGCCCTGGATGGTGTAAGTCGGAGCGGTGAACACTCCACCACCGAAGCTGGCGCCACCACCAAACGCCGCAGCGAACGGCATCAGTTGCGACACGTTGACCGCATCGGTTGCTTGCGTGCCTGCCGCCAGGTTGGCGATCTGTCGTTCTCTACCGGCCGCGCCCACCGACACCGTGTCGGCGCGATCCGCGAGCGAGCCCGAACCCAGTGCCACGCTGTTGTCGGCGGTGGCCTGCGCGGCCACGCCGAAGGCGCTGGACTCCACGCCGCTGGCGACGGTAATTTCGTCGGCATCGGGAATGCCATCGCCGTTGAGATCGATCCAGCCGCCGCTTGCAATGCTGTGGCCACCGCTGGCCTTGCTGCCGAAGCCGAGCGCGGTGCTGTTGCTGCCGCTGGCGATGCTGTGGAAACCGAGCGCGATGCTGAAATCGCTGCTGGCCGCGCTGTAGCTGCCGAGTGCCGTGCTGCCCAAACCGCTGGCGGCGCTTCGATAGCCGAGCGCGGTGCCGTTGGCGCTGCTGGCCGTGCTGAAGACACCCAGCGCAGTGCTGTTGGTGCCGCTGGCCTTGCTCTCGAAGCCAAGCGCTGCGCTGTTGGGGCCGCTGGCTGCGCTGTAGGCGCCGAGCGCAGTGCTTTCGGTGCCGCTTGCATTGCCCTTGTAGCCCAGCGCGGTGCTGTTGGGGCCGCTGGCCGCGCTTTTGCTGCCGAGTGCGGTGCTGTAGGTGCCGCTGGCCGCGCTTTCGGTGCCGACTGCAGTGCTGTAGTTGCCGCTGGCGGCACTATAGGTGCCAAGCGCGGTGCTGGCGTAGGCGCCGCTGGCCGCGCTGAAGGTGCCGAGCGCAATGCTGCCGGGGCCGCTGGCCGCGCTGGAGTCGCCGAGCGCGGTGCTGAAGTTACCGCTGGCCACGCTGTTGATGCCGACTGCGGTGCTGTAGATGCCGCTGGCCGCGGTATAGGCGCCGAGTGCGGTGCTGAAGTTGACGCTGGCCGCGCTGAAGAGGCCGAGCGCGACACTTTCTCTGCCGCTGGCCGCGCTGAAGTGGCCAAGCGCGGTGCTGTTGGTGCCAGTGGCAGTAGCATAGGTGCCACACGCCACCGCGCCGCCGGCGGGCGCGCTGGCGCCGGTCGGTCCGGTGCAGGTTTCACCGGCCAGCGCCGGCAGCGGTGCAGCGATCGCCACCAGGAGTGCCAGCGCCAGCAGCGCGCGGCGCGGGGCATTGGCAGGTATTCGCGAGATACCACCGACCTTGCAGGTCGCCAACTCGGAAGCCACGACCGTTTGGCCAACCGAGCAGTTCCAGACCAGGCTGTAAAGCTTCTTGTTCATGACAAACCCCTGAGCATGTTGAGTAACGGACTGGCTTTTGCCGGACGGCAGGCACACGACTACGGCGAGCTGGCTCTCGCCAGCCGTCAAATGACTTGCCGTGCGTAATCCCCCTTGCCTCCAACAGACCAGCTTGTGTAGCGATGTATTTCGTCGCCGAATGGTTGCGGGTTACCCCTCTGATCCGGCACGCCCACGTCTGCCAATCCGGGCGCGGATCGGCATCGGCAATCGGCGCGGGTACCAGCGGGCTTGCCGGACGAAGAAACGGGATGCGCTGCAGACGAACGAACGCACCGCGTTGAACGCGAAGCTAAGGACTGCCGGCAAAAAACCAATCAGGGGCGTTTCTCAACAGCCTGGTAATGTCGCATTTGCCACCGGGCCATTGCCAATGGCACGGCAAAACCTTGACCGCAGGATTCGCTGATTTTATTGTCGGGATTTCAGTCGGTCATTGCCTGTCGGTCTCAATATCTTGTCTCAATGTTTCATCCGACCCCGGCTGCTGCCGCAACTTCGGGTTTGATTTGTCCAGGAGGGGGAATTGCCGATGCGCACACCGGTTCCGATGTTGCAATTCGACACCGACGATCTACCTGAAAACGAGCGGTTCGACATCTGGCGTTCGGGCGTGCACGCGCATCGGGTCTGGCTTCCGGAAGGTGCCGACCCTGCGCAATTCAGTGCGCATGTCGTTGCGTGGACCCTGGGCGAGGTCGTGCTGGCCCGGTCTCGATTGCCGGCCATCTGTTTGGCCCGCACGCCCGAGATGGCACGCGCCGATGGAGAGGATTGGGTTTCGCTGGCTTTTCAGTTGAGCGGGACCACCGTGTATACCCTGGACAAGGGTGATTTCGTTCGTACCGTTGGGCCGGGCGAAATCATTGCGTTCGACACGACACGGGACTTCAGGGCAGAGACGTCCGCGCAGGAAGTCATCACCTGCCAGATTTCACGGCGCGCAATCCGGCAGGTCATGCGGGAAATCCCCCCGCATCACGGCCATGTCATCGACGGGGCCTGGGGCCGTCTGCTGGCGGACTGCATGTTGTCCCTGGTGCGACAGCTCCCCGAAATGGCTGCCACCGATGCCCTGGGGCTCAGCCGGACACTGGTGCAATTGGTGGCGGCATGCCTGAAGGCAAAGTCCGATACGCAAGCACGGAGCGTCGGCAGGCGGGCTGCTGATGTTCGGCATCGCGCCGAAACGTATCTGGAACGGAACCTGGCCTCGCCGGATTTGAACCCGTCATCGATATGCAAGGCACTTGGAGTTTCGAAGGCGAGTCTCTATCGAGCTTTTGCCGGTTCGAACGGCATCACGTCTTATATTCGCAAGCGGCGGCTCGAAACGATTCACGTCCTGCTGAACGATCCACGCGAGACGCGCGGCATCGGCACGGTTGCCTACCAATACGGCTTCGTCAGTGAAGCCCATTTCAGTCGCGTCTTCCGGCAGAAGTTCGGCCTCAGCCCGCGCGATGTGCGTGCAAGTTTGCCTGCTGATTTCGCGGGTGACAAAGACGAAGACGATGCAGCGATCTTGCGTCGCTGGGTCAAACAGCTGAGCTGAACGTGCTGCACGAAAAGTACGCGGTGCGGGAAACGTGATTCGACCGATGCCCCGGACACCGCGACCAGCGCGATGAAAATCCAGCCCGGCCAGTGGGACAAGGTTGAAGGATCGGCGGCATCCGATCGGCTTCCGCCCATCACTTGGCGGCGGTACCCGCAATCACGAGTATGCCGAAGCTGCCGGGTTTCATCGTCGGCCGCGGGTGCGGTTCGGCGCTGGTGGGCGCGGGGCGTGGACCAAGCTCTGCGGCGGAGAGATACACGCGGCCTGTGGCATCGTCGAGCGCCATGGTGCGCGCGCTCTTCTGGGTGGGAACGTTGGCGATCACTTGATAATGGTCGGGCGTTTCCTCGCGCACCACTGTCAGGGTGCCGCTGCGTCCGTTGGAACTGAACACCAGGCCGCGTTGCGCGTCATAACGCGCGGCGTCCGGTCCGTCGCCGATCGGTACACTCGCGACGGGCTCGCCATTTTCGGAATCGGTAACGGCCATGATGTTGTTCTGGCACACCGAGAACAGGCGATGGTGGGCGACGTCGATGGCGAGGCCCGAAGGGTGGCGGCAATCCTTCAGTGGCCACGTGGCGGTGACTTTCATATTCACCGGATCGATCACGGCAAGCTCGCCCTTGTCGGTGATGTTGGCGAACACGCGTCCGTGGCCATCGCTGACCGGAAATTCCGGCTGGCCCGGCAGCGCGATGCGCCCCAGCAGCTTTCCGCTCGTCGCATCGATCACGCTGGCGTCGTCGCTGTCGCCGTTGAACGTGAAAACGCGCTTTGAATACGGGTCGTACACGATTCCGTCCGGGTCC
>Ga0207695_10012334_pt1 | contig 10268 bp, 12 predicted proteins | sample KBSC54metaG_FD_184354 | JGI IMG/M metagenome (GOLD analysis project Ga0207695, IMG submission 184354) | Corn rhizosphere microbial communities from Kellogg Biological Station, Michigan, USA - KBS C5-4 metaG (SPAdes) (version 2) | ecosystem: Host-associated > Plants > Roots > Rhizosphere > Soil... | reverse complement strand
CTTGATGTGATCCTCAGCCTTGAAGCTGATGCGATCCAACCCCGACGGAGTCTGGTTCGGGGAAATCTTCTCCGCATTCGTCAGCTCGTCGAGTTCAAGCACCAAGCCACTCTGGGCTCCGCGCTGCTCGAGCTCGGCGATGCTCATATTCGTCAGCGCGTTGCGCTTGATCATCCACCCCGAATTGGCGGTAGTATTGACCACATGAAGCTCTTGGGACGAAACCTTGTTGAGAAGCTCCTGCGGGCCAAGAAGATTCTCCACCAGCCCAATCGTCCGACCGCGGCGGAAGTACGGAAAGTACGGCACCACCGTAAAGTGCTTGTACGGGGACCAGTCGTCGTGAAGGACCACGTTGTCAGCGATGACGGTCCAGCGGATCCGGTGGATCAGCTTCTTCGTTGTCGTGATATCCGGGTTAGCCTGCAGATACTGGGCGATACGAACGTCGTCCCAATCCTTCGGCACCTCGCGCATGTCGCCCGTGCGCACATCGACAAAATGCAACACGCGATCGAGCTTCCGCCACTGACGTTCGATCACCCGAATGTTGCGGGAGATGTTCCGCTCGTTCTCACTCCCCAGTACCTGCATCGCCCGGGGGAAGCCAAACCGGTCACGATCACGATCAATCGAGTCGTATCCATAGGGGAAGTAGCTGTCGGTCCGGGAGCGCAGAAGGTCTGCGTCGGCCTTCGAGTAGAGGAGCTCAATCTGGTCCGGAGACATCCACTTCGTGACGATCACGTCCCCCCATTTGTCCGGGTCGTACTCATCTGCGTCTGCATCAACGAGCACGTTTTTGGGATTCAGCTGAGTGATACGGACTTCGCCGCGGAGCGAGTCGGTAAAGTCCAGCCGGGCGTCGAAAAAACCGCGTGAAGTAATGATGCCGTCGCAAAACACATCGGAGCGCAGCCACGAGAGCTGGTTGTTGTCCGAAATCTGCATGTAGACCTTGGTCAGCGCGCTGGCGATATCTTCCGTCGCCCCCTCGTTACGGGGCCTAAACGCCGTGTCCGTGCGCTGGTAGATCTGCTCGCCCAGCACGTTGGACACAGTACTGATGATCTTGTTGATCGTCAGAGCCGGCCGGCGCTGGCTTTTCAAAAGAGCCAGATCGTGCGGATCCCACTGCATGCCGACAAAGAAATCATCGCACTGGGTGGCTTTCTTGACATAGGCCAGATGGCCGTTGTCGCGTAACCACGCGTACCGCAGCCAGACGTCCGTAGCAATCGAAGTATTGACGGGCATAGTTAAGCGGCCATGTGGGTCCCAATTCCGCGGACGATATCACTTTCCAGCTTGTCGCGCCAAGAGGGTAAGTTTGCGCTCGTACTCGCAGCACGAGGGGGCGGGCGCTTCACGACCATGTGCGCGGCCCATGCGAGCGCATCGACCACGTCGTCGTGCACGCCGGCTGGGAACCGCAGCATCTCCTGCTGCGCCTGATCGTACCAAGGCGCTCCGTCCGGGAACCAGAGCTTCCCCTGCATCATGCGGCCCTGCAAGGGCCGGGCGCGCACCTGCTTGTCGGTCAGGGGCTGGAGCGGCTCGTACGCCACATACTGCTGGCGCTCCACCATGCGCTTGTCCAGCACGGGCTTGAGCGCCCGCCATATCTGCGAATCTTCGACCCCCATCAGCTGCACATTCCAGCGCGCTGCGACATTGAGCATGGCCTCGATGATCTCGAACGTGCCGCCGCGCATGCGATGGATATCCAGCACGTACACGTTATCGTGCTCATCCTGATAAATCGTAGCCCCTACGGTCCAGTCGTTGGTCTGCTTCTCGCCAATGGCGAAGTCCCAAGCAGTGAAAATCCGGGCCCCGGCGGCAGGCATGCTGGGCGGAGCCTTATGAAAGTACTCCCGCTTGAAGTACATGCCGGTGTCGGGCACGGGATTCTGCTGGAACAGCGCGCTCCAGATGCGCGCATCCATATTGGCCCGAATCCGCTTGAGGGCCTCGGTCGGGTAGCGGGCTTCGTGCAGGCAAGTGTCGGGCGGGCGAAGCAAGACCCTTTCAGGCTCTTCCCCCTCGATAGGCACCCACTCTTCTTTCTCGCGGATCACGCGCCCGGTGCTGGGCTCCTTGTACTCCCACTCGTCGCTGAGGGCCGGGTACTTGATCAAGTCAAAGTCGTCAGCAGCATAACCATCGTCGCCCGGGCCCGCGCGCATGGCAGCCTGCAGCCGGCCGGCGAGGTCGTCGTCGGTCCACCAAGTCTGAATAACCAGTACCCCGCCGCCGGGGGCCAAGCGTGTGTACGCCGTGGACTGGTACCAATCCCAGAGCTTGTCGCGAATGTCGGCGCTATCGGCTTCTTCCTGATTCTTGATCGGGTCGTCGATGATCAGCACGTGCGCGCCTTTGCCAGTGATACCGCCGCCGACGCCAGCGGCCAAGAACCCGCCGGCACGCGTCGTCGACCACTCACCGACCGCTTGGCTATCAGGATCGAGCTGAGTGTCCGGAAAAATGGCTTGATAGTGCTTATCGCGCATGAGTTCGCGGACACGCCGCGAAAATTTCATGGGCAAGTCCAAGTTATACCCGACGTTCACAATCTCGTGACTGGGGTTATGTCCCAAGTGCCACGCTGGGAAGCGGATACTGGCCAGCTCGCTCTTGCCGTGCCGCGGCGGGAGCAGGAGCATCAACCGCGGGGATTTCCCCGCAGCTACGTCCTGAGAGAACTTCTCCAAGCGCTCGCAGATATCCTCATGCACCCAGCCGGCTAGGTACTTGGGGAACGTCAGTTTCACGAACTGCAAGAGCCGGCGGCGCGCGAGCACCCTGCGCGCGAGCACCTGCTGGGAGTAGAGACTGGGGGTTAGGGGTTTTGGAGCTGGGGGCGGAGCCGGCGGGGGCTGATTCTTGGGTGCGTTCCGGGCAAGAACACTGCGCTGGCCCTGCTCGCGCTTATCCTTCTTGACCTGTTTCTCGATCTGAGTCCTCAGACGCGATGAGCTGTCCTTCAAGTGCCGGAAGACCGTTGCCGCCTTCTTCGGCGAGGGCAAGGAGCTCAGCGTCGGAGAGGGTTTGGATTTTTTCGAGCGCGATTTGGCCATTGATCGTGACCTCAAGTTTGGTCTTCACAGGCTCGTAGAACCCGCACATCTTACCGATTTCGCGCCAGCCGGCGACCATCACGATCGGATCACCTTGGGTTTTGGCCATCTCGATAGCTTCACTGAAGCCATCGATCACCTTCTGGCGGGTCATCTGCGATACCTTGGCGAACTCGGCTCGCTTCTTCGCAATGGCCATCTGGATCTTGGGGTTCGTCTCTAGCTGAGTGATCACAGCCGGAGAACTGAGGCTGTAGCCCGCCGCACGAGCAGCTGCGGACTGTGTCATGCCGTGTTCGGCGCGATTTACAACGTACTGACGCTGTTTCTCGGTCAAAAACGCACGAGAGTCGGTCTTCGAGTTCAGATCTACGGGCCGAGTGCCGGTGTAGTTCTTCTTGCGCATCATTTTTTTCTGATACGCACCGCGTTCCTGCAAGTTGTTAAACACGGTCTCGAGATCGCGCATAGGAAATCAGGTCGGAAGACCGCCCTCCTTGCGGGCCAAGTCTGCAGCTTCGGAGGTGCTCGCAAGACTCAGATGCAAGCCACGCTCGTCAGCACGAAGCACGATGTTACACAGATCTGAATTACAAAACGCCTCGACCGTGGTCGCGTCGATCGTGACGTCGGCCTTACCGCTCTGGAACAGCAAGAGAGCGCAGATTTTATGCCACTGATCGTGCACAGACTGAGTAACGGAATGGTTGGGGTTGAGCTCCATGGGCCAAAAGCGTACCAAATTGGTACCCAATTGCAAAGCATTTGGGGTAACCGACTTCACAGGTCAGCACTCTGCCGTTGAGCTACGGCTACCAAAGTGCAGGGTACAAAGTACGAAGAAGTTTCGCAAATCAGGCGATGGGTCCCTCCCCCTCTCCCCTCGCCCTTAGCACCCCCCACTTCGGATTCGGTTTCGGATTTCCCGAAAAGGAGTCTCTACCCCCACCCCCACTTCGCGCTTCGCGCGAAGTGACTGAAGTCTGTGTTCTCAACACGGAGTTCTCAGATGAAAGTTCGCACGAGATTGGATCGCGCTCACTTGGAGATCGTAACTTGTGATGATCTACTTAGCACTTGGTACCAAGTGCGTGTGCTCTTCGAGCGCACTGGAAGTAGATTTGTACACAAGTATAAGTTTATAAATCGCTCAGTGGCTGAGCGCTTTGCTACTCGTGTACGCAAACGCAATTCGATTGACTGGACCCATTGGAGCAAAGCATGAGCTCGATCGACTTCGCTGAAATGGTTCACACAATCAAGGTCGGAGTAGTTGTTGTATTAATACTCGGTGCGCTGTTGTATCGCTGGACCAGAAACTAAATCACTCACTCACACTAGGAAACTCACTCATGAACACACATGCACAATTTTTCTGCGCTGGCTTCAATGCCATGAATGGTTTGATCAAGGCTTCGCGCGCAGTATCAAACGCGACGAACGTCGTTGCTGAATCGCTGAGTACGAAGTACTCAGCTCTGAACATACACACCAAGTGCTTCTATCGTGGTGCTCGCACTGCATGGAACTGCCGCGAGCTGCGAATCACCAAGCTCGAGGTCATCCGCAATGATTAAGTATATTTTTATACTTTCGTTGTTCAGCACTGCGGTGCTGGGCATTCGGGCATACGCCGCGATCAACACAGTGCCAATCGAAAAGATCGCAGGAATTTCGGTCTGGGCACTGAGTGTCGTGGTACTCATCGAGGTAGCACTAAGACACATAACGCTATGATCATCGAATCTGGGTTCATCGTGTTTCTCGGTCTGTTTCTATTATTTGTGAAACTACCGCCAAAGGTCTCATTGCGAATGCTAGGGCGACCGCTAATGATAGACGTAGTGATAACGATTCTCACTTACATTCTCCATTACGGGACGTTTACCGGCATCATGGCAGCAGCAGTTGCTGGGCTACTTTGCTCTGGATTCACATCAGCTGGTCGCTGGGCATTTGGTTACATCGATCCCAGCACCAAGGTCTACATGCGCGGTCATTTATGGAGCAATTATGAATCTCTTAATCAGAAGTAAAGACGGCCATTTAGATCTCAATGAAGTTGAAGCCGAGGACGACGTAATCACTTTCGTCGAAGCACTCGAAGACAGGCTTTACAGCGGCGAGATCACGCTCGAAGAAGCAATGAATCTCGTCAACGATTTCAACGCAACCAGCAAGGAGGTAAGCATACGGGCACGTGTACGCCCAGCTGTCACGTTCGAACTCGATCACACACGAACTATCAACGTAATCGAGCGCAAACTCAAACTACTCAAATCACTCACTCGAGGTTTTCAATCATGAACACGAATACGCATCTCAAGTACTTGGCACACGCCATCCAAAAAGTCGCACTCGATCCGCTACATCCGAACTTCATAGCCGCGCTCAAGGCCAAGCGCAAAAATTCGGAGCGCTTGACCAATCGTGAAATCACACTCCACGAAATCCGACACGCTCTCGGCACCGCCGCAAAAAAGTTCGATGATCCAAAACTCGCAGTTGCAAAAACCGTGGCCTATTTTGCGCAGACCAAAAACACGACCGCAGCGGTCGTCATGGTCAAGGAACTCATGAAGGACTGCGCATTCCAAGCCAACATCGACATCAGTCGCCTGAACCGACAGATCGACGCTACAGCGATCGAAGAAGGTGTCGACGCCATGTTCGAAGATCACCCTGTAGACCTGACGGACGTCCCACTCTTCGACCAATCCGATTTCAATCGAGCTACCGAACGCGAAGAATATGCCGGACCCGAACAGGACATCACGGCAACATCGATCGAAGATGCAGTCGACGCGATCGAGTATCTGCAGATCTGGCTGATCTCGGGTTTCAGTCGCATGTCGGTCGAATCCCAGCAGTTCTGGGGGTTCGAAAATGGCCTGTGCCCCCTCGACCAACGTGCTGAGGACAACGGCACGTTCACGCCGATCTACGATCTCGATGACTATCGGCAGTTGCAAAAAGAACGCGGCATTGCGCAACGCAATAACATCGGCAAAGCCGAAGACATCGAACGCTTCATGATGGCAGCTTGATCCACCCACTCAGCACCTCGCTCCTAGGAGCGAGGTGCTTTTAACCTAGCTCTCAGTCGTGGGAGCCAACGGCTGTCCATGCATCCGTGCATACACCTTCTTGTCTGCATGCGCCAGCATACTCGCAGTGATCGCACGCCTTACAAACTCAGCAGCCGAGATCCCCTGCAACTCAGCATGCAATGTCAAATCCTTGAGCATCGCTTCAGGAAGACTGAGCAAATACCTCGCCGTTCCACGCGCATCGGGATAGTCCAACGACCAGCGTTTTGTGTGCCTATTCATGGACGCGAGCATACAGTCGAATGCGTTAGAATCCCGTTAAAAACAATATTTCACCAGACCTCCCAAACCTAAAAGGTAACCTCTCTAATACTCTCATTTCTTCTTGATCCTTTGTTTTCTATTTCTTTTCTCTTTTCTCTTTTCTCTTTCCTTCTTCTAGAATTGCTAGAATCTCTAAGTCTTTGTTAGTTAAAAAATATTCTTTAGAGCTTTTAGCAATCCTAGCACTTTTTTTCTCGGACAAGATTTTTCAGAAAAATATTGCAAAATATACTTGATGAAGATATATTTCCGGACTTATCCACAATCCTCGATTCTAGCAAAATTTTTGGACCCCCCAAAACTAGGACCGATAGGAGCTTTTTCTGATGGAAAAGATCAACCGACTTGCCCTCAAATCCATCCGGCAACACCTACAGTTATCCCAGTCAGATATCGCCCTAATGTCGGGCTTGAGTCTGCCCACCATTCGGAGTATAGAATCAGACCCCGAGTACAACCCCACCCTCGACTCCCTGTACAGTCTATGCCGCGCTTACGAGATCGATGTCCGTGAGGTGCTCGAATTTCCGCGCTTCCTGAATACCAACACCCAAAACGTAAAAGCTTTCGTGGCTCGTAGCCACTTGATCGAAGCCGGTGTTCCACGTGGAACAGGCCAAACCCCGGGGATTGTGACTAATGAAGATTAACTTCCTCGCTGCAAAACAGCCGATCGTCAAGGCTTACGAGCTAGCAGCAGATGGAACATTAATCAAACACCCTTACCCCTTCGTGTACGAGGTAACCTCGTACGAAGAGCATCCAACCAGCCTCTACGAGCTTTATCAGCACATCTGCAAGTACGCAGCAAAAGGCGCATGTCTGCTAAAGGGTGAATTACAACGCAAGTTACAACTCGAATCCCGAGCTGGATCAACTGACCCGAACACCCCCACCAACTGGATCTGTCTGGACCTAGACGGTATCTCTGGGTTTCAGTCCGTGGATGCCTTTCTCAAAGCCGTCGGAGCGCAGGACACCGATTACATCCTTCAATGGTCAAGCTCTATGGGACTCGAGAGCGCAACGGATCTGCGCTGCCACATCTTCATACAGCTCGACCGTGAATACCAGCCAGCACAACTCAAACGCTGGCTCCTAGGACTTAATCTCGCGGTCCCAGAGCTCAACTCTCAGCTCAAACTCACCAAAACCAACACCAGTCTGCGCTGGCCTCTGGACGTCACCACGTGCCAAAACGACAAGCTCCTCTACATCGCACCGCCAGCACTCGCACCGAGGATCAAAGACCCCTACCCCAAAGGTAACCGAATCACATTCAATGCCCGTCTGAATCGAGTACTGACCCTACCCACGAGCTTTCAGGCTCAAGAGGTACAGCGCAACCAGATCTCACAAATCATCGCCGACCTTCGTGCCAAGGCCGGATTGCCTAAGATCCGAGCTGCCAAGTTCAAGTTCCAAGGTGAAATCGAGTATCTATCCAATCCCGACGCTGCAAGCATTACGGCCTCGAAGACCGAACGCGGATTTGTATACTTCAACCTCAACGGCGGTGACAGTTGGGCTTACTACCATCCCGAGAACTCCCCCGAGTTCATCTATAACTTCAAGGGCGAGCCGACCTATCGCACTCAAGACTTACTCCCGCAGTACTGGGCCAAATTACAATCGGCCAAGATTGCCCAGACTCTGAGCTATCAGCCGAATTCAAAGGGTGAAATTCACCTCGCCTTCCGTGACTTCAGCACCGGGAACTACTACAACGGCACGTACAACAGCCTCACTGATCAGCTGGTACTGGCTCCTGCCAAATCTGAAAACCAATTGCGTCAATTCTTGGCGCAGTACGATCAGGCCCTCGGTGACATCGTTCCAGACTGGACACTCACATGGGATCCGACGTGTCAATACGTGATCGACACCAAGAGCCGGAAGATCAACACCTACCAACCTAGCACGTTTTTCCAGTTACAGAGCTTACCTACGGTGAGCTCTGTCCCGCCGACAATCATGAAAGTAATCTCGCACGTGCTCGGCAACGATGCTGCGACGATCCATCACTTCATGAACTGGCTCGCAGTAATCGTCCAGAATCTCAAGGCCTCGGGCACGGCGTGGGTATGGCAAGGCACCCAAGGAACCGGCAAGGGTGTGCTGTTTCATAGCATACTGACCCCGATATTCGGGGCACAAAACACCGTGTCCAAACGCATGGAAGAGATCGAAAGCGAGTTCACCGGATACATGGAGAATAAATTCATCGTCTTCATCGATGAAATCGAGGCCGGTAGGTCTCTATACCACACCAAGATCACGGCCAAGCTCAAGAATCTAATCGTCGAACCGACGATCTCGATCCGCAAGATGTACACCCAAGCCTACATGGCACCTAATCATTCCAACATGATCTTTGCGAGCAATAAACCCGCCCCTGTCGAGGTAAGCAGCGATGACCGCAGATTCAACGTCGGACCATATCAAGAACACAAAATCAGCCTCTCGGTCAAAGAAATCGAAGAAGACATCCCCAATGAGCTCGAAGCGTTCTACGCGTATCTTCGCGCGTACCCTGCTTCCAAAATCGTCGCTCGTACCCCGCTAGTATCGCTCGCACGCGACCAGCTCATCGATATTTCGCGCACAGCGATCGACACCGTGAGTGATGCTCTACTACGTGGGGACTTGGAGTTTTTCTGGGATCACTTAAGCTCCGTGACTCCGGACAAAATGTCCCCGCTCGAGAATACCAAGTACGCACCGTATCGTGAGCTAATCATCGATCTGGTCAACACTCTAGACTTCAGGATCACACGCGACGAGCTCTTAGTGATCACAGAATGGTGCGTCGGCGGTATGCCGCGTAGCCCGAACAAGTTTGCCAGTTTGCTCAAGCACCACAAATTGCACTTGAAGCAGATCTGGAAAAACAACCGCAACGTCCGAGGCATCGACGTGAATTGGAAGCCCGATCCGAAGTGGCTGGCCCAAGCACGCAAAGACATCGCCGGAGGAGCCGTATGAGCGATTGCGTTGGTTTTATGTACCGTGGAATTCATATCACTGGGGGCAATCGTGATCCCGCTCCACTCGGATTCTTCGGAACGAGGGGCTTAAAACAACGTTTCGGTCCTGCAACGATAAATGTTTATGACTGGTATACCAATGCCCTCGAGCCATACGCCGCGCTATTGCTTATCGCGGCAAACCACCCACCAACGGAGAACTGAAATGAAGATCGTACTTGCGTTAGCTCTTATCGCTTCACAAGCATTTGCTGCATCCTACAACCAACCACTCAACTGCGCAGCAACGAGCATCGCGCTAAATGCTCCAAGCACTTCGGCCACAGTGCAGTGCCCGGATACACCGCCACCGCCGACCAGTGCTACATGCCAGCCGGGGCTCGGTTCGGATTTGCCGAACCAACACGCCGTGTGTGCGGGCGCATTCAAGCACAACGTCGTTAGTTCGGTGACTACTTCGGACAGCGGTAACTGGACCTTCGACAAGGTGTTCGGCGCTACGTGGCCCGGCAGCTTGTCGACGGCGAATGCGATATTCACGCTACAGCCGGGGCAGTATGTCGCAATCCCGTTCAAGCCGACGCCCGGGCACACGGTCGACTTTCTGATCAACAGTACCTTCACCAACGCACGCAACATCACCGGTTCCATCGCTACAGTGCAAGGCGTGTTCACCGACGGCAACCCGAACGTGGTCTGCAACGCCGCGCGCGATCTCAACCTCGTAGCCAGCTCTAACGGTTCGGCCGGTGCATGCAAGCTCGATCCAACCAAGAACTACTGGCTGAATCTGATCCCCGGCACTGTACAGCCCCGCCAGCCGATCA
>Ga0207695_10012329_pt1 | contig 10269 bp, 10 predicted proteins | sample KBSC54metaG_FD_184354 | JGI IMG/M metagenome (GOLD analysis project Ga0207695, IMG submission 184354) | Corn rhizosphere microbial communities from Kellogg Biological Station, Michigan, USA - KBS C5-4 metaG (SPAdes) (version 2) | ecosystem: Host-associated > Plants > Roots > Rhizosphere > Soil... | reverse complement strand
CACCGCAGATGGCGCCCTCGCGTACTGCCCCAGCGTCTTGCGAATCTGCCCGCGAGTCCTGATTTGCGGCGACGCCCGAGTGCGGTTCGCGCGGCGTCCGGAATTCCTGTCCCATCGTCCGGCCCCGCGGCGGGGCCGACGGCACCTCTTGGCGGCGGGCGTCCGCGCGGCCACAATCACGACCTGGCCTTCTTCGAGGTGGGGTCATGAGCCTGCACGACATCGCGGCGGCGCTCCAGCGGGTTGAGACGGTTTTGCGGCGACGGCAGGTCGAAACCGCGGGAGCGTGAGTGGACGCACTTTCGGAAACTCTGCGCGTCGTACACCTCGTCGGCGCAATCTTCATCAACGGCCGATTCACCGCACCGTGGTGTTATCAGTCGCCGCGTGCCAACGCGGCCGCGCCTCTGCTGGAGCCGGGTGCCGAGCGCGTCATCATTTTTCACCTGATCACCCAGGGCGATTGCGTCGTCGAGCTGCTGGGCCAGCCGCCGTTGCGCCTGATCGCGGGGGATGTCGTGCTCTTCCCTCAGGGCGACCCGCATCGCATGGCTTCCGAACCCGGCTTGACGCCCGCTCGCGGTTCGCCCCTGGACAAAGTGCTGTCGCGGCGACCGCGCTACCTCACGTACGGCGGCGGTGGCGCGGCGACTTCCCTGGTCTGCGGCTATCTCGCGTGTGACAACCGCCTCGCGCAGATTTTGCTAGCTGGCTTGCCGTCTGTGGTGCGTGTGAACGTCCGCGGGTCGAATGCGGGGGCCTGGCTCGAGTCCTCCGTTCGCTACGCACTGACGGAGGCGCATTCACCTCGACCGGGTGGCTCGGGAGTGCTTGCGAAGCTCGCCGAGGTGCTGTTCATCGAAGTACTGCGTTTGTATATGAGCGAGCAGAGTGCGGGACAGACGGGTTGGCTGGCGGGCGTCGGTGACCGGATCGTCGGCGGCGCGCTCAACGCGATGCACAAGCGTCCGGCCCATCCCTGGACGCTCGAAGAGCTGGCGCGCTCGGCCGGTACCTCCAGGTCGGTGCTCGCGGAGCGTTTCCAACACTTGATGGGGAGCTCGCCGATGCAGTATCTGACGCAGTGGCGGATGCTGCTCGCCTCCAACCTTCTGCGCCGGAGCAATGCTCCCCTCGCACGGATCGCCGAGGACGTGGGCTATAAGACCGACACGGCGTTCAGCCGGGCGTTTCGCCGAGAGTTCGGCGCTCCGCCGGCGAAGTGGCGGGCGCAACAATCGACCGTGATCGCCTCACCGGCTCGGCAGTAGCAAAGGGACGCAGGCGCCGCTGCCAGAATCACCCGTGCTGCGCGTTGTCGGCCTGCGCCTCTTCCACTGCCGGAGTCGTCCACCCCGAGCGCGCTCCCCAGATGAAAAAAGCGAACCCCAGCGCGCCGACCACCACCAGATCCCAACCCCAGCTCAGGTAGCCACGGCCGCCGAATCTGGTGCTTCCCGCCCATGACACCCAGGCAATCGTGGGCAGGTACACGATGATCCACCAGGCCGCCCTCAGCTGCCGCCTGAAATCCTCCCATCCGGCGCGTGCCTGGTAGTAGAGATAGACGGGCAACGCGGCGGCGACCAGCAGGATGATCTCGCCCGTCAGCGGCCATTTGGCCCAGTACAGCAGCTCTGTCGAGAAGATGAAAGCGAGGGCGGAGATGACACGCAGGGCCGGCACCCTGAAGGGACGATGCATCGTCGCGGCGGTGCGCCGCAACGTCATCGCGCTCACCGGGCCGGTCAAATAGGAGATGATGGTCGCAACCGAGATGACCGCAGCGAGTGTGCCCCAGCCGCGGAAGCGGAACAGGAAGAGGTACGCGACGACCAGGTTGAACCACATCGCATTGCGCGGAATCCCCCAACGCCGATGCAGCTGGCCGAACGCCGCGGGCAACGTGCCATTACGCTCCATGCCATAGAGCATGCGTGCTGTGGTCGCGGTGTAGGTAATCCCCGTGCCGCTTGGACTGACGAAGGCATCCGCGTAGAGCAGCACGGCGAGCCAGTTGAGATTGAGGATGAGGGCCAGCTCTGCAAAAGGCGAGCGGAAATCGATGCCTTGCCAACCCTTTGTCAGCAAGCTCGCCGGCACGGCTCCCAGATAGGCAATCTGCAGAATGACATAGATCACCGCGGCCAGCAGGATCGACCCGAGCACGGCGATGGGAATACTGCGGGCCGGGTTGCGGGCCTCTCCAGCGAGGTTCACCGGACTCTGGAATCCGTTGAAGCTGAATACGATGCCGGCCGTCGCCACAGCCGTCAGGACCGCGGCGAAGTCGATCGTGTGAGGATCACCCTGCAGATGGACGCTGAAGTTCTCGGAATGAAAGCCGCTGGCGATCAGCACGAGGCCAGTTGATGCCGGCACCACCAGCTTGAATACGGTGATGGCTGCGTTCGAGCTCGCGAACAGCCGCACGCTCCAGAAGTTCAGCAGGAAGTAGATGAAGACGAGCACCGCGGCGATGGCGAGGCCCGGGGACGTCAACTCCGAGTGCACGTACAGGCCCTGAGCCCAGGGATAGGGCCATGAGGCCATGTACTGGACGGACGCCTCCGCCTCCACGGGGATGACGGAGACGATGGCGATCCAGTTCGACCACGCGGCGATGAACCCGACGAGTGACCCGTGGGAGTAGTGGCCGTAGCGCACCATGCCACCGGATTCCGGGAACATCGCTCCGAGCTCCGAGTACGTGAGCGCCACTGTGATGATGATCGCCGCGCCCAGCACCCACGCCCAGACCGCTCCGGGCCCGGCGATGCCCGCGGCACGCCACGCGCCGAACAGCCAACCCGATCCAATGATCGAGCCGAGGCCGGTCAGCATCAGGGCAAAGGTTCCTACTTCGCGGCGGAACCCGCTGGGGGAGCCCATGGGCTACTGGAAGAATTCTGCGCCAGGAGGCTTGCCTTCGGGGCCCCAGAGCTCCGAGGGGTCCCAGTGCTCGGCAATCAGGCCCTTCTCGATGCGAAACGCGTCGAACCACGTCATGTAGTAGATGTGATCGGGGTTCTGGCGATCGCGCACCTTGCGGACATAGCTGACGATCACCCGGTCGCGCTCGGCGACGATGGAGATCACCGGGACCTTGATGCGCGACAGGATCGGGCGCGGGGGACGTTGTTTCTTGAACAGCTCGATGAAGGCGTCGCGCCCGGACCGCACGTTGGGGTTGTGCTGGATGTAGGTCGGGGCCATGTACTTGGGCGCCTGGTCCATGTGGCCGCCTTCGTAGACGATCCGCCAGAAGTCGAACACCAGGCGCTTGTTGCGCGCCAGCTGCGGGTCATCGCTCTTGAGCATCGCGAGCTGGTCCGGGTCCTCGGTCGGGGGTACCTGCGCATAGGCCCGCTCCCCATGGGCCATCGCCAGCAAGCCGCAGAGCATCAGCCCCGGAATCAGACTGTACTTATTCATGGCGCTCCGATCGTTCCTCGATTGCGGTGGCCGCAAGGGCGCGGATTGTACAGAGAGCGCACAACGTGCGCCCGTGCCGACGGCGGCCGCCGTTCAGGGAAGGCCGTTACCGCCGGCGCGCGCCCCCGGTCATCCGATCCACCGCTGGTCCGTTGTTACGGGTAGCTGGGTGTCGGACCGGCGTCATGGGTAGCCGTCGAGCCGCGCTGGCCCACGCGTTGTGGGCTGCCGTCGATCTGGCGGCGGCTGGTAGTTATCGGTAGCCGTTCATGAGGCGAGTGGGGTCGCGATGTATCGTCTGCTTCGCGGTGCTGTCTGGGGCTTCATGGCCGTGATTGCCGGACTGGGCGCAGCGCCCCGCACAGCATCCGCCGATGCAGTCTCCGCGGTGCAAGTGCTTCGGGAGGGTGGTTGCGGTGGTGTGCTGCCTCGTGCGCAACCCCTGCAACACGAAGGTCTGTTGGACCGCGTTGCCAAACGCTGGGCGCTGGGCGCAACGCTGCGCTCCGCTGCCGCAGACAGCGGGCTCCCGCCCCAGTCGATCGGCGGCGTGCGTATCCGAGGTCCGGAGTCAGCGGATATCCAGCTGCTGCGAGCCTCCAGCTGCCGCCAGGTGACCGACCGGAATCTGCGTGCCATGGGCGCATACCGTGTTGGTCTGGAAACGTGGATCGTTCTGTACCCTGTGCCTGGTGCATCGCAGATGCAGGCGCAAGTCCGGCCGACTCCTCCGGTGCGCCCGCGGACTCCCGTTCCCGCACCGGCGGTGGCCCAGGCGCGGGCGACCCCTCACGTGCAATCGCGTCCCGTCCGGGCCGTTCCCGTCGAGGCTGCGCTCGCGCCGCGCGCACTCGAGCTCGTCAACGAAGTCCGAGCGCGCGGCGCACGCTGCGGGAATCGCTCGTTCGCACCGGTGAAGCCCGTGACTCTGTCGCTGACGCTGACAGACGTCGCGTCCGTGCACGCGCGGGACATGGCAGAGCACAACTATTTCGAGCATGTGGATCTGGCGGGCCAGTCTCCCGCGGATCGCGTGCGCTCCGTCGGATACCGGGAGAAACTCGTAGGCGAAAACATCGCCTATGGACCCGAGACGGTCGACGAAGTCGTTCAGGGCTGGCTGGACAGTCCGGGACACTGCGAGAACATCATGGACCCGCGGTTCGCGCAGATGGGCATCGCTGTGGCGCCCGGCCGCGCGCTGCGGCATGGCTTGTACTGGGTGCAGGTACTCGCCGAACCGCGCGCGTGACCACACTGTTGGCTCGCCTGTCAGCCGGCGATCTGCGACCTGTCACGCGAGCGGCATCCTCCTGTAAGATCGTGCCCACGCGCGCGACCGGCGAGCGTGGCCAGCCACTTGATGGAGGACACATGTCAGACCGCGACAGTCCAAAAAAACCAGCGTTGACGCAATCCGGGCGCGCGCGGCGTCGCTTCCTGGAGGGAACGGCGCTGGCCGCTGTCGGCACCTCCGCAGCCGTTTTCGGCGGACTGAGAAACGCTGGCGCGGCAGACGCGAATCCCGGCGAGTGCCCCGCGGTGCTGACACCGATGAAAGAGGTCGAGGGCAAAGTCGCCTTCATCACCGGCGGCGACAGCGGCATCGGCCTGGGTGTCGCGCGCGCCTGCGCGGACGCCGGCATGAAAGTCGTGATCACTTATCGCACCCAGAAGCATCTGGATGAGGCGATGAAGTATCTGCAGAGCGCAGGCGACCGGGTCCACGCCATCAACGTGGACGTCACCGACCGGGCCGCGATGGAAAAGGCCGCGCTCGAGACTGTGCGCGTGTTCCAGAAGGTGCACGTCGTGGTCAACAACGCAGGCGTCGCCGTCGTCGGCGGTCTCAGCACCGCCACGTACGACGACTGGGATTGGGCGATGAGCGTCAACCTCAACGGCGTGTTCAACGGTGTGCGGACTTTCCTGCCGCGGATCCAGGCCCACGGCGAAGGTGGACAGGTGGTCGCCACGTCCTCGCTCGCCGGGCTGCTGGCTCATGGGCCGGCGGGCGTCTATACCGCGTCGAAATTCGCTGTCGTGGGCATGATGGAGGCGCTGCGCAACGAGCTGGCCGAAACCAACATCGGCGTGTCGGTGTTCTGTCCAGGCCTGGTCAACACGAACATCGGCACCTCCAACCGCAATCGTCCGGCGACCCTGGCCGACTCCGGCTTCAAGCCCGATGCCAAGCTGATGGCGCGCCTGCCGAAGGAGATGCGCCAGATGCGCGGTCCGCCGCCGGGAATGGACCCGCTGGAGGCCGGGCAACGCGTATTGAAGGGGATTCGCAACAACGATCTGTACATCCTGACGACGCCGGAATACGAAGAGGAGTTCCGCGCCCGCGGCGAAGCCGTCGTCGCCTCGCTTCCCACGGATGTGAAGGCGCCGGAAATGCGTGTCACGCTCGGCCGCATGATTCTCGGCAAGACGGTGTACGCGACGGTGCGCGATCGCAAGAACTGCGAGCGCGCGCGTACCCGCAAGGCCTGATCCTCCGCTATGATCTCGCCTGTTCAGACGGGCGAGATTCTCGATGGCCACACTGTTCGAACCGTTGCGCCTGGGCGAGCTGACCTTGCCCAACCGCATACTGATGGCACCCCTTACGCGCATGCGTGCGGGCTCGGCACGCATGCCGAACGCGCTGATGACGGAGTACTACGCTCAGCGCGCCTCCGCCGGGCTCATCATCTCGGAAGCGACCGTCGTCACGCCGATGGGCGTCGGCTATGCGGATACCCCTGGAATCTGGTCTTCGGACCAGGTGGAAGGATGGAAGCAGGTGACGAGCGCCGTGCATGCGGCCGGTGGGCGAATGTTCCTGCAGCTCTGGCATGTCGGGCGGATCTCGCATCCGATGTTTCTCAACGGAGCGCTCCCCGTGGCTCCCAGCGCGGTGGCTCCCAAGGGCAATGTGAGTCTCGTGCGGCCTGAGACACCGTACGTAGTCCCCCGTGCGCTCGAGCGCGGCGAGATTCCCGGCGTCATCGAGGCGTTCCGGCGCGGAGCCGCGAATGCGCAGCAGGCCGGCTTCGACGGTGTCGAGCTGCACGCGGCCAACGGCTATCTCATCGACCAGTTCCTGCAGGACAACGCCAATCTGCGTTCCGATGAGTACGGCGGCTCGGTCGAGAATCGGTCACGGCTGCTGTTGGAAGTCATCGACCAGCTGGTGTCGGTGTGGGGCGCCGGTCGTGTCGGAGTGCACCTGGCCCCGCGCAGCGACGTCCACGACATGGGAGATTCCGACCGTGTCAGCACGTTCACGTACGTCGCACGCGAGCTCGGCAGGCGGCGGATCGCATTCATCTGCGCCCGCGAGCGCCTGGGGGATGACCGTATCGGGCCGCGCCTGAAGGCGGCCTTTGGCGGAGCCTATGTGATGAACGAAGGCTTCACGCGCGAGAGCGCCGCACAGGTGCTCGCGAGCGGGCAGGCCGACGCGGTGGCTTTCGGGAAGTTGTTCATCGCCAATCCGGACCTGCCGCGGCGTTTCGCGCTGGGCGCGCCGCTGAATGAGTGGCAGGCCGACAAGTTCTACTTCGGCGCCGCCGCGGGATACGTCGACTATCCTGCGTTGGCGGCGACCGGCTGAAGGTCCGGCCGGCCCCGTTCTCCTGGGCCACGCCGGGGATACCGTGCCCGCCTGGAGCGTTCTACCCCTCATGAGACACATTCAGACATCGGCAGCCGGCACGCTGGTGCTCCTCGCCCTCATCACGGCGGGTTGCGACAAGCTCGGCATCGGCCACCCGCCGCAGGGACCGGACGAGGCTCCGACGGCCAAGGAGTTGCAGAAGATCGCCTACATGTCCTCGGAGGATTCCGGTCCCGGTGGCCGCAAGACCTATACGCGGTTCGAGCAAGCCAGGACCTGTGCCGACTTCGAGCTGGCGATGCGTTGGAATCGGCCGCCCGGGGTCGAGGGCGGGCCGTTTCACCAGAAGATGGTCTACCTGGATTCCACCCTGCCGGCCGACCTGCCCAAGAACACCGAGGTGTTCATTCGCGGCACCATCCAGGTAGGTGAAATGCTGCCCTCGGGCTCCGGGCGTTGGTTCGTTCGCATGAAGGACGGAACGCTGGTGGAGGCGGTGGAGGATTCCGGCTACATGGAGAAGCAGGCGCAGGCAGCGCAGGAGAACAGCAAGCAGACCGCGCTCGTCAGCCCCGAGAAGCCGCACAGGACGCTCTGCGCCCATGGCATCTACCAGGGCGTTGCCGGCAAGGATCCCGCCAAGGATGCGAAGATTCCGCTCGTCTCGTTGCTGTACGCCATGGACCGGAAGAAGTGAGCTGGCCCGGGGCTCACTCGTAGCGCAGCGCCGCCGAATACCCACAGCAATGGCACCGCCGCCCATCTGGATCGCATCACAGGATTGCTATAGGTCATGGCACTGAAACTGTATCTGCACCCTCTGTCCTCTTACTGTCACAAGGCGCTGATGGCGCTGTACGAGAACGACACTCCGTTCCAGCCCGTCCTCGTCGATGCAACGACCATCGGGGAGTTCCGGAAGCTCTGGCCGCTGGGGAAGTTTCCGGTGCTGCACGATGAGGCGCGCGGCGAGCTCGTTCCGGAGTCCACCATCATCATCGAGTACCTGTGCCTGCACTATCCCGGCAAGGTGGCGCTCATTCCCTCCGATCCCGAGCGCGCGCGTCAGGTTCGGATGCGCGATCGGTTCTTCGATCTGTATCTGCACACGCCGATGCAGAAATTCGCCGGCGACCGGCTGCGTCCGGCGGACCAGCGCGATCCCTACGGACTCGATGAAGCGCGCCGCGCCTACATGGCCGCGCTGGACATGGTGGAGTCGGACCTGGCTGGCAAGACCTGGGCGGTGGGGGAGGAGTTCACGATGGCGGACTGCGCCGCGGGACCTGCGCTCTTCTACGGGAACCGCTTCTACGGCCCGCTGCGTGAGACCCACCCGGTGTCGATGGCATATCTCGATCGGCTGCTGCAGCGTCCTTCGTACGCACGCGCCCTGAGGGAAGCCGAGCCATTCATGCATCTGCTCCCGAAGTAGGGGCAGGCCGAGCCACGGCGGCGGCCGCACCCACGGGCGCGGCCGCCACGGAACCTCACCGACCCGCGGCTCTTGCGGCCAGAACGCCAGGCACCTTCGTGAGCTGGCTCTCCATGCCCATGGCGGCCCTCTGAGTCCACTCGGGCGTGCTGTGCGGCTCGACCGTGATCACCATCCGCGCGGCGCCCTTCTCACTGAAGAACTCAACGCGCATGCGGTGCTCGTAAGGTTTCAGGCCGGGCACGAAATCGATGATGTGCAGCAGCTCCAGATGCCGCAGCGGCGCGACGTCGCCGAAGCGCCCACGAGTGCTGTGCGAAAGCGGCATGTTGGCCTTCTTCATGAACTCTATCTGCTCGGGCGCGCTGGCGATCATGTCGTAGGCCAGCTCGCCACCCTCCCGCGGATCGAGCTTGTGCACTTGCACGCGAAATCCCTGCGGTCCCCACCAGGATTCGAATCCCTCCCGGGTCGTCCAGAGCTCCCACAGGTCCTGAACTTTCGCGTTCTCGTAGCGGCGCTCGAAACGGACGGGCGCCTGCGCGCTGGTTTGCGGCGTCATGAGTCTTTCCCCTTGCGATTGGATTTCGGATGTGATCGCTCGATCCGCTTCGCCTCCAGAGCCGCCGCAAAGCGCTCGAGCCGCCCTTCCCAAAGATTGCGAAACCCTCCGAGCCAGTCGTCCATCTCTCGAAACGGCTCCGGCCGCAGCGAGTACAGCCGCAGCTGACCTTCCGGGCGGACCTTGACGAATCCGGCCGCGAGCAGGATGCGCAGGTGTCGGGACACTCCCGATTGGTGGATATCGAGGGCCGCCACGATGTCGTTGACGGGCTGCTCACCGCGGCGCAACGCCTCGACGACACGCCGGCGACTGGGATCCGCGAGGGCTTCGAAGGTGTTCATGTTCATATGTGCGATTGTATATATACATATCAGTGCATACAAGAGGCCGGCGCGAGCCGGCGACGCGCCTTGGCCTTGGGCGCCGGCTTGGGGCTACTGCGCCTGGGGTGCCGGTGCCGGAATGACACCGGCCGGCAAGGGGAAATTCCCCTCGAAGGGCGGCCAGTTGGGTACCGGACGCTCCGGTCCCGGGTAGTACATCGCCGTCCAGATGTTGCGGATCTTGCCGTCCTCGATCCAGAACCATTCACTGAATGCGTTGCGCGGCACGGGTGAGCCGGCGCGCCGGATGAATACCGCCATGCCGAGCACTACGCCGGCCTCCTCGTCCACGAAGCCGACGCGGCGCCCGGCAACGTTGGCCAGATTGAAATTGGCGAACCCGGAGACGCAGTCATCGCCGACACCGCCGCGGCGTCCGGTGACGCGCGTGCCGTTCTCGTATCGATTGCAACCCGGGTGCGCGCGCACGACGGTGCCATCGTGCGAGGTGATGCCATCGAAGTAGCTGTTGACGATGGCGAGCATCGTGGCACGCGGCAGCCGTTTGGCCGGCGGGAGCACACGCTCGGGGGGAGGTGTCGCGGTCAGGCTGTCGGGATTCCAGGAGTTCGGCGGCTTCGCGCCGGGCAGGCCGGGGTCGCCGTCCCGAGCGATATACCACTCGGCCTCGGTGATGGCGCGGTCTTCCACGCGCAGCCGTGCGGTGACGATCGCGAGCTTGCCGCTCTCATCCACGATACCGTAGTAGGCCGCCTGGCTGCTCACCGGATCGATGTACCGGCGTTGCACCTTGCCCAGCCCCGTGACGCTCTGCCATACACCCTTCCCCAGCGGGACGTTGATTGCATTCTCGGTATGGCGATAGCTGCCCGCCAGCGGCGCG
>Ga0207695_10012328_pt1 | contig 10269 bp, 8 predicted proteins | sample KBSC54metaG_FD_184354 | JGI IMG/M metagenome (GOLD analysis project Ga0207695, IMG submission 184354) | Corn rhizosphere microbial communities from Kellogg Biological Station, Michigan, USA - KBS C5-4 metaG (SPAdes) (version 2) | ecosystem: Host-associated > Plants > Roots > Rhizosphere > Soil... | reverse complement strand
TTCGCGGACGCCGCCACCGGCGCGCATTCGCCTGCTCTGGTCAGCCAGGGGCGCATCGCCGCGGTGATCGCGGCCAAGCCGGTCGAGCGGCGCCAGATGCTGGAGGAAGCGGCCGGTATTTCCGGGCTGCACGTCCGCCGGCGCGAGGCGGAGCTCAAGCTGCGCGCGACCGAGGCCAATCTCCAACGGCTCGACGAATTGCTGGGCGAGATGGAAACGCGCATGGGCGCCCTTCGCCGCCAGGCCAAGGCAGCCGAGCGTTATCGCACGCTTTCCAACGACATCCGCCTGGCCGAGGCGCGCAGCTTGTTCGCGCGCTGGCGCGAGGCGGCGGCTGCGGCGGAAGCCGCGCGGGCGGAGGCGGTCGCGGCCGAGCAGGCGGTACAACAGGCTGCCGAGGCTCAGCGTGCGGCCGCGGTACACAGCGCGCAGGCGACCAGCAAATTGGCGGAGGCTCGCGCCGCGGCCGAAGCGGCGCGCGAGGCGGCCGGAACGGTGCGGCATCGGCTGGAAGGCGTCCGCGCGGAGAAAACCTCGATCGAACGGCGGCTCGGCGATCTGAAGCAGCAGGCCGATGCGCTGGTTCAGGACAAGGCGCGCGAAGATACGCTGGCGGTGGACGCCGCCGCGGCGCTGGAGCGGCTGACGGATGAGGAGCAACAGCTCGCGCGCTCGCTCGCCGCGGGGGAGGCGCAGAAAGCTTCGCTCGATGGCGCGGTCGTCGAGGCGGAGCGCGCCGCGCGCGACGCGGACGTCGCCTCGGCGCAGGCGCTGGCACGCGCGGCGGCGGAGCAAGCGGATGCGCGCGTGGCCGAGACCGCGCTCGCGGCCGCGCGGCAGCGTCGGGCGCGGGCTGATGCGGAGATGCAGCGGCTCGACCGAGAACTGGCCGCGATCGGACAGGAAGCGCCGCTGGTCGCCGCACTGGAGACTGCGCGCAAGGTACATGCCGAGGGCGAGACGCGTCTTGCCTCGGTGGCCGAGGCGTTGGCTGCGGCGGAGACCAAGCGCGATACCGCCGCCTCGGCACGCGAGAGTGCGGAGAGCGCGACGGCGTCCGCCCGCGCGGCGCTGGCCGGGCTGGAAAGCGAGGAGCGCGCGCTCGCAAGCGCGCTGGCGCAAGCCAAGGGAGACCGTGCACTGGCGGCGCTCAAGGTCGCTCCAGGCTATGAGCGCGCGCTGGCGGCGGCCCTCGGTGATGATCTGGACGCGCCTATCGGTTCCGGCGGCGCACGCGGCTGGGCCGGCGCCGTGGCGGACAAGGGCGATCCCGCTTTGCCCAAAGGCGTGGCTTCGCTGGCCCCGCAGGTACAGGGCGGTGAGGCTCTCGCGCGGCGATTGGCGCAGGTCGGTGTAGTCGAAACCGACGCGGGCGAACCGCTCGCCGTTGGACAGCGCATCGTCACGCTGGATGGGCAGATGCGGCGCTGGGACGGCTATTATGCGCGCGATGTCGGTGCGGCGGCGGCCGAGCGGCTGATCCGCGCGAACCGCCACGCCGAGCTGACCGCGCAGCTTCCCGCGGCGCGTGCGGCAGTGGAACAGGCGAAACAGGCCTTCGACGCTGCCCAGGCCGCGCAGCAGGAGGCGCGCGCCGCAATCGACAAGGCCCGGTCCGACATTGCTTCCGCCGAGCAGGCCTTGCGAAGCGCGCGGCGCGACGAGGACGTTGCCGCCGCCGCGATCGATCGCCGCGCCGCTGCCGCCGCCGCCCTCGACCAGCGCCGCGCGAGCGCGGATGAGGAGCAGAGAGAGGCGATTGCGGCGGAGCAAGCTGCCGAGGCGGCACGCGCGGCCCTGCCCGACGGCGGCGAGACACGGACCGAGGTCGAACGATTGGGCGCGGTGGCGGAAGCCGCACGCGCCAGGCTCGCCGAGGCCCGGGGCCGGGCGCTCGCGCTGGCGCAGTCGATCGAGCATGACGGCCGCCGCCTCCAGGCCGCGCGCGCTGAAGCCAAGGGTTGGAAATCGCGCGCGGGCGACGCCGCGCAGCGCATCGCCGAAATGGCCAAGCGTGAGGAGGCGATCGCCGCCGAGCGCGCCAAGCTTACCGACAAGCCTGCAGAGCTCGATGCGGCCCTCGGAACGCTGGCCAGCGAGGTTGAAAGCAGCGAGGCCAAGGCGCTGGAGGCACGCGCGACCGAGGGCGCCTACGAAGCCGATCTGCGCCGGATCGAGGCGGTGGTCGCGGCGGTCGGCGAAACCTTGGCCGCCACGCGCGAGCAGCGCGCGGGCGCGCAGGCGCGGGCGGAACATCAGGAAAGCCGCCGCGCGGAGCTGTCGCACATGTCGGGCGAGCGGTTCGAATGTCCGGCCGCGACCCTGCCCGAGCGGATCGGGTTCGACGGTTCGACGCTCGCTCCCGCTGCCGAGGAAGGGGCACGCCACGACCGGTTGGTGGCGGACCGCGACCGGCTCGGCCCGGTCAATCTGGTCGCCGAGAGCGAGCTGGCCGAACTCGAAGGCTCACGCGAGACCAACGCCGCCGAGCGCGACGAGCTTTACCAGGCGGTCAACCGGCTGCGCGGATCGATCGGCAGCCTCAACCGCGAAGGCCGTCAGCGGCTGCTCGCCGCATTCGAGGCGGTCGACGGTCATTTCCGGCGCTTGTTCACGACCCTTTTCGCGGGAGGCGAGGCGCATCTGGAGCTGATCGACAGCGAGGACCCGCTCGAAGCGGGCCTGGAAATCATGGCGCAACCGCCTGGCAAGAAGCTGGGCAGCCTCACCTTGCTTTCGGGCGGCGAGCAGGCGCTGACCGCGGTCGCTTTGATCTTCGGCCTGTTCCTGACCAACCCCGCGCCGATCTGCGTGCTCGACGAAGTCGATGCGCCCCTGGACGACGCCAATATCGAACGTTTCTGCGATCTGCTGATCCAGATGACCAAAGAGACCGAAACGCGCTATCTCGTGGTTACGCACAATGCGGTGACGATGAGCCGCATGCATCGTCTGTTCGGCGTGACTATGATCGAACGCGGCGTCAGCCGGCTGGTGTCGGTTGATCTGGGCGGTGCCGAAACCTTGCTGGCGGCGGAATAGGATTCAGGCTTTCAGCCGGTAAAAGCCCTTCGCGTCGAGCTTCACCTTACGCAGCTTGCCGCCATAGCGGATGTGCGCGGCCGCACCCGTCGGTCCTTTAACCATCAGCGACGTCAGCTTGCCGCCACGCCAGGCAATGTCGACCATCAACCCGCCGCGCGCATGAATGCCCTTCACCGAACCATCCAGGCCGAAGGCAAAGCCGGCAGCAGGATCAGTTCGCCGCCCCAGCTTTGGACGAGCATTTCCATGATACCCGCCGCGCCGCCGAAATTGCCATCGATCTGGAAGGGCGGGTGCGCGTCGAACATATTGGGATAGGTGCGCTCCGGCCCGGTCAGCGACTGCAGCAGCGCATAAGCATGTTCCGCCTCACCCATGCGCGCCCACAGGCACAGCCGCCACGCCGTTCCCCATCCCGTGGCGAGATCGCCGCGGCGCCTGAGGCTGGTCTTGGCAGCCTCGATCAGATCGGGCGTGTCGCGCACGTTGATCTGGCTGCTCGGATAAACCGCATAGAGATGCGAGACGTGGCGATGATGCTGTTCGGGCGCCGCTTCGTCCCAATCCTCAAGCCATTCCTGCAGCTGTCCGCTTTTTCCGATCCGGTCGGGCGCGATCCGCGCGCGCGTTGCTTTCACCTGGGCCAGCAGCGCCGTGTCCTTGCCGAGCAGGGTGCCCGCCTCGACGACATGAGCGAACAGGTCGCGGATGATCTGGCGATCCATTGCAGGGCCCGCGCATACCGCCGAACCGAAAGGATGCTGGTTTTCCGGCGAGACGGAGGGGGATGTCACCAGGCCGCGACCCTTCGGGTCCTCGATCAGCGTATCGAGGAAGAAGAGCGCCGCTCCCTTCATCAAGGGATAAAGTCGCCGCAGCAGGCTGGCGTCCTGCGAATATTGATATTGATCCCACAAGGTATTGCAGAGCCATGCGCCGCCGCAGGGCCACAGGCCCCATTCGGGCCCGTCGATCGGGGCCGTCGCCCGCCAGAGATCGGTATTGTGGTGCGTGACCCAGCCGCGCGCGCCGTACATCACCTGCGCCGTCCTAGCGCCGGTGACGGAGAGGTCCTCGACCATGCGCAGCAGCGGCTCGCCGAGCGCGGTCAGGCCCGCCGGGCCCGCGGGCCAATAGTTCATCTCCGTATTGATGTTGATCGTATATTTGCTGCCCCAGGGAGGATTGGTGCCCTCGTTCCAGATGCCCTGCAAATTGGCCGGTTGCGTGCCGGGGCGCGAGGAAGAGATGAGCAGGTAGCGCGCATATTGCACATAGAGGACGGCCAGCGCGGGATCGGGCTGTTTGCCGACCGTCGCGATGCGGCGGTCGGTCGGCATGTCGGCCGCGGCCGTTCGGCCAAGATCGATCGAAAGGCTGCCGAAGAGCGCGGCATAGTCGCCGATATGATCCTGCTTCATCACCGCATAAGAGCGGGATGCGGCGCGATCGATCCGCCCGCGTACGATCCCGACCGGATCGCCGCTCGTATCGGTATAATTGCGGTAGGAGGTCGCGGCGGCGATGATCAGGGTCGCGGTACGCGCGCCCTTCACGCGGAACGAACCATCGCTGACCTCGACCTGACCGTCGCTGATCAGCTTGAGCTTGAGCGCGTAGGTGAGACCGCCGGGAATATTCGCGGCACCCTCGTTATGGCCGGTTATCAGCAAGGCGTTCGCGCCGTCGATTACGATTTTCTCTTCGCCGACGGGGCCTTTTTCCTCGCGCATCAGCCAGTCCACCGCCTCATCCCGGGTTAGCGGAGTGGCCGATCCCTGATAGGCAGGGCTGGTGTAATGGGCTTTTCGCGGTCCGCGATAGCCGAGCGTGAAGGAGAGGCGTTCGCCTTCGCTGGCCTGCAGCTGCAGCAGGATCACCTGGTCGGGCGCCGAAGCGAAGACTTCGCGCTGCAGCGATCCGCGGCTGGTGCGGTAGGATGTGCGCGTGATCGCCTGCTCCAGGTCGAGCATGCGTACATAATCGCGTGGCTGTTCGGGCGCGTCGAAGTCCAGCAGCAGATCGCCCAAGGTGCTGTAGGACATTTGCGTCAGCGGGCGCGCCATCACCTTCGCGCTCGCCAGTGCGGAGGCTTCCTTATACCGGCCCTGCGCGATCAGCGCGCGCACCTCGGGCAAAGCGGCGAACGCGTCAGGCGAATTGGGATCGTAAGGCGAACCCGACCAGAATGTGTCTTCGTTGAGTTGAAGTCGTTCCTGTGCGACCCGGCCGAAGACCATCGCGCCGAAGCGGCCATTGCCGACCGGCAGTGCCTCTTCCCAGCGTGCCGCGGGCTGCTGATACCATAGTCGCAGATGTTCGTCGGTGGGCACTTGCGGCTTCGGCACGCTTACCGCCGAGCTTGCACAAAGCCCTGCAGCGCCCGCCAGCATAGTCCGGCGCGAGACGCCGCCCACCAAATCTTCAGCCATCCCGTCTCACCTCGCCTGGCGGTTTCAAAGCCGCTTCCTTATGCGTCCGCCCTACGCGGACTTCATCCGCTTCTGCAAACCACTTTCATTCACGCAAATACCATTGCGATCGACGCCAAGGCGCGGCGGCAAAGTGTTTGGGGCTAGGCGTGACGGCGGCTATATTGACGGGAAGGAATGAGGACGGGCGACCGAGCGAATGGCGAAGAAATATCGCGTGATCCACCAGCGCAAGAACATGTTCGAGGCTTTGGTCTCGGGCCGGGGGTATCGCGACTGGTATGTGGCGCAGGCGAGCGGGCTCATGGGGCTTGGCTGGCGCACGCTCAAGATATGCCCGACGGTCGAGGAAGCCGAGCAGGCGTGCCGCGATCATGCCGGCGGCGACCTGCTTCCCGGTGGCGCGCGGATCGTGTCGGAATTTGTCCGGCCGGATTAGGCCATGGTCAACGCCACCCTGGCGATCAGCGATTTCATGCTGATGCTGCTGACATCGGCGCTTTGGGTGGGAAGCGGGGTGATCGGGATCGTGTTGCTCGGCCTGACCGCCTGTGGCGGGCTCTGCTTCGCCGTACGCCATTGGTGGCGGACGCGGTGACGCTTTCGGCCACATGAAGCTTTTCTTGGGGTACGCTGCCTAGTCGTTGCGGGGCTGGGTGGCTAAGAGCCCGTCCGACTCTGAAGAAGCGGGAACGATAAGACCATGTTGATTGCGCTGCTGCCCGGCGACGGGATTGGCCCGGAAGTGATCGCCGAGGCGCGGCGCGTGCTCGAAGCGGTCTGCGGCGACAAGCTTGGCTTCGAGGAAGCCCCCGTCGGCGGCGCGGCCTATAAAGCGGAAGGCCATCCGCTCCCCGCGCGCACGCTCGATCTGGCGCGGCGGGCGGACGCGATCCTGTTCGGCGCGGTCGGCGACCCCTCGTGCGACAGCCTGGAACGCAGGCTGCGCCCGGAACAGGCGATCCTCGGGCTGCGCAAGGAATTGAGCCTGTTCGCCAATCTGCGCCCGGCCAAGCTGTACCCTGAACTCGCCGACGCCTCGGCACTGCGCCCCGAAATTGCCAAGCGGATCGATCTCGTCATCATCCGCGAACTCAACGGCGACGTCTATTTCGGCGAGAAGGGCATGCGCACCACCGCTACCGGCCGGCGCGAGGGCTATGACATCATGTCCTATGACGAGGACCAGGTGTCGCGGATCGCGCATGTCGGCTTCCGGACCGCGCGGGCGCGCAAGGGCCGGCTCTGCTCGATCGACAAGGCCAACGTTCTCGAAACCTCGCAGCTCTGGCGCGATGTCGTGATCGAGGTGTCGAAGGACTATCCCGATATCCAGCTGAGCCACATGCTGGTCGACAATGCCGCGATGCAATTGGTGCGCGATCCGGGCCAGTTCGACGTGATCGTCACCGGCAATTTGTTCGGCGACATCCTGTCGGATCAGGCAAGCATGTGCGCGGGCTCGATCGGGATGCTGCCCTCGGCCTCGCTCGATCAGAACCAGAAAGGCCTGTACGAGCCGATCCACGGCTCGGCGCCCGACATTGCGGGGCAAGGCAAGGCCAATCCGCTCGCGACGATCCTGTCCGCCGCGATGATGCTGCGTTACTCGCTCGACATGGCGGCGGAAGCCGACCGGATCGAGGCGGCGGTCGCGCGTGCGCTGGCCAGCGGGGCACGCACCGCCGATATCGGCGGAACGACCACCACCTCCGCTATGGGCGAGGCCGTCCTTTCATCGCTTTAAGATATAGCCGACATTGACCTTATGCCCGCCCGGCGGGCAAAGGCGGAAACATCATGAAACGTCGTACTGGCCAGGACCGCTCGATCACGAGCCGCTGGCGTCCCGCCACGCAGGCGGTGCGCGGCGGCACCGCACGCTCCGAGTGGGGGGAGACGAGCGAAGCGCTCTTCCTGACCTCGGGCTACGCTTACGATAAGGCGGGCGATGCCGCTGCGCGCTTCACGGGCGAGCAGAAGGGCATGACCTATTCGCGCCTGCAAAACCCGACCGTGCAGATGCTGGAAGAGCGTCTCGCGCTGATGGAGGGCGCGGAGGCCTGCCGCACGATGGCGACGGGCATGGCGGCAATGACCGCGGCCTTGCTCTGCCAGGTGCAGCAGGGTGATCATATCGTTGCCGGGCGCGCGGCCTTCGGCTCGTGCCGCTGGCTGACCGATACGCTGCTGCCCAGGTTCGGCGTGACCTCGACCATCGTCGACGGGCGCGACACGCAGGCGTGGAAGGCCGCGATCCGCCCCAATACCAAGATCTTCTTCTTCGAGACGCCGGCGAACCCGACGCTCGACATTGTGGATATCGAGGCGGTGTGTGGAATCGCCCGCGATCATGGCATCGTCAGCGTGGTCGACAACGCCTTCGCGACACCCTTGCTGCAGCGCCCGCTCGAGCTGGGTGCGGACGTGGTGGCCTATTCGGCGACCAAGATGATGGACGGGCAGGGGCGCGTGCTTGCGGGCGCGGTGTGCGGCTCGGAAGAGTTTATCGAGAACACCTTGCTCTCGTTCACGCGCAACACGGGGCCGACGCTCTCGCCATTCAACGCCTGGGTGGTGCACAAGAGCCTGGAAACGCTCGACCTGCGCATCCGCCGCCAGAGCGACAATGCGCTGAAGGTCGCAACCTTCCTGAACGATCGGGTCGAGACGCTCTATCCGGGGCTGCCGAGCCACCCGCAGCATGCGCTCGCGGTGAAGCAGATGGAGGCCGGGGGCACGATCCTCGCGATCAACGTCGGGGGACGCAGTCAGGCCCATGGTCTGCTCGACGCGCTCGAACTGATCGACATCAGCAACAATATCGGGGATTCGCGGTCGCTGATGACGCATCCTTCCTCGACCACGCATGCCGGCCTCAGCGAAGAGGTACGGCTGGCGATGGGCGTGGACGAGGGCATGTTGCGGCTCAATATCGGTCTGGAAGACCCCGACGACGTGATCGACGATCTCGACCGCGCCTTGCGGGCGGTCGGGCGATGAGCCTCGCCGCGCTCTCCGTGCTGTTCCCGCACAGCGCCGAGACGCGGGACCTGATCGTGCGCGTGTCGGTGAGCTTTCTGCCCGAGCAATCGGAGCCGGCAAGCGGCCGCTGGTTCTGGGCCTATCATATCCGGCTGGAGAATGGTGGCGATCAGGAGGTCCAGCTCCTCACGCGGCGCTGGGTGATCACCGACGGACGCGGCGCGCGCCATACCGTGGAAGGGGAGGGCGTGGTCGGCGAGCAGCCGGTGATCGCGCCCGGCCAATCTTATGATTATGTTTCGGGCTGCCCGCTCGATACGCCGACCGGGGCGATGGAGGGCAGCTATCAGATGATCGGTGCCGACGGCGAAATCTTCGAGGCGCGTATCCCGCGCTTCATGCTGATCGGGCCGGAGGGGGTCCAATGAAGCGTACCCATCTTCCCCTGAACGGCCTGCGCGTGCTGGACGCGGCGGCGCGCTATCTGTCCTTCACCCGTGCGGCGGACGAGCTGGCGGTGACGCCGGCCGCGGTCGGGCAGCAGATCCGCACGCTTGAGGATGTGCTGGGCGTGGTGCTGTTCCGCCGTACCGCCAAGGGGCTTGAGCTGACGCCCGAAGGTGCGGCCGGGCTCGACGCACTGCGGCGCGGCTTCCTGGAATTCGAAGAAGCGGTGCGCGCGATGCAGGCGCAGCAAAGCTCGAAGCGGCTGACGATCGCCGCCCCGCGCGACTTTACCGCCAAATGGCTGGCGGCACGGCTGGCCGACTATGGCAAGACCGATGCCGATCTCGGCTTCGCGATGGTGGCTTCCGACGACAGCCTGGACTTCACGCAGGCCAATCTGGACATCGCGATCTGCCTTGCCGAGGACAAAGGCGAACATGAAGGCCTCCAGATCGGCACGACCGACTATGTGACGGTGGGCGCGGACGGCGGCCCCAAGCGTGCGATCGGCTGGCCGGGATGTCCGCAGCAGGACGGGGATGCGGCGATCAATGTCGCGGATGCGGGACTCGCGATCGATGCCGCCGTCGCCGGCCTCGGGCGCGCGACCGTGCCGGCCTTGCTCGCCGAGGCCGACATTGCCTCGGGCCGGGTCAAGGAACTGGGCCGCAAGCCGGGTACCAAGGGCTATTGGCTGATCGCACCGGTGCCGCAATGGCGCCAAAAGAAGGTCAAGGCACTGGTTGCTGCCCTGACCGCCTGACGGGAGGGTATTGCGTGAACAGGCTTCTCGCGGTCGTGACGGGAATGCTGTTGGCTTCGGCTGCTGCGGCGCAAGTCGCGGACCATGAGGTCTCGATCGACGGCGGCAAGGCGCCGCTCCACGGATCGCTCATGACGCCCGCCGCACCGCGGCCGGGCCCAGCGGTATTGCTGATCTCGGGTTCCGGCCCGACCGACCGCAACGGCAATTCGACCATTCCGCAAGTCCATCCCGCGACGATGAAGCTGATCGCCGAGGGTTTGGCACAGCGCGGCATTACCTCGCTCCGCTTCGACAAGAGAGGGATCGGGGATAGCGCGCCCGCAATGACGGCCGAGGCGGATCTGCGCTTCGCCACCTATGTGGATGACGCGATCGGCTGGGCGCGCTTCCTCGTGCATCAGCCGGGCGTCAGCTGCGTCGTGCTTGCCGGTCATTCCGAAGGGGCGCTCGTCGCGACCATGGCGGCGGAACATGTCCCGATTTGCGGCCTGGCGCTGCTTTCAGGCGCGGGCCGACCGGCCAAGGCCGTCATCGCCGAGCAACTGGCGAGGGTGCCGGAACCCGACCACACCGCCGCTTTGTCCGCGCTTGACG
>Ga0207695_10012325_pt1 | contig 10271 bp, 10 predicted proteins | sample KBSC54metaG_FD_184354 | JGI IMG/M metagenome (GOLD analysis project Ga0207695, IMG submission 184354) | Corn rhizosphere microbial communities from Kellogg Biological Station, Michigan, USA - KBS C5-4 metaG (SPAdes) (version 2) | ecosystem: Host-associated > Plants > Roots > Rhizosphere > Soil... | reverse complement strand
CAGAGTTCTTAAAGCCGTTCGCTATCACGCTTACCCGTGATTCTGAAGCAGCCAAAGACCTTTTCCAGGAAACCCTTTACCGCGCATTAGCAAATAAGGATAAATACAACGTTGGTACCAATATCAAGGCATGGCTTTACACCATCATGCGGAACATCTTTATCAACAACTACCGTCGTAAAGCCAAACAAAATACCATCTTTGATAGCACACCCAATGAATTCCTGCTCAATTCCGCGCAGTTGGCGGTCCCCGGGTCTGTCGAAAGCAATTTACGGGTAAAAGATATTCAGGCGGCTGTTCACAAGCTGCCCGAGATATTCAGGAATCCTTTCCTGCTCTATTTCGACGGCTTTAAATATCACGAGATCGCCGAGATGCTGCAGGAGCCGCTGGGCACTATCAAGAGTCGCATCCACTTTGCCCGCAAACTCTTAAAGACCCAGATACAGCGGTTCTAGCGCCCGTCGGGGTTTCAAGCGCCCGGACCTTCCGGGGTCATCAACCGCACGGCCCCTCGGGGGTTCAGGGCTGAAAATGGATTGTGATCTTCCGAACGATGATCATCAGTTTGTTTACCGGGGGTGTGTTTAGCACAACTGACACATTCCCGGCAAACTTTTTTCGTATATAGCAGAACGTTATACCCGATATGACAACAACGGGCTCCCACATGACAACGACGGACGAAGTAATATTGGTCGATGAGCGCGACACGCCCCTGGGCAGGATGGAGAAGATGGAAGCTCACCGCAGGGCCCTTTTGCACCGGGCCTTCAGCGTTTTTGTCTTCAACAGCGCAGGAGAGATGCTGTTGCAGCGACGCGCCCCGGGAAAATATCACAGCCCGGGTCTATGGACCAATGCCTGCTGCAGTCATCCGCGGCCCGGAGAAGACACGGCCAGGGCTGCCGAGCGGCGGCTTTATGAGGAGCTGGGCTTTACCATGCCGCTGGAGAAAGCCTTCGAGTTCACCTACCGGTCAGAGTTTGACAACGGGCTTACGGAGCACGAGTTCGACCACGTCTTCACCGGCGTCTACGACGGGGAGGTCCGCCCCAACGCGGCGGAGGTGAGCGAACACGGCTGGCTGCGTCCCGAGGATATCCGGACCCGGCTCGAGCGTGAGCCGCACCAGTTCACCAGCTGGTTCCGGCTGGCCTTTCCCATGATCTGCGAGAAGAAAAGGATCTGACACGGTGTTACAGGATCATACGCGGGGCGTTGATCAGACACGGTCTTGCGCGGGATCCGCACGCAGGGCGTTGATCCGCCAGGGCTCTCTATTCGCAGAGACTCAGCTGGTCTGAGCCAAGCGTGCTGAACTGAAAAAATTTGACCTTACCTGCCGCGCCGGCGGCGTCGTAGTGGAGCACCAGGGTGCCATACTGCATTTCGTAAGCATCCCACAGGTCGTCCTTGATCTTGGGATTGCCCAGGGTCCTGAACAGGCTATTGCGTTTGGTGCCGAGGATGGGAATGCTGGTCTTGCCCTGGAATTTCGGGCCGACCTCCACATAGTCCCGCTTTGTATAGAAAAAGATGTCCTTATCCTTGTAGTAGATGCCGCCGCCGCACTTCGCCGTGCCGCCTTCTTCCTCCTCGCTGGTGAAGCAGGGGAATTTTTCTTTTATCTCGTTGGGAGTATAGCTGGGCTTGAGATCATTGACGGTGCCGTCCAGTACATTCACGTAGAAGTCGGGGCATTTGACCTTGGCTTTCAACTGAGCCATGCCGGTGGACAGCATACCCATGAAGAAGAGGCCTAGGAAGAGGATTTTTTTCATCTTGATGTTGATTTTACTCGCTAATACTATGCAAACAACGGGCCGGAAGAATCGTCCTCCGGCCCGTCTTTTTTGGAAAATATGATTATTTTGTCTGCATGACCAGGGCGACGATCCCGCTCAGGGCAGCGATCCTGCGATAAGAAAACCGACGCCTGCCAGCATCAGCAGCAGCCCCATATACCAGAATTGCTTTCTTCGGGTGAGGAGCGAAATGGCCGATATGGCGATGGCGATCTGGAAGGCCGTGACTGCAGAGGCCAGTGGAACATGGCGTTCCAGGTGTTTTTCGGAGAGCTTTTCGGCTTCTTCGGCCGTCTTTTTGATAGACTCTTTTTCCTGTTCGTAGCGGGCCAGGTCAGCCTTATGATCTTCGACCGGCGCGTTGGGAGACAGGGTGTGAAGGATCCTGTCCGCGCTGGCGACGAGCTCTGCTTTGAGGTTCTTTGCCTGGTAGTAATTCCACTGGTCGGAGGCCTTCACCCGCTGGATAAGGGCTTCATTGGCATGGTGCCCCGCCAGCAGTCCGGCTACGGCAGCCAGTACCGCCATGAATGCAGTGGAGAGGGCGACGTACAGGATCCATTTGTCCTTTTGCCCTTCCGCCTTTTCCTTTATCTCTTCATGGAGATGTTCGGTGGGAACTTCTATTTCTTCCATAAAGTGAAGGTACAAAAACGGCCACCTTAAGAGTGGCCGTTAACAGGTTATTTGCTTAGATACATGCTTCTGTCCTTATACAGCTGCCGGAACCAGGGGTCTCTCAGGTTCTTGATGAACCGGATAGCTTCCCCGGTAGACTTCATTTCGGGTCCCAGCTCTTTGTTGACGCCCGGGAATTTGTTGAAGCTGAATACCGGCTCCTTAACCGCGAACCCTTCCAATTTCTTGTCGAATTCGAAGTCGGTGAGCTTCTTCTCGCCGATCATGATCTTGGTCGCCACGTTGAGATAGGGGATCTGGTAGGCCTTGGCGATAAAAGGAGTGGTCCGGGAAGCGCGGGGGTTGGCTTCGATGACGTAAACCTTTCCGTCCTTGATGGCGAACTGGATATTGATAAGCCCTTTGATGTTCAGGGCGCGGGCGATCTTCTCGGAATAATATTCCATGGTCGTCACCTCCATCGGGGTGAGGTTGAACGCGGGCAGGACGGCGTGGCTGTCGCCGCTGTGGATACCCGCCGGCTCGATATGCTCCATCACCCCCATTACGTGGAAGTTCTCGCCGTCGAAGATGGCGTCGACCTCTGCTTCCTGACAGCGGTCGAGGAAGTGGTCGATGAGGATCTTGTTGCCGGGGATATGTTTGAGCAGGCTGACTACTGCCTTTTCGACCTCGTCATCGTTGATGACGATCCGCATCCGCTGTCCGCCCAGTACATAGCTGGGGCGCACCAGTACAGGATAGCCTACCCGGTTGGCTACCTGGATAGCCTCGTCGACGTCGTATGCCGTGCCATAATTGGGATATGGAATGTTCAGCTCTTTCAGCATGTCGCTGAAACGGCCGCGGTCCTCTGCGATGTCCATGCTGTCGAAGGAAGTGCCGATGATCTTAATGCCTTTTGCGCTGAGGCGTTCTGCCAGTTTCAGCGCGGTCTGGCCACCCAGCTGTACGATCACGCCTTCGGGTTTTTCGTGCTCGATGATCTCCCAGAGATGTTCCCAGTACACCGGTTCGAAGTAGAGCTTGTCTGCGATATCGAAATCCGTGGAGACCGTCTCAGGGTTGCAGTTGACCATGATAGCCTCATAGCCTAATTCTTTGATCGCCATCAGCCCGTGTACGCAGCAGTAGTCGAACTCGATGCCCTGTCCGATACGGTTGGGGCCCGAGCCGAGGACGATGATCTTCTTTTTATCACTGACCTTGCTTTCGTTGGCGTGGCCGCCTTCGAAGGTGGAATAGAAATAGGGGGTCTTTGCCTCGAATTCCGCCGAGCAGGTGTCCACCATCTTGTATATCCTGGTGATGCCTGCAGCCTTGCGTTTTTCGTACAGGGCATCTTCGGTGCCGGAGTTCATGATGCGGACGATCTGGTCGTCGCTGAAGCCTAGCCGTTTGGCCTCCTGCAGCAGCTCGAGCGGCAGCGTGTCGATCTTGTATTTGGTGAGATCCTTCTCCATGTTGCAGATCTTCTGGATCTCATAGAGGAACCACCGGTCGATGCCGTTGGTCGCCTTGGAGATGGTGCCCACCGAGATGCCGGCCATCAGCGCGTCCTTGATGCGGAAGATGCGGTCCCATTTCGGTGTCTTGATGTATTCGAGCAGGGCCTCGGCGTGCATCATGCTCTTTCCATAGTAGCCCAGGCCGACGGCGTTGTTCTCGAGGCTCTGGCAGGCTTTCTGAACGGCTTCGGTGAAGCTTCTGCCGATGGCCATCACTTCCCCCACGCTTTTCATCTGCAGTCCCAGGGTGTCGTTGGCGCCCTTGAACTTGTCGAAGTTCCAGCGCGGTATCTTAACGATGACATAGTCCTGTACCGGTTCGAAATAGGCGGATGTGGTCTTGGTGATCTGGTTCTTGAGCTCGTCCAGGTTATAGCCCAGGGCCAGCTTGGCCGCGATCTTTGCGATGGGATACCCGGTTGCCTTGGATGCCAGGGCGGACGAGCGGCTTACGCGAGGATTTATCTCGATGGCGATGATCTCTTCTGTCTTCGGATTGAGGGCGAACTGGACGTTGCAGCCGCCGGCGAAATTGCCCAGGTCGCGCATCATCATGATAGCCGTGTTGCGCATCAGCTGGAAGGCAGTATCGCTGAGGGTCATGGCCGGAGCCACCGTAATGGAGTCGCCGGTATGAACGCCCATCGGGTCGAAGTTCTCGACGGTGCAAATGATGACGACGTTGTTATTGGCATCCCTGAGCAGCTCGAGCTCGAACTCCTTCCAGCCGAGCACGGCCTGCTCGACCAGCACTTCATGGATGGGCGAGGCCTGCAGGCCCCGGTTGAGGGCTTCGTCGAGGTCCTCCTTGCCATGCACGAAGCCGCCGCCAGTGCCGCCCAGCGTGAAAGAGGGCCGGATCACCAGGGGAAAGCCGACCTCCTGCGCGAATTCTTTGCCTTCCAGGAATGAATTGGCTGTTTTGGCAGTCGCTACGGGCACACCCAGCTGGATCATCCACTGACGGAATTTCTCGCGGTCCTCCGCCTTGTCGATGGCCTTGATGTCTACGCCGATCAGGCGTACTCCGTATTTCTCCCACAGGCCCAGGTCCTCGGCTTCTTTGGCCAGGTTCAGAGCCGTCTGGCCGCCCATCGTGGGCAGAACGGCGTCGATCTGGTTCTCTTCCAGTATCTGTTCGATACTCTCCGCTGTCAGAGGCAGCAGGTATACCTTATCCGCCATCATCGGGTCGGTCATAATGGTAGCCGGGTTGCTGTTGATCAGGATGACCTTGACCCCTTCTTCCCGCAGGCTCCGGGCGGCCTGAGTGCCAGAATAATCAAATTCACAAGCTTGACCGATAATAATGGGGCCTGAACCGATGATCAGGACGCTACGAATGGAGGAATCTTTGGGCATGTCGAAAAAATAAATTGTGCAAAGGTACATCAGGGAGTCCTAATTTCCGGATTAATTTTAAGTGTTGGAAGGTCAGCGGAACCCGGCGGGGTGAATTTTCCCGATTATTGGTGGATCGACGAAATATCGTGGCGACGTCGTCAGGTCACGACACGAAAAAAGTCCCGGTCTTTCGACCAGGACTTGTATAAACTAAAACTTTACTGGGGAGACAATTTAGTCAAACGGGTGACAATTCGACAAGTGAGGCTGTCGATGTAACCGCATTTGTTCAGTTGTTGTGGTAGGCCGCCAGCTCGATATCGTCCAGCAGAACACCACCCCTGCGGGCAATGGACTTCCTTTCCGCCATCAACCTGCGGTTCTCGTACTTACTCTTCAGCCTGAATACCCATTTCTGTTTAGCTTCCTCGCCTTTAATAAATCCTATCACCCCTCCGGCAGTCACTGCCAGAAAGACGACCAACTTGTGTTTTAATCCTTTCATAGCTCTTTAATTTGTGATGGTCAAGCCCACCTGTTATTAAGACATCTTTAGTTAGCCAAAAGCTGTACCAAACTTTAAAAAAATCCTTCCCTGTTAGTAGTATTTTTTTGTTAATGAGGAAGCCCCTGGTTATCTACGATAAATCATCGGTTTCGGATTCGCCGGGAGGCCCTCAGCGGCCCGGAATACAGGCCGGAACCCGCGTCCCCGGCTATCAGGGCCCGCGTCCCGAGTATCAAAACCGGAAAAAGCGGCTCACAATGGGAATGGACTATCTTTGCCCATAACACCATTTTAACCAAAGATTAATCCTCCAACGGTCGCCGGCGATGGTTAATGCTAGAACACCGGTAAAAAATGCAATCAACAACGAATGAGAAACCTCTTTGCGGCGCTGTGCCTGCTTTCGTCCCTGTCGTCCTCTATGCGAGCCTTTACCCAGCCGGCGCCGACCGCACCGGGACCACTGTTCCCTTCTGTCAGCTATCCCCGCGACTATTTCCGCGACCCGCTGGCAATCCCGATGTCACTGGCCGCGAACTTTGGTGAGCTCCGGCCCAATCACTATCATATGGGCCTCGACATCCGTACGCAGCACCGGGAGAACCTTCCTGTATTTGCAGCCGCCGATGGATTTGTCGCCAGGGTGGAGATAGGGCCGGCGGGATTCGGGCAGGCTATCTACATCCGTCACCCGAATGGATTTACCACAGTGTACGGACACCTCAACCAATTCTTCCCCGCGCTGGCGGAATATGTCAGCCAGCAGCAGTACAAGCTTCAGTCCTGGCAGGTCGACCTGGAGATTCCTTCTTCCCTGTTCCCGGTGAAGAAGGGCGAGCTCATCGCCTACAGTGGCAATACCGGAGGTTCACAGGGGCCGCATCTTCATTTCGAGATCCGGCGTACAGCAGGCGACGTCAATCAGAATCCGCTGCTGTTCGGTCTACCTGTGCCGGATAATGTACCACCCGTCTATGCCCGTCTGGCCTGGTACGATCGCAATCAGGGCATCTATGAGCAGACCCCGCATATCCTACCGGTACGGAGAGCCGCGGCTGCCGCCCGCGGCGGTGGATCATCGACGGCGTCCTCATCCACTTTGTCGAAAACGAGCGATGGAAGGGCAACGGTTGCCTGGACAATTTTTCCGTCCATGCTGACCGTGGGCACCAGCAGGATATCCTTCTCCATCTCCGCATCCGATGCACAGACCGGATCGAACAATCCCAATGGCATCTATGAAGCGCAGCTCTACGAGGATGGGCAGGCGCTGATCGGTTTTCGCATGAACGATATCAGCTATGACGACACTCGCAACCTCAACGCGCATATCGACTACCGGACGCGCGCCAAAGGCGGCCCCTGGCTGCAGCATCTTTCCCTGCTGCCAGGATACCCGTCCCCCACGATCTATTCGTCCCCCGCCGGCAAACCTTCCAACGGAGTCATAGACCTCAGCGATGGCCGCGAACACCTGGTCCGGATCGATATCAGCGATACCTATGGCAATGCCTCGTCCCTGTCTTTCCGCGTGCGGTATCAGCGTGGCGCGGCAGATCCCGGTGTTGCTGCGGGGTCCGGCATAGCGGAGGTGGCTGGTGGCGCAGATTCTTCCCTGGTGAGCAAGCGGTTCTATGTGGGTATGGTCGACGGCATAGAATCAGGAGACGCCGCATTCTATCTCAGTGAAAAAAGCCTGTACGATTCGGTTGTGCTGGGAGTCAAAAAAGACTTTAATTCCATACCCTTTCACGCTCCTACGCGGTCTGTGTCGGACCAGTATGCGATCGGAGCCCCGTGGGTCCCTCTGCTGCAGCCCGTGCTCGTGCGCCTGAAGGCTACACGCGCGTTCTCCGTGGATTCGCTTGTGAGCCCGGGCTGGTCCCCGCCGAACGGCCGCGTCGTCATGGTACGGACCAGCGGCAGCCAGAAAGAGGTCCAGCGGGTGGAATGGAACGACGGTTGGGCATCTGCGCGTTTCCGTGAGTTCGGGCAGTTTCAGCTGGTGGAGGACAACGTCGCGCCCGTGATCACGCCCCTCGGGCCCCTGGAGGGAGCCGATCTCGGCAAGGCCGTGCGGATCGCTTTTTCCGTGAAAGACGATCTCGGGACCGTTCGTAAATTTCGCGCCGAATTGGACGGTGCATGGCTTTGTTTTACCAACGATAAGGGACTTGCTTATATCTATAAGTTTGATGAGCACTGTCCGCCCGGGAAACATACCCTGAAAGTGTCGGTAGAAGATATGGCCGGCAATAAAACGACAGAAGAATATCATTTCACCAGATAAATCACACTATGACCCAGCTGAAGGAAGGAGACAAGGCCCCGGCATTCTCGGGGAAAGACGCCAATGGCGACAAGATATCGCTGGCCGACTTTAAAGGCAGGCGGCTCGTGCTTTACTTTTATCCCGAGGATAATACACCGACCTGTACCGTGCAGGCCTGCAACCTCAGGGACAATATAGCCCTGCTCAAAAAGGAGGGGCTGGCAGTGGTCGGCGTCAGCCCGGATGACGAGAAGAGCCACAAGAAGTTCGAGGCGAAGTTCAGCCTTCCCTTTCCGCTGATCGCGGACCCGGAGCACAAGATCATCGACAAGTATGGGGTATGGGGAGAGAAGCAGCTGTACGGCCGGAAATATATGGGCCTGCACCGGACTACTTTTCTTATCGACGAAAAAGGGGTGATCAGAAAAATTTTCTTAAAGCCGCGGAGCAAGCAGCACGCCGAGGAGGTAGTGAAGGCCTGGAAGGAGATATAGGAGCGCGTCGCGCCCGTCTCTTCCGCCTGGGGTTGTCCGGTAGGATCAGGGGTTGTCCGGCAGTACCCACTCCACTTCCCCGAAGGAAAATTCCCTGGCCATGGTATCCCGGGTGAGCAGCGATCCACGGGCGTCAACCCCAAGTATCGTCGTCGCAAAGACGGCGCTGTCCTTTTTCAGCCGGACGGTCTGCTGCCGGCGGTAGAGCCGGTCGTTGTACTCGCTGAGCTGGTCAGGGATGCCTCCGGCGACGAGCCCGGAGTAGCGCTGGTCGAGACAGGAACCCAGCTCGCGGGCCAGGTCTGCCGCATGGAAGCTGCGTCCCGTGATCTGCCGCAGCGAAACCGGATTACGCGCGGTTGCCGGGAACTCCACCTGATTGATATTGACGCCCATGCCGGCAATAGCCAGCGGCCAGCGGTCGCCCTGGAAATGGTTTTCGATCAGGATACCCCCTGCCTTTCTGTCATTCCAGTAGAGATCATTGGGCCACTTGATGGAAGTGGCTTCCGATCCGGCATAGCGGCTGAACAGGTCGTGGCAGGCCAGGGCGACGCAGACGCTGAGCGCGAATGCCTGTGCGGGCTGGAGTGCAACTGGCTCTATTACAGCGCTGAGGACAATGTTCTCGCCGGGCGTGCTGGACCACACACGGCCACGCTGGCCTTTTCCGGCCCACTGGTCGTACGCGAAAAACAGCGTTCCGTGGGAAGCGTTGCCTGCAGCGGCCTGGGCCATGGCATAGTTGTTGGTGCTATCCACGGATTCGAGCTCAATAAAAGCGTGACCGATCGCCAAAAGATTACTATTTTTGGTAGAACACAAAAATAAACCCGGTTTCTCACAATATTTTGATTTGCTTTCAATTAATACGGTATGGCAGCAAAAAGTTATCTTGTGCCGGCTTTTGGTCAACTTTTTGCCGCGATAACTGGAGAGAGTCCAGTTCAATTTTTTGCCGCAATTTTTTAACTATAACAAAAACGTTTTGATTATTGGAACAGCTTTCAATATTAGCTACCCGTAAACGCAGTGTAGTCCGATTAACGAGGAATTCGAAAATCTTTAAAACAATCATCAAAGCCATACAGGAGAAAAAGGGTGAAAACATAGTTTCCCTGGACTTACGAAAGATACCGGAAGCCGTCGCCGACTTCTTTATCGTTTGTGAGGGAGGCAGCACCACCCAGGTAAAAGCTATAGCCGATTCGGTCGAAGAGGAAGTGCGGAAGAGCTGCGATGAACTCCCCTATAAGCACGAAGGCAGACAAACCATGCAATGGGTCCTGATCGATTATGTCAATGTAGTAGTCCACGTCATGCTGCCGGAAAATCGTCGTTTTTACAAACTGGAAGATATGTGGAGCGATGCTCCCCAGGAGAAGCATGAAGGGTAGAAAAGAGTCCGGAACCGACAATTTAACAGTATATTTTGCCGTTTCTGGGGTTTTCCCGAACTTTTTCGCCTTATAATGTTTTATTATTTGATCTAAACCGGGCTCAAACCCGCGCAGGCGGGGTCCGGAGGTAAAAATTGAATTAATATTGCAAAACAACACGGATAAATAAAAAAATGCCACAAGACGATTTGAAACAAAATGATAAGAACAACTTTCCGAGGTTCAGGCCCAGGGGAGATGACGATAATGGCCAGAGAAAAGGACCGAAGTTCAGCATCTATTGGATATGGGGTAT
>Ga0207695_10012323_pt1 | contig 10272 bp, 12 predicted proteins | sample KBSC54metaG_FD_184354 | JGI IMG/M metagenome (GOLD analysis project Ga0207695, IMG submission 184354) | Corn rhizosphere microbial communities from Kellogg Biological Station, Michigan, USA - KBS C5-4 metaG (SPAdes) (version 2) | ecosystem: Host-associated > Plants > Roots > Rhizosphere > Soil... | reverse complement strand
GTCTCGCAGGGGTGCAAGAACAACGTCTGTACGGGAAATACCGGAGATACCTGCCAGGGCGACAACGAGTGCAGGTTCATCTGTCAGATCGGAAATACCTGTTGTGGAGTTCCCAACGCCGGGTGTACGTCCGATTCGGACTGCTGCACAGGCTACTCGTGCGGTGATGGGTTCTGCTTCGCGAATCTGTGAACCCCGTTCGCGAACGCCGCGCGGCGGGGCATGAGCGGCCCTGGCTGGTGGATTGATCGGCGTGTATGCTCCGGCGAAACGATGCCTGGAAACACTGCGTGGTTGCTCGCTCTCGCCGCTGCCTGGGCCGGGTGGTCCGGGTGCGGCAGCAGCTATCGCTGCACCGGTCCAGCCATTCAGTGTGAATCGTTCACCCCCACGTCCTGTGAGGACGTGCCTGGCTGTGTGGCCGGAGATGTCTGCGGCCTGTACGCCTCCGATGGGCCGGCGCAGGCCTGTGCAGCGAAGACCACGGCCGCGACGTGTCTAGCGCCGCGCTGCTCGTGGAGCGGCAGCGCCTGCGTGGACATATGCGGCACCATTACTGACATGCCAACCTGCTACAGCACCCACTCGGTCGAGCGAACGGATCCGCCGGTGGACTACGTATGGCAGTGCAACTGGGTACATTGCCACGGCAAACCTGTCCGGCCCTTCTGCTCGGACTATTCGAACGACAGCTGCCCCCGTGATCTCGGATGCAGTGTGGAAAAGGTGAATGCCTTCTAAAACGTGGCGTCCGCTCCCCTGTCGGCGTTTGCAGGGAGTGCGGATTGCGCTGTCCCTGCTGTGGGTTGGGCTCGCCGCCTGTCACTCGAAAGGTGCCGGCGCGCCAGTAGTCGTCACGACCCCTGGGATCGGCGCTCTGCCCGCGGGCTGTTCCGTCGTGGCGATGCTGGCCCCCTCGGTGTCGACTCGTGTGGGTGGGGTGCTGGATGCGGCCCTGGCCAAGCATATCGCGAACGTGTCGACCGTCGGCGGGGTGGACTTCCGACGGGACATACACCACGTCAGGTACTGCCAGGTCGACGCGGACACGCCCACCCCGCGTTTCCTGTTGCTGCTCGCCGGCGACATCTCCCCGACCGTCCTCGAGGCCGTGGCTGCCAGGCCTAACGAGAAGTGGGACCGCGAACAGATCGGCGACAGTCCCGTGGTGAGTCACGGTGCTTTCTGGGCGGCGTACCGGGGGGCGGCCGGTCAGGGGGGAGAGCTCCTGCTGGCAAACGACCATGATCTCGTGCAGCGCGCACTCACGAATTCACCGGGGAGCTATCCGCTGGAGGTGTCGATGCCCTTCTCGGCTGTGATCTCCGGACGCGCGTTCAGTCGCGTCAAACGCCAGACGGCCGCAGGGCAGCTCTCGGTGCTGGACGCCGTGCAGGAGCTTCGTTTGTCAGTGCCGCCGGATGGCCGGTCGCTCGGCGTTCGAGTGATCGTCGCCAACCGTGAGGCGGCCGAGCCATTGAGTCAGGCGATCGGGCCGGTCCTGTCCGCCATCTCGAAGAAGCTCTCGAGGCCCGGCGATCCCGAACGAAAGGTGGTCGCGGAGAACAGCGGCGGGGATGTGGTGGCCCGGATGGACCTTCCCGACGGCACCCTGGATGCCCTGGTCGCCGGCTTGAGCGCCCGGGCCATTCACCAATGACCGGTCGACTTCATATCGCGAGGATGGGTGCGGTCGTCGTTGGGGCGTTCCTGTCCGCGTGTTCCTCCGGCGGAAGTCACGGTTCGTCGAGCGGAGGAGTTGGTGGCACTGGAATCTTCGATGGCGGGCAAGCGGGCCAGCCGGGCAGCGGAGGCGCCGTCGGCGGTGGTGGTATCGAGGGGACAGGGGGCGTCAGTGTGGACGGCGGCGGCGGAGCACCTGTTGCCGACGCGAACGCCGGGGATGGGGACGCGGCAGGCCCGGACGACGCCTGCGCGACCTACGCCAGCAGCTTTTGCAACGCCTACCAGAAGTGCGCCCCGTATTACGTCGCGTCGACCTACGTCGATGTTCAAGGATGTTCAGCCAAGCAGAAGGCCCTCTGCCTGGCGGCCTCCAGCGCCAACGGCTCCGGCGCGACACCGGCCAAGCTGCGGGCCTGCGCCGCCGCGCGCGATGCCATCACTTGCGAAGATCTGCTGTCGAACCATCCTCCCCCGGACTGCCTGGTTCCCGGTTCCCTGCCGGCTGGTTCATCGTGCGGCAGCGACTGGCAGTGTGCGGGACCGCATGGCTACTGTCATTTGGACTCCCCCCTCTGTGGCACTTGCGCGGTGCAGTCCGCTGCCGGCGGATCGTGTGTCCAGGACCTCGACTGTCAGCCTGGGTTGCGGTGCGGGAATCCCGCGGGCGCCACCGGCACCTGGACTTGCGTCGCCCCCGCCTCGGCTGGTGCCACGTGCGACAGCACTCACCCTTGCCTCGGAACGCTGACCTGCCTCGGCGGGCAGTGCGCGACACCCTTGGACGTCGGCGTCCCGTGCAACTTTCAGAACCGGGATTCCTACGACTGGGAGTGCGACATCTTGGCCGGTCGTGGTCGCGGCCGCTTCTGTTCTCCCTCCTCGGGGATGTGCATCCAGGCGGAACTGTCCGGCCCCGGTCAACCGTGCAATACATCGGGGATCGACTGCGTTCAGGTGAGGGTGTGCACCTACGCCGATCCAACGCAATCGACGGGGACTTGCCAGGCCCCCATCAGTGACGGCGCGCCCTGCGACCCGGCCACAAAGGCCGTGTGCGCGCCTCCCTCCCAATGCGTCGGCGGCGTCTGCAAGTTCCCCGACCCGACCACCTGTGGCTGACCCATCGTCGAACGTGGTGACCGGCGGCCTTCAGGCCCCGATCAGTCCGGACCTGAAGCGCGGCGATTGTCGGCACCACCGGTCGCACGACCATCGACTGCCCCCACTGTCCGACGGTGACGTCTCGCCTGATTGTGTACGACCAGGAATTCGGGTACTTCCACGCCAACAACATCTACGTCTCCGACCCATCGGTCGTCGAGGCCGCGCCATCACGTTTTCGACGGGGTCGTCCGACTTCACGCCCATCAACGCCAGTGACGATGGTGGCCAGTGGCACTATCCGGATGGAAACACGCCGTACTTCTTGGACAACTGGGAGTTGTGGTGGACGAACCCGCCTCACAACACGAGCTTCTGACCACGCGTCCGTCTGCCGCGCCAGCCGTGCTTGGCATGGTGGTCGCCGCGGCGCTGGCGATGCAGGGATGTACGAGCGACGACTGCGCGGGTAAGTGGGGCGCCATCTCCATCAGCCTGCAGGGCGCCTCGCGGTCAGATATCGGCGTGGGGGCGACAGGCGAGTTGAGTCTCGCCGGTCGCGCCGTCCCGATTGCTTGCCCGGCGGTGGGAGACGGGAGCAGCGTCATCGGCTCTTGCAACGGGGATCCCGTGACGCCTCGGATCGACATTTCTGGCCAGGGGGTCGATGTGTCACATGTCAGCGCCGTGACCCTCACGCTCAACGCGCCCGACGGCACCACGCTGGCGGACCACGCGACGATCCAGCTCACCGCCGCCAGAATCGTTCAGCCCGACGGCTCCGCGGAGTACTGCGAGCGCGATGGTCAGATCACCTTGATGGGAGCGTCCCCTTGAGACCCCGTTCATGCGGCGGTGCGGTCGGCCGGCCATCGCGCAGGTCGATGCGGCGCTTTCAGTACGTCCTGATCGCCGCCCTCGCGGCGCGTGCCGCTCCTTCCCTGGGAGCGGACATCGACACCGAGGCGCCGGCGACGGCCGGGGAGTCTCCGGGATGGTCGCTGGCGGCAGACGGGGATCTTCTGCCGCAGGCGCTCACGGCCCGCGTCGGCCATCTTCAGGCTCTGGCGCTGGGCTCGGGCGGATACGACTCGTCCAGGCGTGGACCGCTGGTGGACTCGGCGGTCGAGGTCAGGCTCTGGGGAGCGCTGGCCTTGCGCGCGGGCGCGACCTATAGCAACGAGAGCGAGCGAATGCGTCCGAACGTCGGTGCGCGCGCACAGCTGCTGCGGCAAGAAGCGCACGGGCTCGACGGAGCACTGACCGTGTTCTACAAGGCCGAGGGGTTCACCGAATCCGAGGGCGAGGTGGAGACCATCGTCTCGATCGGCCGCCGGGTCGACAAGTGGTATCTCCTTGGCAACTTGGTCTACGGACAGGACTTCGATGGCAATGAACGAGACGGCGAGGTGCGTGGGGCGGCCTTCTATGCGCTGAGGCGGCGAATGACCATCGGCGTCGACGCGCGCACGCGATTCGCGATCGGCGCCCAGCACGGACACGCCGCCGTCTCCGAACCAAGCTTCGATGTCGCGGGCGGCCCCGTGGCGACGGTGGCCATCGGATCATTCGCCGCGTTTGCCGAGTGCGGTCCAAGCGCGTTGAGGCTTCCGGGCATGCCCACCCGGGTCGGCGTGGCGACGTTGGCCGGGATTGGCACGGGGTTCTAGGCGCAATGCCGTTCACTCAGGCCGGCCGTCTCGTCTCCATGCCTGCGCCGCCAAACGTGACTTGCGCGGACTATGAATTTCGCAACGTAGTACTAACGTTGGGACATGGAGACGGCGGTCACGGATGAGCCGATGCTGGAAGAGCGAGCGGCGCCAAGGCGAGCCAGGCCCGGGCGAGCGAGTGCCGCGCGCAGGGTCGCGTACGGCCCAACTCCCGGCTGGCTTGTGCTGAGGTCATTGGCAATCGCCGCGGTGATCGCGGGCCTGGCTGGATGCGGGGGCGACGAGCCCCGGCACCTGACCGACGCCGACGTCGCCATCCCTCCTGGCACCGCGACGGGAACGTCGTTTTCAGGGACCTACTTCGCCGACCACGTGAACCTCGATGGCTGCCATTGCCGCCTGGGGCTGTGCGCGACGTTCAGCGTTAACACGGGGACGACCACGGTCACCCAGAACGGGGGCGCGGTGAGCATAGAGCCCGTGAATCCACCGCTGTTGACCGGCGGAATCGACCCGGATGGACGCTTCTCGGCCGGCGCCAGCGCGTATGTCGATATCGGGCACGACATCTCGCTGATGGAGGGAACGATCCACGCTCAGGCGTCCCTCGACGCAGTCCTCGAGAGCACCATCGTCGCGACGGTGGCCGACGTCCCGTACGATTGTGACCTTCGGATGCGGCTCCACGCCAGCTACACGGGCCCATGAAGGACGCTGTAAGCTCGCTGGCCATGATTCGGACCCGGTCGATCTGTCCCGCGATCCTGGCCCTGTGGGTCGTCACGGGGATGAGTTGCTCCAGCAGCTCGCCCGCCTCTACGCACGGGTCGGGCGGGGCATCCCCGGGTGCAGGCGGCCGCGCAGCGGGCGCTGGCGGCCGCGCGGCTGAAGGCGGCCGGGCGGGGGCGTCCGCAGGGTCCACGGGTTCGGGGGGCCTGGGGCCGGTGGCGACGGGCGGCGCGGGCGGCGGGAATGCCGGGGGCGTCGGTGGTGCAGCTGGAGGCCCGGGTCCGGCAGCTGCCGGCGGCGCGTCGGCTGTGCCCGTGGCGACGGTGCTGGACTTTGCTCCCCTGGCCATTTCGGGGGACGGGACCGTCGTGGCCGGGACGCCGAATGATTTCAGCAGTGGTGTCGTGCGGTGGACGGCGGCGACCGGCGCGCAGGTGATCCCTGGTATCGCCGGCATCACGCCCACGTTGATCAGCGCCGATGGTACGACGATCGTGGGAGCGGTCGGAGGGACCTCACTGGTCGCGAGGATCGTGGGGACCACTGTCACGATGATTGACCTCGGCGCCGTGCGGAGCACGGTTGTAGCGGTCTCCGACGACGGTAGGGTCATCGCCGGCAACATCGGGGTCGGCGCTGACGGCGAGGAGGCCTTTCGCTGGACCCTCGACGGAGGCTCGGCGAACCTCGGCTTTCTGCCCGGGGATGCCGGCAGCCTGGTCGAGGCCATGAGCCCCGACGGCGGGACGATCGTCGGGGTCTCGTTCGACGCCGCCGGGAAAAACTCCCGCCCCTTCCGCTGGACGATGAGCCAGGGCATGGCCGAGATGGCAGCCTTGGCGACGAACTCGCTCACCGTCCCGTGGGTGGTCAACGACGCAGGCACCGCCGTGGCTTACGGGTACAGGGGCGGCGACGTCTGGCACGACAGCGTCAGTTGGACTGGTCCCATGCCTCCGATCGATGCAGTCGTGCTGGCCCCATCCGCGCCGGCACGGACCATCACCGGCTGCGGCTCGACGATCTCCGAGCCTGTCGCCATCCTGGCGAGCGGGACGATCCTGCTCAGGTGCGGGACCGCGAATGCGTTGCTCGTGCCTGCCACGGGCGAGCAGCGCCTGTTGTCGCTGCCGCCGCCGCCAGCCGGCTACAGCGCGAGCGATCAGTCGGACTACTTCTTCTGGCTCAGCGGGGACGGAACGCAGGTGGTCGGCGCTTACTATCTCGGGTATGGGGCGGACCACCCCCGGATGATCGTGGCGTGGAGCGGCTCCTCCAGCTCGCCCTCGCTGGTGCTGTCCCGCCTCCGAGGAACGCCCGGCGACGTCGATCTCATGTACCCCGACGTCCAGCTGATGTCGGCGGACGGATCCACGATCGCCGGTGGCACCATGTACGGACCGACCTGGCTCCTGCGGTTACGTTGATGATCCGCGGGGCCGAACACGGTCCCTAGGGCGCTTCAGGATTACGGCCGTCGTGGCGATCGAGCGGTCGGTTCGAACTGTGCCCGACAGGCCGCCGTCGTTGTGGCCTGCGAACCGTGCCGACGACCGTACCGTGGGCGCCGCCAAACGAGGATCAGGTCTTGCGCGCACCGACCGCGTCCTTCGTTTTCGAATTCTCCATCGAAAACCACGAACAAAGTCGTGGAGCTGAACGGGATCGAACCGTCGGCCTCCTGAGTGCGATTTCTTCGAATCGGAATTAGTTACGATGGGTTACAGAAAACAAATGTTTCAAGGGGAAGCGAAACGTCCGCGGTTTCGGCCACTTGGATTTGAAACGAATCGATTTCCCTCCCCACAACCGCCGACTTTCGTCTTCTGTCGGCGACAGCACACGACGGTCAATCGAAGCGGCTTGGCGTTCCCGCCGCCAACATTGGCCAGTCCGGTGTCGACGACTCGGCTCGCCTGAGCTAATAGCCTGCCGCCTCAAACGGGGGCAGCAGTGTTCATGGATTAGTCGCAGTCGCTTCGCCCGACAGCAGCCCCAGCGTCCAATCTTCGCCCTCGATTGCCGCATAGCGCTACCGCCTTCGCGTCAACGCCAGGACATAAGTGGGCGTCAAACATTGGCCGAAGTCGGCCAATAGAGCGACGCTTGCGATTGGAGTAATGTGGGGAAGTGGCTCAGTGGGGGCAAAGGCTGATCTGCGTCCGCTTGCGGCGATCGAGTCTTCGGGCCGCTCGCATTATCGCCCTCGCTTTGAGCTCCACAATCACTGCGTGTCACTGCACAAGCGGGTCCGAGGCGTCGTGTTCCAACGGTTTCCTCGTGAGACTCATGTCGCCTCCGAGCGAGGTGCTCAAACCAGGGCACTATGAGATCATCTTAGGGTCACCGGAGGTATCATACGACATTGTCTGTGACTTCGACGGCATGTCGAGCCACGTGCATTGTGCCTGGGATCCGTCTCCGCCTGCGGTGATCACCTACGTCCTCTATGACACGACGACAAACACGATTTCAATATCCGTCGCGAACGTGTTTCCAAAGACCGTCATGCTTGTGGTCACGCGCGACACCGACACCCTGGCCTCGGTAGCCTTGCCACTCGAATACACGGAGACAAATGACACCTGCCAAGACTGTGCTCACGCGGTGGTTAGTCTGCCGCTGGCTAGTTGATCGCGCACTGGCAGCTCTTTGCTCCGGCGGGTTGCAGCGCGCGAAACCGTGTCAGCGTGATCATGCGAGCCGCGCCAGCAAGGCTACTTGCGCGCAGTTTCTGAACCTCGGTCTGCATATGGAAGTCCGGGTGTATGCCGAACTGCAGGGGCCGCAAGCGCGTGGCCAGGCTGATGCGCGAGAGAAAGCTGGTGGAGCGCACGCGACCTCCTTTTTTGCATCACCACCGGACCGCCAGCGAACGATGACCGTCGCCTCATCTTCCCAGGGGAAACGTCGGCACCTCGACCATCTCCCTGGCGAGCGACAAAACCCCGCCGCCGCGGGCGGCGGATAGACCAGTGAGGGCCACGACATCCGCAAGGAACGCCTGACCAGTGCGCTGCCCGTGGTGTACCCTCGAATGCGTGCCGTCGCGGCCCCACACCCCCTCTCGACCGAGCATCTACCTCGACACCAGTACCCTAGTGTACGCGGTCAAGGGCGCGCAGCTAGGCACATCAGAATCACGCGCGGGTGCCCGGGAACTCTTCTCTCTCGTCGAATCGGTTTCCCGTCGCGACAATCTGGCCTTTTCGATCTTCCACCTTCTGGAGCTCTCCGCAGACGGGGACGAAGACGCAGTTCGTGCGACACTCGCATGGCTGGATGGCCTTCCGTTGGTGTGGGTCCGTCCGCTGGAACGGATCCACGACGACGAAGATGAGCACTGGCTGAAGGTCGTCGCAGGCTGCCCGAATCCCAAGCCGGTAGAGCCCTTCGCGCCGAGCATGCTCGCAGCCTTCGACGGCATTTCGGTAACAGAGTCTTACCAGTTTCTCCGCGCGGCGACCTTGCCTGCCGTGTTCGACGAAATCCGCCATGCGCCGAATCTCACGACTCGAATTAGCGACCGGGCCTCCAGGACGGCCGCTGCTTTCAATGCGAACCGGTCAGCCTTCGTCCCGCCAGGAACCCCCGATACCGACGTACTGCGCCACCAAGAAAGCGCCCACCAGCGCCATCGAGCGGACCTCAGACGACGCGCTCTGCAGGCACACGAGCGACTCATCGCCCGCGCGGATCCGGAGTACGAACCGCTGAAAGCGAGATTGAACGACGTCGTGGTTCCGTTTTCAGACCTGTTCTTTTCGACGCCAACGTCCTTCCCCCTTGCTCAGATAGAAGCCGCAATGAACCGAGGGTTCATCGAAGCGGCCGTGGCTCGAACTCCCGGCAGCAGGGGATTCAATAGGCTTGAGTCATCGTTCGCCGACAGCTTTCACGCCCAGGCGGCCGCCTACTGCGACGTCTTCACGTGCGATGTCCTCACATCGAAATGGCTGGGAGAGCAGCGTCGTTTGCTCGGCCTTCAACCACAAGTCGTCTTTCAGGGCGCAGACTTTCCGCGGCTTGTCACCGATCTCACGTCCGCCATCGAGTCTGCCCAGCGTGAACGACTGGGGGAGTATCGTGGCGGCGCCGAGGAGGCCGCAGGACGATGACGGGGCCCGACCGGTTGGGCGTGGTCCTCCGGTCCGGTACCGGCGGCCATTCCGGGGAATCGACAGTCGCGTCGCCCTGACGCCCCGTAACGGGGCAAGCGATCTTGCGTCATGCTCATCACCCGGTGTATTACGTCAGCGTGAAGGCGAAGCGGACTACTCAGAGTCGGGGCACATCAAAGTCTGTTCGTCTTCCGGCCGATCTGGCCGCCGAGGCGGAGCGCCGGGCTGACGAGTTGGGGCTCGCGTTCAGCGATCTCGTCGAGGCAGGCCTTCGCCGACAGGTCGGTTGGCCCGCGAATGCCACCATAGAGCTCCTTGAAGCTTGCGCTGATTCGCTCCGGTCCATGTTCCCGAAGCGTCAGAGATTTCCTCAGGATGTAACCTTGAAGATGTTCCGCAGCATTCGATTGAACGGCCGGCTGCGTGCCATCTACGACGCAGCAATCTTGGGACCAGATGGCAAGGTCTCCGAGTTGTCACGTGATGCCGTCCACCGACGACTGGGTAAGATGGTCAAGGCCGTCCTCGACGCCGAGGTTATTGGCCGGTCGGCACCCGTTGAGGCGGGCGTAGAACTGATAAGGACCCACGCCCTGTTGGCCCCGAAGGCAACAGCGAGGAGACGGTCATGACGGGAGCGTCGGCCTCGTGGGAGACGCTCATTCCCGCCACACGTGGATGCCTTCCCTCTGGCGAGCCGGTCCAGCGAACGGATCCGGCGGGCGATTTTGATTCCAGGATCTCGATCATGGGGGTGTATCCGGCCGCGCGAGTACGATCGATTGCGGTGGGTAGTCGGCGAATGAACTTGCCCGATCGCGTGGAGCGGGTGTCGTTCGAGCCCGGCATCTCTGCGTCATCGAACCATCTCGATCGGGTGTACCTCGATCCTTTGGGGCTCTCTCGAAAACAGGTCCTACTGTTCGACCTCATGCCGTTCTTCCTGGCCAATACGAGAGAGC
>Ga0207695_10012321_pt1 | contig 10273 bp, 10 predicted proteins | sample KBSC54metaG_FD_184354 | JGI IMG/M metagenome (GOLD analysis project Ga0207695, IMG submission 184354) | Corn rhizosphere microbial communities from Kellogg Biological Station, Michigan, USA - KBS C5-4 metaG (SPAdes) (version 2) | ecosystem: Host-associated > Plants > Roots > Rhizosphere > Soil... | reverse complement strand
TGCGCCTGCTCCGCACCGTGCCGCTCGATCCCGTCGTCGTCCGTGCGCAGTGGAATGAGGCGTACCACTTCATGCGCCAGTCCGCCGCGAGCAAGCTCAATGATTGGGCGCGGCAGCCGGACAGTCTTTTGTCGAAAGTCGGACAGGAGACCGTCACGCTGCAACTGCAAAACGTGCTGCCGATCGCTGTGGACTCCTATGAACTGCGCTGGTCGCAGTCGATCTATCAGCGCGAAGGCGCGCTGAAGGAATCCTCCACCTGGACCGCAACATTCACGCTCGAATTTGAGCCGCCGTCCACGGAAGAGGACATCGCAGCCAATCCGCTCGGAATCTTCGTGAAGGATTTCGAGTGGCATCGCGATCTCGCATCTACATCGCACTGACCTTTCTTTCCCAATCCGTTCGTCCTCAAGGAGCGCTATGCGTACTGTCCTCGTTCTAATTTCGTGCCTGGGCTTTACCGCCGGAGCCATCGCCGCCGGCAATGATGCAAGGCCGATCGTCCCATCGATAAAGGAAGTCATTCCGACGCTGCCGACCGTAAGCGTCAGAAGTCCGGCGCCGTATCTGAAACCGCAGGCCTCAACTTTCGAGCCTGTGGCCACGCCGGACGCGGCACCTGCATGGTCCGCTATTCCGTGGCTGCCGGCCGACTTGGCGCTTCCGATTTCGCATGCGAAATCGCCACGCGAGGTCACGGCCGACAAGACGTTCGATGAACAGAAGGATTCGTTCGACACGAAAGAGCGTGCGCGCGTGGCCGAGTATGTTGGCAAAGCAACCGCACATCCGACCACGGCGCGCAGTGCCGGCAGCGCGACCGTCTATGGTTACCGGGAGGGTGAGATCTACATCGTGTATGCGGGACTCGACCGCTTGACGGACATCGAGCTCGAAGCGGGCGAGGGTTTGAGCGCCGAGCCCGTCGCAGGTGACACCGAAGGCTGGATCAAGTCCGAATTCACGAGTGGAAGCGGCGCGACCGCACGCACGCACGTTGTCGTCAAGCCGCGCGACGAAGGCATCGAGACGAACCTGATCGTGCCGACAACGAAGCGAGTGTATCGACTCGATCTGCGCTCGAAGCCGGATTGGTACATGCCGGCGGTACGCTGGTTCTACCCTGACGAAGATGCCAGCGTCGTTGTGAAGAGGGAAGTCGAGGAACAGGTCAAGCAGGACAGTAGCGAAGCGTTGGCTGTTTCACCGGACAAACTCAATTTCCGCTATCGCGTCAAAGGTCGCGACGTCCCGTGGAAGCCGGCGCAGGTCTTCGACGATGGGGCGAAGGTCTACCTCCGCATGCCCGAGAGCATGGCAAGCAGCGACGCACCCGCGCTATTCGTGGTCGAGGACGGCAAGCCGTTGCTTGTGAATTACCGGATCAAGGATCGTCTCTACATCGTCGACCGGATGTTTGCGAACGCACAGCTGCGTGTCGGTGACAGGCAGGTCGACGTGGAGCGCTGCACCGCACATTCCTGGTTTTGCCGTTGAGGTGACGTTATGACAGCAACGAACCAAAGCGGTTACGTTCCCCCCGAAGCGGCGCCGCCGATCGACCTGCGCTCACCCGTGCCGCGCGTGAAGCGTTTGAACCGTACGGCAATCGCATCGGTTGTCCTCGGACTTAGCGTCCTGATTGCGTTCGCGCTCGCGGCCGCGTTGCGGCCGCCGGAAAAATCGCCGGTGCAATCGAAGTCGACCGCGCAACTTGTGCTCCCCGCCGATGCGCTGAATGACCTTCCGGGTGATTATGCGACTGCGGCGCGCCAACGGCAGCGGAGCGACGTTCCGAAACTGGGCGAGCCGATCGGCGGCGAGTTCGGCGCAGCGCAACTCGACATGAAGAGCGAAGCGCTCGCGCGCACGAGCACCGCAGCCGACGATCCGATCGGCAAGATGCTCACCGACATGACACTCGCTCGTATCAAACGTAGGGCGGCGGCACGCGACGCCAAGCCGGATTTCGGTGATCACACGGTTTCATCACCAAAGACGCTGGCGGCGGCGTCTCCGAGCACGTCTGCGGCATCAATTGAACTGGCAGCACGATCATCGCGCGACCAGGACAACCGGCAGGACGACAAGCGTGCGTTCGCCGATACGCGCCACACCACCGATCCGTATCTCGATCAGGCGGTGCTCACGCCGAAGAACAAGATATATGTTGGCGCGGGAACGTCGATTTCCGCCGTGCTGTTGACCGGTATCAACAGCGACCTGCCGGGCGTCATCACTGGGCAGGTCGCGGAGACGGTCTACGACACCGTCACGGGGAAACACGTCCTGATCCCGCAGGGATCGACGCTCATCGGCGAGTACGACAGCCGCGTCACGTACGGCCAGGAACGTGTCCTATTTGTCTGGACGCGCGTGCGCTTTCCGAACGGGAACAGCATCAGTCTGGAGGGCATGCCCGGAACCGATCTCTCCGGATTCGCCGGCATCCGCGACAAAGTCGACAACCACTGGTGGAAACTGGCGCAAGGCGTCGTGCTCGGCTCCTTGCTCGGCGCCGTCGCACAGGAATCCTACGGTGGTGGGCTGAGCGCTGCGAATCCTTCACTCAGTCAACTCGCCGCTGCGGGTGCGGCGCAGAACATCAACAGTGCCGGCCAGCAGATCGTGCAGAAGGATCTTCAGGTCCAGCCCACGCTTGTTATACGGCCAGGTCAGCGTGTTGCCGTGTTCGTGACCAAGGACATCGAACTGCCGCCGTACCGCGGTTGAGAGGAGATCGTTGCATGTCATCCAAGGCGTTGCCGGCCATCCCAGTAAAACACGTTTCCGTTCGCAAGGTGTTGAACATCGCGCGGCCCCTCGAAGAGAAATTGCGCGCGTACATCGCGTACTACACCGAACATCAGGGGCTCGACCCCAAGCAGGCGCCGACGGAGGCAGACACGATCGTGGCGCTCATCGAGAGTTTCATGAGTCGTGACGGCGGCTTCAATCGCTACTTGCGCGAAAAGGCGCCATCCGCAGTGACTTCCAAGAAGAAGACCATCGCGCCGGCGTCGCCGCCCCAAGGCGCCTGAAATTATATCCATGGGTACCACAGATAACGTAAGCCCCACATCGTGTGCGCACCTATGCGACCAGATAGCTGTGCAAGACCGTGTAGTAACGCACCATTGCGATCCGAGTTGCCAACCTGTGATGGAGCCTCATGTCCGCAGTAAAGAGTGCCCGCGCCGCGGCGCTGGAGATCCTGCTCGCGCACTTTCCGAATGTGCCGTTCCTCATGCGTGATATCGAGCACAGCTACGAGCACGACGTTGTTCGTGATTTGCCGAACGCAATGTCGGAACTGCGTGAGCGCCTGGAAGGCGAACTGCGGCAGGCGCTGGCGCCGGACGCAGCAGCTAGCATATCTACCACAAAGGTCTGATCTATGATCCCTTGCCCTTTGCGCTGCATGCAGGTAAAACGTTCGCGAGTCGCGGCATCACCTATGCCGCTCTCGAGGGCTGTCGGGTATCGGGAGGCGAGCACGTGGAAACCGCGCAGGGTAGTTCGAAGAAAAAGAGGCGCATGGTCAATAGCTACGTGTACGAAGACACCAAAGAACGCCTCAAGATCATCGCGGCGTTCAAGGGCATGTCCCTTTTCGATGCCATGGAGATCATTCTCGGCGACTATATCCAGAGCTGGGAAAAGTTACACAAGGTCGACATCGCGAAAATGCGTGAGACTGAAGGTAAGCCGGCTCGCAAGTCGCGCTCCAAGGCTTAACTCTTTCATCCATGTGCGCGCTCCGTCTGGAGCGGCGCTCAGTCCGTCAACATCCAAAGCGGCCGCTTTCGGACGCCTTCGCCTGGTCGGCAGTCGCGCGCACGCATGTGCGCCCCGCCACGAAAATTTTCGTACGCAAAGAATCGTCGCGACACGGGCGATCTTGGCTGAATTTCATCCTCTAGTAGCGAGGCCTACATGATCACGAAAATCAACGACCCATCGCCGCTCGAAAAGCTGCTGCGCCAATCGCTTGAGGCCATCGCGCGAACGGAAGTCGCAAAGGTGGAGGCATCGGCCAATCTGGCTGCCGCTTTGTCGCGCATCGCATGCAATTTCCGCTTAAGCGGTTCCGTAGACGTCCATACCATTGTCGAAGCGTCCTCCACGGAACTGCGGCTCAACGGGTACGCTGTTCGAGCACCTCGACTGCTAGTGCAGTGCGCCTGGCGCGATGCCTCGTTCACGTCTCCGCTGACGCTCGTGTATACGCCGATCAAGACGGACGCCATCGCTCTGCAGATCAGTTACGGCAGTGTCGGACATCGTGCGGCAGAGCACATTGTTTGGAGCGCTCCTTATGGGTGGCACATCCCCGGCCACGGACACGACATCGGCGGCGAGACCCACGAGAGATTCCTGCGCGCGGTGTTGCATCACGCCGGTCTGTTCGGTGCACAAGCGTTGTCGCTTGAACCGATAACAGTCTGAACATTCAATTAAGGGCAAGAAAAATGGACGGTTCAATACGCATGATTCGCCTGCCAGAGGTGGTTCGGAGAACGGCGCTCAGTCGCAGTCAAATCTATCGACTGATAGAACTCGGCACATTTCCTAGGCAGATACCGTTGGGTGAACGTGCTGCGGGGTGGATAGAAGAGGAAGTGAACGGTTGGCTACGCGAACGAATTGAACGCTCGCGCAACCGCCTCCTTTCGGAAGCGCGCAGCTAGGGCCCGGCTCTTCAGGTTGCGGATCCGACCCGAAGCGGTCTTACAACGTACGACGAGCGCCTCTATCGCGTTATCGATGCGAATGCGCGCCGTGTCGGATCTGCCGGTCAAATCGTCCTCTTTTGTGGAAAAGGCTCAAGGGCCGCGGTCGCTTCCTGGCCTACGGCAAGCGCTTCAATCGGCTCTCCCAATCCTGCAGTAGCGGATTCGGTACAGTGGAGGCGTAGTGTGTTGCTGCGGCGCGAGCTGACTCCAATGTGAGGTCAATGGTCCCATACTCGCCGTGGAACAGCGCGTCTTGCTCGGAAAACACACCCGTCACGATGGGTCGGAGCCCGGTATGCCGCTGCATCAAAACAAACTGGAACGAGCAGATCAGCTGACGCAACAAGTCTAGTGGCGTCGGCTTATCTCCCTCCCACTGGCGAAAGATTTCTCCATCAGGCTGGCGCTGGGCCGGCTCACCTGGACGTAAACCGACCTGACCCATGACTGGCGAGGCGAAGAATCGGGTCAGCATTGAGTAGTCGCCGAACAACACACCTTCGACGCCACCCGGGACAGAGTACGGTAGTGCGCTGATGACGCAGGGCACCAACAACTTGCCGCGGGCGGGGGGGAAGTGCGCGTCGAGCATGTCCGGGTGTGCCATGAGCCCGTGCGTGAGCCGATGCACCTGATGGGCATGTCGCCGGCTTTCAACATCTGAGCGGTAGACCTGCTGGAGAATTCCACCTGACAACGAACGGTTTTTGCACTCGAGCAGGAAGCAGAAGTCTCCCCAGACCAGGAGGGCGTCGTAGTCGTACTCCTCGCCGTCCCGCTTGGTCTTGAAGAACCCGACTTGTCGCCCCGACCCGGCGATCTTCTCTCGAAGGGTTTCCTCGAAGGCCTTGCCCTTGATCTCGATTTGAGCTCCGGTATCGGAAATCGCCGAGAGAACGATCGGTCCCAGCAGCGCTGACTTGAGAGCAGGAGCAACCATCAAGTAGTGCTCGCCGCTGACCCGGATCAGGGGGCGGTTGTACACGTCATTTCGGCTCTTTGTCAGGCACACGTGCTGAAGAAAGACCTGAGCCCGTTCCGTCGTCAAGCCAGCACGGTTCAGGAAACGCACCAGTTCCGCTCCCTCAAACTGAGGGCACTCGTGAAGCTCGGCCGCAGCCGGGGTCGCCTGCTCAGCAATGCGTTTCAATACGGCGTAGCCACGTAACCACTCAGCGACCTTCAGTCCCGCGTACGAGTTCGGGTCGTTCGTGACATCGAATGACATGCACTCGCGCAAAGTAATGAGTCCAAGTTTCTCGTCGAAGGAAAGGAAGCCTGAAGGTGGCAGTGCGACGGACGCGGTGAGATCCAGATATGAACTAGAGCGCGGCTCGTGCTGGAGCAACTCTGCAAAGTGCTGCCTAGTCCGCGCTAGAAGGCGATCATTGGCGATGAAATCGACCAGCTCGACCTCATCGTCGGGCAGAACGCGCAGCGCAGTTTCGATTGACGCGGGGAATCCTTCCGGGAATGGTTTTTCGAGATATTCGATGGATCGCAGCCCGAGGCGCAGCCGCAACTGCGCGCGGTCCCATGCGTGCCACACGTTAGCGTACTCAAGCACAGGATTGATGTCAGTCGATTCAGCAGAGGTCGGCCGCGACAGCAGTTCCGGAAGCTCGACCTCGTCGGACCTGGTGAACCAGCGATTCTCGTACGCCATCATCATGATGGTTGCCGTCGCCGCCTTGAGCACGCCGTACATCTCGGTGTCTGGGTTAATGACCCGACCCTCAACTGAGAGATTCGCCGTCATCTCATAGGCTCGGCCCGCCTGCAATTGCTCGAGGCGGACCGTGTCGTATTTCGCGTAGGTTGCGCAGGCAGTACTTAGGGCGGCCGACACCTGGACGATCGGCGGTAACGTGGCGCCAGGAAAGCCTTTGCCGCGCGCCAGGATCTGCAGGAAGCCCTTTTCGATCAGCGCCAGGACGACCGGAAGCTCCAGCACTTTTTCAGCCACTTCACGATATTTGGGAGCAAGACCAGCGGCGACAGCCTCCAAGAAAGGGCCGCGTTGCGCACCTTTCTTCGACGGACGCTTCTCAAACAGCGCATCACTTGCCCACAGTGCCTGGAGGGTCTCCAAGACGCCGTCCTCACCTTTGGCTGTGATCCAGTCCAACACGTCCTTCGCGTTCATGCGCGCGATGGCCCTTTCGAGCGCCGACCCATTTTTTTGTTCCATAGTTGCATATCACTCTGAGGTGGGTGCAGCCGCGGCGGTCCGACGGGGTGATCGGCGAACTACGAATCAAGCGCATGCCAACCAACGCAGTTACTGTCCAACTTCTAGATTAGGCACTTCAATGATCCGCGGCACTCTTCGCGCCCGCCACAGAGTGTCAGAGATTGTATTGTTGAAATGATCAGCGCTCTGGTACTCACCACGTCCGCTTCCACAGCCGAAAGCGGACACCGGCAGAACGTAGTGCACAAGCAGCCCACGTCCATGAAATGAGGGCGATATATGGCTGACTTAGCCGCATGCGGTGCAGGGCATGGACTCGATTGCAGCAAGTTCCCAAGCGAAGAGTTGGCTCAAACCTAGTGATACCCTCTTGCCCAAGCAACCGGGCAACGAAGCATCGAAAATGGCGTTGACAAGAAGCGAGTTGTACCAAATTATTTGGTCTAAACCAATGACGCACGTCGGGGCCGAGTTGCAGGTATCGGATAGCTACCTTGCGCGGGTCTGTAAGAGCCTCCGCATCCCGCGACCTCCGCGGGGATATTGGGCGAAACTCGCCGTTGGCAAAGCACCTGCCGTCGTTCCTTTGCCTGAAGCGACGCCAGGTCAACTTTTGGAATGGTCGAAAGGGGTCGTCCTTCCCCCGGAATTACCCGCCGCGATGCCCCGGATAAATGTTCGCCGGCGCGCAGCTTCGCCAGGAATGGCCAAGGAAAACGGTCCAGCCGCGTTGACGCACCCGCTGATACAAGGCGCGCGAAAGCACTTTGAAAACACGCGTACCGTGCAGGACGACGGCTATCTGCGACCGTTAAAAAAACACCTAGTCGACATCACAACGTCGAACACATCGCTTACAAGAGCGCTTTCACTTGCCAACGACATATTTAATGCGCTGCAGCGCGCCGGTCACCATGTCTTGCTGGCTCAGCACGGGCGCATCAACTGTGGGGATCTCGGCACACGTGAAGTTTCTAGCCGTCGTCCTGAACCCTACTACCTCTCGACGCAGTGGCGTCCAACGCTCCCGACTGTCGTAATCGTCGATGAAGTCATGATAGGTCTTGCCCTCATCGAAATGTCCGAGGAAGTCGTAATGCGGTATGTCAACGGAAGCTACGTGCGCGAGTCCGACTACAAGCCGGCCAGACGTTTGGGTTTTGCGGACTCCACATGGACTACAACGCGAGATGTTCCGAGCGGCCGATTCCGTCTCGTCGCGTATTCACCGCACCCGCTGGTTTCTTGGAGCACGTCGTGGCAAGAGACCGCTGGCTCCACTTTTGTACGCCAAATTCCCGCGATCCTAGCAGCCATGAGAACGATTGCTATCGATCAGAAGGAAAGAATCGCGAAAGCAGAAGAAGAGCGGGCACGTTGGCGTGCAGAAATGGAGGCTCAACAGGAGCGTCACGCACGCCGAACAGACCTTGAAAAAAAACGAGCGTCAGAGACAGCGAGCATTCGGGAGTTGGAGGAGATAATTCAGACTTGGAGCCGACATCGAAACCTTGAGACATTCTTTGATCTTGTTGAGGCGGCAGCGGCCGAACTACCTGCCGTGCAACGTGAGCATGTGTCAGCGCGCCTGAAAATGGCGAGAGATTCGATTGGAACGATCGAGCCGCTGCAGTGTCTTCTCCAATGGAAGACACCTATGGAGCGATATCAGCCTCGATACTCGCACCTTTCGGAGGAAGACGCTGAGGAAGAAGAGCCAAGTATCGTCGAGGACTAGCAGATTCGACCGCAGACTGCCTCACGCCTCGAACTCGTTCAAAAGAATTTACCTGTTACGCATTCACGCGGCACGCGGCCGATCGAGTTGAACGACTCGTGCTCCAGCCCTCAGAGTGTCGAGGTAGTCAGCCCACGCCTGCATCATGTTGCGACGCTCTGGGAGGTATTTCGCTCGATTGTATGCGCGGCGTACTTCGTTGCGCTCCGCATGCGCAAGCTGCCGCTCGATCACATCGGGTGGCCAGCCTTGTTCATTGAGAAGAGTGGACGCCATGCTTCGAAAGCCATGTGCCACCATCTCATCTCCGGTATATCCCAGCCGACGCAGCGCGAGATTCACCGTGTTTTCGCTCATCGGACGTCGCCGATTGTGCAGTCCCGGAAATACGTATTGACCTGATCCGGTCAGCGGCTTCAGGTCCTTCAAAATCGCGATGGCTTGTGTGGCAAGAGGCACAAGGTGCGGAGCGTCCATCTTCATCTTGTTCGCGGGAATGCTCCACTGAGCCGCGTTGAGATCGATCTCGCTCCACTCAGCGCAGCGCAACTCTCCTGGTCGCACGAACAAGTAGGGCGTTAGGCGCACGGCGCACTTGGTCACGAAGGTCCCATCGTAAGTCTCGATCGCGCGAAGCAACTCACCGACCTTCAGTGGATCAGTGATCGCTGCGTGACTCCGGACCTTCGCGGTGGAAAGCACGCCGCGAAGCCCAGCGGCAGGGTTGTGCTCGGCTCGCCCTGAATGGATCGCGTAGGCGAAGACTTGCCCGCACCGCTGTTTGAGCCGATGTGCAGTCTCAAGCTTGCCTTCGCGCTCTACGCGACGGAGAACGGATTCAAGTAGCTCTCGGGGGGTGATTTCACCGATCGGCCGCCGCCCTATCCAAGGGAAGGCCCAAGTTTCAAGCATCGCCACTGCCTTGCGGTGAGTGCTTTCTCCGAGCTTCTTTGATTGTCGTTCCAGCCATTCGCGCGCGATTGCCTCGAAACTGTTTGCTGCTGCATCGCGCGCCGCCTGCGCGGTAGCTTTGCGAGCAGCGCCCGGATCGGTGTCCTTCCGCAACTGCGCACGCGCTGCGTCACGGCTCTCACGAGCTTCGCTCAGTGAAACGTCGGGGAATACTCCGAGCGCAAGCCGCTTTTCTTTGCCGGCATAGCGATACTTCAGGCGCCAGTACTTGGCCCCCGTAGAAGCGACCTCGAGGTACAGGCCACCGCCGTCGAAAATTCGATAGGGCTTGCTTTTAGGCTTGGCATTTCTGACTTGAACAACAGTGAGCGCATTGGCTTGCAGGGGCATTTTGTGCGGCATCCTTTGATGCCCCCACGCTTTAGGGGCATGCCCCCAATCATGCCCCCAAATGCCCCCGGATGTAAATCGATGAGGCGGGACCGCCAGAAACAAAAAACCCCGCTTTTATGCGGGGTTTTGGGGATTTCCGGGACGACTTGAGACGTCTTGAAATCGTGTACTGGCTCCCCGAGACGGGATCGAACCGCCGACCCAGTGATTAACAGTCACTTGCTCTACCGCTGAGCTATCGGGGAATTGATAGGCGGAGCCGCCTATTTTCGGGCTTGGGCAGGGGTGGCGTCAAGA
>Ga0207695_10012320_pt1 | contig 10274 bp, 9 predicted proteins | sample KBSC54metaG_FD_184354 | JGI IMG/M metagenome (GOLD analysis project Ga0207695, IMG submission 184354) | Corn rhizosphere microbial communities from Kellogg Biological Station, Michigan, USA - KBS C5-4 metaG (SPAdes) (version 2) | ecosystem: Host-associated > Plants > Roots > Rhizosphere > Soil... | reverse complement strand
CTCGGGTCTCAGGTCCATGTTGTAAACGATCGTGGGGATTCGATCTACATCCAGGCTAAGCGCATAGCCAAAAATCAGCAGCATGGTGAGCGGAATGGCGATGGCCGAAGCCAGGCTGCGCGGATCGCGGATGACGTGCAGAACTTCCTTGCGGGCGATGGCGCGCAGACGGCGATAACTCATGCGGCCGCCTTTTCTTCGTTCTCGATGAGGCTGACAAACACGTCTTCCATCGACGGAGTGATCGGTTCCAGAACCGAGATCTTAATCCCCGCGCCATCCAGCGTCTGGCGAATCCAGGCAATCGCGCGATCCGCGTCGGTCACTCTAATGTGCAAGCCGCCGCCGAATACGGCCACGTCCTGGATGTTGTCGCCGCCATACAACTGCGTGAGGCTTTCAAGCAGATCGGAAGATTCTAGGTTCAACAGGTGACCGGCTCCGAGCGACCGTTTCAACTCGGCGGGCGAGCCGAGCGCGATCATCCTTCCCCCGTACATCAGTGCGATGCGATGGCAGTATTCGGCTTCATCCATGTAATGCGTGGTGACGAAGATGGTGTGGCCAGCGGCCGAAAGCTGATAGATCAACTCCCAGAAATTGCGGCGCGCGATCGGGTCGACGCCACTGGTAGGTTCGTCTAGAAACAAAATCGGCGGTTCGTGCAGGATCGCGCAGCCCAGCGCCAGACGCTGCTTCCAGCCGCCCGAGAGCAGGCGCGTCAAGGTATCCTGCTTGTCTTCGAGCTCCGCCATTTTCAATACGAAATCCAGGCGCGCGGGAAACTTTTCGGGGGATACGCCGTAAACTCCCGCGAAGAATTCGATGTTCTCCTTCACAGTGAGGTCGTCGTACAGCGAAAATTTTTGCGACATGTAGCCGATGCGCCGCTTGACCTCTTCCGGGTGCAGGCTGACGTCGAAGCCTCCCACGACGGCGCGTCCTGAAGTGGGGGCCATCAGTCCGCACAGCACGCGAATGGTGGTGGATTTGCCGGCGCCGTTGGGCCCGAGAAAGCCGAAGATCTCGCCCGGTTGAACGTCCAAATTCAGGTCGGCTACGGCAGTGAAATCCCCGAAGCGCTTGGTGAGCTTCTCAATGTGGACGGCCGGGCCTGAGGTTTTAGGCAGCATGTGCCAGTTCCTGCCTGCGCACCAGCGCGATAAAAACATCTTCGAGCGAGGGCTGAATCTTCTGGTATTCGAACGGCGTGATGGCGAGCAGCTTTTCGGGCGATGTGACGGCCGGGTTAATAAACAGGTGCAGATCGACACCCATCGGCTGCACAGTCAGGACGCCGGGCTGATGCTGCAAAGCATCGCGTGTCGCGCGGTGATCGTTCGATGTCAGACGGTAAGTCGCTTCCGGCAAGCCACGTTTCAAGCCAGCGGGAGTATCCACTTGAATCAGACGGCCCTGGTGCATAAAGCCCACGCGGTTGGCGCGCTCGGCTTCGTCTAAATATGCGGTGGTGACCAGCACGGTGAGACCGTCCCGCACCAGTTGATACAAGATGGCCCAGAAGTCACGTCGCGAAACGGGATCGACACCGTTGGTGGGCTCATCCAGAAACAGGACGCGCGGCTTGTGGAGCAGCGTGCACATCAGCGCCAGCTTTTGTTTCATGCCCCCGGAAAGCTTGCCGGCCGGGCGCTGCTGAAATGGCTCCATGCGCGTCATGCGCAGCAGGCGGGCGCTCAATTCGCGGCGCTCAACGCCGAGGATGCCGAACAGATCCGCGTAGAACGCCATGTTCTCCGCCACCGTCAAGTCGCTGTAGAGGCCGAAGCGCTGGGCCATATAGCCGATCTGATCTTTAACGGCTTCGACTTCTTTTGAAACATCGTGGCCCGCCACCACGGCGCGGCCTTCGGTGGGGTTCATCAAGCCGCAGAACATGCGCATGGTGGTGGTTTTACCCGCGCCATCGGGGCCCACCAGCGCGAAGATCTCGCCCTCCGCGATCTGCAGATTCAAGTGATCGACGGCCGTGACCGGCGCGCCCGACCCTCCAGCGGACTTGTTGCCGCCGAAAACTCGGGTCAGATTTTCCGCGACGATGATGGGGCTGGCCGCACTCACAAGGGGATCTCCGCGTCCACCGGCATGTTGTCCTTGAGTTCGTGATGGGCGTTATCGACATCGACTTTGATGCGATACACCAGCTTCACGCGCTCCTCTTTGGTCTGGATCTGCTTGGGCGTGAACTCGGCTTGCGAGGAGATGAACGAAACCACGCCGTGATAGATTTTCCCCGGATAAGAATCCGTCGTGAGATTCACTTTGGCGCCGAGCTTCACGCGACCCAAATCGGTTTCGCCCACGTAGGCGCGAAGCCAGGGATGCTCGACGTCGCCGATGCGGACGATAGAGGTTCCGGCGGCGATCACCTCGCCGGGTTCGGCGGACTTGACCAGCACAACGCCATCAATGGGACTGCTAATGGTTGTGTCGTTCAACTGCGCTTCGGTGATTCCCACCTGCGCACGGGCGCGATCGATATCGGCCCGGAGCTGCACGAGCTGCTCTTGCTTGCGCCGCAGGTCAATGCGATTGGCCTGGGCTGTGCGGACGGCGGCTTGCGCGTGAGCGACTTGTGCCTGGGCGCCAGCGATTTCTTCTTTGCGAGGCCCTTCCTGCACAAGTCTGGCGCGGTCTTCGGCTTGCGCCAGAACGGCATTGGCGGCGTTGAATTTGGTGCGCGCCTGATCGAACTGCGAGGTGGAGATGTCGGTGTTCTTATATAAGGTCTGGGCGCGCTCCCAGTCGGCGCGGGCCAGTTCCATTTGGGCACGCGCTTCGCTCACGCTCGAATCGGCCTGCCGGATTTCCGCGGGACGGCTGCCGGCGTTTAGCTCGTCGAGATGGGCTTGCGCCTGCGCGAGATCGGCCTGGCGGGAGGCGATGTCGCTGTCGATAGTGGCCTGCTGGTATTCGATGGTGGTCTTCAACTGATCGTAAGTGGATTGCGCGCTCTCCACCGCAGCCACATCGCGCAGTTTCTGCTGCTGAAGCTGGGCGGCATCCAGGCGCGCAATCACCTGGCCTTTCTTGACGGTGTCGCCTTCGCGCACCGTGAGATCGATCATGCGCCCCGCCGTCTTGAAAGAGAGGTCGACCAGCGTCAGCTCGAGATTTCCCGATACCTGAATGCTGTTGCTGGGACCGGCGAACTGTCCGGTTCGCCACATATAAATGCCGATGCCTGCGGCGACGAGAACGATGACTAGAATGATCCGCAGTGACTTTTTCATTGGTTGAGGTAGTCTCCGATGGTACCCGTAGCCGTGGCCAAATCCAGACGGGCGACGTTATAGTCATACAGCGCGATCACCTGGTTATCGCGAGCGCGTTGCAGGCGGGTTTGCGCGTCGGTGACTTCGACCGAGGTCGCGACACCCGCGTCGTAGCGGCGCCGCGCCTGCGCCAGTTCATTTTCCGCGAGGCTCAGACCTTCGCGCGAAGCGTCGACTTCAGCGCCGGCGGAGCGCAGACTTTCGAGGGCTGTGCGTACCTGCAATTCGATCTGCTGGCCTACATCCTTGGTGCGAATCTGTTCTTGCCGGTATTGTGAGAAGCTTTCCTCGCGGCGGGCAGCACGGTTGCCGCTGTCGAACACCGGGACACGCAGCGAGAGGCCCAGTGTGTAGGTGGCGCGAGCCGATGCAACGTCAGTGCCGATGGCGCCGTAGTCGCCAGTGGCGCCGATGGTGGGCAGGCGCTCCGATTTCACGGCACTGTTGCTGAGCCGGGCCGCTTCCTCGCGCTGCTGTTGGGTCTTGAGCTCGAAGCGTGCCTTGCGGGCTTGTTCGAGCAGCGTCTCGGAGGACGCGGGATCGATGGGTTTGTAAACCAGCTTGTCGGTGAATTCGATCGATGAATCCAGGTGCAATCCCATGGATTTGAGAAGCTGCAAGACCGCGCGGGTACGATTATTTTCGGCGCGAATCAGGTTCTGGCGGTCATTGGCGAGCTGCACTTCAGCACGAGTAATCTCGATGCCGGTGCCCGTCCCGGCGGTCAGCGCGCGCTGGGCTTGTGCCAGCAAAGCCTCCGATAATTCCACATTGGCGCGGCCGGTATCGCGGTCGGCATCGGCCCGGAGACACGCCAGGTAGGCGCGGGCCACTTCATCGCTCACCTGGCTGCGGGTGGCGTCGTTATCGAACTTGGTGGCGGCGAGCGTGGCCTTGGACGCCTGATATTTGCGGACGCTGCTGAAGTTCAAGAGCGATTGCTGGGCGCTGGCGCGGGCGTCGAACACGTCAAACGGTCCAACGATCGTGGGAATCGAAAAACCCGGGACCGGGATTTTGAAGCTGAAGCCGAAAGCCTGCAGATTAGTGGTCTCGCGATTTTCTCGAACCGTCGTATCGAGGTTGGGCAAGAGCGCGGCGCGGGCTTCGGCGACACGATCCTTGGCTTGCTGAATGGATTCCTGCGCCAGGGCGGCGCGCGTGGAGCCATCCGGAGCGAGCGCGATTTCCACCGCACGCTTCATGCTGAGCGGCAGCGGGCTTTGCGCCCAGCCGAGAGACGCCGCCAGCAAGAACATCGACAAGACGCGCATTAGGGTTCCTTCCTCATTCGGTTTGCGACATCAGTGGGTTTGCGACATGGGATTAGCGGCGGCGACGGGAGCGCGCAATCCGGCCGCGATAAAGTTCACCAGTCGGCGCATGAGGGCGTCGCGATCGACGGGTTGGCCGCTCAGCAGCGGCAAGACGCTCGAAAGAGTCAGAACGTGCGTCATGCACCCCGCCATGAAATGCAGGCGCCAAAAGGTTTCTTCAGGAGAAAGTTCAGGAAGCGCTTCGCGAATGGCTTGGGAAAAACGCTCGGCTACATGCTGCAAGTGCTTTTTATAAACCCGGTCGACGAATTGATCGGGGTTCGACAAGACGCGGCCGATCAGCGGGACGGCGGGAAGCACCTCCAGCATGAGCAGCGGCGCCAGGAAGGCTTCGACGATTTGCTCCACGCCAGGGGGATGCCCGGCGGCATTCAGCATTTCAAAGCGGCGTTGGTTAATGGGTAGAATGCGGCGCTCGATAATGGCGTCGATCAGACTGTCTTTGGACTGGAAGTGATAGTTGACGGCGGCCAGATTGACTTGAGCTTCAGCGGTGATATCGCGCAGCGAAGTTGCATCGAATCCATTCATACCAAAGAGCTTTTCGGCGGCATTCAGGATGCGGGTCTTGGTATCAAACGGCGCTGAAGCTTCCGTCAAAATCATATGTATGTTTTAATCATACGATTGATTCATACATGACGTCAAGGGGAATTTTTAGCGGTTTTTTGGTTTCCGCGATCAGCTCCTCGATCGACGATCACCGTGGTGCCTACCAAGTTGGACAATTCGAGGAGTTCCATCGAAGTTCGTTTTCGCAGTAGGGAGCCCGTAGCCTTTCGCCACGGCTTTCGCAGCGAAGTGCGACCTTAGTTGAGATCTGCGCGGCGGCTGCGGTTTCGGCCGGCTGCGATCGGCAATGATCCTAAAGGCCCGAGGGAATTGACTTTTGCTTAGTGTGGCGATACCCTCCGGGATAGGAAAATCACCATGGATAATGCGCCAGAAACCCCTCCTACCCCGCGAACCCTGACGCGGCGGCAACTGATTCAAGGTGTGATCGCGGCCGGCGCCGCGGCCTCCGCGGCAACTTATCTCTACCGGGGCTCGGGCCCGGTAAAGGCGTCGCTGGCGGGATCGGTCGAGCGGCTGATCACGTTGAACGTCAACGGCCAGGAGCGTCACGTGGACGTCATGAAGCAGGAAACCCTGGCCATGACGTTGCGCTACAAATTGGGCCTTACAGGTACGAAGCTGGGCTGCGACCGCTCGGAATGCGGCGCCTGCACGGTGCTGGTGGACGATGTGCCGCACTATTCGTGCTCGGTGCTGACGCACACGGCGCGGAACGCCAAGATCACGACGATTGAGGGGCTGGCGGCGCCCGACGGAACGCTGCATCCGGTGCAGCAGGCGGTGGTCGATGGCCAGGCGTTCCAGTGCGCGTTCTGCATGTCGGGGTTCATCATGGCGACGACCGGATTTTTGAAGACTAATCCGAAGCCGACGCGCAAGGAACTCGCGCACGGAATTTCCGGCAACCTGTGCCGGTGCGCCGATTACAACAAAATCCTAAACGCCATGATGCACGCGAGCGAATTGATGGAGAGATCCTGAAATGGCTTATAAGCTGATCGGACAAAATTATCAGACCCCGGACATGATCGCCAAAGTGACGGGGCGATCGAAATACGCCGAAGACTACCGCGCCGACGGGATGCTGTTCACCAAGCTGCTGTTGAGCCCGATGCCGCACGCGCGGGTCCGCCACATCGACACCAGTGAAGCGCTGAAGATGCCGGGCGTCTACGCCATTCTCACGGCGGACGAGATGCCGGTGGTGGCTCCGCCGACGCGCGGCGCTGCGGCAGCGGAAGAAGAAGGGCCGGCGTCAAAGGGAGGCCGCGGCACACCCATTAAATCCGAACCGGGTCTGACCAATGAGCCGGTGTTTCAGGGTCAGCCAATTCTAGCGGTGGCTGCGATTGACGAATTGACCGCGGCCGACGCCATCGAACGCATCAAAATCGACTATGAGCCACTGCCATTCTGTATCGACCCGCTGGAGAGTCTGCGTCCCGGCGGTCCCAACGCCCGTACCGAGGGCAACGTTTATTACGGCACCGTAGCGAAGACGCTCAAGTGGACCGCAGAAGACTGGAAAGAAGTGGAAGCGGGCCGATTGCCGATGCGCGAAGCGCCGGATACCTGGAAAGTGGGTGATGTCGAGGCCGGTTTCAAAGAAGCGGCGCTCATCATCGATGAGACGGTGGTCTGCCAATCGACTTCGCACCAGTGCCTGGAGCCGCGCACTTCGATGGCTTACTGGCAAAACGGGAAACTGTTCCTGCACGCGTCGGCGCAATCGACCGCGCACGTGAGCCAGTCGATTGGAAACTGGTCGAAGGCTGATCGCAAAAATGTGGTGTTGATCGGCGAGTATGTCGGCGGCGGTTTTGGCGGGAAGAATCCGGAAACCCAGATGCACAGCGCAATTCCGGCGTTGCTGGCCAAGAAAACGGGCCGCCCGGTGATGATGCGTATTTCACGCGAGGACGACCATTTCATCGGACGCGCGCGCGCCGGGATGGTCATGCGGGTCCGGATGGGTTTTCGCAAGGATGGCCGTATGGTGGCGCTGGATATGTTCGTGGTGCAGGCCAACGGTCCTTATGCCCGCGGCGGCGATTACGGAACCTGCGCGGTTGTCGCGTCCGCCAATTACACGCCGCTGAACATGCGCTTCCGTGGAACGGCGGTGCTGACCAATACGCCTCCGCACGGCCCGCAGCGCGGCCCCGGAGGCGCGCAATCGACCGTGATGTTCGAGCCGCTGATCTGCCAGGCAGCGCGGAAGCTGGGAATCGACGAGGTGGAAATCCGCAAGATCAACGCGCCGACCACTGGGATGGCGTTCGGTGTTCCGGAGAAGAGCGGAAAGCGGAACGAGTTCACCAGTGCGTTCGCGCGGGAGGCGCTGGAGCGCGGCGCCGAGAAATTCAACTGGACCGAGCGCAGGAAGCGCAACGGCCAGTTGAGCGGGAGCAAAGTGATCGGCGTGGGCGTATCCCTGGCCAACTTTACGGCGGGCACCATCGGGTTCGACGGGATGATCGCGCTTACCCCCGAAGGGACGCTGAAGATCTATTCGGGTGTCGGCAACATTGGAACGCTTTCCGTGCACGATACGGCGCGTGTCGCGGCCGAGTTCCTCGAAATGCCCTGGGAAAAGTGCGAGGTCATTTGGGGAGACACGTCGAAGCATCTGCCATGGAGCTCGCGGCAGGGCGGTAGCCAGACCATCCACGCGACTTCGCGCGCTAACTACGCCGCGGCCATGGACGCGAAACAGAAGCTGCAGGAGATCGCAGCGAAGGAATTCGGCGGGCGTCCCGAAGATTACACGATCGGCAATCAGCGGGTGTTCCGCAAGGGCCGCCCGGGCAGCGGCATGAGCTACGCGCAGGCCGCGAAGCGCGCGATCGAAATGGGCGGCAAGTACGATGGACACGAAGTGTCGAAGGACCTCAACGTGATGACTAAGGAGTCGGCGAAAGCGCTGGCCGGCATCGGGTTGATGGGCGTCGCCAGAGACGATTACGGGCGCAAGGGAACGACACAGGCGTTTGTCGCCAGTTTCGCCGAGGTGGAAGTCGATACCGAGACGGGCGAGTACAAGATCCTGGATTATTTGTGCGTCGCCGATTGTGGCACCGTGGTCAACCCGCGGGGCCTGGAAGGTCAACTCCACGGCGGAGCGATTCAGGGGATCGGCTACACGCGCAGCCAGAAGTGGGTTTACGACCAGGAGTTCGGTGTGGCCCTTGCCAAGCGCTTCCATCACAACCGTCCGCCTACCATACTGGACATCCCGGAGAAAATGGACTGGGACGCCGTCAATCTTCCGGATCCGCAGACGCCGGTGGGAGCCAAGGGGATGGCGGAAGCGGCAGTGGGCGCGGGCGCCGCGGCAGTCCGCTGCGCCTTGGCCGGTGCTCTGGGAGACGAGTATCTGCGCCGCACACCGATTGGAATCGACATGGTTCTGGCGTCGATCGAGGCCAAGAAGCGTGTTGACGTGGGATTGGCCTCGAATATATAGGCAGGCGGCGCGGTTTCAGGAAATGTTCCCGCGCCGCTTCGAATAGCGTATACTTCAACCGTAATGGAAGTGTATAAGAGTGAGACGCGGGAAGTGCTGGATCGCTTTCTGGGCCGGCGTCTCAGCTTCCCAGCCTGTATTGCCGCCCTGGACGCGGCTCTTGCCGGACTGCTTCCGCGCCTGCGGCCGGAAGAGCTCCCCGCTCTCCGCGAATTGATGCTGGCTAACAATGCGATTGTGATGAAGGAAATGGAGCGGCGCGGTCAGCGCAGGAAGGCGAAGACGCCGGACCCGGGTGCTCCCCAGCCAAAGACGACGAACCATAACCCTCCGCCGACACCGGAAAAGGTTCGCGATCGGTTACAGCAGGAATTGAAGGACGCAACCGAGCAAGCCGCTAGCGCTTCGGCCGCATTCCTCGCGGTCACGAGCCAGGTCCCGAGCGGGCTACCGCATCCAGATGGCACTCAACGCATTCGCAATATCTCGCACGAACTGGCTTTCGCCAGAACCGCGCTGATGCGCGCGCATTCGCGGCTGGATGAGTTTCTGGTGAGCGGGATTGCACCAGAGGATCTCGTGAGCGGCGGCGAACAGTAGCGGCGCTACTTCACCGTCTTCAAATACTGAAGGATCGCGGCGGCATCTTCCGGCGAGAAACGGTATTGCGGCATGGGAGGATCGGCCGCGTGGCCGCGCGGGTTGAGACCAGTCTCCAGGAATTTCTTGAAGCCGTCATCGCCCCAACGCCCAAACAACTGACTGGTGCTGGAAATATCCGGAGCCGTTTTGTGCCAGCCGGGAACTTCACCAATGGGCTGGAATCCGAGCGTCGAGCCCTTCAGTTGTTTGGACGCATCGAGCTTTCCATTCAGCATGTGCGTGTGACAATCGCCGCACATGGAGGCATTTTCGACAAGATACTTGCCCCGCTCCAGCGGCGTTTCCGCATGCGCGAACAGAGCCGCGGCAGACAAGAGCAAAGAAATGCGAAGAACGCGATCTTGGCCTGAACACATGGAGTCGATTCTAGCAAACCCGCGCGGGATTGTGACGCCTTGCCGCCTGAAAGGTGTAAAATGCTGAGCGATGCTTTTCAAGAGATTGCTGTTCACGATAACCCTTGCGGAGATGTTCTTGCTGGGACCCGTCCGGGCGCAGATATCCCACGCCGTTCTTTACGCGTCGGCGGGGGCGGTACTGACGCAATACGATGTCGACGCCCAGGCCGCATCGCTGGTGAAAAAAAGTTCGGTCCGGCTGCCGGCGAACGTTCAATATGTATGGCAACACCCATCGCGAAAGTATTTGTACGTCGCATGGAGCGATGGTGGCGCCGCAGCGGCAGCGGTGGGGTCTACCGCGGTGCCGAGCGGCAAGAACCATGGCGTGAGCGCATTTCGCATTGATCCAAGCTCCGGAGCTTTGCAGCCGATCGGCAAATCCGTAGCCCTGCCGGCACGGCCGATTCACTTGAGCGTCGATATCACGGGAACGCATGTGCTGGTGGCGTTCAACATTCCGAGCTCGATTTCAGTGCGTCAATTGAACCCGGACGGCACTATCGGAGCGTTGGTGAAACAGCCGTCCACCCTGGAC
>Ga0207695_10012319_pt1 | contig 10274 bp, 5 predicted proteins | sample KBSC54metaG_FD_184354 | JGI IMG/M metagenome (GOLD analysis project Ga0207695, IMG submission 184354) | Corn rhizosphere microbial communities from Kellogg Biological Station, Michigan, USA - KBS C5-4 metaG (SPAdes) (version 2) | ecosystem: Host-associated > Plants > Roots > Rhizosphere > Soil... | reverse complement strand
TACCAGCTTGTGCTGGGCAGTGTTTCAGGTAAGGACTCTTTCAGTTGCACGACCATAATCAGCCACGACGTGACAGCCAGCCTTGCAGCAGGCACCGCGCAGCCTATTAGCCTGACCCGCATCGGGCAGGCTGCGCGCTTGGCCTTCAACGGTACGGCCGGCCAGAACATGCTGATGACCATCAGCAACTACGCCACCACGCCTACCGGTCAAAGCATGAGCATCACGATCAATCGTCCGGACGGCACGACCTGGCAGAACACCAGCCCCAGCGGTGGCGCCAACGGCGGCACCGTAAGCATGCAGAACCTGCCGCAAACAGGTGTCTACACCGCCATCCTCGCGCCCACGTATGGCGTGACGGCGAACATGAACGTCACCGTGCAATAGCGCAATAGCGGCATATCAAAAGCGGCAAGGTGCCGCGCTTACAGCGCGGCGCATCCAACATCCAAGGATCGACCATGTCTGGAATCAAGGATCGTTTCCACGTCACCGCTCTGAGCTTGGGGCTTGTCGCCCTGTCCGGTCTGAGCCTGGCATCCATTCTTTCCGCTCAGCAGACCATCGCCCTGGACGCCGATGTGTCCGCGGATGCGTTGACCGCATTGAAAGGATTGGAAGCGCGGCCGCTGCTCCTGCCTGATGGGCGCGCGCTGACGCTCGACACCAGGCAACTGGTGCTTCGCACGAAAGATGCGGCAGGCAACCAGAAAGTGCCGATGCCAGAGCAGCGAGTTGGCGCCACCGCTGCGGTACTGCCGGACGGGCGTGTGCTGATCTGGGGCGGCGCGGACATGAGCGGTAAGCTGCTGCGCGACGGCCTGTGGTTTGATCCCCGCACTGGTGGCCTGGAGGCGGCGCAGCTTCCCGCGCTTCCCGCCGGCGTGGGCCAGTCGATCGCGGTACTCAGCGACGGCCAGTTGCTGGTGACCGGCGGTTGGAACGCATCCAACCGCTACATTGAGCAGGCCACGCTGTGGAATCCCCGTTCCGGCAAGGCACAGGATCTGGGTGTGCCGTTCGGGCCGCGCTACGGACAACACGCGCTGCTGCAAGACGACGGCACGGTGGTCTTCTGGGGTGGCATTGATGAGCAGTTGCACCCTATCACTGGCGTGCAGAGTTTCGATCCAGCGACCTGGCGGTTTGAGGCGAAGACCGGCCCCCATGCGGACGGCTCCGCGCTGAAAGTCGTCGCGACGCATCCCGGCGTGGACCAGGATGCCGTTGCTCCCGATGCGCTGGTGGGCGTTCGCTTCAGCGTTCCGGTCGACAGCGCTTCCGTGTCCGCCACCAACGTTTCGCTGATCGGCCCCGCCGGTCCAGTGGGTGCGAGCATTGCGGGAGTGCAAGACGGGCGACTGGCCTTTGTCACCCCCGATGAGGATCTGCTGCCGGCAACGCATTACACCGTCGTCCTTTCGGGCGTGAAGGATGGCAAGGGACAGGTACTTCCCTTCACCACCTTCAGGTTCACCACGGCGGCATTGGGTACCGGGGACAAGGATGCCGCTGGACAGCAAGTCGGCAGTTCGAGCACTGCTGCGGCGACGAGCGCACAACGCGCCAATGCATCGTCGGTGGCATCCGGCATCACGTACTACCGCAGCACCGGCATGGACAGGCTCGGCCACGTCGCTGCAGCGCGGGCCTGCCGTCCCGATGTACTGCGCCGGCCGCGGCTGTGCCGGGACAAGAGCTACTTCGAGGATGGAGCCTGGTACCCCGGCCAGGACAATGTGGGAGGTCCTGACGGTGGCCACTGGCGTGTGAATGTGCCGGACATGGCGCCCGACGAACTCGTCGCAGCGTTCGCGCACGACAAGAAGAGGGCCCAGGCGAAGGCCGCCGCCGCGACTAGCTCCATCGTCACGGGCCAGGTGCGCCTGGTCGACGGCCACGCCATCGGTCGCGTGCGCGTATCGGTGGGCAAGGCTTTTGCGTACACCGACGAGCATGGCAACTTCCTGCTGAGCGGCGTGCCGAACGGGCATCAGGCGCTTTTCGTCGATGGCAGCAGTGCGGACGACGCCGGCCATCGCTATGGCCAGTTCGAGGTCGGCATTGATGTCGACGGCGGCGAGACCCGCCTGCCCTATCGCATGTACCTGCCGCGCATTCTCGATCGCGACCGTATCGAGGTGCCGTCGCCCACCACCCAGGACATGGTGGTGACACACCCGGATATGCCAGGCCTGGAAGTGCATATTCCGGTGGGCACCGTGTTCCGCGATCACCACGGCAAGATCGTCACCGAACTGGCGATCGTGCCGATGCCGACCGACCGCTCGCCGTATCCGACGCCCGTCAACTTCCCGGTGTACTTCAGCCTGCAGCCCGGCGGCGCAGTCGTACAGAACGTGCACGCCGATGTCCCGCAAGGTATCACCTTGACGTATCCCAACTACGGCAAGGTCGCGCCGGGCTATCCGGCAGAGTTCATTGCCTACTCGCCGGTCGATGGGTGGCGCACCTATGGCAAGGGCCAGATCACGCCGGACGGAACGCAGCTGAAGGCAGAAAGCGGCGTGCGCTTGACCGCGATGACCGTGGCCAGCTGGAACATGGGCACCCAGCACACGGGTGACCCGAATGCGGCTAAGCCGGACGGCCCCTGCTGCGGCGATCCGGTGGACCTAATGAGCGGTACGCTGGTCGAGAGCCACACCGATGTGGCGATCAACGACGTCATGCCCATCAATCTGACCCGCCAGTGGCATGGCGTCGGTCATTCGGCCTTGATGGATGCATCCGCCACGCAGGACACACGCGGCTTTGGTGGCTGGCGTTCCAACTACGACATGTACGTCAATGGTGTATGGACCAACCCTGGCGTGCGATTGCCTGACGGCACCTTGCTGGCTCCATTCACGGCGATAGACACCAATCCCGGCAGTGACGCCACCTGGGCCTATAGTGGCAATGTTGCCAGTTTTGCAGGCGCGGTCCTGGACGCTCCCTTGGGCGGCTATCTGTGCGATTCCCCTGGGCTGGCCGAATGCTACATATTGGTCCTGACCAATGGTACGCGCTACTACTTCGATGCCTATAACGGCCTGTATGAAATACGCGATCGTTTCGACAACCGCGTGCGCATCGTGCGCAGCGGTGGCCTGATTCAGCAGATCATCTCGCCGAGTGGTCGTTACCTCACGCTTCAGTACAACAGCGACAACAACATCTCGCAGGTCACGGACCATACCGGCCGCACCTGGACCTACAGCTATCACAACGCAAAGTTTCCGGTAGCCGGCTGGTCGGCGGCAGGGCCTGGTAGCAATCCGCAGCAGGCCACGATGTACTTCCTGGATAAGGTCACTTATCCGGATCAGACCTTCACCAGCTACAAGTACAACGAGGACTTCACGCTGCCGTCGGGTGGCGGGTCGGGCTGCGCGGCGCCGTACCCGGGCACGATGACAAGCATGGTCGATCGCAATGGCGCGACGGTCATGACCAATACGTACTGCGGGGAGCAGGTGAGCAAGCAGGTGCTGGCCGATGGGGGCACTTATCAGTTTTCCTATGTTTCCGGGTCTGGGAGCAACGAAACCGATATCACTGATCCGTTGGGCAATCTCCGCAAGATCGTATTCGACCCGGCGACGGGCTACCCGGCCACCGATACGTTTGCCGCTGGTACCACATTGGCGCAAACGACCACTTACAATCGGAACAGTTTCGGTCAAGTGACGTCCGTTACGGACCCCTATAACAGAGTGACTAACTTCACTTTCGATAGTGCCGGTAACCCTCTGACGATTACCAAGCTCGCGGGGACTTCCAGCCAGGTGATGAGGAGCTTCACCTGGAACAGCGATGGTATGCCGCTCACGAGTACGGATGAGTTGGGTCGGACCACCAAGATGACCTATGTCGATGGCTGCCTTTCGAGCCGAACCGACCCCATGGGCAAAGTGACGAACATTCGATGTGACCCTCAAGGGCGCGTGGTGCAAGTCACTGATCCCTTGGGTCATACAGCATCATTGAACTACGTTGGAGGCGATCTTCGGAGCGCAACCGACGCGCTTGGCCGGCTCATGACATTCAACGTGGATGCACAGGGGCAAGTAATCTCAGCCAGCGATCCTCTAGGCAATACGGTCAGTAATACGTACGACAGCAATGGCCGGATCAAGACGCAGTTGGACACTCGCGGACAGATGACTAGCTACGGTTATGACAATGAGGGTCATGTCATGTCCGTTACGTTGCCAAGCAATGGCACCATTACTTACCAGTACGACGCGAGGTATCGCGTCAAGTCGCGTACGGATGCATTGAATCAGGTTGAGAGCTGGACCTACGATCCCGCGGGTAATGTGCTCAACCACACTGATCGAAAGAATCAGGTCACCGTGTACTCGCCGCGCGACGCGCTAGGACGCTTCACACAGGTGGCTTATGCAGATGGAACTACTGTAACGGCCGATTCGTATGACTCCATGGGGCGTATCCAGAAGCTGACGGACTCCGCCTTTGGGTCTGTGGTGCGAAGCTACGACGACATGGATCGTTTGATTAATGAAGCGTCGCCCCAAGGCACCATCGCCTACACCTACTATGCCAATGGGCTGAGAAAGACCATGGCCGCCGCCGCGCAAAGTGCGGTCAGCTACGCCTACAACGATAACAACCTGATTACCGCGATTACCCAGGGAAGCGAGTCGGTTAGTTTCACCTATGATGACGCAGGGCGCCGGCAGAGCGTGCGGTTGCCGAACGGCATTTCCGCCAGCTATTCCTACGACGAGGTGGATGAGCTTAAAGGCATCAGCTACGTTGATGGCAGCACCAATCTGGTTGGTGATCTTACCTATGCCTACGATGCGTCGGGACGGCGTATCGGGCAGGGTGGAAGTTTTGTTTCAAACAAACTAACGCCAGCCAGCGTTCAGCAAGCTGGATTCGACTTGAATAACCGTCAATCGTCCTTCGGCGGTCAAAGCCTTACATATGACAAGAACGGAAATCTTGTAGGCGACGGAAACTATACTTACGTTTGGAATGCCCGAGATCAGTTGGCGCAGATACGGCAGGGCGCGAGTGCGGTGGCGGACTTCAGCTATGATGCCTCCGGTCGCCGTGTTGCGAAGACGGTCAATGGTGTCGCGACGAGCTTTTTGTACGACGGAGCCAACATCGTTCAGGAGACTCAGGCGGGATCCGTCAATCCGGTGCTGACAGGGCTGCGTGTCGACGAGCGATTCGCGCGAAATGAGGGGTCTTCCCGCCGTTACTTCCTGGTGGATGCACTGGGCAGCACGATTGCGCTTGCCGACAGCAGTGCCACATTGGTTGCGCGCTATAAATACGATCCGTACGGCAATGTCGCGATGTCGGGTAGTTCGAGCAACCCATATCAGTATGCGGGTCGAGAGAATGACGGCAATGGCCTCTACTACTATCGCGCCCGTTACTACATCCCTGGCATGGCGAGATTCGCCAGCGAGGATCCCATGGGACTCATCGCAGGAGCCAATGGATATGCGTATGTGCAGGGGAGTCCCATGCGCTATACCGATCCCTATGGCCTTTGGGCATGGGGCGATCCTATTAATCAGGACGTAGTGGATGCCGTCACAGGTTTTGGCGATGGCATCAGTCTTTTCGGCTTCAGTCCCAGTCGTTACATCCGGGAGGGTTGGGATATCGATGGTGGAGTGCAGCGATGCGCTGGCGCGTACCAGGCGTCACGTACCGCGGGTGAGTGGTACACCTTGCTGATTCCTGTGGCCGGACGTGTGGGATACATTTCTCGCATCGCGGCCATACCTCGTACCGTCAATACATGGCGAGAGGCGTTCGTATTGAGGTCTGCCTTCAAAGCAGAATACCGATCCATACTCCGCCCACTGATCGAGATGTTTGATCGCGATGCAAGCATGGCAACTATTGCTCTGAAAGTCGAAAAGTATGGAGAGGCTTATGCTATTGCTCGAGCGGGTGTCGCAAACTGGCGATGGAGTACTGCCGTGTTCGGCATGGGCGGGTTGGGTATGTTGAACCAGATAGTCTCCTCTAGTAGCGATTGCGGCTGTACTAATTGACATGGAGATACGTTGACATGGTGGCGCTGATATTCAACATCGCAGGCGAAACGCCGTTTTCGGCAAAGTATTTCCTCCTGGAGGAGAATGGATGGAGGAGCACCGCAGAGATGATCAATGCAGCCGGTCTTCTGGGAGTTGGGTCGACTGTCTTGGTAATGCGCGAGCAACGGCTTATCAAGAGCCTCTTTGCGATTTACTGGGACGGGGCTCGTTGGGTGGTTTTTGATGGTGATAGCCACGTTGGGATCGAAGGTATGCATGTAACCTGGAATAAGGGATGGTGGTTCTTAGGCTTGTTTCAGCGTGCCTCGCTGGTGCTTGATGGCCCTGCCATGCATCGCACTGTCGTCTATTTAAGGCCTACCCTAAGACACTGGTTTGTGGGTGGCTGGAAGCTCGATGATATAGATATCGGCCGCATGATTGCCGATCTGGTTACTGATAAGCATGCTCGAGAGCGAGTGCTAAATGGCCTGCTGAAGCAGGTCGCTTGAGTATTTTTGTTTGATCCACATTGGTTGAGCCGAGTTATAGAGGGCCTGCGCCAATTTTTGAGGGTAATGATAATGAGGCTGTCGCCACTGGCGCCGTTGTTTATTGCGCTGACTACAGCCTTACTCGCGATGCTATTTCAGCTTGGAGAGAAGAGGGGGGCTGTGGCTGATGTATATGGCATGCCAAAGGCGCTTCGTATCTTCCTGTGGGGTCTGACATTGGTTGGAATAGCTGGATTGGTTGCGGCGGCGTACTTCGAGGTACAGTTGCGGCCGTTCCAGTGGTGGGCAGGAAGCGCGATGGGCATCGCATTCGTCGCTATGTGCGCTTACATGGATCGGTATTGCGTAAAGTTGACGGATTCGGCTCTTGAGGTGACGGAGTTTTGGACGGAACGTATTCCCTACTCATCGATCAGCTCCATCGAGGTGGGCTCTTCGGGGAGAGGTACGGATCATCTGGTCGTTGTCATTAATGGATCGGGGCAGCTAGTTATTTCCGGGTATTTAGGCTGCTTCGATGACTTGACCTCTAAGCTCAAGGCGCGGCTTGCTCTGGCGAGAAGTAGGAAGGGCACATAAAAGGGATTCACGTGCTGAGCCGGATCGGCCATGACGGATTACCGCCTCATCTGAGCGGGTGGACGCTCCAATCGGCCGGGAGACGCGAGTACACGGCCCTCTTGAGGGCGGCCCCGGCCACATGTTCGATGATGACCATAAACATGCCTAACCGCCGGCGATCATCTGAGCCAGTTCTTGGGCCGGCATATGGAAAGCTGTAAGGTTCATTTTCGACCCGAAGCGGACAAGAATAAGGAGTGAGGGGATGGGCGAGAAAGGGCTAGGGATTCAACTGGCTGCCAGAACCCTTAAAAAGCTGGGAATCTGCTTTGCCCTGGTTCTTGCATACCTCTTTGTTTCGATGCTTGTGCCCTTCAGCAGCCTCATGGCTATCCTCTTATGGGATAGCGCTGCAGCGGTGGCTTTTGTGTTGGCGACGAATCGCCTCGTTGGCCGATCGCCTCTCTTCATTCCAAGCGTCGTACTCTTAGTTACGGTGGTTTTTCCGTTCATTATCCTCTGCCTAATAGCTATGCCGATGCATCACTCTTGGCAGGAGTCTGCCAAGGCCGTGGCTATCAGCATGCTTACGCTAAACCCCTTTTATAGTCTGTATAAGCTCGTTCCAGTGGGTGCAGCTGTGGGCTTCGGTTATTTCTATAGGGGGCGCCTAGACGTCTCTTCCGGAACCATGGCGGAAGGTCGGAACTCAGTCCAGTGACCACTTTTCCTGGCTAGCCCAGATGTTCCGTAAAGTCCGCTTTCGATCCATGGCGGACGATGTGGTTTCGATGCCGTAATTCATCGCTTAGCGTGAGCACAGGAAGCAACCAGTTGCGTTGGTGGTCGCCTTGCTGGCCTGGGCGCAGCCTATCTCGCCGCAGCGCGCGCGGTCGCCCCTCTCCTCCCCTGCACACTCCCTCATTTTGATGCAATGGATGCGATGGCGTCGAACCAATCCATGCCTGAAGTTGCGGAAGACTCCCAGGAATTGACGCGTGATGCAGATTAATGCCGGCCAGGCGGGCCCTGTCTTACGACCTATCAAACGCCAGAGGATCTTGCGGCGACCATAGATGATGTGCGTGCGGGCATTGGGATGAGGCGGGGCGGGAGCTGGAACCGGAGGCTAATAAGAGATGTCCCGATTCAATCGTCGGGCTGCTTGCCTCCGCCGTCGGCCCGGCTTTTCCACTTCATCATGATCTGAGCGAAGAGCAGACGCGTCGGCACGCACGTCATGCTTTTATTCGTGGATGCCTGCCAATGGGCATCGTTGCGAATGGCGGCACTGATGTCCTTGACGCTTTGTTTGTAGGCAGCGATAAGTGCAGCGTCTCCATGTAACTCCTCATCCGCAAGTTGCTTAAATGCTACAAGCTGCTCCATGGGAACGCTGCATGCCTCTTTGCCAATTGCATATTGACCACCAAGCTGGTTGGCGCGATCAACACCCGTCATAGGTTCGCTGGCAAAGCCATGCGAACTGAAAAGCGCCAGAGCAAAGGAAATGGCCACGCTGCGCACAGTAAAGATTCGCAGGATACGCGCGCGGACGAAGTCCATTTCTTTCCCCAATTATTAGGTTCAAGTCTTCAGTTTACTTGAAAGAGCGTTGGACATACCTCGCGGCGCGCCCCTGATCGCACCTTAGCAAAGGACCTGGTCGTCCGTGGTGTGCAGATCGTCGGCGGCATATCCAGAAGAGGCCGACGCACTAGGTCGTCGGCGAGCTGATAGCCAGTCCGTCGCAAATGAGGCTTCGTTCTGGCGGGAGTGCTTGGATGCAATTAAGACCAAGAGGGCCCAAATTTGGTCAAACCTGGATGCCTTCAGTGACGCCATCTTTGGAGTTCACTATGTCAGGGTCGGGCCTTGCTTCAACTATCGCCCCTGATTTCATAAGTACTCAGTGAGTGGGCAGCTTCTCGACAAAGTCATACGAGTCGATTTGGCCTGGAGCTAGGCGCATCACCGCGGCGGGCGCCGCGACTGACGCATACCAGGATGCGTGTGACGAAACGCGGATGGCTACACTCCATTCCCCGTCGGCGCGCCGAGTCGAATGAGGCAGCTCCGTGTCGGATGACATCCACGTTCCGAACCAGTGGAGCCGCTCACCCAGTGCCACGCCGGACAGCCAAACAACATCGGTGCCATCCTGCATGTCACGGCAGAACAGGATGCACGAATGGCCCCAGGCCTTTTTGGCCAGGACCACTAGTGATGCAGGTAGGTGACGCCAATGCGTGCGCGAGCGACCTATAAGGCCATCTACCGTTGTCTCAATGCGCGAAGCCATGGGCGCCGCCGCCTCAGTCACCTCATCCACCAGGCGATTCAGGCGCGCGATGAGCTCTCCACGATCCAGCGCCGGCCGCTGGCTGAGGCGGCGCGAGGCCGTTACATAGGCCGCACGCAGTGGATCGACCGATGCTGGTGTGCCGGCGTGCATTTCCTTTAGTGAGGCATGGATGGGCTCCGTACGGACGTCCGCCGGCAGGGAAGGCGACGAGGATGCAAGGCGAGACGCTACATCGTCACCAAGCCAAGGGTCTGGTGGCACTTCTTCGCCCGTCGGGCGCCCGTATTGATACCGTACACGGCGCCGCTGCTGATGAGCGAAGTACTGGCGAAGATGAGGCAGCCATGGAGGTGCTGGCGACCCTTCTTTCATACCAAAGAGGCTCATGCATTCTTGCTCAAACGCTTGGCGGTAAGCCGCTTCGGCGAGAGAGAACAGCCGGTGTTCGATCGCTTCGGGGCGGGGTGCCACATGATCGCCGTACTTCCAGAAATAGAAGGCCAGTGACCGCGCCACAGCGCGCAAGGTCACCATCTCCGCCCCAAAACCTGCGGCATGGTCCAGCATTTTGGCGTAGGACCAATCCGGCAAGGCGTGCCCATTCCCAAAGTCCAACAACTCCGCGGTGAGGCTGACGTTGGAAGAGAATACGCCGCCATTAGTGAGGCGATGGACCTGCGCATAGGCGATTTGTTGAGCCATCCGGATGATCCATACGTCCGGCGCGACTGCGCACCCTCCGGGTAGGGAGTCTCCAAGCCAGGCACGGACCATCGCCCGTGTCCGTGCAACATCGTGCTGCTGAGAGGTTCGCCCAGAAGGCGTGCCAGACGCCCCTGCACGAAATAGCGG
>Ga0207695_10012318_pt1 | contig 10275 bp, 9 predicted proteins | sample KBSC54metaG_FD_184354 | JGI IMG/M metagenome (GOLD analysis project Ga0207695, IMG submission 184354) | Corn rhizosphere microbial communities from Kellogg Biological Station, Michigan, USA - KBS C5-4 metaG (SPAdes) (version 2) | ecosystem: Host-associated > Plants > Roots > Rhizosphere > Soil... | reverse complement strand
TACTTCACGCGTTAGCTGCGTTACCAAGTCAATTAAGACCCGACAACTAGTAGACATCGTTTAGGGCGTGGACTACCAGGGTATCTAATCCTGTTTGCTCCCCACGCTTTCGTGCATGAGCGTCAGTCTTGACCCAGGGGGCTGCCTTCGCCATCGGTATTCCTCCACATATCTACGCATTTCACTGCTACACGTGGAATTCTACCCCCCTCTGACACACTCTAGCCGTGCAGTCACAAATGCAATTCCCAGGTTGAGCCCGGGGATTTCACATCTGTCTTGCACAACCGCCTGCGCACGCTTTACGCCCAGTAATTCCGATTAACGCTTGCACCCTACGTATTACCGCGGCTGCTGGCACGTAGTTAGCCGGTGCTTATTCTTCAGGTACCGTCATTAGGCAAGGATATTAGCCTCACCCGTTTCTTCCCTGACAAAAGAGCTTTACAACCCGAAGGCCTTCTTCACTCACGCGGCATTGCTGGATCAGGCTTGCGCCCATTGTCCAAAATTCCCCACTGCTGCCTCCCGTAGGAGTCTGGACCGTGTCTCAGTTCCAGTGTGGCTGGTCGTCCTCTCAGACCAGCTACTGATCGTCGCCTTGGTGAGCCTTTACCTCACCAACTAGCTAATCAGATATCGGCCGCTCCACGAGCATGAGGTCTTGCGATCCCCCACTTTCATCCTTAGATCGTATGCGGTATTAGCTAATCTTTCGACTAGTTATCCCCCACTCTAGGGCACGTTCCGATATATTACTCACCCGTTCGCCACTCGCCACCAGGAGCAAGCTCCCGTGCTGCCGTTCGACTTGCATGTGTAAGGCATGCCGCCAGCGTTCAATCTGAGCCAGGATCAAACTCTTCAGTTCAATCTCTGTTTTGCCATTGCTGGCTGATTCTTTCGAATCGGTCACTCACTCAAAATACTGACAGATAATTTCTTACCTATATTTCTTCGTGAGCGTTTAAAAATATTTAAAGTTTCCAGACCCGAAGGTCTGTCGCACTTCATTAAACGCCCACACTTATCGACTGTTAATTTTTAAAGAACCTTGCCTGCTTCGCGTCGCACCGAAGTGCTGTTTGCGTCGCTGACAAATCGTTTTGTTTGTCAGCAGCAGAGAAACGAGATTATGTAGTGTTTTTTAATTTGCGTCAACTACTTTTTTAACGCTTCACTAAAAATTTTTACTACCAACTTCTCACTTCCTAAAACCTTTTTACTTCCTTTTCCCCACCTCCGGCGCGCTGCGTCTTGCTGTTTGCTGCGTCGCTCTGCAGCGGGGAGGCGAACTATAGCAAAGCTTTTCCCATCCGTGCAATACTTTTTGAAAAATTATTTAAACTTTTTAATACCCCTCCGCGCAAACCCGCTCCCGCTCTGGATTTGCACCCGTAAATAATTTTAAAAACAAAAAGCATGAAGCCCGTCCCTTGCGGGACGGGCTTCATTTTCAAGCGACCACAGGTGGCAAATTATTGATTCTTGAAGGTCGGCGCCCGTTTTTCCAGGAAGGCAGCCATGCCTTCAGTCTGATCTTCCATGGCGAAGCAGCTATAGAACAATGCGCGCTCGTATCTGACGCCTTCCGTCAGTGTCGTTTCGTAAGCCCGGTTCACCGAATCCTTGACCATCGCAGCCACCGGCTGCGACATCTCGGTGATGACGATCGCTGCGGCCAATGCCTCATCCATCAGCTTGTCGGCGGGAACCACGCGCGACACCAAGCCTGCGCGCTCGGCTTCCTGCGCATCCATCATGCGCCCCGTCAGGCACAGGTCCATGGCCTTGGCCTTGGATACCGCGCGCGGCAGGCGCTGGGTGCCGCCGGCGCCGGGCACGATGCCGAGCTTGATTTCCGGTTGGCCGAACTTGGCGTTGTCGGCGGCGATGATGAAGTCACACATCATCGCCAGTTCACAGCCGCCGCCCAGCGCATAGCCCGCCACCGCGCCAATCACCGGCTTGCGCACGCGGCGGATGGTTTCCCAGTTGCGCGTGATGAATTCGCCTTTCAGCACATCCATGTAGTTATAACGCGCCATCACCGAGATGTCGGCGCCGGCCGCAAATGCCTTCTCACTGCCAGTGACGATGATGCACCCGATGTTTTCGTCGGCGTCGAATGCCAGCAAGGCGTCGCCGAGGTCGATCATCAGCGCGTCGTTCAGCGCGTTCAAGGCCTTCGGCCGGTTCAGGCGGATCACTGCGACCTTGCCAATGGTCTCGGTCAGAATGTTTTCGTAGCTCATCTGGTCTCCTCTATATAGGGGTAGCGCGATAGTTGAATGTACCTGCCGCGTCGATTGTAACGCCAATGAATTTGCGCCATGTCAAAGCCCCTCGGAATTTGTCCCACCCATAAAGGTCAGAGCCTATACTGGGGGTATCCCTTCACAACAAAAGAGGAGGATCATATGTTCAAGACCATTCTTGTGCCGACGGACGGATCGGAACGCTCAGACAAGGCAATCGCCAGCGCCATCGACTATGCCCAGCACTGCAAGTCCAAGATCGTCGGGATTTCGGTGGCGGAGCCCTATCCGTTCTCGCCACTGGCCGAAAGCTCCATGGCAATCGACCCCGGCATCTATGAAGAGAACGTCCGCACCCTTGCGGAACAGCATGTGAAGAAGATCGCCGACGCCGCCCTGGCTGCCGGCGTGGAGTGCGAGACCACGACGGTGCTGTCGTTTGCGCCGGACGAAGAGATTGTCAACGCTGCCAAGAAGCACGCCTGCGACGTCATTTTCATGGCCTCCCACGGACGCAGCGGGTTAAGTCGATTGTTTCTCGGAAGCAAGACGCAGAAGGTGCTGGCGCACTCTACCATTCCAGTTCTGGTATTGCGCTGACGATTGCGCTAACCGCCACACACAATAAAAAACCCCGGCTTGCTCCATATAGGCAAGCCGGGTTTTCTTTTGCAATACCCTGGTTAATAACGAAGCTCAGGAATTAGGCAACAACACCCACATCATGCCGCGCTGCTTCATGCCGCCCGCCTTTTCGCCGGCTTCATTGCCGAAACCCCAGAAGTAATCCGCCCGCACTGCACCGCGAATGGCGCCGCCGGTGTCCTGCGCCAGCACCAGTCGCTGCAGGGCCGCGTCGCTATTGGGTTGGGTTGTCGCCAAAAACACCGGCGCGCCCAGCGGAATGTGCTGAGGATCAACCGCAATCGAACGCTGCCCCGTCAACGGCAAGCCCATCGCGCCTTTCGGCCCCTTGGACGGATCCGTGATTTTCTCTTCCTTGAAGAAAATATAGCTTGGGTTGACGTTCAGCAACTCGTTCTGGCGCGACGGATTAGCGATCACCCAGGCCTTGATACCTTGCGCGGACGCCTGCGACAAGGTCATTTCACCCTTGTCGACCAGATAACGGCCGATCGACTTGTACGGATAACCGTTCTGATCGGCATAGGCCAGGCGCACGGTTTCCTGGGTGTCGGTCAGCTGGACCCGGCCCGACCCCTGCACCTGCAGGAAGAAAGCTTCCACAGGATCATCCACCCAGACCAGCTCCTTGCCCGCCAGCGCGCCGGACTGGAGCAACTCGGCGCGCGAGGAATACGGCACCACCTTGTTGCCGACCACTCGCCCGCGCAGGCGCATGTTCTTCAGCTCCGGGTACAGGCTGGCCAGGTCGATCGTCAGTAAATCGTCGGGCGCTCTATATAGAGGGGTCTGATACGGCCCGCCGCGCTTGCGCGAACCGCGCAGCAAAGGCTCGTAGTAGCCGGTCACCAGCCCGGTGTCGCTGCCGTCCGGATTGAATACCTTGTAGGGCGTGAAGCCGGATTCGAAGAACGCGCGAATCGCACCCTCGTCATCGGCATTGACCTGGCGCGCCGTGGTGCAGGCGTTTTTCCATTCATTGCGGCGGATCAGCGTCTGGCATGAGGTCAGGAAAGCCGGCCAGGCGTCACGCAAGGCATCCTGGCCCCAGCCCGGCATGGCGGCGAAGCTGCTCTTTTGCATCCCCTGGGCCTGCCCCTCGGGCTGAACCGGCGTGGTCGGCTTGGACGGCGTCACGGGCGGCGTCGGCCTGGCCGGTGGCAACGGCGTGGTCGTACAAGCGGCAAGGGAGACGGCGACGATGACGGCTAATGCGGGTAAACTGCGGCGGATGCTCGTTTGAATAAGTGACATTGAGGAAACATGAAATGTGGTGGTTAATACTCGAAGCCGGCGCAGCCTTCTTTATTTTCGTATTCATTGTCTGGTGGACCATGTTTTCCGGACGCAAGCCGGATCGATCCGTTCAGACAAAAAAATCCGCCGATAAAAAAGACGATAGCCAGGCTTGAGCCCTGGTGCAAGACGCTTAATGCAGCGTACGCGGCAGCGACAGGATGAACTCCGGGATCTTCACGTCGAATTGCTCGCCGTCTTCGGCGACGCAGAAATACTCTCCATGCATCGAACCCTGCGGCGTCTGCAATGACGTACCGCTGGTGTATTCGAACTGTTCCCCCGGTTGCAGGAACGGCTGATGGCCGACAACGCCCAGACCGCGCACCTCTTCGGTGTGGTTGTTGGCGTCGGTGATGACCCAGTGGCGCGAAATCAGCTGGGCCGGCACCTGCCCCGAGTTGACGATGGTGATCGCATAGGCGAATACATAATGCGAACGCGCCGGATCGGACTGCTCTTCCAGATATTGCGTCTTGACCGTCACCGTTAACTCATACGTCGCCATGCGGATTTCCTCGATTTTGTAAAAAGCCTGGCCCATTCCACACGAAATCAACCTCAAGTGCAAGGCTTGCAACAAAACCGCACGCGGCGAACGGGTAAAATAGCGCATCTTCAATCGCTCTACAGCCTTCCATAAGCCATATCGCCATGCCCAACTACCGTATCGCCCCAAGCATCCTGTCCGCCGACTTCGCCCGCCTGGGCGAGGAAGTCCGCAATGTCGTCGCTGCCGGCGCCGACATCATCCACTTCGACGTGATGGACAACCATTATGTTCCCAACCTGACCATCGGACCTTTGGTTTGCGAGGCCATCCGACCGCACGTACAGGTGCCGATCGATGTCCATCTGATGGTCAAGCCGGTGGACCGCATCATTCCCGACTTCGCCAAGGCCGGCGCCAACATCATCACTTTCCATCCGGAAGGCTCCGAGCACATCGACCGTTCGCTGCAACTGATCCGCGACAACGGCTGTAAAGCCGGCCTGGTGTTCAACCCGGGCACGCCGCTGCATTTCCTCGATCACGTCATGGACAAGATCGACATCGTCCTGATCATGTCCGTCAACCCGGGCTTCGGCGGTCAATCCTTCATTCCGGAAGCGCTCAAGAAGATCGCCGCCGTGCGCCGCCGGATCGACGAATCCGGCCGCGACATCATGCTGGAAGTCGACGGCGGCATCAAAATCGACAATATCGCAGCCGCAGCCAAGGCCGGAGCCGACACCTTCGTGGCCGGCTCCGCCATCTTCGGCAAGCCGGACTACAAGGCCGTCATCGACGCCATGCGCGGCGAACTGGCCAAGTAATCCGACGCAATCCCCCCAGAAGATCCCATGCTCGACAACATTAAAGCCGCCATCATCGACCTCGACGGCACCATGCTCGACACCGCGCCGGATTTCCACGTCGCCGTCAACCGCATGCGCGCCGACCTGGGCCTGGCGCCGCTGGCGATGCAGACCATCGTCAATTTTGTCGGCAAGGGATCGGAAAACCTCATGCGCCGCGTGCTGGCCGTCGATTACGACGAAGACGGCGTGGAACAACGCTTCGAGGAAGCATTGGCGTCCTATCAGGAACATTACCTCGCCATCAACGGCGACTACGCCACGCTTTATCCGAATGTGATCGAAGGCCTGCAGGCGCTCAAGGCCAAGGGCCTGCGCCTGGCCTGCGTGACCAACAAGCCGATCGCCTTCGCCCTGCCGCTGATGGATAAAAAGGGCCTGTATCCGTATTTCGACGTGATTTACGGCGGCGATTCCCTGCCGAAAAAGAAACCGGATCCCATGCCCTTGCTGCAGGTTTGCGCAGATTTCGCGCTGCAGCCGGCGCAGGTGGTGGCCATTGGCGACTCGTCCAACGACGCGCAAGCCGCGCGGGCGGCGGGTTGCAGGGTATTGAACGTGCCTTACGGCTACAATCACGGCGAACCTATACACAACGTCGATTCCGATGGTATAGTTCCAACGCTGCTGGATGCAGCGCACCAAATTTCGTAGTGAAAAAGCTTTCTTACTGAACACATACGACAAATGTTTCTCAACAAAAAACTCAACGCCAACAAATCAGCCGCCCCTGAGGCCTGGCTGTGGCGACGCTGGCAATCCTGGGCTAACTAAGCCTCGTCAGCTGCTGGCCGCATCCCTTCCCGCGCAACCAGCAAGTTTTTTGCAACACCACCCTGTTTAAATATATCGCTATCGTCGGCACGCGCTTGCCGGGACGCTTCAAGTCGTCCTGCACCCTGCAACCCGTCTACAATAGCGGTCCTGGAGAGAAACAATGACCGAACTCGAATTCAAATCGCTGGCTGCACAAGGCTATAACCGTATTCCGCTGATCGCCGAAGCCTTCGCCGATCTGGAAACCCCGCTGACCCTCTACCTCAAACTGGCGCAAACCCAGAATGCCGGCAAGAACACGTTCCTGCTGGAGTCGGTGGTCGGCGGCGAGCGTTTCGGCCGCTATTCCTTCATCGGTTTGCCTGCCACAACGAAGCTGCGCAGCTTCGGCAACAAGATCGAAGTCCTGAAGAACGACAAGGTCATCGAATCGCTGGAAGGCAATGCGCTCGAGTTCATCGCCGAATTCCAGTCGCGCTACAAAGTCGCCATCCGCCCCGGCATGCCGCGCTTCTGCGGCGGCCTGGCCGGCTACTTCGGTTACGACGCCGTACGCTACATCGAGAAACGCCTGGCCGACAGCGCGCCGAAAGACGATCTTGGCCTGCCCGACATCCAATTGCTCGTGACCGAAGAACTGGCCGTCATCGACAACCTCTCCGGCAAACTCTACCTGATCGTCTACACCGACCCGTCGCAGCCTGAAGCCTTCAGCAAAGGCCGCCAACGCCTCAAGGACCTGCGCGCCATGCTGCGCCGCGGTGCCGATGCACCGGTCACCAGTGGTTCGGTGCGCACCGAGACCATACGAGAATTCCCCAAGGACGACTACCTGAAGGCCGTCGCCAAGGCCAAGGAATACGTCATGGCCGGCGACCTGATGCAAGTGCAGATCGGCCAGCGCCTGAAGAAATCCTACGTCGACTCGCCGCTGATGCTGTACCGCGCGCTGCGCTCGCTGAACCCGTCGCCGTACATGTACTTCTACAACTTCGGCGACATGCAGATCGTCGGCGCCTCGCCGGAAATCCTGGTGCGTAACGAAACCATCGGCCAGACCTCCGACGGCGAAGCGCAAAAGAAGATCACCATCCGTCCGCTGGCCGGCACCCGCCCGCGCGGCTCGACCCCGGAGCGCGACGCCCAGCTAGCCACCGAGCTGCTGGCCGATCCGAAGGAAATCGCCGAGCACGTCATGCTGATCGACCTGGCGCGCAACGACATCGGCCGCATCGCCGTCACCGGCAGCGTCAAGGTCACCGACCAGATGGTCATCGAAAAATATTCCCACGTGCAGCACATCGTCTCCAACGTCGAAGGCCTGCTCAAACCCGGCCTGTCGAATCTGGACGTATTGAAAGCCACCTTCCCGGCCGGTACGTTGTCGGGCGCGCCGAAAGTACGCGCGATGGAAATCATCGACGAGCTCGAACCGACCAAGCGCGGCATCTACGGCGGCGCCTGCGGCTACCTGTCGTTCGGCGGCGAGATGGATGTCGCGATCGCCATCCGCACCGGCGTCATCAAGGACGGCACGCTGTACGTGCAGGCCGCCGCCGGCATCGTGGCCGACTCGGTGCCGGAAATGGAATGGGAAGAAACCGAAAACAAGGCGCGTGCCGTTCTGCGCGCTGCCGAACAAGTGCAAGACGGACTGGATGGAGAAATCTAAATGCTGCTGATGATCGACAACTACGATTCCTTCACCTACAACATCGTCCAGTATTTCGGCGAGCTCGGTGAAGAAGTGCTGACCATCCGCAACGATGAGATCACGCTGGCCGAAATCGAAAAACTGAATCCCGAACGCATCTGCCTGTCGCCCGGACCCTGCAGCCCGAAAGAAGCCGGCATCTGCATCGACCTGCTCAAACATTTCTCCGGCAAGCTGCCCATTCTCGGGGTCTGCCTCGGCCACCAGGCCATCGGCGAAGCCTTCGGCGGCAAGGTGGTGCGCGCCAAGCAAGTCATGCACGGCAAGACCTCGAAGATTGCCCATACCGGCGTTGGCGTGTTCAAGGATATTCCCAGCCCTTATACGGTGATCCGCTATCACTCGCTGGCCATCGAGCGCGCCTCGCTGCCCGATTGCCTCGAAGTCACCGCATGGACCGACGATGGTGAAATCATGGGCGTGCGCCACAAGGAATTTGATTTGCAGGGCGTGCAATTCCACCCTGAATCGATCCTGTCCGAACATGGCCACGCCTTGCTGAAGAACTTCCTGACCGGCACGGCGCGCTCTTGAACGCCGCCGTCCCGTTGACATTATCCGAGAACATCATGTCCATCACGCCACAAGAAGCCTTACTGCGCTGCATTGAGCACCGCGAAATTTTCCACGACGAAATGCTGACGCTGTTCCGCCAGATCATGAGCGGCGACATGTCGCCCGTGATGATCGCCGCGCTCACCATGGGCCTGCGCGTCAAGAAAGAAAGCATTGGTGAAATCGCCGCCGCCGCGCAAGTCATGCGCGAGTTCGCGACCAAAGTGCCGATGGCCGACACCACCAACCTGCTGGACATCGTCGGCACCGGCGGCGACGGCGCACACACTTTCAATATCTCCACCGCGTCGATGTTCGTCGCTGCTGCCGCCGGCGCGCGCGTCGCCAAGCACGGCGGACGCAGCGTGTCGTCGTCGTCGGGCAGCGCCGATGTGCTCGAAGCATTGGGTGCCGACATCAACCTGCAACCGGAACAAGTCGCGCAATCGATCGCCCAGACCGGCATCGGCTTCATGTTCGCGCCCAATCACCACGCCGCCATGAAACACGCGGCGCCGGTGCGCAAGGAACTGGGCGTGCGCACCATTTTCAACATCCTCGGCCCGCTGACCAACCCGGCCGGTGCGCCGAACATCCTGATGGGCGTATTCCATCCGGATCTGGTCGGCATCCAGGTGCGCGTGCTGCAACGTCTCGGCGCGCAACATGCGATCGTGGTCTGGGGCCGCGACAATCTCGATGAAGTTACGTTGGGCGGCGCCACCATGATCGGCGAGCTGGTCAACGGTGAAATCCGCGAATACGAAATCCATCCGGAAGACTTCGGCATGAGCATGTTCGCCAGCCGCAACCTGCAAGTCGCCAACGCCAACGAATCGAAGGAAAAAATCTTCGAAGCGCTCAAGGGCGTGCCGGGTCCGGTACACGACATCGTCGCCATCAACGCAGGCACGGCGCTGTATGCGGCCGGCATTGCGACGTCGATCGAGGAGGGCCTGAACAAGGCGCGCGCGACCATTGCTTCCGGCTCGGCGCTGGCCAAGGTCGACCAGTTTGTGAATGCGACGAAGCAACTGGGCGGCAAAGGCTGACCTTTTTAAAGCGAATCTTTTAAAGCGTATTTGGAACTGATCTTTTTACAGACGGAAAGGCGCATACCATGATTCCCCTGAACGATTTGCTGATCTTCGCGCTGGCCGCTTTGGTGCTGGTGCTGACTCCCGGCCCCAACATGATGTATTGCGTGTCGCGCTCGATCTGTCAGGGGCGCGCGGCGGGGATGATTTCGTTGCTGGGCGTGGCGGCCGGTTTCGTGGTCCACATGCTGGCGGCGACCTTCGGCCTGACCGCCTTGTTCCTCGCGGTGCCGCTGGCGTATGACCTGATCAAGTATCTGGGTGCTGCCTATCTGTTGTGGATGGCGTGGAATGCAATCAAGCCGGGCGGCGCGTCGCCGTTCCAGACCCAGGACCTGCCGCATGACAGCAATGCGACCCTGTTCCGCATGGGCTTCCTGACCAATCTGCTCAACCCCAAGGCGGCGATGTTCTACATGTCTTTCCTGCCGCAGTTCATCCACGCCGAACATGGCCATGTGATGCTGCAAAGCCTGACGCTGGGCGTGACGCAGATCGCCGTCAGCTTCACCGTCAACGGCCTGCTGATCCTGACGGCCAGCGCCATTGCCGGTTTCTTTTCCAGCAATCCTGG
>Ga0207695_10012317_pt1 | contig 10275 bp, 7 predicted proteins | sample KBSC54metaG_FD_184354 | JGI IMG/M metagenome (GOLD analysis project Ga0207695, IMG submission 184354) | Corn rhizosphere microbial communities from Kellogg Biological Station, Michigan, USA - KBS C5-4 metaG (SPAdes) (version 2) | ecosystem: Host-associated > Plants > Roots > Rhizosphere > Soil... | reverse complement strand
CCTCCTCCATTCAGCTTCCCGTGAATTTCGTTGGTGCGAATCTTTCCTTCGGTCGTCACCGGCATGTCGAGATCAATGTGCCCGTCCCCGGTATGCAGATCGACGTCCGCCGACAGGTCCGGAGGCAATTCCAGCGACACGCTGCCGTCGCCACTCTCCAGCCTCCAGTTAGCACCCATCGTGGAACCCTGGCGTGCCATGGCGTCCACGTGACCGTCGCCGGTCTTGAGTTCCAGTTCATCAAACCGGCCGTTCGCGCGAATGTGTCCGTCGCCGGTCGTCGCGTGCAGCTTGCCATCGATATTTTCCAGAACTTCTGAGCCATCGCCGCTGTGCAGATTCATTGTGCCTTTCAGATCGGCGAGTTCAATCTTCCCGTCACCAGTGCGCAGATTCACATTGCCCTGCCGCGGCATCTGCACCACGATTTCCACCCGGTGCCCGGAACCACTCCACCCGAAATTCATATTGTGATGGGGATAACGGACCTCGATTTCAACCGAGTTGCCCGTCTGGTGCTCCTGCACCTGAATGCCCCCTTCGCCGATCTTGTACCGGCTGGTGATCACCTTGGCCTCAATCGTGTTCTGATCCCACGTATTCACCCGGATGTTCGCATCCGTGGTTTCAATGCGCAGCTCGGGATTGGCGCTCACGTTATAAGTTTTCGACCATTCCTCGGCACCCGCAGGCAGAACTGCCGCAATACTTAGCACCAGCCCGGAAAGCAAGCCTCGGCTCACGCAGGTCTTAGTCATAGAGTTCCTCCGGCGGGCAGACACACATGCACCCAGCCCGTTAGACGGGAGTACGGCAAAACCGTGAGGTTGGTTCCCTGAAAATACCGCTCATCCCTGTGGCAGATGATAGGCCATGCGAAGCAGGGTCCGCTCCGAAAAGGGTACGTACAACAGGGCAGCGCACGCTGCAAAGGCCGCTCCCAGACCGATCTGTGCCGTCAGTAGGAAAGGGGCTACTGCCCACAACTGGTCCAGCGCCAGCACCAACGGAAACATCCGCCGGAACTTCTCCCCCAGTCGCTGGTAGTCAAAAGCAGTCGAAGACAACAGATAAAACCGCAGTGGAATCCCGGCTCCCGCCGTGATCATGACAGTTCCCAGCAGGGCGGTCGCGCCCCAGGGCGGCAGGAACGACTCCGCAATCCCCTCCACCGCACGCAGCCGGATCAATGCCATCGCGTAGAAGATCAGGTACATGATTTGAATCAACGCGAATAGCCCGCGCGTAACTCCCCGATGTGGAATCGGTACTTCGAGTTCGGGATGCAACGCTGGGGCCGCTGGCAGGACGGGGCTGGCGGATGGCCCCGAGAACCTCGCCTCCGGAGTCGGAGGCAACTCGCTTTCAACGGGCGCAATGAAGCGGTATCCCCGGCGCGCCAGCGTTTCCACATACCGCGGGCTGGATGCCGAATCACCCAACACCTCCCGCACCCGGTTGATCGCCGTGTTGAGACTGTGATCGAAATCGACGAACGTATCCGACGCCCAGAGCTTCTGCTGTAATTCCTCGCGTGTCACAACCTCGCCCGCACGTTCCAGAAGCGCCGCCAGAACCTGAAAGGGCTGCCCGCTCAGGCGCAGTTTGATGCCGCTTTTGCGTAATTCTCCCGCTCGAAGGTCGGCTTCGAATACTCCGAATCGCAGCACTCGGCTGCTGTTTTGCGGCGCGGGCACGACGCCGTAGTGTAGCAGGTCACCCCCTGTGCTCCCCTGGGTCCCTGTGGTGAGTCGTCTTGCACAGGGGGACACAGAGGAAGCGTTACAATGGCGAAGTGGTCGCTCCCGCCAAATCCTCCGACGCCCACAAGCAACACCGCCACGCCACCTACGCGTCCGAAGCTACCGGTTTGCTGTTGGTCGCTTTCCTCCTGCTGGTCCTGACCGTCATTCGCTACTGGCACAACATCCACTGGAGCTGGCGCTGACCGCAGGACCGCCGCATCCCCCACCCCGCGAACCGCTCCTGCTGGTCATCCTGGGCCCCACCGCAAGCGGTAAGACCTCGCTCTCCCTCGCACTCGCAAAAAGATTCGCGGGAGAGATCGTCAACTGCGATTCGGTTGCCATGTACGCCGAGTTGGATATTGGAACGGCTAAGCCCACTCCCGACGAACGCGCCCAGGTTCCCCATCATCTGTTTGACTGCGTCGCTCCCACCCAGCAGGTGACTGCGGGAGAATATGCCCGCCAAGCCCGCCAGATCCTGGCCGAGATCCAGGCGCGCCACCACTTGCCCATTCTCGTAGGAGGTACCGGCCTATATCTGCGCGCTCTGCTCGAGGGCCTGTTTCCCGGCCCGCAGCGTTCCGAGGAATTGCGCGCCCGTTTGCGCCACCGGACGGAACAACGCGGCTCCGCATATCTCCACAGAATTCTCCAACGCCTCGATCCCGCCGCGGCTGCCAGAGTCCACGCCAATGACACCCCCAAGCTGATTCGCGCCGTTGAAGTCTGTCTCGCATCTCGCCAGAAGATGTCTGACTTATGGCAACAAGGCCGCGACCCTCTGCAGGGATTTTCCATCTTGCGACTCGGCCTCGACCCCGAGCGATCGCTGCTCTACGAGCGAATCAACCAGCGCGCGCGTGAAATGTTTGAAGGCGGATTAATCGCCGAGACGCAGCACTTGCTCCAGAAATACGGAGCGGTGCGGATTCTGAATTCATTAGGCTACAAACAGGCGGTGCAGATGTTGAAGGGCGAACTCTCCCGCGAGGCGGCTTTGGCCTCCGCCCAGCAAGCACACCGAAACTACGCCAAACGACAGATGACCTGGTTTCGCAGGGAACACGATGTGCATTGGCTGCGAGGTTACGGAGACGATCCAATGATTCAAAACCAGGCGATAGACTGGATCGCGTCTTCGTAGAGACCTAGCTTGCTACGTCTCTAATCTGCAAGACGGCATTCACCCGTCGCGTACATAAACCCTACTCGCCGCCCACCGTCAAACCATCCACCCGAATCGTGGGCGCGGCCACCGACCCTCGGAATTCCAGATCGCTGGCGATCTCCGAGATATTAAAGAACAGGTCTTTCAAATTTCCCGCCACCGTAATCTCTTCCACCGGATACCCGAGTTCTCCATTCGAGATCCATAACCCGGATGCCCCGCGCGAGTAATCGCCCGTCACCAGGTTCACTCCCTGCCCCAGGAATTCCGTCACGTACAGGCCCTCTTTAATATTGGCGATCAGTTCTTTGGCACTCTTCTGGCCCGGTTGCAGAAAATAGTTTCCCGGTCCGATGCCCGGAGTTCCCGCCAACCCGCGCGAGGCATTCGCCGTAGTCTGCAGGCCCAGCTTCTTCGCCGTGTACGTGTTCAGCAGGTACGATTTCAGCACCCCATTCTCAATCACCACGGTGCGCCGCGTCGGAATACCTTCGCCGTCAAATGGGCTCGTGCCAAATCCGCCGGGGATGGTTCCATCATCGATCACCGTGAGGTTGTCGCCGGCAATCTTTTCTCCCAGTTTCCCCGCCAGGAACGACGCGCCCCGGTACACCGAGTCCCCGTTGATTCCTTCGAAAATATGCTCCAGGATCGAGGTCGACACCATGGGATCAAACACCACCGGCACCCTCGCCGTCTTTACCCGGCGCGCCCCGAGCCGCCGGATGGTGCGCTCCGCCGCAATCCTCCCAACTTTTTCTGGAGCATCCAACTTCTTCAGCATGCGCGCCACCGAAAACCAGTAGTCGCGCTGCATGCCGCCATCTTCGGTCTGCGCAATCGGCACCGCCGCCACCGAGCAATACGAACGGGAATACTCTCCGACGAAGCCGTGCGAGTTGGCCAGGACTTTGTGCCCCGTCGCGGCGTCGAACGATCCCCCTTCAGAATTCTTGATGCGTGCATCGAAATCCAGCGCCGCCTTCTCCGTGCGCCGCGCGTAATCGATTCTCTCCGGCCCAGGCAGCGAATAAACGTCCTCATGGTAGAGGTCCAGATCACCCGCAATCTGGCCCAGTTGCTCGGCCGGCGGGATTCCGCCGAAAGGATCTTCGGAAGTAATTTTCGCTAGCTCCAGCGCCGAACTCAGCATGCGGTCGAGGCCCGCCCGCGAGAAGTCGCTGGAGTACGTGCTGGCCGCCCGCTGCCCGAAGAAGACCCGCACCCCAATCGCTCTTGAACCGGATTCTTTAAGCGTCTCCACCTGCCCCAGCCGAACCAGCGTGGAGAATTCATCCCCCTCGCGCACCACGCATTCGGCGGCGGTAGCTCCGCCCTTCATGGCTCGCCCCACAATATCGGTCGCGACTTCTTTGAGGTCAGTTTCGAGTTTCGGGTTTCGTGTTTCGAGTTCAGTTGGAGTCATCAAATCCTTTTATACGGAACCATCTCGCCTGCAAGCGCTGCCCGAAGGGAAGTATCCGTGCGATCCGTGCCAATACGTGGCGAATATTACTGCATGAACCCGCCCGGATCCTTCCGGGCCGTTCCGCCGACCGTGAGCCGATCGACTTTGAGAGTCGGAATCCCGACGCCCACCGGCACCGCCTGTCCATCCTTGCCGCAGGTGCCCACGCCTTCGTCCAGCTTCAGGTCATTTCCCACCATCGACACGCGCGTCAACACGTCCGGACCGTTGCCAATCAGCGTCGCGCCTTTGATAGGAGCCGTGATCTTGCCGTCTTCGATCATGTACGCTTCGCTCGCGGAGAACACGAACTTGCCATTCGTGATATCCACCTGCCCTCCGCCGAAGTTCACCGCGTACACCCCGTGCTTCACCGAGCGAATAATGTCTTCCGGATGATCCTCGCCGGCCAGCATGTAGGTGTTGGTCATGCGCGGCATGGGAATGTGCTCGTAGCTTTCGCGGCGCCCGTTCCCCGTGTCGGAAATGCCCATCAGCCGCGCCGAAAGCTTGTCGCTGAGATAGCCTTTCAGAATTCCTTTTTCAATCAGCACCGTCTCTTGCGTGGGCGCTCCTTCGTCATCCACATTCAGCGATCCGCGACGCCACGGCATGGTGCCATTGTCCACCACGGTACATTTCTCGCTGGCCACCCGCTTCCCCACCAGCCCCGCAAACGCCGACGTTTTCTTGCGGTTGAAATCGGCTTCCAGTCCATGTCCCACCGCTTCATGCAAAAGCACTCCCGGCCATCCCGGACCAAGCACGACTTCCATCTCTCCCGCCGGAGCCTCGCGCGCATCCAGCTGCAGCAGCGCTTGCCGCGCCGCTTCCTTCGCGAAGTACTCGGGATTCTTGTCACTGAAGAAGAAATCCAGTGCGACCCGCCCTCCGCCGCCGGCACTGCCCCGCGCTGAATTACCCTCAGTCTTGGCGATGCACGACACGTTCATACGCGCCAGCGGCTGGGAATCCTCGGCAAACGTTCCATCCGAGGCGACCACCAGAATATTGCGCAGTTCGTCCGCGTAGCTGGCACGCACTTCTTTGATTCGCGGATCGTACGCGCGCGCGGCTTTGTCGGCGCGCATCACCAGCTCGACTTTCGCGCTGATCTCCGCGTCCACGCTAGGCAGGGTCACAGGGTAAAGGCTGCGGGCAGCCGCCTTCTGGAATCCGGCGACTTTAGCTTTCGCGGGAGCGCTCGCAATCAATGCCGCCGTGCGCGCCGCGTGCAGAATACGATTCGACGAAAGATCGTCCGTGTAGGCGTATCCCGTGCGCTCTCCCGAGACCACGCGCACTCCGCATCCTGCCGAAATGCCCTGCGATGCGGATTTCACCATCGATTCGTCCACCATCAACGACGTCGAGGAGAGATATTCGAAATAGAGATCGGCGTAATCGCCACCAGCAGAAAGCGCGGCCGCCAGATAGTGCTCCAGGTCGCGTTCCGTGAGACCGTAGTGCTCGAAGAAGAAACGGGCCTTGTCTTTAATATTGATATTTTCCACGTAAATTAGATGCCGGCGGGCTTAGCGAAGACTCCACAGGCCACTCCCATCCCAGATTATCTCGATCTCGTGATTATCCCACATGCGCAGCCCATGCGGGTCCACGCTGGGGGCAGCTCGACAGCCCAATGAAATTCCACAGCCGCAATGTTCATTCGTCACAGACTTGTGCCTGCCCAATGTGCACAATTCTCCCGTGACCCCCGAAAGCCTCACCCGCACGGTGCAGGACTTCCTCGCCGAAGCTTCCGGCGCCCTGGTGCTCGAGGATGGCGCTGTCTCCTTCGACCTTGCCCGGGCAAAGTATTCGATCTCCGGCGAATACAACAAATGCCTGCTGCATCTGTGGTCAGCGGAGCGCAATGCCGTGCGGCGGGTGCTCGACGCTGAAGTAAAATCCGGGACGCTGCGGCTCGCGGTGCAGCGCTTGGGGCAATCGCGCCCAACCAAGTTGGAAATTTGCCGCGAGCGCGATCGCCGCTCTCCTTCCGCCAGGAAAGCAGTGCGGGCCAGCTATGAGCAGAAACTGCGCCGCGTGATCGAAAGACATTTCCCCGGCTTCACCATTACCCGGCTGACCTCCGGCGTCGATCTGGAAAAATCCTTTGGACCAATCTACGCCCGCGGTCTGCTGCGCCAGGGCCAGTCTGCATTCGCCTTCCTGGGCGTCAATGCGTCGGAGACTCAGGCTTCAATCGACGCAGCATTGACCTTCGCCATTCTCTGGCTCGATCTCTGCCGCGAGCGCTCGGGCGGAAAATTCCTGGTCGAGGGACTCGTCCTGATAGTCCCGCACGGCTGCTCGTCCCTGGTGCGGGAGCGCATGGCCAATCTGAATCGCTCCGCGGCCAAGTGGCGGCTTTTCGAGTTCAATGAGCGCCACGACTCCATGGTCGAAATCGACTGCACCGATCGGGGGAATATCGCGACCAGGCTGGTGCATGCTCCCAACGAGGCCAGCGCTCTCCAACGCTTCGCCGCTTCCATTGCCCGTATCCAGCAGATCCTGCCGGGTTGCGAGGTGGCCGTACTTTCGCCGGCTGAGATCGCATTCCGCTGGCGCGGCTTGGAGTTCGCTCGCGCCCGCATCGTCGCCGAGGCCGTCACCTTGCAAAGCAAGCAGGACATCGTTTTTGGAGTCGGCGCGGAAGAGCGTCTGTTAGACGACCGCAATTGGACGTTCTTCTTGCAATTGCTCACCACATTGCGCGATTCCCGGCATCCCTACGGTGCGCGACACCACCCTCTGTTTCGCATGCATCCCGAGCGCTGGCTGGAGTCTCTGGTGAAAACGGATGTCAGCGTGATCGATGAGCGCCTGGAGCCGGAGTCGGTCTATTCGCAGGTGCCGGCGTTTTCCGCGGCCGATCGCGCCATGATCGATGTGCTCACCTTAACCCGTGACGGCCGCCTCGCCGTTGTCGAACTCAAGGCCGATGAGGACATTCATCTGCCTCTCCAGGGCCTTGACTATTGGGCTCGAGTCCAATGGCATCACGAGCGCGGCGAGTTCCTCAAATTCGGATATTTCGGCGGCCGCGAACTCTCGCCCTTGCCCCCACTGCTGTTTCTGGTCGCGCCGGCCCTGCATGTGCATCCCGCCACCGACACGATCTTGCGCTACATCTCCCCGGAAATTGAGTGGGCCTTCGCAGGCATCGACGAGCGCTGGCGCGAGGAAGTGAAGGTAGTCTTCCGCAAGCGCCCAGTGTGAGGACACCCGATTCAGTGATCTGCGTCAGCCTCTCCAAGCCCCGAGCATCCGCCGCACATCGACGATTTGCGCCAAGTGATACGCATTGTGATCCGCCACCAGCAACGCTTCCCGCAAGATAGTCTGCCCGTCGCCCCACGTGATCTTGGCGAACAGATCGGTCTTCGGATTTTCCACCAGATCGATCATCGCCTGCTGGTCCGCACGAAACTGCTGAATGCTCTTGTTCCACGCTGCCGCGCTCGCCGGACCTGCAATTTTTGGCCAGTACTCGTCCGGCCATTTTGGCGACACGTGTTGCTTATTGCTACTGAATTCCAGGATGTCCCACTGCGCGATGCGCATGTGCTCCAGAATCATCCACGGAGAGTGCGGGAAATTGTCCGGCTTGCGGCCACGAAGTTCAGGCGGAAGGTTTTTGATGACCTCGTCAAATTTGGCGTGCGCGCCGCCGCCCGAGATCAAGTACGCAAGATTCTGCCGCAAATGCTCAGACTGCTCTTTGTTCATGTGCCCTCCGGGAAACGACAAGTTCAGTGTAGCTCCCCAAATATAGGCACAGAAAAATGTAGTGACGCGGGACAAGTAGGGGCAGCCGCTATCGGCTGTTCGGTCGAGCGAAGCTCGACCAGCTTTCGCGGCAACAGCCGCTACCAGGTTTATTTCTGGCTTGACGCAGTCTGCGCCGGGCCCGCCCCATCGATCGCGTTTCCAATCGCGTCTCCGGAAAGCACCAGCTCCACGCGCCGGTTTTGCGCCCTTCCCTCGGCTGTATCGTTGGACGCAATGGGTTCTGTCTTCCCGAATCCTCGGGCCTCAATTGAGTTCGCGGTAAGCCCCTGCTGCACGAAATAGTCCCGCACGGCCTGCGCGCGCTGCTCCGAGAGATTCTGGTTGTATTCGTCGCCGCCAACGCTATCGGTGTGTCCCTCTACCGCCAGATGCAGGCTGGGATACGCCAGAATGATTCCCGAAACCTTCGCCAGCCGCTCGCGCGCCGCGGGCAGGAGCTCGTAACTCCCGCTGCGGAACAGCACGTCCGACATGTTGGCGATCAGTCCGCGGGCGGAGTCGCGCGTGGCCAGAATGGAATTGAGCTGGGAAAGCAGCCGCGCCCGCAGATCGGCCTTATCTTTTTCCGCTTGCTGGCGAAGAATTTCCGCCTGCTGCCGCAAACTATCGGATTCCGCAGCCGCGGCTTTCGCCTTGTCCGCTTCGGCAGCCAGCGCTTGCTGCTGCGCCACGGCTTCTGCTTTCGCCTTTTCCGCTTCTTCTTTCTGGCGCGCAGCATCTTGCGCGGCAGCTAATGCTTCCTGCTTCATCCGTTCGGCTTCGGCTTTCGCCTGCTCGGCCTGGGCACGAGCTCGATCCGCCTCCTGGCGTGCGGCTTCGGCCTCAACGCGGCGGCGCGATTCCGCGTCCGCATCGGCCCGCGCCTTGGCTTCACGGGCGGCCGCGGCTGCCTGAGCTTCCGCTTCCGCCTTCTGCTTCACCGCCATCATTCGCGCGTCCTCTGCGGTCTGGGTCGCTTCCTTTGCCGCAGCTTCGATCGTGGCCTTGTTCTGCCTCTGGCGGAAAAGATCTTCCGCGTGCATCTCCTGCTGCCCGGCCTTGGCGAGAATCGAGGCAGCGTACTTATCGGCCTCGGCAATGTGCGCGATGCGCAGCGCATTGCGCGCCTCAAACAGCTCCAGCGGGGTCTTGCTGTCGATGCCGAAGATGGCGTCCTGAATATGCGTATTCGTGGACGAGTACGTCCCGCGCGTCACCAGCTCGTATTTCGCTTCAATATCCTGCGTGGCCGCCCCGCTGATGGTCACGCTTTCCGCCACCACCATGTTGCCGGGCTGCGTCACTGCGAAATACGGCTCCGCCGTAACGATCATCCCGAAGCTCTGCAGATCGGTGAACGCTTTCACCTGCGCATTTCCGTGATGATCCAGCGTCAATTCCCCAAGGTTCACCGGACGCCCTTGCGGCGAGACCGCCCACATCACATACGTCAGATACTCCAGCCCGAACTTGGTGGCGTCTTCAAAGCCTTGAAACTTTGCCTCGATCTGGAAGTTCGTCTTCTTGCCTTCGATCTTGGCTTCTCCACTGGCTCCTTGCAGCAGATCGGTTCCTTGAAAATCGACCTTGGTCGATCCCCCTTGCAGTCGATAGTGCATCGCCTTGCTGGTGCGCGACACGGTGGCGGTTGCACTCGGGAAGGCAGTCGAGGAAGTTTGCGCCTGCGCGCAGCCGAGCGCAGCCACAGCAAAGATCAAAGCAAAAAAGACGTTCTTCAAAGTATTCTCGAATCTGGGGGAGACTGAGAGTTTTCTAACTTTCATATGTTGCGGGATGTCGCGATGAATGAAAAGACGGAGAAGGGTTGGACCTTTAGTAACCTAAGCCCACGTAAAAACAGCCCATGTAGCGACAGACTCTCAGGCTGTCCAGTCGAGCCAAGCTGGACATGTTTTTGTTACCACGGGGCCTCAAGGAATAAACGCGATAGTCCCTTTGCCCCCCACGACCAGCCCTCCGCCTTCGGGATACGCACTGACCGCATTGAATCCATACCCCTGCTTCTTACTCCCCCCGATGCGATGCGGATTATTGGGCAACTCGAAATCAAAAATGAAATCCTCCCCCACGATGAACAGGCGTTCGGGCGC
>Ga0207695_10012313_pt1 | contig 10276 bp, 10 predicted proteins | sample KBSC54metaG_FD_184354 | JGI IMG/M metagenome (GOLD analysis project Ga0207695, IMG submission 184354) | Corn rhizosphere microbial communities from Kellogg Biological Station, Michigan, USA - KBS C5-4 metaG (SPAdes) (version 2) | ecosystem: Host-associated > Plants > Roots > Rhizosphere > Soil... | reverse complement strand
GCTGCTGATCGGGCAGCGGCGTGGAGCGCGTGGAATGGCAACGGATGAGTTTGAAGGAGCATCAAACGCCGATTTGACCTGTGCGACGCACAGTGCGGCACCCCATTTAGTAGATGTCGGGACGCCGACCGCGCGGCGGCGGCACGAGCGCTGGCCGGATGATGAGCGCGACAGGATTACGGCAGAGAGCTTCGAGCCCGGCACGACCATCTCAGCGGTCGCGCGTCGCAACGGCGTAAGCCTGGGGCTTTTGCATTATTGGCGGCGCCATCTGCGCAACACGGGTGGGGTTGAGGAACTGCGGTTCGTGCCGATCGCGGTCGCCGAAACCGAGACTGCGGTGAGTGCTGGCGCGATCGAGATCCTCGTCAATGACGCGCGCATCCGGATAGAGGGCGATGTCGATGTCGCGCGGCTGCGGTTGGTGCTGAGCGCAATCCGGGCATGATGCTGATCGGCAACGATCTTCGCGTGCTGGTGGCAACACAGCCCATCGATTTCCGGGCCGGCATCAACCGCCTCGTGTCGCTGATTTCCCAGTCGCTCGGCGGCGACCCTTATGGTGGTCAGCTGTATGTCTTCCGGTCAAAGCGCAACGATCGGCTGAAGGCGATCCGTTTTGACGGGACGGGTGTGGTGCTGGCGACGAAATGGCTGGAAACCGGCCGTTTCCATTGGCCTGCGGTCCGCGATGGTGTGATGACGCTGAGCGGGCCGCAATATGCCGCTTTGCTGTCCGGCCTGGACTGGACGCGACTGCCGATCCCGATGGTCAGAAAGCCGACAATTACGGGCTGAAACGCCCGATTCCTCTGGCTTTTCGGGGCATGGCTGATAGTCTTATACCATGCCGTTCCGTCCGGAAGACCAACCGCGTGACGTCGATCTGCTGATCGCGCTTCTGGCTGAGAAGCAGGCCGAGATCGATCATCTCTACGGGCTTTTGAAACTGGCCAACGATGCCCGTTTCGGGGCTCGCTCGGAGCGAGGCTGTGTTGTCCTGCCCGACCAGGGCATGCTGGATCTGGGCGATCTCGAGGTGCTGCCCGAGGCGGTCAACGATGACGGTGGCGAGCCTGAAGGTGAGGCGACACCGCGCCGGCGGGCGCGCCGGAATATCGGCGCTCTGCCGCGGCATTTCCCGCGGGTCGAACGGATCATCGAACCGGAAGGACAGGACTGCCCCTGCTGCGCGGGTGCACTCCATCGCATCGGTGAGGACATCAGCGAAGCCGTCGATTGGGTACCAACCAGGATCCGCGTCATCCGGACCGTCCGGCCCCGTTATGCCTGCCGCCAGTGCCGGGGCGGCATCGTGCAGGCGCCGGCACCCAAGCGCCTTATCGAAGGCGGCATGGCGACGACCTCGACGCTTGCCTGGATTGCGACGATGCGTTTCGCCTGGTCGGTTCCGCTCAACCGCCAGATGCAGATGCTGGCCGGTCAGGGCCTGCTGCTCGACCGGTCGGTGCCGGTCGGCTGGATGAAGCGCGTCGCCTGGTGGCTCGAAGGCCTCTATCAACGGCAGCTCGCCTTCATTCATTCGCAGCCGCGGATATTTGTCGACGAGACACGGATGCCGGTGCTGGAGAAAGGCCGGCGACGAACCCGCATTGGGCAATTCTGGGCGCACGCGATTGACGACCGACCGTGGAACGGACCGGCGCCGCCGGCGGTCATCTACGTGTACAAAAATGGTCGCACCAAGATCGCCGCCCGGGAGCAGCTTGGCCATTACGCCGGCATCCTCCAGGTCGATGGCTATGCGGTCTACAAGGCATTGGCCAAGGGCAAGCCGGTCATGCTCGCCTTTTGCCTGGCGCACGCTCGGCGCAAGTTCGTCGAGGCGCACAAGAAGACCAGTTCCCCCATTGCCCTCGACGTCATCGCCTGCATTGCCGACATTTACCGGGTCGAGGCGGAAGCGCGGGGGCAAGGTGCCGATGCGCGGCGCGCGCTTCGTCAGGAGAAAAGTGCGCCACGGATGGCCGAGCTCAAAGCGCTGCTCGAGGTGACATTGCCCCAGCTATCGACCAAGTCCGCGCTCTACAAGGCGATGAACTATATGCTCGGCCACTGGAACGGGCTCGTCCGCTTCCTCGACGACGGACGTATCGAGGTCGATACCAACACGGTCGAACGGTCGATGCGCAGCGTGGCCCAGGGCCGCAAGTCGAGCTTGTTCGCCGGTAGCGAAGCCGGCGCTCACACCTGGGCTGTTCTGGCCTCGCTCCTTCAGACGGCCCGCCTGAACGGTCTCGACCCATATACCTGGCTCAACGACGTGCTCGAGCGCGTCGTCTCCGGCGCGGTAAAGAACCATGAGCTGGACCAGCTGCTGGCCTGGAACTGGCGACCTGCCGGACACGACGCTATGGCGCTGGCCGCATGAGCAACAGCCGTCGTTTCAAGCGTTCCGCCAAGCCCAAGAAGGCGCTCACCCTGACGACGAAACAGCTGGAGGATTGGTTTTCCAACTGCGACGGCTCTGCGCCGTGCGTATCGATGCTCGATGGGTATCTCGCCGCCATCATCGTTTCTCCCGAATTCGTCACGCCTGACGTCTGGTTGCGCGCCATTGTCAGCGAGGATCTCGTTGATGCGCCCGACCACACGCTCGAAGGCGTAGTGCGGAGCACCATCTTCAAACGCTACAACCAGATCAGTTCCACCCTGTCGGGCGGCCCCAAGCGCTACGCGCCGATCTTCAGGCGCACCGATGAGGACGAGGTCGTGCTCGAACCTTATGCCGACGGCTTCTGGCATGGCATGCGGCTCACGCTCGATGACTGGAAGCCGTTCATCTCCAACCACGACATCCTCGGGCCTCTCACCGCTATTCTCGGCCATTGCTCCACGATGATGAGCGCTGAAGATCGCGCCGTCTTGCTTCCCCCGATGGGGAAGGAACTGCTCGCAGAATCCTGGCAGGTCGTTCCAGAGCTCGTGGAGATGCTCCACGTCACCCTCGCAGGCTCTCGCAACATCGAGATCCGCTGAAGGCGCTCCGCACCTCAGGTGGGGCGGTCGCAACGGTTACAATCCGACGCTTTATCAGGGACGGCATCTTGCCCGCCGAGCAGGTCATGCGCTGTGCGCCCTATCAAATCCACGCCAGCGACCTCGAAGACGAACGGATCAAGGCCGAACTGGCCCGCAAAATCCCGTGTCCCGCCAAAGATGATAACCGAGAATCGCTGTTTTCCGCCATTTGAAAAGGAGGTGCATAATGAATCGGCCTTCCCGCTCGGCCGCAAGGCCTGGCTGTTCTGTGGCTCAGACCGGGGCGGCCAACGCGCCGCCATCCTTTACACCCTCATCCAGACCGCCCGCCTCAACGACGTCGACCCGCAAGCCTGGCTCGCCGATGTGCTCGCCCGCATTGCCGACCACCCCGCGACCCAGCTCGACAAGCTGCTACCGTGGAATTGGCTGCCCAGCACATCCGCTATCGCTGCCTGACAGGCATCGCCGCGGCCCTTACCCGATGGCTACTTTGGTCCGGACGACCGTCGCATCGCTCTTTACCGACGATGGCATCGACGACCTACGCGCCATGATTGCAGAGGCGCGGCGATCTCCCGAAGAGTGGGACAGCATCCTCGAGTGCGCAGTGTACGACGACAACGAAATGAAGGCCATCAAAGCTCACTACGCGGCGTAGCAACCGGTCGGTTACGAACCGTCAGAGCGCAATCCGCAGGATAACAACCGGGGGTTATTTACGAAGATAATCTCATGGTTTTTGTATGCGAAAATTCTATCATAGGTCGTTCGATGAACAACCACGAAATTACGGACAATAATATCGTCCCGAACGATACGAAGAAGAAGGCTAACGCGGCGTCGTGAACCTTAGATTGGAAAATGACGTTAATCATAATTCCATGGAATATATATATTCCGTACGAAATATCAAAATCTCGTAGAGTCATTCTATTCAGAAACTTGTATGTATAGGCAACAGATATCGCAGAAACCCCAAGGATCGCTCTCGAAATTATGATCGACTCCTGGCTATGGGGTGAAATAGCCGTAAGAATTACGTATATACTCACCCAAATGAGTCCCTTATTCGATATTAATCGGCTCTTATGTGCATCGATAGCTCTTAAGAAGGCTCCTAACAGGAACATCCAGAAATAAGGAACAAAAGAATGTGACAAAATTTTCTGTGCCCGAGTCATATGCGTATCGAAACTCGGAATGTCGTGCCCCATAAACGCCGCAATACCCGCAAACACAATTAAAAATAAAAAGAGAGATACTGCATATCTCCCCGTTCTTTGGGACAAATAAATAACGATTGGAGCAAAAATATAAAACTGAATCTCTATAGGGATGGTCCAAAGGGAAGAGTTGTAAGCTCCTATTCCGTAGTCTCTAAGATCGGAAGGCGTGAAAATTATCCCGAGGCATTGAAGAATGGCCCAGACCGCTCCATCGAAATTTGCTAAACTAAAACCAAATATCGACACGCCTATGATAGTAATTAATATGCACAGCCAAAGCGCCGGATAGATTCGTGCAGCCCTCTTTACAATATAATCCAGAACTGATTTACTTCGTATCCAAGAAGTGGATATCAGAAATCCGCTAATCACGAAGAATATCGAAACCCCAGGAAAATATTCCAACACAGGCAAAAACTTGCCTATATCGATCCCAAAATAATGAATTACATGTACTACCATCACTTCAGAAGCGGCAAATAGCCTTAAGAGACCGAAATTATTATCCCGATCACTTGTGCTTGGCAATTCCGTCATTATCCGCCTCTGATCTAATAAGGAGAGTTATCAATATTAATGCCTCAGAGCGTGCAATAGATTCTCCGCACTATTATTCCAACCCCTGTTCTCTTTAACGAAAACATGCCCGCTCATGCCGATCTCATCCAAAAACTGATCAGTGTTTTCTAAAATTCTTCGAAGACACTCTCTCAAATTCACAATATCGGACGATCGGAACAAATACCCTGTAACTCCTTCCCTAATCAGATCACGAAACGGCACGAGATCGCTAGCGAGCACAGCTCGTTTGAGGCTCATGCCCATCAACGCAACACCGCTCTCGTAGACCCTTATATACGGCAAAACAATGAGATTGGCTGCGGAAAAAAATCTCGGGAGATCCTCGTCCGAAACCCGATCCGGAAACATGATAATTCTATCACGCAAATTTAGCCTGTCTATCTGCTCTTCGATTTCGGAACGGAGAGGTTCTTTCATCCTTCCAGCTATAACTAAAAGAACATCTTCAAGATTCTGATCATTCATAGATTCCAATAAAATTGATAAGCCTTTTGCTAATCTAGGATTTCCAAAGAAAAGTATTATCTTTTTTTTCAAGGGTAACCCTAGATTATTTCGCGCCACATCTCTATCGTACTCACCTGGGTAATCCTCGATATAATTCCCATGGTGACAAATTGAGATACTCGTTGACAGTTTTGGGAAACGACGTTCAATTATATCCTTAGACCACAAGTTATGTGCGACAATAACGTTAGAAAGGCGAAGTATGTGAGATAAAAGATCCCGACTAATTTCCACATCAAGCCGCTCTACATCATGAACGATGCATACCGTTTTTATATGAAAACATCTGCACAACAAAAAAAAGATCAGCTCAAAAATATCACCTTTAAATACGTGATAAATTGCCCAATCCATTTTATTTATTTTAAGATATAATATCGATCTGATCGTCGATAAAATAAGCTTTATAGCAGATAGGATTTTAGGCTGCTTTCCATAAACGCCTGAAAATAACTTTATGTGCTCATATTTTTTATTCGCAAGATTACTTTCTGCCATATAGACAAAAACTCTAGCGCCACGCTCTACCAACGCATTTGCTTGGTTATGCGTGTAATAGTGCATACCCCCGTGCGGTCCAAGTGGATCAATGATCGCAACGGAGATTTCATCGTCGACCTTATTGTCAAAAAGATCCGACATATCTATCTCTTTTTTGTTAAAAATACGAGTCTGATTAGCCTGCTATCGAGCTTTATCTACTCGACGTTATATCGCTACTCCACGCATACGGAAAAGGATGTTGTCGATCGATCCGAGCAAACGATGGCAGATCGGCCACGCGACCTATTCAAAAGTGCATATTCCATCATTGAAATGAACCTCCACAACACGTTCAAAGCGTTCCGGGCCGAACTGCCTGGCGCCTAATCTTACGGAAAAGCGGCCCTAAATTAATTGTCAATCACAAAGTTTGGCATTTCATGATGCTGCTAACATTGCACGCTCGACAGTGTCGCGTGCACGGTTAACTAACGTAGTGCCCGTTATGGCCACGGGCACGCTCCAGTTCCCAAGCCTGGTGCTGTCCAGTTCATTTCAGATTACACCCAGCCCAAATTCATGATTGACTCAGAATAACATTAGATCAATATTCGCAAGCTTACGTTAATAATATTTCGTAGCTTTACCCGTCACCCCACCTCGCGAGTTGGAATTCGCGAAGTAACGCATCTTAACGCGTTAAGCCCGACACTTGTCAGAGCCAATTAGTCCCAAGAGATACACCCGCTAAAACTCAAATCAACGGAAAAGAGTGTTCATTACGGCCAAGGGGCGCTTGTCAATCAATGACATACTCAAATTTCTGCGCAAGAAAGTTAGCCTTATCTCGGTCAAATTTATGTGGAATCTCAAATAAAACTTGCCGTCCACACCGCTCCTTTATATTAAGAATCTCCTCCACAACGTGATAATGTGCTCTGTTAACGTAGTCATCAAATATAACTTTTGACCCAGGTTCGCCGTTCAATACGGAGGTCATAAAACACGAGACACGAAATCGGCCATCTATAAGAACAACATCGGGTTTCAAATTATGACGCCAAATTGCAGAGCAATAATCCTTGAATTTTTCTCTTCGCGAAAAATCCAAAGGACGGCCCCACTCTCCAACAGGACCGATGTCGATGAGGTCAATGTCAATCCTGGACGGATCTTTTTTTTCTATAACCCGATCAGACCAAGATTTCGACGTCTCTGCGGCCAATATCAATGCATTTGTATTATTATACACCCAATCGGTAGATGAACCGACACCATATTCACCGTATACCTTGCAAGACCGCAGTTGCTCTCGAAACATCTCGGAATATCCGTCAAAAAGACTGAGCTTTTCTTTTACAAAATACTTCCGCGCAGATTTTGCCGAGCGATAGAGGATCGGTGGCAGAATTTCGGAGACCAGCATGATTCACCCCATAGATTGCGTTTCAATGATACATAAATCGAGAGCATATTCAACGTCTGCACCTCTACATCATCGCTGCAATCACGTGAGATTCGATTATCTCGAGCCAACGCGATTCAAAATAAATCCATTGAAATCTGGTGCTTGGTTCAGTTCTGCGGACACGCAGGCAGTTTCTAGGGCGGAGGGACTCCCGAGCACGGGACGTTCTGATCCATCACGTAGATGACTGCTCGCGCTTATGGACGGAACGATTCATCGGATTGGATTTACGCCGTGTTGCTGAAGCGTTGGTCGATTGATGCGGTCGGCTCCGAGACACAGTTGATAGTCTGATCCCAAGAATGCGCATTGAGAGCCGAAAACAGGATTTGAAAGGCGAGATCTTTCAGCTGGAGGGCGTCTCGCGCGTCCAACGTTCAAGACCATGCCATTAGCATGAACAAAGCGACGTCTCGATCAAAGCGCGCGAAAGCCGGCGAGGCGCAGCGCGGTTCGGTCAAGGAGAAGCTAGCAGTCGCCTCTAAGGTCAAACTTGAAGTCGAGGCACCAGCTGTATCGCGTTTCAGGCTCTACAAGAATGTGGCCGTCCAAGACTTCAGATTCGCGCGGGCGCGCCGCGCTCTCACCGTCCTGCATCTCGAGACGCAGGACGGTCAATATAGCAATATAGCGGCGCCCGGATCGAGCTGCTTGCTCGCCCCCTAAAGGCGCATCGCAACGACCGCTGCAGCGTAGACGCATCTCGAACATTTCGGCTTCGATCAACTCAAGACCAACTCAACGCGGTCGACGTCGCCACCGAATGTGCCCTGTGGGACGCCTTGCACGAACAAAGTCCGCTCGGTGACGGCATTGTTGTTCGGCGACCCTACGCCAAGACTGACGATACGATCATCCTACCCTCGCTGATGTCCTTAGCCTCAGCGCGGCCGACCTATCGCTATCGGCGGACCACCACGTTTCTCAACCAGCAAATGCGTCGGGATGGCGGCGAGCCGATCAACCAAAAGCGCGTTTATCGGATTAAGCGGTGCCTCATTACATGCTCCACACATTATGATTTAACAGATACCGCTCGCTAAATTAAACAAAGGAGTAATGGCAGTTGTCAAAAAACTCGTTATGGAACGCCGATCGCTCTGATAATCTGCGGTATCCAACGTTCATTTTTCCGATCATAGGCCGAAAAGTCTGTTTCGAACTGCCAATAAATATGACCAATGCCATGGGATTCTGCAGCGTCTGCCACAGCAGCTAAATATCGTTCGCGCGATTTAATCGGGACGTTGTCCCAAACGCTGAACTCACCCATCATTATCTGGACGTTATGATTTTTCGCCCAAGTAGCGACGATAGTCATATCAGAATCAAGCTTCTTTCGCTCCAAAACAGAGCCCCATGAGCTAAAATAATTCGCTTTACCCTGCGTTGTCACGGGCTGAAATTGCATTGTGTATTTTCTGGGCTCGTAATAGTGGAATGTTACTATTATATTGTTGCCTTCGTCTGGAATCTTAAGCGCATTAAGTTTTCCAAGAGAGTTAAAGCCAGTTGGGCCAATTACAATGCCTCTCGATTGATCTATCGATCTAATAGTGGAAACAAGTGTCTCGGCAGCGAGATTCCAGTTGCTATCAGTTAATGGCTCATGTGGCTCATTTAATGGTTCAAATAAAAGCGTACTTGGGAAATTATGGAAGTGAGAAGCCATAACTTTCCAAAGATCGACGAGCTTCGGCTCGCAAATATCGAAATTTGTACTGCATTTATTATCTTCATCGTGATAATCAACGATTACCGTTAGATGACGGTCGAGAGCAGCCGTTACATATCCATCTAACGTTGCAAGCCATGGCGCATTGAGATTAATCTGCTGCAAGGTCGATGGGCGCAGGTTAATTCTGACCGTATCCAACCCAGCCTGCTTGATTTTGTCTAAATCTTGAACCTTAAAAGTCGGCTGGTTTGGCTGGCTCCAAACATTATCATAACCGAGGATATTTATCCCGCGATGAATTACCGGCAAGCCAGCGTCAGCAGAGGTTGCCATGCCAAGAAAGCACGATAAGCCGGTTATCATCGCGAGAAACACGTGGGCAGAAAGCTTCTTAGGAAGCTCCATCGACTCAGGTTGGCACATAGACTTTGCCATGTTGTGATCCTTAGCTATTCGCCGTCGCTTACCCTTGATCACTATTTACTGTTGTTAACATCGGCCTCCACCAAGCCTCATGCCCAAGATACCATCGCAGTGTCGCGGCAAACCCGTCGGCAAAATCGCGTGCGGGGACATATCCGAGCTCCGTCCGCACTTTGGTTTCATCGATAGCGTATCGGCGATCGTGCCCCTTGCGATCGGTGACGAAGGTTTTGAGCGTGGCGGTAGGTGCTCCGCTGGCCGCCGGCGCATCCGGATAGCGGCGGCCCAGATCCGGGTCTGCCGTGAAGGCCGCGTCGACAGCCCGGCAAATTTCCTCGATCACCTGGATGTTAGGAAGCTCCTGTCCGCCGCCGATGTTGTAGACCTCGCCTGGTCGGCCCTTGGTGATGCAGAGTTCGATGCCGCGACAATGATCCTCGACATGCAGCCAGTCGCGCACGTTCATGCCATCGCCATAGATCGGCAGCTTGCGGCCATGCAGCGCGTTCAGCAGGAACAGCGGGATCAGCTTCTCGGGAAACTGATACGGGCCATAATTGTTCGAGCAGTTGCTCGTCGTCGTCTCCAGCCCGTATGTGTGGTGATAGGCACGCACCAGATGGTCGGACCCAGCCTTCGAGGCAGAGTAAGGCGAGTTGGGCGCATAAGGCGTCGTCTCGCTGAACGCCGGATCGTTGGGGCCGAGCGAGCCATAGACCTCGTCGGTCGAGACGTGGTGAAAACGATGCGGTTTGCCCGACCCCTTGTCGAGCCAGGCCCCTTTGGCCGCCTTGAGCAGACTGTGCGTGCCCACCACATTGGTGGTGACGAAAGCATCCGGACCGGTGATCGAGCGATCAACGTGGCTCTCGGCCGCAAAGTGCACGATCGTGTCGACGTCCC
>Ga0207695_10012309_pt1 | contig 10277 bp, 12 predicted proteins | sample KBSC54metaG_FD_184354 | JGI IMG/M metagenome (GOLD analysis project Ga0207695, IMG submission 184354) | Corn rhizosphere microbial communities from Kellogg Biological Station, Michigan, USA - KBS C5-4 metaG (SPAdes) (version 2) | ecosystem: Host-associated > Plants > Roots > Rhizosphere > Soil... | reverse complement strand
CGGCTTCATCAGCCGTGAGCGCGCTGACCTTCCGGCGCCACCGCTGATGCGACTGCTCCGCGGCGAGCGCGGTGGGTCTGGTGGCAGTGTTCGCATCGGGTTGCTGTTGTCGATGTTGTGGTTCGTGCACGACGACCCGACCATCGTCTTCCCGGCCCGCGCCTGGGCATCGCTACTCGGGTTGGAGGGACCTGAGGTGCAAGGAGCCCGTCGGATTAAGACAGCGCTGCGCTGGCTGGACAACAACGGGTTCATCCAGCTGGAAACCGGACCAGGTCGCGACGCCGTCGTTCATCTTCTCGAGGACACCGGTAGCGGCCGACGCTACGAGCTCCCCGGCGCGACCTACAGGCGTTTGAAGGGCAACGCGGCTGCCGCCGCGCCGCATCGGTATATCCGGCTTCCTAGGGAGCTATGGACGCACGGCTGGCTCAGTGTGATGTCGGGTCCTGCGATCACCATGTTGCTCATCCTGTGGTTGGAGTCCGGTCGCGAGGTTGTCAGTGAGCGGCCGCCGTGGGTCTGGCTGAGCCCGAAGATGGCTGAGGAGCGCTACGCCCTGTCGGAAGAAACGCGTCTCAAGGGAGCGCGTGAGCTGACGAACCTTGGTTTGATCAACACCGCAAGACGTGCCGTTTCTCCAGAATCGTTCGAGTTCCGCCGGGGGCGTAACGTGCACCAGATCGACCGAGAGGCCCTCATGACAGGTCCTCCCGGTACGTCTCTTTCTCCTTTCATGAATCCGCCGCCGTAAGCCTTGTGGTGAGATTAAAATCAAGAAACCAGACAGAAAAGCTGCGGTGCTTGCGGGTCAATCTGATGTCATGTCGTTTATCTCTGGATGCCGAGCATATCTAGGGAGGCGATCGAAATCAGTTCGAAGGCACCGAGACGTCCAGGGCGTCAGGAGAAATCACCGTCGCGCTTCCTTTAGCTTTGACGCGAAGCACTCCCTCGTTGCAATGAAAATCTTTACGAAATAGGTCCGTCGGACCGATGCACTCTGGGCGGCTGAACAAGACCTGCGCGTTTGCGTCAAGCGGCCGCACTATTGTGACTGGGTCGCTATCTTCCTTGACCCACTTATTGCCTTCCAGACGCCAAAGACTTGGTGTGTTTGCGATAACTTTCTTCGAATCCTCATCATGCTTCGTTGTGTCGCAGGACCAAGAGGCGAGCGTCGCCCGAAGGTGACCGTCTGGCCACCACCAAAGGTCTTGAACGTCGATGCCATTGCTCGGTCGAGCGGTAGAAGTTGGCGCAGCCGCTGCCGATGTGTCTGTTGTGATGACGTTCCCTTTAAGGTCAACGATGATGATTGGGAACCGCGCTCTACACATCCCAGGGTCCATGCGTAAGCCTAGAGCGATTTGTTCTCCGCTGGTACCGTCCTGGCCTCGAATTGCAACTGGCATGTAGTCGTTCGATTCAAACCTCCCGAGATAGTCGTCCTTGCGACTGGAGACGGCAACAGCATCGATATTCTGCCAGATCCCGTCGCCGGCGCTACTATTTTCTCGGGTAAACACGAAGTTATTTGTAGCTCCAAGAAGCGGTAGGCTCCCCATGCTTGTTGTGCTATCGGGAAAGAGCTCGAACGGACTGCCCTGTTTATTCTGGTCGATCTCAAAACGGAAGTAATCTATCCCGGGGGTGTCGGGTGCTCGCGACACTGACGCCAGTACCGAGTTTCCGCCTATCGCGACCACATCGTAGCAATACGCGCAGGCGAGATGTTGTTGAGCGCCGGTGTGTGTGTTGATTGAAATAATCTTCTCTTTCGATGGGTCTCCGTTTTCGATAAAGAAGTCGTCAGTCGGCAGGGCGATGTAATCACCTGTTTGCGTCCAAGCGTATTTGTTGTGCTGAGGGTCCGTGGGGTCAAACGTGCGCGCAACGCGCGTTACCATGCGAGAACCGCGCATGACGACGAGGGCTTGCTTGGTCGTGTACGCATAGGCTTGGCCGTCCGGATTGCCGTCGTCTCTGGCCGTGAGACTCCTTACGGCTACTACCGTGCCACCAACGACCAGCAAGAACACGGCGGCAAGGATGAGTATTAATCTCGTTCTAGACATCACACCCCAATTCGCGCTGACACCCTGTGAAGATTAGGTAGCCGTTAGTGTTTGTAGGTCTTCGGGTCAACGGCCTTCCAGGAAGAGCTGTCTAGATCGTAGGCGTAGGCAGCCTGGTACCCAGAGAGCGGGGCATTAGGAACACTCGGTGTCGATGGTGCTGTTAGCTCGAACTGTTTGCCACTCGTTACGATCGGCTCAGAGAACGTGCCACTTGGGGTTGCAACGATCAGCTGGAAGCTAAATTTGCATGCATAACGCTTTGTGAATGCCCCGAGCGTCAAGGTTTGTGTTTCGCCGCGCGCCAGTTCGAGGCTCTCACTCGCGAAGTAGTTTTCGCCGGTCGGAAAGAAGGCGCTTGCGGAAGTGCTGGCCATTTTCTGTGGGATTGGGGTGGCCGCGTCTAAGTCGAAGCCGATCTTGAACGTGTCGCGCGCCCCTTGAGAGCTGCCTTGGAAATAGGTGCCGCCGTGTGGCTTCTGGCAGGTCTTCTGCACCTTGATATCGGTGATCCGTACCGTTGAGTCACTGTTGCCGCGGACTGTCACCGTGATAAGACCAGAGTCCACCGCCAAGCCTCCATGCGCGGAGTACCATGACGAGAAGGCGTCCGAATTGGGATAAATACTCGATGAAAACTGTGCCAGGTCGCTTGAGCCCATCGAGAGCGCGGTCGGAAGAACAAAACTGTGTGCTGCTTCATTTGGAACCACGGGTGATACGCCAGTCACGAGCACTGGTAGTGCTGACGCGGGTGCGGGAACCACACTTGCGTTTGGCGCGGCGAGGGGCGTTGAAGTTGCGGTGTCTGATCCGCTTGGAGCGCCAGATGAAAGCAGATCGATCGCTATGCTAACGGCGACGGCAACAATGCAAACTATAGCGACAGCGGTGATCGTCGTACGACGACTGAGGAGCGTTTTCGTGGGCTGAAGTGCTGCATCGTCCTGGATTGGGCTTTTGGCGTTCGAGGAGGATTTGGGGGCATCCTCAGTTGAGACGTCGGGCGTTGATGCTGCGGACTCGGATGTGCGAAGTATATCTGCGAGCTTCTCCTGCAAGTCTGTGCGGCGGGTTCCTTCGTTGAGATGACGGCAGAGTGCTCCGTAAAAGGAAGTAAAAAACTCCTCCCGCCTTTGGCGTACTCGGCTATACTGCAAGTTAACCCAAATTCCAGCCGTTCGCTGCCGATCGCGCGCGGTGCTTACGGCATTATTTCCCAGGTCTACACGCTTTGGATTGCTCTTTTCTAGCAGCGTAATTGTCTCGTAGAGCTCACGCGTTCCCAGTTGGAGAAGTTCGCCGGCTGTGGCGGTTTGACATATCGGGTCATTTGAGTTTAATCCGACCCGTTTCCTTTGCTCGATAGCTTCGCGCATGGCAGTCTGAGCGACAATGGTCAGAGTAGTATGGGCAGTATCAATCGCAAATTTGCGAGCACTTGAGCCAAGCTCGTCAAACGATGGAAGGCCCTCTTTAAAGATCAACTTCGACAGTGCGGGATATTTTCGCAGTGCCGACTCGGTGACGCCTGAGCTCTCCAATGCCATCAGGGCCTTAAGGGCCTCTTGATCATCTGCCTGAGCATCGGTCATCCACCCACCCCCACGTATGCACCTCGTTCGCAGCCGCAGGACGTTACACCTTGACGGGTAGACAGCTGGACTGCACCCCGGACTTATCCAAAAGAGTGAAAGATGTTCACGTTTGCTATTGTAAACCTTACTAATTTATGTTATAAGTACTAATGGGGTTGGTCTTCTTGTTTGGAGGCTAACATGTCAACCGGGTTAATTGCCGAAGACGCGGTCGAATCATTCTTCGGGTTCGTTTATAACACTCCAGACTCGGCCCTCTCTCGTCGAGAGCGCGGATGTCTTGCTGGATTCATTCAAGCGTGGATAGCGTCGGGAGAGGGTATTCGTGCCACGAATGGCGACTTTCAGACGTATCTCATTGCGGTCGTTTGCATTATCAATCGCTGGATGCAGGGGTACTTGCTTGATTACGACCCGCGCGATGAATCGCCCAGAGTCGAGCGGCGTGTAGACAAGCTTCTCTGGGACGGGGCAGGTTTTATCGACAGAAATAACACTATCTCGATTCTCGACCCCGACTTCTATCGCGCCGAACTATTCGAATTTCTACACAGCAACAAGTAGTCGTAGGTCAATTCGACTCCGCGCGCCCACCCCTTATTTCCGGCTAACCCCACCCGCCCGCTCCTGAAGGAGCGGGCTTTTCCTGTCTCTGGTCGCTGGACTTCGGCTCCAAGTGAGTCATTGAGACGTGTTACCCAGGGTTGCCCAGCGACGTTGCTGAGTTGCTCACCTGGGCTTCGGGCCAGGTCAGAGCTTTGCCCTTGAGGGGAAGTGTGGGCAATCTTGGGCAATCCTGGGCAGTTTTCACCGCATACCTTCTGTCTGTCCCAATCTGGTATGGCACCAGTTTGAAGCTGACGCCGAGAACCCCGAGTGCGACGGGACTCATCTCTCCCGAAATCTGTTCCTTGAGAACTCAAGAGTGGATCGGAAGGCAGACATGTCTCTTCTGCTAGGTATCGGTCTCATCGCAGCGGCCTACCTTGTAGGTCGCTTCCATCAGTTCGTCCGTGACGCACGTTCCGTCATAGGTACGGACAGAAAGAAACACAAACAGTGAGGTAGTGATGCGGCGCAGCGACAGGTTGCGCCGCATCACCCTCTTTAACCCAACAACACAAATCAAGGAGGACAGAACTCTTGTCGAACTACATCGCTCGCCGCACCAGCGGCGACTTCCTCGACCGCGCAGCCGGACACACACCGTCTCCGCGCCTGGAACGGGCTCTCCGGAGCGAGGTCGATCTTGTTCAGAGTCGAGCCGTCGTACAGGCGGCTCGAACGCAGGCTGTGGAATATGTGGCCCACAGTGCCCTCCGTGCAGTAGAGGGCCTGACTGAGATGGAAACCCAGGCCCTCCAGCGGAATCCCCTTGGGGACGCCAGGTACAAGGCCATCGTGGACACAGCCACCGGCGCTCTCGCCCGACTCGTCGCCGAGACAGGGCAGGGCTGACCGAATGTATGCGGCCTATGTGGTGTTTGTCGCGCTGGCTCTCGCGGCCAGCTTGGTGTGGATCGGCTTCCAGTTGGCGAACGGGAAGTTGGAGGACGATCAGGAAAAGCTTCATGCCGAGCGCCAGATGCTCGACGTCGAGTTGGATGCCCTTGAGCGGGCACGCAAGATCAACGACGTGTTCTTCCGAGCACGCGACGAGATGCGTCGAGCTACAGATGAAGCCGATGGCTCAGGCGTAGGTCGGCCGCCGCGGACAGGAGCTCCGTGGTGAGCCGGCGGTCGGACAAGGCTGAGCGTGGCATGGATGAAGTAGTACGGTCGCTCGCCGCTCTGCTCATCCAGGCGGTGCCGCTGGCAGAGCTGCTGGATTCTCCCAAGGCGTCCCACGAGCAACGGGCGGCCTTGGTCGAGCAGGTCGGCCCGATGCGCTACTTCGTGGTGACGAACTCCTTCTACAACATGAGCTCGTGGCGTGCGTGGCTCAAGGCGCACGGCGATGACGAGGACGCCTAGCCAATGTTCCCGTGGTTTCGCGGGAGCGACAGTTCACCTCGGCCGCCGCTGGCCGGACGCCTTGTCGGTCTGGCGGTCGGGGTGCTGTCGCTCAGTCTCGCTGCACTGCTTGCTCTCGACGTCGTCGAGGCCGTGATCCCCGTCGTACTCCCGCTCGCCGGGGTGCTGTTCATCTACACCGTGCTACTCGGCAATCGTCGACGCAAGTAACTACTCATCATCATTGAATTTGAAAGGCAGGACACCTATGCCCAGGTACACCCGCACAAAGATCATGCGAAAGCAAGCGGAAAACGCCCGCCGCGCTCTCGCGAAGCAGCTTCGTCACCTGCGCGTCGAGCTGAAGGCCGACTGGCAGTCGGGCCGAAAGGTATCTCCCGGCGTCATGTCCATGATCCGAGCTGCCGAAGAGCGACATTTGAGAGAGAAGCAGCTGCGTGAGCGTCGCCGTGAGCAGCAGCGCAAGCGGCGACTTGCTCGCCGCTTAACGGCGGCGTGACGAGTCAAGGTTCAGTAACTCGTAGGCGTACGCCGGCTACCACGTTTACCGGCACGGCGGCAGTAGCGCTGCGCCGGAGCGTGACCGGAACCGTGTTCGTCATCTCGGGACTGACGTTCACGTTCGGCTTCGGCAACGGCTACACGGTGGGGGTCCAGCTCGGCGTGCCGGGCTGGATCGCCCCGCTGGTGGCGCCGGCCGTGGACCTGTCCGTCGTCGCTCTGCTCGCGGCGTTGCAGTACCTGCGCGCAAGCGGGGTCAACGGTCGGCTCATCGGTCCCCGGCTGCTGCTCATCTTCTGCGGCCTGACGACGCTTGCGATCAACACGGTTGGCTCGATAACGGCAGGTGAGGTCGGGCGGGCCTGCTTCGATGCCGTGGCACCGCTTCTGCTCATTGGGTGGAGTGAGGTCGGGCCTCACCTCTTGGCTTCGCTGCAAGGGACGGTCCCAGGACCGTCCCGGACGATCGAGCAGAAGAAGTCAGTCGTGACGGAGGACCTGATCACACGGGCCCGCCGACTCGACCTGAAGAGCCACCAGCAGGACGGGCGGGCCATCACCCGGGACAGGCTCCGTGCGTCACTGCGGGTATCCAATGCGGTGGCGGGTGAACTGCTGAAGCGTGTGCGAGCACGCGAGGAAGGTGAATGAATAAATCCGAGAACGTTCCGCAGCTCGTTCATCAGAGGTGGGCCCGTTCCTTTCGGTGTTGTCAAATGGCCTAAGGTACTTGAATAGGTAAAGTATTTTCCGGCATAGTAAAAAGGCGGGCACATGCTCGTCGATCTTCATCCTGAGTGTTGCAAACTCGTGGTGAAGGTGTGAACGACGAGCATGGACTCGCTTGCAATACTAACACCCAAGCCCTGGGCGAGGGGTTGTACTTCCATTACATGCCTACTGCGCCCAATTGTCAAGCGTGGTGTGTACTTGCTATGTACATCTTCCTCGTTTCGGGTAACCGAAAGGAGGTTTTATTTGACTGAACCTAACTTAGATCGTCCAGTGCGAGTGACCGGTGAAGAGCGGCCACATCCCGCGATCCGCAAGCTGGCGCGTGCCTGCATCGCGCTCGCGCTCCTGCAGCTCGCTGCTGAGGACGGCCAAGTACCCGCGGCGACAGCTGCCGAACACGCCGAGGAAGGACCGGTTTCGTCCGACCAGGAGCAGCCCCATGGCTGAGCTGCGCTGGTTTGAAGCGTTCCCTCCGCGTGCTTTGAGTCTCGCGGGGCTCACCGCCTTGGTGCGCGTGCTCTCCGGCCGTCCGCGCTCAGGACTTCGACAACTGCAACCAGTTGTGTCGCTTGAAGTCTGGCTCTGTCGTGACGGCGTGCGCTGGTTGGTCGGCTGCGACGAGGTACTTGCACGGCATCTGCCCGGCGAACTCACCGCCCAGGTGCCCGGCCTGTCGCTGGTGGCCGTGAAGCACTCGCCGCGCGTCCTGCCGATCACGGCCAGAGAGATCGGGCCGTCCTCGGTGGCATACCCACTGCGACTCGACACCGCCGGTGGAGTCGCGGCCGGCGTGTTCCAGACGCGATTGCGGCTCGGTGCCGACGAGGCAGCCGTCCTGCAGTGGGTTGTCGGTCCAAGCCATCGCCGTGAGCAACGGCCCGTCCAATGGAACGCGTTGGAGTCTTTGGGATTGATGCCACCTCGGACCCCGGACCGCAGCGAGCGCACAGCGTGGCGGGAAAAGATCAGTGAGCCGCTGTTCGGCGTCCGCGGTCGGGTCGGCGCGGTTGCAGCCGACCTACGGAGGGGCGCACAGATCGTCGGCCCGCTGGTTAGTGCTGTCTCCCTTGCAGCTGGCCCGAGCGTCAGCCTGGCCTCGTCACGCCAGTCGGGGCAGATCGCCGGGCAGCTGTTCCGGGTGATCGGCAGAACGCGGACGTGGAGCGGCGTCCTCAACGCCGCTGAGCTCGCGATGCTCATGGCTTGGCCCATCGAGGGCGTCGAAGCACCAGGAGCGCATAACGCCTTCAGCGTGCCGCCACGTTCGCTGCTCGTACCGGCAGATCGGCCAGAGAAGGCTGAAGGAGATCGGCTACTTGGGACAAGCACTCACGGCCGAACTCGTGGGGAACTGGTGCGGATTCCAGCTCGGAGCCTCGCCAGCCACGTCCACGTCATCGCGCCGACAGGCGCCGGCAAGTCCACGACGCTCGCGCGCTGGTTGCTGCAGGACATTGAGGCTGGGCGAAGCGCCTTCCTGGTCGAGCCCAAAGGCGACCTGGTGTCGGACGTGTTGGCTCGTCTGCCGGTGCATCTTCGCGACCGAGTTCGGGTCGTTGAACCGGGGAGCGCCGGCTCTGTCGTCGGCTTTAACCCGCTCGCGGGGCCACGTGAAGATGCGGAACGTCGCGCCGACTCACTGCTCGGGCTTTTCAATGCGGTGTTCGGTGGGGCCATCGGGCCGAGGAGTAGCGATGTGCTGCTCCACGCCCTCATCGCCATCAGCCGGCTGGAAGACGGCACCCTCACCGATCTCCCCGCCTTCCTTACCAACTCCGGGTTCCGGCGCCAGGTGATTGCTCAAGTTGGCGACCCGTTGACCCTCGCGCCGTGGGCTGCGTGGTTCGAGGCACTGTCCGATCCGGAACGTACTCACGTGGTCGCACCCATCTTGAACAAGATTCGCGTGTGGACGGCCAGGCCTGTTCTTCGGCGGCTGCTCGGACAGCCTGCACCCGGCCTGCGGCTGGGCGATCTGTTCGAGGAGCCGGCCGTCATCCTGGTCAACCTCAACGAAGGTGCCCTGGGCCCGGAGACCACGAAGCTGGTTGGCACGCTACTCCTCGGCCAACTTCGTGAAGCCGTGCAGCGACAAACGGGCCGGTCAGCCGGTCATCGGCGGTCCGTCTCGGTGGTCGTGGACGAGTGGCAGCAGTTCGTCTCGGGCATGGACTTTGCCGACATGCTCGCCACCGCCCGTGGCATGAACGTCAGCTTCACCTTGGCGCACCAGCACTTGGCGCAACTGAGCCCAAGCCTGCGGGCGGCGGTGCTCGCAAATACCCGCTCTCGGCTGGTGTTCCGGCCAGCCAAGGCCGACGCGAAGGAGTTGGCCAGCGTGCTCGGCGGGGAGATCGGGCCGGACGACCTGATGAATCTCCCGGCGTACCACGCTGCTGCTCAGGTGCTGGTGGACGGTGCGCAGAGTGCGCCGTTCGTCGTTGCGACACCGCCGCTTCCCGATGCAACAGCTGACTCGCCAACCGTCCGTCAGGCCAGTGCAGCTCGCTACGGCGTCGACCCTGACGAACTGGATGCCCAACTCATCGCTCGGTGGCAGGGCAGTCGTGACCAAGGAAGTGGACCTATCGGAATGAGAAAGCGAGGACGGAGCGAATGAACAACATCCCTACCTATCGGCCTACCTCTCGCGTCGAGTCCACTCGACACCGACCAGCGAGGACACGACGTTTCCGCCCCCGACACTTCGCCATTCGTGGAGGTACCGTATGAGCGGACGTGTGCAGGCGATGCGCCTGCGCTCCAACCTCAGTAACCGTGACATGGCGATCTTGACCGCGCTGCGTGAGCTCCGCCTACTGACCGGTGGGCAGCTGCGCCGGTTGTACTTCGCCGAAGGCGATCCTGTTACCCAAGCACGCAAAGCTCGTGCCGCAGTGCGGCGTTTGCTGGACGTCGGGATCATCCTGCGGCTGGGCCGGCGCATCGGCGGCCTCCGTGCGGGCAGCGACGGACAGGTGATCGCGCTGACTCGCCTGGGATACGCCGTCGTGGCCCTCGCAACCGGCGAGACCGTCCGAGTACGCAGCATCATTAACCGGAAACCGGCCTTCCAAGATCACTTGCTCGCCGTCAACGAGCTGTACGTCCGCCTTCAGGAGGCGGCGCGAACCGGTGCCGTCGAGGTGTTGGAGTTCCATGCCGAACCGATGGCGTGGCGGCGGTTCTCAGGTCTCGGAGGCCAACTCGTGACCCTCAAACCGGACGCCTTCGTTCGCCTGGGCGTGGGGGAGTACGAGATGAGCGCGTTCATCGAGCAGGACCAGGACACGGAGAGCCTGCCGACTATCGCCCGCAAGTGCGAGGTTTACCTCGCCTACTACCGCACCGGACAAGAAGAGCAGCGTCACGGTGTCTTCCCGCTGGTGTG